>OGYQ01000189.1_pt1 | contig 81239 bp, 66 predicted proteins | sample 1576641 | NCBI WGS metagenome assembly OGYQ01 (sample SAMEA3541476, study PRJEB24748) | human gut metagenome | biome: human gut; feature: human-associated habitat; material: faeces | place: China | collected 2012 | reverse complement strand
GGGCTTTTGAGACTTGAACCTCTCATCGCAAAACAATATATGATGAAAGGATGTGAAAAAGTCGAGACAAAGTCTACTCGACGAAAGTAATGACAATGAGAGCAGAAAAAGTATTTAAACCTGGCGCATACCCGACATATACATATGTATCACGTCATTATGAGGATACAGATATATCCTATGAATTACGATTAAAACAAGCATTGCGGACCGCTGGATGTCTGACTTCTATTATTGGTCCGTCAAAGATGGGAAAGACGATATTATGTGAGAAAGTTATTGGATTAGATAACATAGTTGAAATTTCAGGAGCAGATTTTAATGAAAATACAGATTTTTGGGCAACAGTAGCGGCTAAGGTTGAGTTGCCTTATATGGGAGAAATAACGACCGAGAGATTTTCAAAGACCGAAGAAATAACAGACAGAGATGGAAAAAATGAAAAATATGTTCTTTCAAAAGATAAAATTATTGAATATTATATCCAACACAATAAAGTCTTGGTTATAGATGATTTTCACTATGCATCGCCAGAGATGCAGATAAAAATAGCGCAACAATTAAAAGATGCAATACGTAGAGAATTAAAAGTTATAGTTGTTTCACTTCCTCACAGATCAGATGATGCAATTCGTCAGAATGCCGATTTATCAGGGCGTTTGAGTTTGATTACTATTGATACGTGGAAAGAAGAAGATCTGAAAAAAATTGCGCTAATGGGATTTGAAAAACTCAATATTAATATTACTGATGCTGTTGCTGAAAAACTTGCTGTTGAATGTCTGACATCACCACAACTGATGCAGTATATATGTTTAAGCATTTGTACTTTATTAGAAGATGAAAATAAACAAGAAGTAACAGATGAAATTCTGGAAAAAGCATATAAGTTTACAACTGTGAATTTCAGCTATGCCGATGTAGTTAATACGATGGGAAAAGGCCCCAATCAGCGAGGACAACAAAGAAAAATGTATGAAACAACAGATGGGAAGCTGTTAGACATGTACGGTTTGATTGTTGAATCACTTGCTAAAAATCCGCCATTAACAGAGATTTCATTTGAAACATTTTATAGTAGAATTATTCAACTGATTAAGCTGTCAGCAAATGAAAAGAATCCTGAGAAATCAATTGTTAAAGAGCATTTAAGAAAATTACAAAATGTCTTGGAAGCAAAAGAAGAAATTTACAGGGCAATTGAATGGAAAGATGGAAAAGTATATGTATTGGATCCACTTTTTTTATTTTATTTGAGATGGGGAAGAAAAAATGGATAATTGGTTGAAGCCATATATTGAAAAATTACAAAATATTTTTGAAATTAATGAGTATGATCAATTTGTTACAGACTTATACGAAATACTAATGAGCAAAGAGTATCCAAATGATATTATTGTTCAAATCAGAAAAAGAGCAACTTATTTAAAGAATCGATTTTCAGATGAAGTAAATAGAGAAAACATGTTGATGGCAAAGATTAAATTAACAGATTATTTATCTGCATTGACACAGGAAGAATATCAGAATCCGGATTTAAAGAATCTTGAAATATATTTGGAAAATTTTTATCTTTTTTTAGAAGCACTAACAGAATATTTACCTGATAAAAGAGCAACAATTAGATATGAAAATTTGAAGAAAATAATGATACAAAATGAATATGATTTGCAGCATTTATTATATGCGGCATTAAAACCTCTTTATCCGGGAATAAGAAAAGAAGTCTCAAAGGATTCTGGTATTGGAACAGTGCGAGAAGATATATTTATTCCAGATTTAGATGTAGTTTTAGAAGCAAAATGCACCCGCGATTCAATGACTTTGAAAAAATTAATAGAAGAAATAGAAGCAGATATTGTTCATTATCAGGAAAAAAATATTTTCTTTTATGTATATGACAAAAAGAAGATTATAAAAGAAACTAAGAATTTTAATGTTTATTTTAATAAACAATTTGATAGGAAAACAGTGAAACTGTTTGTATTGCAACCAGTGAAATTGTAAAATGCCAAGGGGACACCTAAAAAGCCACTTTCCCTGTCCCCCAGAGTGAGGAGTTTTATAAAATGGAAAATTATGAAGACAAAATCTATTCTTTAGATGAGACTGTAACGGGGCAGACACAGGCCATGTCACAGGCCGTACAGAAAACACTGGAAAATAATGGCGGGGTAGGTATAATGACAGGATCTTATGACCAAAACCTGTCTATTTTGTCTGTGAATAATCTGCTGTTACATAGTACAGGACATACATTCGATACATTCATGGAACAGACAAAAGGCTCATTGAGAAACTTCTTTTATAACGAGGAAGATATACTGGAGCGAGACCGTTTTTTGCAGCTTCACGGAACAGGGGAAGCACAGATCCTTGCAGCAGACGGTACAGTGAAAAATGTACGGCTTTGTAAAGAGGATGCGACAGATGAGGAGGGCAGACAGATCTGGGTTATGTCCGTACAGGTCAACTGGGACCATGTAAATTTGACACTGCTCAATGAGGCTATCTGTTCCGGCTTCTGGTATTTTGACTGTGACGAAAACAGTGAGATTGTGAATGCAAACTGGAGTCATGAATTTAGAAAAATGCTTGGCTATCATGACACTCTGGACTTTCCGAATAAACTGGAATCCTGGTCAGAGCTTCTGCATCCACAGGATAAAGAAAGAGTAATGGTGCAGCTTCAGGCGGCAATTAAGGATAAGACGAACCAGATAAAATACCAGGTAGAGTATCGTATGAGAATGAAGGATAATCAATACCAGTGGTTTCGGGCATCGGCAGAAGTAATACGCCGTCTGGATGGTTCTGCCAGCAGGATTGCCGGGATTTTTATTAACATTGATGGAGAGAAAAAAGAAACCATGCAGGCACAAAAATCTGCTGCTTTCCACCGGGCTTTTACGAAAGCAGATTTGTGCGAGTATTATGTGAATCTGGAAGCGAATACTTTTGATACCTTTAAGGTTGAGCCGTCCCTGATGACCGTCTTTGAACAGAGTCATACGTGGGATGAATTGATCCGGCATTTTGTGGATTCCTATGTTGTGGAGACAGATAAGAAGGCGGTATCCTCTTTTTACGACCGTGGTTATATTGCAGAAAGGCTGAAGGGTCTGGAAACCGAATTGGCTTTGGAGTGCCGTATCACTCTGAATGGAGAAGAACGATGGGTCCGCAATGTGGTCATACGTGGCGAGATAGAGGATTCAGAATATGCCATGATCTTTCTGCGTGATATCACAGAGGCAAAGGTAGAGAGCGCACGGCATATGCAGATGGCATCGGATAATGCTTCCATGGAGCAGCTGATCCAGAGCATTGTGCGTCTGGTTGACCGCTTTGTTGTCTGTGATTTGGAAAATGACAGATATGAATTCTACAATCTGAATGGACAGATGATATATAAACCTCTGGGATTTTATCATGATTTTCAGATGCAGGTTCTTGAAAAATATAAGACACTGGAACCATTGGAAGCTATAGATATCCTGATAGCCCCGGATAATATTCGGAAAAAACTGAAAAGTGAAAATGATATTTATAAGTTTGAGTATTGCAGCCTGGATGAAAAGACTTATAAAATCGCTTCTTATATTCCCTTGGAATGGAAGAATGGAAAGCTGGAAAAGGTATTGCTGGCATCCATGGATGTGACACAGGAGAAGAAAGCAGAGATTGAATCCCGTCAGGCACTGAAAGAGGCTTACCGGTCCGCAGAAAATGCAAATCGTGCGAAAACAGAATTCCTTTCCAATATGTCCCATGATATCCGGACACCAATGAATGCGATTGTGGGTCTGACGGCAATCGCAGGAGCAAATGTTGAGAGCCAGGACAGAGTCATTGAATGCCTCAGCAAGATCACAGAATCAAGCCGCCATCTGCTGGGGCTGATCAATGAAGTATTGGATATGGCACGTATTGAAAGTGGAAAAATGACATTGGCACAGGAAGATTTCAATCTGTCAGAGCTGGTAGATAATCTTATTACACTTACGAAACCGGTGCTTGATGAACATAAACATAATTTTGATATACACATCAATCATATTGAACATGAGGCTGTCTGTGGTGACAGCCTGAGGATTCAACAGGTATTTGTGAATCTGATGAGTAATGCAATCAAGTATACACCGGATGGTGGAAATATTACTTTTTCCATAGAGGAAAAACCCAATGGATTTTCAGAACTTGGATGCTATGAATTTACGATTGAGGATAATGGAATCGGTATGTCACCGGAATTCCAGAAAATCATGTTTGATCCTTTCAGCCGTGCAGATGACCACCGGACAACCAGAGTTCAGGGAACCGGTCTGGGAATGGCAATCAGCAGAAATATTGTGAACTTGATGAATGGCACTATTAAAGTGGACAGTACCTTGCACAAGGGAACTAAAATCACAGTAACAATTTATCTGGAGCTTCAGGAAAAAGAAAAAGAACAGGACAGAGATCTGATGAATCTGCCGGTTCTGGTTGTGGATGATGATAGGACATGCTGTGAAAGTACAGTTGCAACATTAAAGGAAATCGGTATTATGGGTGAATGGGTTCTCTCTGGCAGGGAAGCCGTTGAGCGCTGTTATGCGCGGCATGAGTTGAAAGATGATTACTTTGCTGTTATTTTAGACTGGAAGATGCCGGATATGGATGGCATAGAAACAGCCAGACAGATTCGGAAGCGGATAGGGAAAGAAATCACCATCATTGTACTGACATCTTATGAATTCAGCGAGATTGAAGAAGAAGCAAAGGCGGCGGGCATAGATGCTTTTATTGCAAAACCGCTGTTCCGTTCCCGGCTGACAGCTACACTGCGGCAGTTTACTTCAGGAAGAAAAGAAAAAACAGCAAGAAATTATTTGGAGAAGCTGTCAGAATCAGACTACACGGGAAAAAAGATTCTGCTAGTTGAGGATAATGAGTTGAACAGAGAAATTGCTGGTGAAATTTTGCAGATGACAGGTGCAAAAGTGGAAACGGCAGAAAATGGGAAAATTGCAGTTGAGAAAGTGGAAGCTTCTCCGAAAGGTTCGTATGATCTTGTTTTTATGGATATCCAAATGCCTGTCATGAATGGTTATGAGGCAACAGCGGCAATCAGGAGTCTTCCGGGTGAAAAGGGAAAACTGCCTATTGTTGCCATGACTGCCAATGCTTTTGCAGAAGATGTACAGTTGGCCAAAAATACAGGCATGAATGGACATATCGCAAAACCGCTGGATATGAATAAACTGAATGATGTTCTGGAAAACTGGCTGTAATTGCTTTCAAATTATTGAATTCAGTCTGACACGGACATTAAGCAAAACAATCAGCGTTCTGGATCCCAAGGGACCACAAAAAGAAAAAGAAAAGTTCTATCACGCCCTCTTATCTGGGATGTTAGTGGGAAATGGAACATGGGGAATTCTTTCCAACAGGGAGTCGGGCGATGGCTTTGCGGATTTAATCGTTGAAACGGATAATCCTGATTCAGGAATTATCATCGAACTTAAGAGTGTAGGAAGTCTTTCTGAGCTGGACAGAGCTTGTGAACGAGCCATGAGCCAAATTCATGATCGCAGATATGATCAGTACCTTCGCAACGAAGGCCGCAATGATATATGGGCATATGGAATCGCATTTTTTAAAAAACGGTGCAAGGTGGTTGCTGAAAAACTGAATGATGCCCGTTTGCTGGCTGTTGCTTCTGAGCGCATGGCACATTTTAATCCTTCTTCTTTAATTTCTGAGGAAGAAATGAATCGTCGCCTTGGCATTACAGAAGATGAACTGGCTGATTTTTAAGCTTCGCTCTGCTGGGTTACGGATCGTCTATCAGCTTCGTCGTACAGAATCTTCTATGATGGTTATTGTAATCGGTGTTCGTGCCGACGAAGAAGTATATGAACTTGCTCAGAAAAGAGCAAATAAGCATGGTTTGTTTGACAAATAAAACGCAAGAGCGAGCGGTTCGGTAATATCATTCCGCTTGCTCTTGCGTTTCTCGTCTTGAGCTTTCACCGCCTCCATGCTATAATATTTCCAGGGTTTTTACTAAATTTGAGGAGGTTTTTCCATGAGAGAAATTAAAGCTGTCAACATTACACCAGGGGATTTCGCCCCGTTCGGAACCTATTATTCTATGACGGAACCTGAAGGTTATCCGCTGCAGGGCGAAATCCACAAATTCTATCCTGACCGCATTTCCGGAACCTGCATGGGCAGTATGGGATTTTCCCCAATCGCCGTGCGAAAGGATGATCGCATTGTCAAAATGGCTGAATATCACACCACAACCTGGGAAGGCATTGTAGCTTTAGATGATGATATGATTATCCACGTAGCACCCGCCTCTGCCGGCACCCCGGTTCCCGAACTTGCGAAGGCGTTTATCGTCCCCAAAGGATGTATGGTGAAAATCAATGCCGCCATCTGGCATCTATGTCCTTTGCCCGTACACAACGATGTGCTCCACGCCATGATCATTTTACCAGAATGCACTTATGCCAATGACTGCACCGTAGTAGAATTCGAGGAAAAAGACTGGTTTAAGATTGTATAAAATTTCAAAAGCTGGTGAGTTCCCACCATCAAGAGGAAACTTAAAAATGTAAGGGGCGAGAAATCGCTCCTTTTTGACTGGAAAAAAGATAGCCTTGTGTGACTTGTATTTTGGGTATTCGTCCGTTATACCATAAGATATCGAATCAGTATACAATGAATTCTATGGTTAAGGGATATTTTAACACAGATGAACTGCAGAATCTTGCGGAAACCTACAACCAGGTATACAAGGAGAATAAAGAGGCTTAGAAGCTGATCCGCCACGAAGCAGAGTATGACAGCCTGAAGAGGGCGTTTCGAACCATCGACTACGTATGCCGGATCGGCGGCGATGAGTTCGCCATTATTATGGTAGAAATGACTTCTTCCAGCAGTTTCCCTCAGTGTGGGCGTGGCATTTACCGACAGGGAGAATCCTGGCCCAAGCATTTTCAACGATGCGGACAAGGCCCTCTACCATGTAAAAGAAAATGGCAGAAATGGTTACGGTTTTTATTAACAAACTGACAGAAATATGTTATACTAAAGCTATCGAAATTGCCAATGAGGACGGAGTTTTCGCATTGGCGCTCGTTGGCGGGAGAAAGGAAGCTGCTCTATGGAGAACAATATTTTTATGACAAATAAGAGACCGATTACATTTGAGGAATACCTGCAGTTTGATGAGAAAAGCAGGGAAAATCTTGGAGAGGAGCTTCCAGTATTGGTTTACCGTATGTTGGAATACTCACTGAAGGAAGAGCTGTGCACCAGGTTTGGCAAGGAAGTGCAGGTAGATATTTTCCGCAAGGCCGGACGTATGGCTGGAGAATATTTTGCGAAGAAGATGCTGAATCTGGATCAGCCGCTGGATCAGTTTGTCAGTGAGCTTCAGAAGAAGCTGGAGGAGCTGAAGATCGGCGTGCTGCGAATTGAGGACGTAGATGAGGCAAGCGGAAGAATTATTCTCACAGTTTCCGAGGATGCAGACTGCTCCGGACTTCCCATTTTGGGAGAGACGGTCTGCAATTATGATGAAGGATTTATTTCCGGTATTTTATCTGTTTATTCGGGAAAGGTCTACACAGCAGTAGAGGTGGACTGCTGGGCGACTGGCGACCGTGTCTGCCGTTTCCACGCCAATGTAAAAGACCAAGAGTGACTAGGAGTTTCCTAAATGGAAGATAAAAACTGTGAATTACTATTTGAATATCTGCGGAGCATTTTGTACGATTCCACAGTGAAGCCCCTGGATCTGGGAGCACTGGACGAGCCTTATAAGAAGCTGGGGATGGGGCTTGAATTTCTGGATCATGCAGTTCAGGAGATGAAGGATTATTCCGAAGCTCTTTCCAGGGGAAAGCTTTCAGCCAAGGTTCCGGACCGGGATAATTTCCTGTGTGAGAATCTGAAGAACATGCATTCCAATTTGAATCATCTGACCTGGCAGGCCAAGCAGGTAGCCAAGGGGGATTATTCTCAGACGGTATCCTTTCTGGGAGAGTTTTCCGAGGCGTTTAATACCATGACCAGGCAGCTGAAGGAGAGAGAGGAATCCCTGAAGCGGGAAGCAGAGCGTGAGAAAACCCATGCCAACATGATGGAGAGCTATAACCAGCTTCTTATGGAACTGATTGCCAGAAGTGATGAAGAGGTTATGGTCATCAGTATGATCGGGCAGAAGGTGCTTTACAGCAATGAGAACATGAGCATCCAGATTTCCCCGGAGGAGATTTACCAGCTTTGTCTGCAGAAGCAGGAGAAGCAGGACGGCAGCATGTTTGCCAAGAGTGATACTTACGAGTGGACCTGGGAGACAGAGGACAGCCAGCATCATTATTACAGGATTACCACCGGAATCATGCTCTGGCAGGGCCAGAAGGCTTATGCGCATATTATCCGCGAGGTGACAGAAGAGAAGCAGCGCCAGAGCAGGCTGGAGATTGAGGTTTACAAGGATCCTCTGACCGGAATCGGCAACCGTCTGTTCTTCTTCGAGAAAGCCACTGAGATTCTGAAGAGCGGCGAGGGCGTGATCCTTTGCTACTGTGACCTGGATCATCTGAAATATGTGAATGATAATTATGGACATGGAGAGGGCGACTGGTATATCCGGCACTTTTCGGATATTGTCAGCTGCAATATCCGCCAGGAGGATGTGTTTGCCAGAATCGGCGGAGATGAATTCTGCATTGTGCTGCGCCACTGCCAGGTGGAGACGGCACGCAGGAAAATGCGCCGCATCCAGAAGATTTTTGCAAGCGAGAAGGAGCATCCTTATAAGAAGGGATTCAGCTTCGGTCTTGAGGAAATTCCAGAAGGACACGGCAACCTGATCATCGAGGACATCATCGGCCACGCAGACAGAGCCATGTACCGACAGAAGCGGGAACATACGCGGGCGAAAAAAATTCCTTGACTTAGAGTGGACTTTAAGGCTTAAAATAACATGCAGTGGGGAGGAATCTGTTGTATATTTTACCAGAGATCTTTCCCCGGAGGGATTGCAGAAGCTGTATGAGCGCGTGAATGGGAAAATGACAGATACCACCTCATTGATGTAGACAATGATGACGCTGAGATCTCTCCGGCGGAAGCGGTGAAGGATGTTGTGCCGTTTGTGGCGGAATAAAAATCATAGGTACAAGGGCATTAGGAACGGTAGTTTCTGAGCTGTTTGTCCTTTTCGATTTTGCATTAAAGTAAATGGAAGATGAAAATCCTCAGGTAGTTACGGTTGTAGCGTCTGAGGATTTTTTTCGTCAGGGTACTGTCATAAATGGCAGAAATAAATAGAAAAATGGCATTCTTTTATTAACAAAAATATCGAAATAATATTGACATATTAGAAAAGAAATGATACAATAAGTTTACACATCTGGGAAAGTTCTTAACAATTCTGTTGCTTAATCCCCACATGTCGAATAAAAATATGGCGGGGAGAGCGGCAGATCAGGCACGACTCCTTTGCCATCAGAAGAAAGGAGCGGTACTTCGCAAGCGTAGACAAGGATCTTAAGGGCGCGAGAGTGGATTTGCTTTTGGAAGTGGATGATATCGCAGAGCTGAAACCAGAACTGGAAGCCACTCTATATGACGTGGAGTCGGATCAGAATTCTGGCTCAAATAAAGTGAGAGTACTTCCAAAGAGAGTGCGTTACTATCATGCAATCATCGATGATCGCAGTCTGAAATCGGGCGAAGAACCGAAGAATCTGAAAAACGTGATTGTAATTTTCATCTGTTCCTACGATCCCTTTGGGCGGGATCGGATCTGGTATACGGTTCAGAACCGATGTATAGAAGAACCGGATGTTCCATACGATGATGGAGCGAAAACGATTTTTCTATACACTAGAGGAACAAAAGGTCAGGTGTCCGAGGAAGTGCGCCAGTTCCTGCGTTACATGGAGAAAAGCACCAGTGAGAACGCCGTAAACGATACACTACGTGATTTCCACCACATGGTAGAAACCGTGAAGAAAGACAGGGAGGTGTCAGTAAAGTATATGAAGCAGTTTGAGAGAGACAATATGATGCGGGCTGAGGGAAGAGAAGAGGAGCGAAAAAATACGGAGAGAGAACATGCCCGGGCTGAAAGGGAGTGTGCTCGTGCGGACAAAGAACGAACTCGCGCAAATGCATTGGAGGCAGAACTTAAGCGGTTGAAGAGCAAAATGCTGTAGTTGTAAAGAAAGATTCAGAAAGATATGATGCAAAAAATATACGCAGATGCCGAAACGTGGTTATCTGCGTATATTTTTTATGAAGAATAATGGTACAGTACAACTATATACATCATTAAAATAAACTGTAATTTATACTGGAATGCATCTGAGAATCCACACTATAGTGGGGACAGGGAAAGTGGCTTTTTTAGTGTCCCCTATGGTTTAATGCTCTTTTTTATGTTCAAAACGATTGAATCCATTCTTGCTGCATGATATGCTTATAATCAAGCTGTGATTGAGCCGAAGTTCATACAGATATCTCAAAGGATAAAGCAGAAGCAAGCTGCTAAAACACATAGGATGCGCCTTGTAATTCGTAAATTACACAGGTATAAGACCAGGGAACTTTAGAGCATGTTTGAAAAATTTTAAAGGAGCAGCCTATGCCAAGAAAACCAAGAAAAAAGAGCAGCCTATGTATTAACCACGTTATTTTGCGAGGGGTTAATCAGCAAATTATTTTTGAGGATGAGTATGATTACCAGCAATTCATTGACATTTTAAAATTCTACAAAGACGAAGAACGGTGTGGGTTCAGGCTGTATGCGTATTGCTTGATGGATAACCATATTCATCTACTGATCGAGCACACCACGATCAGCCTTGACGAGATTATGAAACGAATCGCAATTAAATTTGTAAGATGGTATAACAAACGGTACAACCGAATAGGCCATCTGTTTCAGGAACGCTATAAAAGCGAACCGGTTGAGGATATGGAATATTTAAAAATCGTATTCAGATATATCCATCAGAATCCGCTGCGTGCCGGAATCGAGGGAACTTTGGGAAATTACCCCTGGAGCAGTTATCAGCATTATGCTGCATCAGACCCGACCTTTGTAGACATAGACAAGCTTCTTGGGCTTTTTCCCAGCCACGCTGAATGCATGGACTATTTGCATACGCTTTCAGATAAGAAATGTATGGAAATAGGGGCCTTTGGAATATCAGATATACAGGCACTCCAGATCATCCAGAAGAAAACGGGCTGTAATTCACCGTCAGATTTCCAGCGCGTGGGATTGCTTCAAAGAAATCAGTATTTAAAAGAGCTATGCAATTTGGGAATGTCAGTGCGCCAGCTTAGCAGACTCACTGGTATTTCGCGAACGGCAATAAACACCGCGATTAACGGGGACAGGGAAAGTGGCTTTTAATCGTGGGGGGTGGCTTTTTTATTGTCCCCATGGCATCAAGGGGACAATGGTGGCACTGGAAGAGTAAAACGCCTTATCGTGCAAGCACGATAAGGCGTTTTGACTTGTGCGCCCGGCGGCGCACGTTTCTTAAGGGTTAAAGTCCCGAATCCGCCCGGTAGTGGGAAGGATATAGCCGAAGGCAAGGGTGTCCATCGTGAGGTGAAATCTGAAGGAAGCTGGATGTGGGAACAGACTAACCACGTGCAAATCTCTGGTCTGACGAACAGAAATCTCATATAAGGTTATGCATGAGGGTAAGGCTACAAGTCAAAGCCCAATAACTACACGGAATCATGTATGATAAATGAGGCAGATGGATGGAGAGGAAGAAACATGTAGTACCCGCGGAGGTCTGTGTGAAAGCGTCAAGGTCATTCAATCGGATATGGAAAGAAAGAGACCGTGCACAGCCGAAACTTTTGGAAGCGATCCTGTATAAAGACAATCTAAACAGAGCGTATAAAAGAGTCAAGGCGAATAAAGGAGTAGCGGGCATTGATGGAATGAGCATTGAAGAAGCCCTGCCATATCTAAAGGAACATCAACAGGAGCTGATAAACCGGATACTCAGGGGAAAATATACTCCATCCCCGGTAAGGCGAGTTGAAATTCCAAAACCAGACGTTGGTTTGCAATCCGAAATTTTAATTTCTTGGCTTTGCATTGGGAAGGAACGGAACAGGTATTTACGTTCGCGTTCATCCAAAGTCATGGAAGAAGTTTAAGTCGAGACTGAAAGAGTTATCTTCCCGTAAGCGATGTCAGTCAATCAAGCCAAGCCTTGAGAAAATCAAGGTATATGCAAGAGGATGGCTGAACTATTACGGAATAGCAAGCATGAGGAACAACATTGAAGACATCAACGGATGGCTCTATCACAGAATACGCATGTGTATATGGAAACAGTGGAAACTTCCAAGAACAAAGAAAAGAAATCTGATAAAGATGGGAGTACACGAATACTATGCGAACATGGCGGCAAACTGCCGAAGAGGACACTGGTGTCATAACATAGCTCAATGCAATAGTACCTCATAATACATCATATAAAAGTGAACCTTTTAACTATAAAACGAGACCTGTTGAATGTGAATTTTTTTGTAAAATATCAACTAAAAATAAACTAAATATATAAAAAATATAAAATAAACAGACCGAATTACAAGCCCAGGAGTTAAATTAACCGTAAGCCACATGCAATATACAACATAGTACACCACATAAAAACACAGAACAATCACGTGGGAAAAACCACTTTTCTTAGAATGTGCGCCCAAGTGCTCCTAAAACGTGTTCGAAAAATCATTCCTGCAATCAACACGTCTCCTTCCGGAGTATATCTTCCTGAAATTCGTCTGCTTCAGCACGACAGTGCACCCTATTCTCATCGGGACAAAATCCTGCAAATCCTGATGTACATCTTACAGAAAACCTTTTTAAATACGCTCTGAAGCGCTTACAAACATGCCGCTTGCATTGCTTATGGTTGTTTTTTAGTCCAATGGGGACACTAAAAAAGCCGCTTTCCATGTAAAAAAGCCACTTTCCCTGTCCCCCACAATATTGAAAAATCGCAGAACCAGCTATGAATTTATTGAAAAACAAGCCTCTTTATGTTATGATTAACCAAATATCTGTGAAAAACAAAGATAAATGCAGTGCAGAAAAATGGGAGTCTGGGGGTTCCTGTTTTTTGTCGTATAAAAAAACAGAAAGCTTCGACTTAGAATAATCAAAAGTGTTGTTTCATAGGTGAAAGGGTACTATATGAAAAAGATACAGAAATGGACAAAACAATATAGAGGAGCGGCAGTGTTGTTAGGACTTGGAGTACTGACACTTATAATATATGGAAGTTTTGCAGCATATACCAGTTTTAACAGTGTAAAACGAGTTGTATCTACAGGAACGCAAAGTGATACAATGTTTGGTTCAAACTACCTTTCACTACTGAATTTAAGTGATACCAATTATCCGGTTAAGCGTATTTCTCTTTCAGACGATACGAATTGTACATTTACGGTGTTGGTTGGCAATTATGTCTGGGGAGATGAGTCACTTTATAATCCTAAAGATATTACCTATACAGTAACGGCAAAGCTGCTGTCAATGGACGGAGGAGATTTGTCGGCTGATTACAGTTCAATTAAAATAAATGGAACACCTTTTGGTGATGCAGGAGAATTAACCAGTAAAAATCAAAAATTACCAACAGGAAAAGCAACAACAAATGAGTACAAATTTGAAATACCGGGTATCTTGAAAGATAAAGTAAAAATTCAAATAGTTGCAGAGCCCGATGCTTCATCGAATGAAGCAGTAAATAACCAGAAATTGGCGGCAATTCTTTCTTTTTCAGGTTATGAAGCTGTCAAAAACTGGACAGGACATTTCCTGGATTCTAAAAATAAGAATCCAGATCAATATGACGCGTTTAATTATGAAATATCTGGTAATGGATCTGGAAGTGTGACAGTAGTCTGGGAAGATAGTTTACAGCTGAGTAAATGGACTACAGGTGGTAAACCGGTAAACAATTCTTATACTTTTACAGTAGATGGATCAACAACTGCGGTTCAGTTCCAGTTTTACAGAAATCCAGAGAAAGTATCGGATTTAGATGGAAAAGACTGGAAGGGTCTGGAAGAGTTAGTCAAAGTAAGTTTTACAGAAAATCAGTTCACAGAAAAGGTTGATGGGAATAATGACTAGAAGAAACAGTTGGATAAAACGTATTATTGCGGCGGGAATGACAGTCAGTCTGGTATTGTCAACAACGGCTCCGGCCTGGGCGGAGGAAGTGACAGAAGTATATAGTGATCAGGAAATGTTAGAAGACAATTTCGTAAATAGTGATGTAGTATCAGAAGACCAGGAAGCCGAAATAACATCTGGTAATTTAGAACCGACAGAATCAGATTCACAGTCCGACGAGGTGGAACCGGAAGAAACAGAAGCACAGTCATATGAGGATGAATCTACAGAAACAGAGTTACAACCGGATGATTCGGTATCGGCAGATACAGAAAATCACCCAGAAAGTACTGAGGATGAGGAAGTACAGGGGCAGGAGATTCAGTTAGCACTGGAACTTCTTTCAGAAGAAACCGATGATGACAGCCGGGCATCAGGCCTGTCACTTACTGAGGCAATCGGATTATCAAATAACCTGGCTCTTGACGAAAAGAATAGTAAGATTATTAACGTTACAGATGGAACAGGCTTAATCTTACTTTCTAATGTCAGACCATCAGACTATTGTAGTGGTTATACCATCAACTTAATCACAACAGTAGGCTGGAATGTTACAAAATCAGTAGAAATTGAAGGTAAGACGTATGAGTTTCTGGGGCTGGGGGACGAAACGAATCCATATAGTGGAACATTTACATTAGATAAAAATACGTCTGCATCACAATATTCTATAACAACATCAAGGGCATTATTTAACAGTCTTTCTACAGATGCAACTTTAAGCAATACCATTCCGTTCATTATTTCTTCTGAATCATCTTCTGAGAAACCACTTCTGGCTGAAAAACTGAAAAAAGGCAGTAGTGATAATAAGTTAGCGTGTAATGTTGTGCTCAGAGAACCAAATGAAGGTGCTTCAGACGCGAAAATTGGTGGACTGATTGGTACAATGGAAACGAATACCGGTGCAGATATATCGTTTGAAAATACAGTAAACAGTGCCTTGACAGTGAAGGGAGAATCACATACGGGTCTGTTCTGTAATACAATGGAGTCCGGTGCATCGCTGACAGCAACATTTGCGAATACAAATAATGGTAAAATCACCGTTGAAGCAGCTGCTAACGGCGCAGATGCCGGCGGTTTTGTCGGCCATATGATAGATGGTGCTTTAACAATTGCAGGAAAATCGGTGGCGCAGGTCAATTCTGCTTACGGAAATGCAGGAGGTCTTGTGGGAAGTGCCAATGGAGGAGCAATTCAGATAAAGGAAGAAAATACAAATATATCCTTTATATTTGCTGATGCGTTTGCACTGAAAGCAGGCAGTGACAAGGCAGCTGGCGGGCTGATCGGGGAATATAAGGTTGTGGACAGTGAAACACAAACAGGAAAATCAGCAGCGGAGTATGATCTTTCCAGATACCAGTTTCCAGCAGATGATAAAGAAATAACGATATCCGGCGGAAAAAATGTCGGAGGTGTATTTGGGCTGCTTCAAAATACGGGCAAGAATGCATCAGTCACACTTTCAAAGAATCCAACAAACGGCATCAATGTAAAGGTATCTGAGGCAGTTACCAATTTTGGCGGATTGATCGGCAGTTATCAGGCAGAAAATCTGGCAAGTTCTCTGGCAATAAAAGGAGAGGGCGCTCCATTCATTCATGTGGTATCTGCCGGCGGCAGTAAGGCGAGTTCTTCTTATGGCGGAGTGATTGGTGAAGTATCTGAAAAGAGCTATGTGGAAATAGAAAATGTATCCGTGTCGACCGCAGATATGAACAGCAGTGCAAATACCAGATTTGGAGGTCTGGTGGGCACGGTAAATGACGGTCTGCTGAATGTGGGCAGTGTAACACTTACAACGAATGGCAGAGACATCGCAGTGAATAGTGTAGATGGACGGGGCGGTCTTGTGGGTTATCTGGTAAAGGGTGTCCTGCGTCTGCATGGTAAGACAGATCTGAGCGGACAGAAAATCACCACTGCCTATAATCATGTGGGGCAGATCGTTGGAAACAATGGCGATGGACTGGTGTATGCCACTGGTAATGGCAACAGCTTAGCTGAGGATGGAACAGGATGGAGTCTTACGCGTTATTCAGGTACTGACAGGAGCGGATCTGATATCGGCAACTGGGGGGGAGTCGTGCGTCTTGGTGAGAACCTGACAGAAGGCACGGATGGGGCATTTACCTTTGACACTGCTGCACACACTGTTACGGTGAATAACGGAACAGGGGCAGCTATAAGCAACACCAATGATTTCGTGGCATATGCACTGGCATTTGATCTCTCAAATACATATAAAGATGGAGCATCTGCCTTAAGAATCCATACTACAGTGAATCCGACAGCAGTCCAGAACGTAGTTCTTACAGGCAATGTAGATCTTACCGGTACTGGCGTGATTGGCATCGGCAAGGATAATACGGAGAAGCGTGCATCTGCACAGACATTTACAGGAACTTTTGATGGCGGCAGTTATACGGTTACGCTGGATATCGGAACAACTTATGGCGCAGGCATTTCTGGATCAGATAATGCAGCCGGTCAGCTTTATGCAAAGCGCAGTGACCAGCAGGATACTCATTACAGTCTGGCACTGATTCCGTTTGCAAAAAATGTGACGGTTCAAAACCTCACAATTAAGGGAAACGTTCATTGTAAAATTCCGAAAACCGTAAATCAGGAAGGAAACGAAACGGATGTCAGATATCCGGCATTTGCTTCCGGCGTGATCGGATACGCAAGTGAAACAACAACATTTAACAATATAACGGTAAATGCGGCAGTTTCAGTAACAGAAGAAACAGAGGCAAAAAAGCTTCATGCATGGCAGAGCGGATTTCTTGGAAGATTCGAAGGTACGCAGCTGACCTATCAGAATTGTACCTGGGGAACCGATGCCAGCCTTACAGATGAACGCAGTACAGATAACGCAAGAATGGGCGGCCTGGCTGCTGAAGTGATGGGCGTCGCAGAGGTCACAGTAAAGGACTGTATTTTAAGTGGAACGATTACATCAAAAGCATTATCCAATGCCCGAGTGGGTGGGCTGATTGCAGTCAGCCGTGGGGAAACCCAAAATGGCGGGAATTTAAGCACGATCTCCATTTCAAATCTGCTGGTGAATGGTGAAAAAGTCAGTGCAGAAAACGCAAATGTTACAAGTGGCGGTTTACTGGGTTATCAGTGGCAGAATACCAATGTAGTCTTTGCATCTGCTGACAGTACCGGAAGCAGTACCGGAGTAACCATATCAGGGGCGAGCCTTACTTCTTCCAAGGCTCAGTTTGGCGGTCTGGTATACCAGGCAACCGGTTACTGGAACGCATCGGCGAAAGGCAGCATTGTCTTTTCAGCTGATACAGATAATCAGGCAACTGCTTTTAACGGAAAATCAGAGGAAGCTGCGCCAAGTGGTTTACTGGTGGGAACAGGTCTCATCAGAAAAACAGTAAAAGAAAATAATACGGAGAAAGAAGTGGTGGATTCTGCTCTGTATCTGGAAGTGGGAACCTGGGGGAGTGCATCCGATGCGGCGTATCAGATTGACAGCAATGCAGTGACACTTAATATCAGCAATTCTGAATATTTTGATGAACTGGTTGGAATCACAAAGGACAGTGATTTTGGAAATACCAATGCAGTGGTTTCGCTGGCAGTACGTGACAGTAATGGAGATGCAGTGCGTATTGATACGAATACAATCACTACTTATAAAGGACAGATACAGAATTATAAAAATGGTCAGACAAGATATTATTACAATCTGGACAGCTACCGAAAAAAGAATTCAGATCTGAATTTAGACAGTGTTTCAACAGCAGAAAATCTGGTTTTGTGGAGTGCTGCGCAGTATGCGGCACCAAATATCAGAGGATGTTTCCGAAAAGGGTACAGAACAGATGTTACGATCTCCGGTAACATCAATTTGACAGGCTATTCATATTATCCGGTCACCCCCATCGGAGCAGTGAACCTAGGAACCGGTACTGCAGATACGAGTCTGACCTTTGACTACGAAAGGCTTGAAACAACGGAAACACAGAACAAACAGCCATCGGATTCTGATCATCAGCATTATCTGATGCACTATGGATTATTCTATCATGCATCTCATAATATTGCGGTAAAGAAGACTTCTTTTTCCGGTACAGTGGGCAAAGAAAGCAACGCAGATAATACAGAGAACAGTAATGTTTATAATTCTGGTGTGCTGATTTTGGGAAGCGTGGCAGGAGATCCGGCGAATAATATTGTAGAAATCAGTCTGAATAACGTGACATTGGCAGGTATTCGTGTCACTGGTGTGCAAAAAGAGAATCCTGCCTATGCGCCGCTTCTGATCAATCGGATCGAACAGGCGGCAAAACTGACGGTAGATACGCTTACGACCGGGGAGGGATATATTTCCGGTGATGGAACAGCAAAGAAGACAGACTATGCAGCAACCAGTCTGATCGGTCATGTAGGTAGTAATACAGCTACAAAGCTGACCCTTTCCTTTGCCAACATTGCACTGGATGGCCGATTGCATGCAGATACGGGAAATACTATGTCCGTATATAATAACGGTAATGTTTCGGTAGAATACCATACGACTCATACGATTTTTACCAGAGCAACGCTTCTGGAATCATTCCAGTATTCTTCCAATGGTTCCGGTACCTATAATTTTAACAGCACGGATACCTTGGTTACTTATGGTGTGGAACTTACAAACACGGGAAGTACCGGACGCAATCCGGATAAGCAATATCAGTATTACGATTGTGACAGTTATATAACCGATGAACAGAATAAAAGTGCAAATGAAACATATGTAAAGGAAAGATATGCAGACAGCAATTTTATTCGTTATGTTTCTGTACAGCAGAATATTACAGAGAGCAGATATGAACTGGATATCAATCAGAAGACGACCGGTCTTTTGAAAGGATGCGGCACTTACGGGGATCCATATATTATTGAAAATGCATATCAGCTAAGTTCACTGGCTACGTATATTAATGATGGTTCAACAAAGTTTCAGGCTGTCTTTAATTCGAAAGTGCTGGAGGAACAGAAACAGACAGCGGAGAGCTACCATACACAGGGTGGTGCCACAGAAGACAGTATGGCAGGAACAGATATCCTTTATACATGGGAGAACAGTACATGGAAAAGAGATGGCGAAGATGCAGAGACCATAGAAAAGGACAAAGCAACGAAGTATCTGTTAAATGCATACTATAAAATTAATCAGAATATTACAGTTTCCGCAGAGAGCTTTGCCGGGCTTGGTACGTTAACCAATCCGTTTAGCGGTGTAATTGTAGGAGATACGCAGGAAGTTACAGTCTCTGTGAGTGGTACAAACAGTAATAAAGACAGCTTTGGCGGACTGATTGCATATAGCCGCGGAAGTGTGATAAAAGATTTGAATGTGGATTACTCAAAGGCAGCCATCACAATGCAGGCAAATAATATTCTGCCGGGAGCCGTTAAAAATCCGTTTTTTGGAGGAGTTGTTGGTTACTGCATGGGTGGCGATACGATCATCGACCATGTATCAGTAAGTTACGGATCAAATTCGGTATCCTTTAGTGGAGCATATGAATATATGATTGCAGCAGGCGGCTATGCAGGTCTTGTCGGCGGTGCGACCCATATAACAGAAGATTCTGATTATGAAAAAACAGGAGGCGGTGTGGTATTCCGGAATATGAATGGCACAACGAACAGTTTTTCTGCGACATGTTCAGATGCGAATGCTGCCAATAAGACTGTAAATATGAAGGATGTAGATGCAAATAACAAAGCCGGCAAGTCAACATCCGTGGGTGGAGACTATTTTTATCGTAATCCTTATGTAGGTCGTGTGCTGGACGGTTATGCGTGCGCAGAAGCCTGCACAGTAGAGAACACAGATAAAAACTACACCATTCCAACTTTAACAAAAGACACAAATGATCTGCAGGTATCCGAGAAAAATGGTACGCTGAATGCTACAGTAACTTCTGCCCAGGGACTGTGGCTGTTATCTGCGATTGTAAACAGTGGCGCGGGAGCAATGGATGCCACTGGCAGCTATACGGATGTTGAAGATAAAGTAGTAGATAAAGTAGTAGATGCTTATCAGTATGGCAAACCGCGTACCGCATCCTATGAAGGCATCGGAAATGAAACAAAGGCAGAAGAAAAACTTGCAGATGAAACGTACTGGGGCGGAACTGCGAGCACAGCTGGAAGTGAGGATGCGAAGAACCGGGTGTCTTATCTGGTAAAGAATTATACATCAGGCACTGCAGCAGCACATCTGGCAGGAAAAAGCAGCGGCGCATACACAAACAATCCGGTGAGCCTTACTTTTGAGGCAGACAGCATTGATATGACTGCGTATGGAAATGGTTTCCGGGGAATCGGCGGCAGTTATGGAGACAATAAGAATGTGTGGAATACGGATTGCAGTATCCCGAAAGTATACCGCCGCAATCTGCTGGTTGGCAGTATCAATGCTGATACAACAGGAAGCACTGCAATTATATTAAAGATCAACCAGAATGACTATAAAAGTGAATATGACAATGGTTCCTGGATTAATCAGGGTGCAGGACTGTTTGTTGATTTTCATTTTACGGATGGTTGTGAGGTGATGAATCTTGAGATTTCCGGAAGTGTTCAGCTGGGATTGTTTGATGTAAAAAATGAAAGCAAGCCAGAGAGCAATTTAACGTATGTAACTAAGAGAGTAGATGAGAAGCAAATTGGCGTGGGTGGTTTTGCAGCAAGAACAGCTAATTCTCAGGGTAAAGTAACGTTTTCTAGTTTTGCTTTAAAAAATATTTCTATATATGGTGGAACAATGACAGGAGGCGCGATAGGATACATTGATGGATATAATCAGAAGTTTTCTAGAAACGTGGCTTTTAAAAATTGGTCATTTGACACTGGAAATATAATAAGATGGATTAATAATACTGACTGTACAGGGGGATTGGTTGGTTGGTATAACGGATATGGTACTTTGGAAATTAATACTATAAACATCAAAGATATTTCTGTTATGACGGTTGCAATGCAAAAAAATCAGGCTTCGTCAGGTGGAATTGTAGGTGCCAGTGATTATGGAAGTGTGAATTTAAAAAATATAACTGTGCAGACAATGGCAGTTACAGGGGAGAATCTACGAAGCTTGGGAGGCCTGATCGGAGAAGGAAGACAAGATGGACAATTTAATTTAGAAAATTGCACATTAAATAACATTACTGTTAAGTCTAACGCAAATTCTGAAAATATTGGAGGTGTAATCGGATACCACGACAAAATAACAATGATCCAAGAAGTGACTATAACAGAAAAATCACTTGTCTATGGTCAACAATATGTTGGAGGATTTGTGGGAAATTCGAGTACTATAAAAAACGGAACACTTACGATTAAAAAATGTAAAGAAACTGACACAAATATTCAGGCTGAATGGAACTGGGTAGGTGGATTTATAGGATACCTTTCAGCAAGTAGAACAGCTATGTTTCAAGAATGCCGGGAAAGCAATGTTAATATTCTTGGAAGATATGTAGGAGGTCTTATAGGTGCTGTTGATGGTAACATAACGGCATCGAATATAGAATTCAATACTGTGAAAGTGATCACTAGGGCTGGCAATGGAGGACGAAGTGCCGGCTTGCTTACCGGAAACTCTGCGAATCTGAACAAATTTAGTAATAACGTTTTGGGATACAATATTTTGGCAAAAGATTGCAAGGCTGGCTATAGCAACGTAAGTGATTTTAACAAATTGGCAACAGCACCGATTCAGTCATTGGATACTACAGGGTTGTGGCTTGGAAACAATGGCAAAACAACAAAGACGAATCTTACTGCAGTCTCAGCCGGCGGTGAGATCTTCCCGCAAAAGGATATCGGTACGCAAAGTGGAAGTGCCAGGATTATTTACGCCGACAAAACAGCGGATCAGACTTACCGGCCGACAGAATCTACAGCGAATCCGTCCCCATCTGCGGATCCGTGGGTGGACGTAAATCCAAAGAGTGATGTGCCATTTGCAGATGGTACTGTTATGACCGGTAATGGTGTCGGGATGTCAACGGGTGTGCCGGTTGCAAAAAGTATCTTACAGCGATTTAGCAGTACAGATGCTTGCCGGTATTGGAATTTAACAGAATCAGATAATTCAACAGATGTGACGTATAGAAGATTTTCACAGTTTTTGGATACTTCCAATGAAGCCTACATAACGACTTACAAAACAGAGGAATCGGCAACCACAGAAGTAAGTCCAGAGATTGATTTCCCTGTCCTGGTAGTAAACAACAGTGCAGAGGTAGACACGATGCTGTGGAACTATATTGCAGCAATGACGAATGTCAGTACCGGTACAGAAGCGAAAGGACAGGCAAAAGATATTACAGCAACTACCTATAAGTGGGACAGTAAAGCGAATAATTTTGCTGCTCAGACGACAGGAAGTTTGAATGTAAGCACAACAAAAAAGATCTCTATTGTGCCAAATGCATACGATAACATGAGCAGCCAGTTTACTTTACTGGACGTGACTTACGCCAATCCGACAAATAAGGAAGCAGAACTATTTCATCTGTATATTCCGGTTTTGGTGAAAAAGGTTCTCTACATATGGTTTAAGACGAGGTTCATTGCCGGGACAGATTATTGTGCATCGGATTATCCGATGGACGACGATAAGACCAATCATTATGCAACAGCAGGCTTTGATGAGCCATTGACTGCCTACATAGAATATACCTATGATCAGGATACCGACTGGCAGTCTATGCTGGACAATGGAGAGAATCTGCTGTGGTCGTATGATAAGATTCTGGATCTAGCATATAACAGCACCGGTACTCTTCCAAAGGAAACCCAGCTGACACTGGTGGACAGACAGACGAAGCAGTATTATACGTATACAATGAGCGGAAACGAAGATGTGCATAACTTTAATCTTTCACAGATGCAGACACCAGATGGAAAGTCATTTACCCCGGCTGATATCTGCGATCTGTTGGGGCTGACTGTTTCTGACCCAATGACAGACGAGACAGCTGGAGCAGCTTATTATGTCAGAGAAACAGATAAAAAGAATGCTACAGTCAGAGTTGGAACGCAGTATTTCCGCAAGGAAACGGAAGCAGATACAAATGAACCGAAATACAGAATAACGGCTGCCGGGAAACGGGAAGCACGAATCGAGGGATATTATCTGACTGTCCAGATTCCGGCAACAGGCGGCGTAACGATGGTGAACAATCGTTTGAATTATGCACCGTTATCACGGAAAGAAGGTACACTTCCGGCTTCTGTTAAGACAAAAACAGTGAATGGTGTAAGTACTTCGAGTTCCGGTTATCCGATATATCAAGGGGTTGAACAGACTCTGACAGTTTCCACCAGCCGTATCCATAATGGAAGTGATATGGGCAGTGATACAGTGATGGAAAATGGGGACAGCGTAAAAATAACGCTGGAAAGTAAATTGAAACTGACAGAAGCAGGAAAAGATCAGTTTAGCAAGGTTGGACCTGCAGAAGTGTACCATCAGTTTGATATCAGTCTGAAAAAATATCTGACTGATATCAACGGAGACTATAGTGTGATTGGCACAGAGATGGTAGACTATACATACACACTGTCTGGTCAGGAATGGACAAAAACACTGAGCGGCAGAATTCAGGATGCCGCCGGTCAGGAGATGGTAACGATTCGTTATGGAGGCAGTGATCTGAAAATGGCATTAGAATCAGCAGAAAATGATGAAACTGCAGTGAAGGTTACAGCAGTGATTACACTTACCTATGCGACAGCAGATTATTTTCCGGAGAGAAATACATCTAACAGCAATGATAACAGTGGTATTTCTGCAATTGCTGCATCACGGATAGCCAATACTGAGAGCCAGCTTCCGATCACTTCCACAAAGAGATCTCAAGAGGGTGAAAAACGGTATTATATTACGAATCGATCCCAGGCAAGTCTGACCTATTCGGCAGTAGACAGAACCGGAGTGGGAGATACGACACAGCAGCTGGGAATTAATCCAAGTGATGAGGAAAATTCCTCTGATATGATTTATACAAGGGGAGATTATGACTATTCTAATGTGGATACAGGTACGCTTAAAGAAGCGAAAAGTATTCATTATTCACTGGAATTATTCCGGAAAAATGACAATGGAGTGTATGATGAAACCGCTTCATTGATCATAAATGATTACCTTCTGAATCTCTATATACAGAATAATGAAGTTACAGACTCAAAAACAAAATCCTGTCAATGGACGGAAGGGTTTACCGCAAACGAGACGAAACATGTATTTACGAATATTAGTTTTGTGCCACTTACTGGGGAGGCATTTGAAAACGCCGGTTATACTTATGCCAATTATAAGGTAAGGCTGACAGCGGTATTGCTTGATTCGTCTGGAAGAGAACTTGCTGATACGAAGACATCAGATTATATTATCTATACGAATGCGCGTATTGATCAGGAGATGATAGCAGTACTTCAAGATGAAGCAGCGAATAATGTGGACAGCGAAACAAAAGCGGGGTGAGTACAGGCAATGGAGAACAAGAAAAAGGAGGAACTGACTCCTGAGGAATACCGGCAGAAGGCCAAGAATCAGATAGAACACTATAAGCAGCAGTGGAAAGTTTTTTTGCGAACCGGGATCTTTGTACTTGCAGCATTGGCTGCTATTATCATTGCCTGTATTGCATGGTTCGTTAGCAATAGTAAGGTGAGTATATCGGGATCAAATATTCAGGCAGCGGGCAGCGAGTTTGATCTCGCTGCTGCTGGGACAAGAGTGAATAATGGTGTATATGATGAGCTGCTGAATGTGCAGCCAGGAACAAATATAAAACTTAGTGATGTAGCCTATGCATCCACAGATGGCGAGCATACTTCTGTTACCTGGGCAATTACAGAGGACAGTAATATGAATAATAAGACAGAAACGGGAATTAATCCAGGTTCCAGTGGAAGTCTGACATTTTATATTATTTCTCATAAGGATGGGAAACTGAGTGTAACGCTGAACCTGGCATTTACTGGCTATAGTGGAGAAGAAAATGCCATAAGTTCAGGAGACTTAACGGAGGTAGGAGAAGATATACAGCAATTACTGGAAGGACACATTCTTCTGTTTGCGGGATATGATGCAAAAACGAATTCCTATCAAAACTGGATCTCAGATGATGCAGGAAAGTGGAATGTGAACCTTGGAACAGAAAATAACAATATTTCTTTATCCAGAGATGAGCAGGGAAATGTCATATGGAGTGCAGAGAATGCTGTAAGGGATACTGCTTATCCTGTGACACTTTATTGGATCTGGACAGAGATTCTGAGTTCTTATCTGGTAACAGATCAACAGTATACAGGAAACAGGCCGATACTATTTAAAACAGAATCAGATCTGCCAGATGATTTGTATAAGAAAATGTGTAGTACTGAGAGTAATCGGTATTTTCTTGTGACAGATCAGACCGAATTTAGCAATGTAGTTACAGAAGGCAGACTTCAGCAGATGAGAACAGATTTTAATCCCGCTATTTATGGAAATATGTCGCTCTATTATAATATGGCAGACCAGGCTCTGGGAGAAAAGGTACGGTTTCTGAAACTGAAACTGGATGCGCAGTAACAGACAGCTATTTGAAAAAGGAGGCATTGGCTACATGAACCAGCCAACAGATGAACAGCAGGACAGGATGGAAGAAAATAATACAAAATCATTATCTCAGCGGAAAAAGCGGGGAGTGCAGGCAGTAATAATTGCGGCAGCATCGCTTATTGCTATACCGGTTCTGGCATGGTTATTCATGCAGAGAAGCATGGAGACCATGACTCAGATCAATATGCCATATGCACTGCGCATCGGAGCAGGAGATGTGAAACCGATTCAGCAGCTGGAACTCAGTAATATTGATGTTTCAGGAGAACAGAAATCAAAAGATGTCGTTTTCTGCGTATATAGCGAGGAAAGTAAGGTATATCATCTGGAACTGGCACATACGACCAATATTGGATTTCAATATACGATATATAAGGCCTCCATATCAGATGCAGGAAAGCTAAATTATCTTGGCAGGCAGTATCAAAAGGGTGAATTGCTGGCTGGTAACTATCTGAATAAAGATACGGACAGCAAATATGCAACTAAGGCGTATCATGGGAGGACTTACGGAAATTATGATAAGGTTCAGGCATCTGCAGAACCATTGTACTGGATCACAGGCAGTCAGGAAAGCCTTCCAACATACAAGGATGCAACAGGTTATTATGTAAATTATTATATTTTACATATTTCATGGGATGAAACAGTTCAGAATAATAAAGAAACAGATATGGTATATCTTATGGCGGGGTAACCGGCAGAGACGGTGTTTTCTGGCTTATATCCTGTCCCTGTTGGCATTTGATATACTATTTTGTGGTGGCTGCTGCGCTTGCCCTTCTGGTGGTGCCTGTTCTGGCATGGCTGTATATGCAGAGGAGTATGGAGACAATAACTAAAGTAGATATGCCATATTCTTTATTTATCGGAGCCGGAGATGCGAAACCGATTCAGCAGCTGGAGCTTAGTGATATTGATGTTTCTGGTGGAGCTGGGGCGAAAGATGTAGTATTTTGTGTATACGGTACAAAAAAGGAAAAAAGATATTATCTGCAGATGGCACATACCACAAATATCGGTTTTAATTATGAGATATATGGAGCACAAATATCTGATGCGGGTGTGATAGATTATCTTGGTAAGAAGTATCAAAAAAATGGTCTGTTAACGGGTAAGTACTTAAATAAAGGTAGTGATAATTATGCTACGCGCGATTATCACTCAACAACATATCCCTCAACATCATATGACCATGTTCAGAAAGCAGCAGAACCACTTTACTGGAAAACAACAAATGAGGAAATTCTTCCAAGTAAGACAGATGCTACTGGGTACTATGTAAACTATTATGTTTTACATATCTCTTGGGATAAAACTGTCCAGAACAATAAAGAAACGGACATGATCTACCTTATGGTGGGATAATTGTGATTTTAAAGAGCATTAAAGGTGCAGCTTTGCGGTTCAGTTTTTGCTTTTGCTGAGTTCTTGCCAAAAAAGCAAAAAAGTGTTATTATTATCAACATTATGAGTATCAGAATTTTAGGAGATGATCGACAGTGAAACGAAAATCAGTTCTTCAATTTGGTGCGGCTTTATTATCTGTTAGTCTTGTGATACCCAGCGTGAATGGAATCGCAGTTCAAGTTGTTTTGGCTGAAGAATTGTCGGTAGTTGAGGGTGAAGACGGTTTCACATCTACAATGCCGGAAGATATAGATAATTCGGACGTTACTGACATACCGGAGGCGCAGGAGCCTACGGAAATTATCGTGACTCCAGAAGAGAAAGCCGCAGAAATTGAGATAGCGTTGCCGCAAAAAAATATATCCGTGCCGATAACTGAATTTTTGCCAGTGCAGGAAGAGGAAAATACTCGCTTATTGAATCTTTATGATGGAGTATATTTGCTCCATATTAAAAACGATTCCCCGATTTTCTATACATTTTCTTTTAATCAGACGTTAAATGAATCAAATTTGACATTATATCGTTTTGATTCTGAGAAAAATACAGTAGATTCAGAACCTGTCCAGGATGTAATGCATCTGGATGAGAGTGGCAGTACTCTTTCTCTGGATTTGAATTCAGCTTCCGATTATGTGCTTGTAATTGCGTCGGTGGAGAATGTTACCGGGCTTGGATATACCTCGAAAATTAAACTTACAGCACCGCAAGAAATGGAAAACGGATCTGCATTGGTGGAAGAAACAGTACCATCAGCGGAGACTGATGCGCAGGCGGAGGATATTTTAGATGGAGAAGATGGCTCCGTTGAAGCAGATCTTTCAACTGAGGAAGACACAGAAGCGGTAGGTCAGGACGAACCTTTAGAGGAAGAGAAAGGGGAAGTGTCTGAAACTGTAGCAGAGCCAGAACAAGAAACTGAGGAGGCAAATGAACCAGAATGCGAAGAACCAGCGCTGACATCTGTGCGACTGACGGTTGACCAGGACTTAGAGACTGTGCCAATTGCTTTTTTAGACTATTTAGATGACCTGGATGCATATTCCTTGACACTTATTTATTCCGATGGATCGGAGCAAGTGTTTGATGAAGCAGATGAACGTTATAATTTATCTGTAGATTATACGGATGAAAGTGATTCTTCAGAAACAGTTTGCAGAACATATCATGCTGTAGTAAAGGAAATTTCCACAGGAGAAAGCTTTGAAGATACACAGAGCATTGAATTCGGCAAAAAAGATCCGACCGAGATAAAGACTGAAGAAATGACAACAGTAATCCTTGAAGGAAAAAAGAAGTGGGTTATGGTTCAATCAGTACCGAATATTACTGGTCGTTATGCTATGAATAGCAATACAATAATCGACAAAATATATTATGCTTTTGACGACAATGAAGTTGTATGCGCAGAAGATGCATTTGATCTTCAACAGGGCGTTATGTATAAGTTTTTGATTAAATTGAAATGAAGCTGTAGGCAGATAGGGGATATGATCTGGTGCTTTTTTGATCGGGACGATAATACCAATATAATGTTATCTAAAGCCAAACAAATGGCGCTTAAAGAAGGCTATCAGATCGCTTTTTCTAATCCGTCTTTTGAAATTTGGTTTCTGCTTCATTTCAATAACCAGACAACGGTTGCAGAATTGGCGGAGTATTTGAATAGCAAACAATAGGGGCTGTAGGATTCGGGCGGTAACAATGACAAGACTCGGACTGATGATTATGGATGATGGAATTGAGCTTGGGCGAGAGCAGTTGATGAAAGAGTTGGGGATAAAATAGAACCAAATAGCATTGGTGCCAGTCCACAGTACCTATTTCTCAAGCAAGAGAACAACTTGCTGTGTTTGATCAAGGTGTTCTCTTGCTTGCTCTTTTAGTTGTGGGTAAGTAAATATGTTCCAGAACTATCAAATGAGGCTGGTAGAGGGCAGAGTTCTCTGGCAGTTCTTTAGATACACCCGAAAATGCCGGAAAACTCCCTTCCTCCTACTGGTTGATTAGTCTTATATAAGAATCCAATTGCTTCTCTTCCAAATCGGCAATTAAATCTGTAAAAGGAACTAAATTCTCATTTACAGCATACTCTTCCAACGCACTATAATAATTCAGCCTGTTTTCTTTGGCAATCGATATAGGTAGAAAATCATTGGCCATCAGCTGGTAATTCATAAGCAGCCTTGATGTCCTGCCATTTCCGTCAATAAACGGATGAATTCGGACAAATTCTGCATGTGTCCAGGCGGCATATTCAATTGGATTTAACACTTTCTTTTTCCATTCAAGGTCTGCATAGAAATTTTTGATCTGAACATACATTGCATTTCCAGCTGGTGGAGTATGTCCAGCACCACTGATTCTCACCTCCTGATTTCTGTAAATTCCACCTATCATAATATTCTCTGTTAATATAGCATGTATCTCTTTTACAATACTCTCATCCAGAGTTTTTCTATCATTTATACAGCTTCTTATATAGCGGTAGGCTTTCTTGTGATTTACCACCTCATAAATTTCTCTTAGAGCCTTGCCTCCCACGGAAATCCCGTCTTCAAGAACCACCTTTGTTTCCATTAAAGTAAGCGTGTTTCCTTCTATGGCCGTAGAATTATGGGTATATGTCAACTCAAAATCTTTCTCATAGGAAGACAGTGTTACAGAATCAATTTTGGCTTTCCCTCGATTGTATATGTTTTTCTTTTGTAGCAGTCGGTTTAATTCCATATTTCATGTCACCTCGCAATAAAAACGGATTATCTTTTTGCTTTAACAATATCATACCATATGTTTTATTAATAAGCAAAAATAAAAAAGACTTTTATATCTAAGTTAGCAACCACCAGTTCAACTGGTGGTTGCTAACTAGAAAAATGTCATTCTTTTATTAACAAAAATATCGAAATAATATTGACATATTAGAAAAGAAATGATACAATAAGTTTACACATCTGGGAAAGTTCTTAACAATTCTGTTGCTTAATCCCCACATGTCGAATAAAAATATGGCGGGGAGAGCGGCAGATCAGGCACGACTCCTTTGCCATCAGAAGAAAGGAGCGGTACTTCGCAAGCGTAGACAAGGATCTTAAGGGCGCGAGAGTGGATTTGCTTTTGGAAGTGGATGATATCGCAGAGCTGAAACCAGAACTGGAAGCCACTCTATATGACGTGGAGTCGGATCAGAATTCTGGCTCAAATAAAGTGAGAGTACTTCCAAAGAGAGTGCGTTACTATCATGCAATCATCGATGATCGCAGTCTGAAATCGGGCGAAGAACCGAAGAATCTGAAAAACGTGATTGTAATTTTCATCTGTTCCTACGATCCCTTTGGGCGGGATCGGATCTGGTATACGGTTCAGAACCGATGTATAGAAGAACCGGATGTTCCATACGATGATGGAGCGAAAACGATTTTTCTATACACTAGAGGAACAAAAGGTCAGGTGTCCGAGGAAGTGCGCCAGTTCCTGCGTTACATGGAGAAAAGCACCAGTGAGAACGCCGTAAACGATACACTACGTGATTTCCACCACATGGTAGAAACCGTGAAGAAAGACAGGGAGGTGTCAGTAAAGTATATGAAGCAGTTTGAGAGAGACAATATGATGCGGGCTGAGGGAAGAGAAGAGGAGCGAAAAAATACGGAGAGAGAACATGCCCGGGCTGAAAGGGAGTGTGCTCGTGCAAATGCATTGGAGGCAGAACTTAAGCGGTTGAAGAGTAAAATGCTGTAGAGGTTAAGAAAATTCTATAAAGATATGCTGTGAAAGAATATACGTAGATGCCGAAAAACGGTTATCTGCGTATATTTTTAAAATGAAGGTACCAGACCTCGGTAAATATTTCTTGCCAAGTACGTGTCAAAAGTAAGAACATACAAGAAAACGCTGAGTTTAAACGAAACGGTAGAAAAAGCAGTGGAAGAATTGCGCGCTGACAATGCAGAAAAGGAACTTTTGGTTCTGAGAGAAAAGCTTACTTTGCTGCAAAACAAGTAGAAAATTATAACATTGGATTGTGATTAGGACAGTCATTGCCTGCTCCATTTTTTATTGAGTTGATTATTCGGACTGTGGGGTCTATACATACCGCGTAATGCCGATATACATGGGAAAGAAGAAAGCTGACAGGGTATTTAAGCGTCTGCGGAAGAAAAAGGCAGCGGGCGAACCCGCCCGGGGCTTTCTTTTGTTACGCTATTTTCTTTTTCCAATTTATTGAAAATACTCCCCGGAACTGCTATAATAAATCTGTATATTCACGAAAAAAATAGAATAAGGTCGAAATATGAATTACGATAACAATTTAAACCCGAATGATACAATTTCATCCCTGGATAAGGGGATGGCGTCAGGGGGCGGTGTTGGGAAGCAGGAGAATCCCAGGCAGCTGCGGCGGCGGTTTACAGCTGCGATGGTGGCTCTGCTCCTTACTTTTCTGGCGGTGTCATCAGCGACTTATGCGTGGTATATCTATAATACCAGCCGCCACACTACCAATGTGCGTATGGCAGCAGGAGCCGGTGTGAATCTGCAGATCAGCAATTCCTACAGCGGCACTTACGGTTCCGCGGCGGTTCTGGACAGCTTTGCGGGACAGCTGGTTCCGGTATCTACCAACCGAATCAGCGGCGGCTTCCAGAAAGTGCTTGGATTTACAGAAGGCAGCAGCCAGTCCGGGCTTGTGGCGAGCATCTTTGGCTCCGGAGAGCAGACCGATTACTATCAGACCAGCCTGTTTCTTCGCACCAACGGCACCTCCACGGATATCTATCTTTCCGATATCGGTTTCGAGGACAGTGACGAGAACAATCCTATTTCGTCAGCCATCCGCGTAGGCCTGGTGGTCCATCAGGCAGGACAGAACCAGTCTGTGGACGGGGAATATATTTTTGCAATCAGTGATAAGAAGAATCCTCAGGCAGATTATAACACTGCCACTGGCCGTGAAGGCTATGTGCTGGACAGTTCCAGGACAGACGGCAGCACAGTGGCGTTTTCGCCGTATACGACGGATGCCTACTGTGAGTATAACAAGAACACTGGAACGGTAACATTGAAAGATAGTTCCCTGAAGCTGTGTACCATCACCGGAGCAGGAGATGGGGCGGTGGGAACACCGGTAGAGATTGAGATCTACATCTGGCTGGAAGGCTGCGATGAGGACTGCACCGCGAATTTATGCAGCCAGACACTGCGCAACCTGGCAGTTTCCTTTGCAGGAGTTAATAATGAGTGAGTTTCATGAAATCCCCCAGGGAGGTGACGCCCGTGAGCAATGAGCATGGCAATGACCATGATGTCAAAAATTTAAAAAAATCCTTTCATCTGTCCGTTTTGTGGATCCTGCTGCTTCTGGTAGTTTTCACAGGGTCTACCTATGCATGGTTTACCCTTTCAGGGCTTTCCTCCACCAATGTAACGCCTATGGCAGGAACCATCGGAACTGGAGATACCGTTCTTTTGATTTCCAACAGCTCCAATGGCCCCTTTGACAAAAGCTGTGAACTGGTTCTGGATGGGAATCCAACTTCTTTGAAGCCCATTTCTACAGCCGATCTGCAGAATTTTTACAAAGGCACCACCCAGACCAAGGAGGGAATTACGGTGCTTTATGCAAGTGCAGACTCCGAGGTAAATCAGGATGCCATTCACGGCACCGTATATCTGCAGTGCCAGAACGCTGCATGCGACGTATATTTTGAACCCAAGAATCTGAACCTTGGAAGAGGTGATCTTCAGGCCCTTGCCGCTATGCGCCTTGGCCTGAAGATCACCTCTTCCACAGGAACCCAGAATCTGATTTTCAAACTGGATGCTCTTGGAAGCACAGGCAGTGCACAGTCCAGGACCACCATATCCAGAAGCTCCGCGGTTGTTTCCTCTGCGACTTCAGCAGGAGAGCCCACTTACGTGGATGATCCCTCCCTGAACATTTCCGATTATATGGCGCAGGCGGGAACCAATGAGAATGAATATAATGCAGGAAGCCAGTCTTTACTGACCCTGGAAAAGGATGAGGTGGCTTCCGTTGAATATTGGCTGTATCTGGAAGGCTGCGATGAGCAGTGCTACGACCCGGTACAGAATAAAGATTCACAGATCCAGCTTGCCTTTGCAGGCGTGGACGTGAGTGCAAACCAGTAGGATTATCGCCTGCTGAAAAGCAGCGGAAAGGAGAAGCAGAATGAAAAACGTCTTCAGGTCCTGGTTCCTGGGCATTACTACCATATTTGCCCTTCTGGTCTTTGGGGCAGCCACCTATGCATGGTTTACATCCAACCGGGCGGTTTCCACAAGCACGGCCACAGCAAGGACAGGAGAGGAGACACTGGAGCTTCAGCTAAGCAGCCAGGGAGGAAGCAGCTTCCAAAGCGTGGAGACCGCTGCCATCACCCAGGTGAACCAGACTACAGCCACCCAGCTGATGCCGGTTTCCACCGTGAATCTCTCTGATTTTGTTTATTCCCCTGCCACAGTAGATGGAATGGCATCCGCCTTTTTGCAGGTGGAAAATGAGCAGTACTATTATCATGGAAGGCTTTATATCAGGGCACAGGGCACAGGCTGGTCCGATGGAACCACTGTGAATCTTTATCTGGATCAGAGCGACGGGCTTCTTGGAGAGGCATCCAGCGGAGCGCTTCTTACCGCCTCCAGGCTGGGCCTTGTGTTTGACGGGGCCACTTCTTCCGCCGTGATCCTTCGGCTTACAGAGGATGAGAGCTCCCAGAGCCAGCAGGTTTACAACACGGTAATAAACGGCCAGACTCTTGGAAGCAACCAGGTGCTTCAGTACCAGAACGGCACTGTAAGCGCTGCCACGGATCCAAGCCAGCTGATCGCGGACTACACCGTTTCCTTTACAAGCGACAGCATCAGCCTTCCGTCCCGACCGCTTCTTACCATGAATCTGAACCAGATCTACACGCTGGATATTTATTTTTACCTGGAGGGCTGTGACCCGGACTGCTCCGACGGAATCAGCCAGGATATGGCGGACATCCACCTTGCATTTTTCGGGGCACTGAACCAGGGGGAGGTGTAACGGATGAAAAAGAATAAAGTGATCCGAAGCCGTTTCTACACCTCAGTGCTTCTGGTGCTGATGGCTCTGGTTGCGGTGACGGCGGCAACTGTGGCATGGTTTTCCATTGCAGACAACACCAGGGTTCGTTCCATGAGCCTGGACATTGTGTCGGATGTGGATCTGCGAATGGACCTGGATGCCCACAGAACCATTGGCCAGTATGTGAAAACCCTGTCCTTTGAGTCCATTGCGGCAAGGATCCTTCAGGAAAAAGGCTTTTCCATGGAGACAACGCCTATGAAGCCTGTAACCACCTCGGACTGCAGCACGTTTACCTTTGAGAACGGCAGTGCAGCAGATGCCGCAAGCGGCGTTTATCTGGAATTTACCCTGCACTTTATGGCAGAAAAGGACATGATCGTCCATCTCACAAGTGCCAACAGCAGCAGTAGCGCAGAGGATGGAACCCTGATTTCTTCGGGAAACAGCCAGCTTCCCCAGGCTATGCGCATCTCCTTTACCGCGGATGGCCAGAACTGGGTGTATGATCCCGGCATGGGAGATTCCCTTCAGAACAGCGGCACGCTTCGCACCTTTGGCATTGGAAGTGCCTCTGCCATGCGCATTTCCGATAATAACGCCATGTTTTCCCTGAAAGAGGGGCAGGACAAGGCGGTTGTGGTACATATCTGGATGGAAGGCACAGACGAGGCCTGCACAGACGAACTGCAGTCTGCGGATTATTCCATCAGAATGCGTTTTACAGGTACCGATGAAAATGGAAATACGTTCTCCGGGCAATAGTTGGTATTGACCTTGAGAGGACTTCGTAATAAAATAAAAACATACATTTTTCGTTAAGAGGGAGAAAACAAATGAAAGTATTAAAACGTATCGGAACCATCGTAATCAGTGTGCTTCTGTGGGTGGTGATCCTGGTAGCTGCTCTTTATGCATTCACTACCATGGCATCCAGGGACAACCAGAATGTGGCCAATCTTTTCGGCTATACACCGCTTACCGTACAGTCTGATTCTATGGCTCCTACCTTCAGCGCAGGGGATCTGATCTTTATCCATACATGTGATCCTTCCACTTTGAAGGAAGGGGATATTATCTGTTTCCACACAATTATTGATAATGAATATGCACTGAATACCCACCGTATCCAGAGTATTGAGACAGTGGGAGATGCCAGAAGCTACACCACCATCGGTGATAACAACAACGGCATCGCCGATCTTCATGTAATTTCAGACGGAGATATTGTTGGTAAATATGTGGGACACGTAACCGGACTTGGCAAGGTAATGGATTTCCTTTCCAGCAGCATGGGATTCCTGGTTGTGATCGTGCTTCCTATGCTTTTATTCTTCGTATACCAGATCTATCATCTGATCATGATCAGCATCAGCCTGAAGCGTGCAATGGCGGTTGAAGCTGCCAAGGAAGAGGAAGCGATCCGCATGGCAGCAAGAGAAGCTGACCAGAAGGATCAGGAGCAGGCACAGAAGGCTAAGAGCGAGGCGGAGGCAGCCCTTGAGGAGGCCAGACGTATGCGTGAGGAAGCTGAGGCGCTTCGTGCGAAGGCACAGGAGGAGCTTGAGAAGGCGAAGAAGAATGACCCGGATGGGAGGGTATAAAGACTGTGAGTGAATTCCTGAAATTTGCCTATGAGCTTTTGTCTCAGGTTGTTTATAACATTGTGACCTGGCTGGTGGCTTTTCTGAAGCTGTTTATTACAGGCTGGGCAGAGTATTTCCTGATTTTCCGTACATATTTTCCTACACTGGAAGTGTTTGCCAAGATCCTGTCAGTGATCCTGATGATCATTTTGTTTGCCATTCCGGTGCTGCTGGTGATCATTCTGGTGCGCCATATGATCCTGCGTCATCAGCTGAAGGCAGACAAGACAGACAATGCAGCATTATATAAAGAAATCGGACGTCTGAACAAGCAGGTCCTTTCTCTGATGGAAGAGAAGAACAGCATTCTGGCGCTGAAGGTCAATGCCATGGGCGGCACCAAGCGGATTCCTTACGTTGGGGCGTCTGCCCTGACCGATGATGTGCTTCCCACTGTTGGCGAGGTTACAAGCGGCAAGGGACTGGCTGAAGCAGCTGCTACTGCAGCAGGTGCGGGAGCTGTGGCTGCCGGTGCTGTGATTGCTGCCGCAGAAGGCGGAGTGGCTGGTGCTGCGGGCGTGCCGTCAGCAGCTGCAATGGCGTCTGCCCCGGTTGTAAACGCCGTTATTTCTGAAGCGAAGAAGAATATCGGCCATCGTTTCCCCAAGCTTACCCTTGTGGACGAGAAGTATGCCAACTATCAGATTCCCGAGTACAACAACGATATCACACTGGAAGAGTTTGCAGAGGGCTACCGCCTTTTTGCAGCAAGCCAGCTGAAGCTTTACTATACACCTGAGATCGTCCGCAGATTTGTTGCCGGTATGGCAGCAAGTAAGCTTCTGATCCTGGAAGGTATTTCCGGTACTGGTAAAACTAGTCTTCCTTATTCCTTCAGCCGTTATCTTTACAATCCGGCGACCATTGTTTCCGTGCAGCCTTCTTACCGTGACAGAAGTGAGCTGTTAGGATATTTCAATGAGTTTTCCAAGCGCTTCAATGAGACTGAGTTCTTGAGAGCGCTGTATGAAGCGAACTACCGTGAAGAGCCGACCCTGATCGTGCTGGATGAGATGAACCTTGCCCGTATTGAGTACTATTTTGCAGAAATGCTTTCCGTACTTGAGATGCCGAGCAAGGATGAGTGGGTTCTGGATCTGGTTCCTACTGCATGGGAGGGTGATCCTGTGAAAATGGATGGCGGTAAGATCCATGTTTCCGATGCCACCTGGTTTGTGGGTACTGCGAACAACGATGATTCTACCTTTACCATTACCGATAAGGTTTACGACCGTGCTATGCCAATCGAGCTCAATGAAAGAGCCGATGCCTTTGAGTGCGACCCGCAGCCGGCCTGCTATGTGACCACCGAGCATCTGGAATATCTGTTCCAGAAAGCCAAGGTGGAGCACCCGATCAGCGACGATCTTATGGATAAGATGCAGAAGCTTGACAGCTATCTGGTTACCAGATTCAAGCTTTCCTTTGGTAACCGTATTATGAAGCAGATGTATGATTTCATTCCGGTTTATGTAGCCTGCGGCGGTACAGAGCTTGACGCCATGGATTACATTGTGGCACGTAAGGTTCTGAAGAAATTCGAGAGTATGAACGTCAGCTTTGTAAGAGATGAGATCACAGGCCTGATCAATTACATAGAGAAGACCTTCGGAAAAGCAGGCATGGAGGACAGCAAGTCTTACCTGAGAAGAATCCAGAATCTGTATTAAAGAGTAACGGTTCAGCAGCCGCTGTTTTGCGAAGGTGCTGAACCGTTGCATTAAGAAGTAGTTAAGGAGAACGAAGATGGCAAATACGATAGGCGACTTATATGCCAAATATACCACCCAGGTCGGGGAGACGCTGGAGGATGACAGGTATTTCCAATATCTGTTCGAGATGGTTCAGGCAGGAGACAATACCCTGCAGCAGAAGAACCGGATTTTGCATAAGGTTGTAGATGAGCAGTGGCTGACTGTTGTGGAGGAAGGTATTGAGTCCATTTTCAATATCGTAGATAAGCCCAGAAGGTTTATTGCCACATCTGAGGAGGTTGTGCCCGTTGCCCTTGCCAAGAAAATTACGGCAGACAGCGTGCGCCACTTAAGTCAGAATACCCAGTTTATTGCGTCCAATGAGAACGGGGAGATTCAGCCAACCCGTATTCTTAATGTGACCACAGAGGAGAGCTATGATCTGTATGAGAACCGTTTTGTTTATCATCTGATCCAGAGGCTTTTCTCATTCGTTGATAAACGTACGGATGTCATCTTCTGGTCTACAGGGGATGAGACCTGCAATACCATGAGCATGGAGAGCAAGATTGACGATGCTTATGAGGAAATTTCCTATAAAATAGAGATGACCATCAAGAACCGTCAGAGCTTTGTGGAAAATGACAGCGACAATATGGACGTCTTCAAAAGAATTGACCGTGTGCGAAGAATGGCCAGAACCTTAAGGAGCAGCTCTTTCTGTGACATTATGAACGGCTGTGCCAAGGTGCGAAGCCCCATCCAGCGTACCAACCTGATGATGAAGGATCCGGATTACCGTACCTGCTACAAGCTTTGGCAGTTTATTGAAAGCTATGATGAGGTGGGATACACCATCGAGGAGCGGGATTCCGCTCTGGAATTCGATGAAGAGTACCTGCTGCAGATGTACACCAACCTGATCACCAACTATACCGTATTTAAGAGTCTTCTGGAATCTGATCCTCGGAAAATGTCCGAGATCGCCAGCAAGCATCCTGCTCCCGTGAAGCCCAAATTCATCAAGGAGATCAAGGAAGAGATTGTAGAGGATTACAATATTCCGGATGTGGAAGTGCGCAAGGTGATCATTGAGGAAGTGACCCAGGCGCAGTTAGACGCGGAGGCGAAGCTGGAGGAAGAGACTGCCCGCTGCAAGGAAATCGAGGAGCAGAAATCCCAGCTGGAGGATTCCCTCAATGATCTTCAGTGGCAGATGCAGTCTTTGATGGACCAGATGGAAGCCTTAGAAGAGCAGAAGTCCCAGCTGGAAGCACAGCGGACTACTCTTGAGATCCAGTTAGAAGACAGCGAGGAGACCTTAAAGGCAGCCCAGAGTGCCCATGAGGAGACTTGCAAGGCTTTGAAGGAAGCAGAAGAGAACGGCCGCAAGGCGGAGGAAGCCCGCTGGCAGGCAGAGGAGACAAGCCGCCAGAGTGAGGAAGCCCGCATCAAGGCTGAAGAAGAGAAAGCTGCTGCCCAGAAGGCCAGCCAGGAAGCACAGCAGACCATGGAATCTGCCAGAGAGCAGATGGCACAGGCCAAAGAACGCGCCGACCAGCTGGAAGAGAGTACCCGTCTTGCAAAGGCAGAAGCTGACCGCATGATCGCAGCAGCCAGAAATAAGGCACGTACCGATGTTTCCGATGCCCAGAAGAAGGCAGATCAGGCGGTGAAGGAAGCGCAGTTAGAAGCGAAGAAGAAAGTGGAAGCTGCACAGAAGAAAGCCCAGAAGGATGTGGATCGTGTGAAGAAGCAGTCCGCAGAATCCCTGGAGCAGGTGAAGCAGCAGCTTGAAGAGGCGAAGAAGGAGAGGGAAAAAGCAATTGCCAAAGCCCAGGCCAATACTTTGTCCCACTATATCGTGAACGCTCTGCAGGATCGCCGCGACCGTAAGAACAAAGAGGATGACAATTAATCCATGTTGAAAAAAATAATATACGGCATTGTTAATTTTATATCAGTAGTGATCATAGCAGCAGCCATTTTGGTGCTGATCATGGTCTTGCTGACCAAGCCTGGAAAACCGCCCAGTATAGGCGGTTTTACTCTGCTTCGGATCACTACCGGAAGCATGGTGCCTACCTATGATGTGGATACCATGATCCTGGTGCAGGAGACCGATCCTTCCCAGATCAGGGAGGGAGATGTGATTTCTTTTTATTCTTCTGATCCTATGCTGGACGGGGCGGTGAATACTCACCGTGTGGTAAGGATCGAGAAAGATGGCGGTCAGTATGTTTATACCACCAAGGGAGATGGGAATAATGTGGAAGACCCCTATGATGTGAAATCAGAATACCTTGTGGGAAAAGTGATCTGGTCATCTGTGATCCTGGGAAAAATTTCCAGACTGGTTTCCAATCCGCTGATTTTTATCCCGGTGATCCTGGTACCGTTGGCTGTGATTTTGCTGAGCAATTTTTTCCAGACAATTTCCCTTGCCCGCAAGATTGCGAAGGAAGAGGAAGAGGCAGCCATCCGGGAAGCGGTAGAGCAGTTTCGTAAGAAGAAAGAATTGGAGAAGCAGGATAGTATAAAAGAATCTGGCGCGGAAAGTCAGAAGCCAGAAGAGACAGAATAAAGTGTGGCGAAAAAGCATTTCTGCAAATGGTGACCCATATTTGGCAGAATATTTTTTGAAGCACACTCAGAAATAAGGAGGAGCAGCATTTGAAATCCGCGAATATAGAGATTGACTCATTAGACATTTTACAGGAGCTTTTCGGTATCAATGACAAGCTGATCAAGGTGATCGAGAAGCGTCTTGGGGTATCTATTACCCAGAGAAATTCCAGTATTACCGTAAGCGGCACCAATGACGGACGGATCCGCAGTGCCGTGAATATTATTGAAGCCATGCAGGAAGCCTTAAGCAAACAGCAGCAGCTTTCTGTGGATATGATCCATCGTTTTCTGGATGAGACGGACGAGGGGGATGACCAGGACGAGGATATTGCAGACAGTACCCGTAAGGTACTGGGGGATGCGGTAACTCTGAATTACAAGAACATTCCCATTCGCACCAAGACCATCGGCCAGAAGAACTACATTAACGCATTGAAAAACAATACGGTTACCATCTGCATCGGACCGGCTGGTACAGGTAAAACCTATCTGGCAGTTGCCTATGCGGCGGAGATGTTCCGAAATGATGAGATTGAGAGAATCATTCTCAGCCGTCCTGCTATTGAAGCGGGAGAGAAGCTTGGCTTTCTTCCGGGAGACCTGCAGGAGAAGGTAGACCCTTATCTGAAGCCGCTGTATGATGCTTTGAATGATGTGTTTGGCCCGGATCAGGCGGCCAAGCTGCGGGAGAGGGGAATCATTGAGGTGGCACCTCTTGCCTACATGCGAGGACGTACTTTGAATAACAGTATGATCATCATCGACGAGAGCCAGAATGCTACGCTTCCTATTTTGAAAATGGCGCTGACCCGTATCGGTGTGGGCTCCAAAATGATTCTTACCGGAGATGTGACCCAGATCGACCTTTCCAAGGAGACCGACTCCGGTCTGCAGAAATGTGCGTCTATTTTGAAAAATGTGGATGACATTGCCACGATTTCTCTGACCAACCGTGACGTTGTCCGCTGTAAGATTGTGAAGGATATTGTTAAGGCATTTGAGAAGGAAGAGGCGAAGGCTGCGGAGAAGACGCAGAAGCGGGCAGTTCGAAGGAGTGGAAGATCTTAAGTGTGCCCCCAGTTTGCTGCCAGGCTGACGGCGAAGGTTTTTGGCTGATGATGGAACTCTGAAAAGGGAAAGTTGTCATTACAGATACGAATTGGAATATTATAAAATAAGTACAACTATTCAGTTCGCTTAGTTTGGAGTATCCCTTTGGATCACTGAAAGGTTGTACATTACACCAGGAGGGAAAGCTTTGGTTACAATAGAATATGAATGTGAGACAGATTTTGACCTGGGCCTGGACTGCCCCGCTCTTGCGAAAATCGTTGCCGAGAAGGTGCTGGACATGGAGAAATGTCCATGGGATGCACAGGTGAATCTGGTTCTTACGGACAATGAAGAGATCAAGCGTGTAAATACAGAGTTCAGGGGAATAGAGAGAGCCACAGATGTGCTTTCTTTCCCAATGCTGCCTTTTGAGACTCCGGCAGATTATTCTGTGGCAGAGGACGATGAGTCCTGTTTTGACCTGGACAGCGGAGAGCTTCTTCTGGGGGATATTATGATTTCCGCAGAGCGGGCAGCTGCACAGGCAGAAGAGTACGGACACAGTGTGAAGCGTGAGTTCTGCTTCCTGGTTGCCCACAGTATGCTGCATCTTCTGGGATATGACCATATGACTCCCGAGGAAGCTGCGGATATGGAGGCAAGACAGGCGAAGGCACTGGATGAGCTTGGAATTACCCGCTGATAGCTAGAGCGTGTTTGAAAAAGGCTTTCTGCAAGATGTGCGTCACAATTTGTGGGAGATTTTGTCCGGATGAGGGCGCCGTAGCGGGCTACGGCAACTGAATTCGGGCAAAATATACCGCAAAGTGGGGCGTGCAGATTGCAGGAATGATTTTTCAAACAGGCTCTAATACGGTAAAAATTAAGACAAGTCAATATAGCAGCTGTTTAATATTCGCCGTATTAGGATGAAGATTTGTTGACAGCGTAAGGAGGAAAAGACATGAAGAAGAAAATGCTGAAATTTCTTGCAGGCGTGCTGATTTCCTGCACATTGGCTGGTTCAGCCGTAAGCGTACAGGCAGAAGACAATCTGGAAATGCAGGTGACAAGCTATCTGACCGGAGAGGATGTGTCTGAGAGCGTTGGAAGAAGACGCCCCATTGCAGTCATGCTGGGCAATGATACCAACGGTGCACCCCAGAGCGGTACCGGAAATGCCGGGGTTATTTATGAAGCACCTGTGGAGGGCGGCATTACCAGGCTTATGGCGGTCATCGAGGATTACGATAATCTGCAGAGAATCGGCTCTGTGCGAAGCTGCCGTGATTATTATATTTTCTACGCCAATGAATTTGATGCCATTTACGCACATTATGGACAGGCTGTGTATGCACTTCAGTATCTGGATCAGCATGTGATCGATAATCTGAACGGACTGACTCTTGGAAATGCCTATTACCGGACTACAGACCGTGTGGCACCTCACAATGCCTACACAGATGCAGCCCACCTTCAGGCAGGAATCCAGAGCCTTGGCTACAGCCAGCAGTATCCGGAGGGCTACACCGGACATTATCAGTTTGCGCCGGAGGGAACAGAGATTACTTTGGATGAAGGAGCACCGGCGACCCTTGTGAAGCTGGATAACTTCTGGGACAATCATCCCTGGTTTGAATACAATGCCGAGACCAAGGAATACAGCCGCTTCCAGTTTAATGCACCTCATGTGGACCAGCTGACAGGACAGCAGCTGACCTGTGACAACATTATTCTTCAGTATTCCGGCTATCAGGCTTATGATGCCAATGGCTATCTGAACATTGATACCCAGTCCGGCGGCAGCGGCAAATACATTACCAGAGGCAAGGCAATCGATATTACCTGGAGTAAGGATTCCCAGTGGGGTACTACCCATTACTATGATTCCAACGGCCAGGAGATCCAGCTGAACCGCGGCAAGACCTGGGTAGAGATCGTGCTCAATGATTCTGTAGGATCTGTGACTTTGCAGTGACAGAATTCATGGCTGCCAACCAGGATTTTTATAGTAATAGTAAATAAGAGAATGGGGGATTTCAGGGACAAGTGTGTGTTTATGCCGCGCCCTGAGATCCCTGTTTTGTTTATATGAGGTTAGAGCCTTTTTCAAACAGGCTCTAGAGCCTGCCCCCAGAAGCATTTATATTAATTTTTTTTTGGAAAATGTGAATTTTTTTTGAAATTATTCATCCATTATCCAAAATTATAGACGAATGAAGAAAAATGATGTAAGATAAGTAGCAAAAAGGTAACTGTGAAGGTGCTGAACAGTTGCCAAAAGGGTTATTATTTTTTTATTACATTAACGATTAACGGAGTTGACTAGAACAATGAATTACCGGGAAAGACTGAAAGAGAAAAAACGTGTGGTAATCAAGATCGGCAGTTCCTCCCTTACCCATCCGCAGACAGGCAGACTGAACCTGCGCAAGCTTGAGGTACTGGTAAGAGAGCTGGGAGATCTTCGCAACCAGGGCAAGGATGTGGTATTGGTATCCTCAGGAGCCATTGCAGTGGGCGCGGCAGCCCTTGGCTTTAAGGAGAAGCCTCAGGAGTCCCGCCAGAAGCAGGCGTGTGCAGCTGTGGGACAGGCCAGGCTGATGATGATCTACCAGAAGCTGTTCGGAGAGTACAACCAGATGGCAGGCCAGATCCTGATGACCAAGAACACCATGGTAAACAATGCCAACCGTAAGAATGCGGAGAATACCTTTAATGAGCTTTTGTCTATGGGTGTAATCCCCATTGTAAATGAGAATGACTCTATTTCCACCTACGAGCTGCAGTCCCTGGAGAAATTCGGAGACAACGATACCCTTTCCGCAGTGGTAGCAGCCCTGATCGGTGCAGATCTTCTGATTCTGATGTCCGATATAGACGGGCTTTTCACAGATGATCCCAATACCAATCCGGAGGCGGAGTTTATTGATACAGTTGAGCAGCTGGATGACAAGCTTTTGAACATGGGAAAAGGCTCCACCGGAAGCAAAGTTGGTACCGGCGGCATGGCCACCAAGCTGACCGCAGCCAGAATTGCCACAGCGGCAGGCACGGATATGGTGATCGCCAACGGCGGTGACTTCCATAACATCCACCGTATTGTGGAGGGGGATAAATGCGGCACCCTTTTCGTAGGAAAGAAGCAGGAAGAGTTTTACCTGATAGATTATATAGAGAAATTGTTATAAATGTATTACAGATTATAAATAGAAGAGGAGTATAATATGGACAGTAAAATGATTGATCGGATCAACACCCTTCATCACAAGGCACAGAGTGTTGGTCTTACAGAGGAAGAGAAAATTGAGCAGGCGAAGCTTCGCAAGGAGTATATTGCCACTATCAAGATGAACCTGCGCAACCAGCTTGACAATATTGACATCAAGGAAGCCGATGGTACCATTGTGAACCTTGGAGAAAAATATGGAAGAAAAAAGACTCATTAGAAAACAGATTTTTGCAGCCAGGAAGCAGTGCGCCGATGAGCAGGTGGAAGAATGGAGCCGCCAGCTGACCGAGCGCGTGATCCGGCTTCCGGAATTTTTGCAGGCAGACCGCGTTATGGCTTATGCAGATTACAATCATGAGGTCATGACAAGGTTTATTATTGAGGAAGCCTGGAAATCCGGCAAGGAAGTGGCAGTTCCCAAGGTGGTGGGAAAGGACATGGTCTTTTACCGCCTGACAGATTTCTCCCAGCTCGCTCCTGGATATTTCGGAATTCCGGAGCCTACAGAGGGAGAGACTGTGGACTGGACGGATGCCCTTATGATCATGCCGGGAGTGGCCTTTGACCGTGAGAACCACAGAGTGGGATACGGCGGAGGCTTTTACGACCGTTTTCTGGAGAAGCATCCGGATACTCAGCGGGTTGCAGTTGCCTTTGATTTCCAGATCCTGGATCAGGTTCCCACAGAGCCGACCGATATCTGCCCGCAGATCATTGTGACGCAAAGCAATATTTACAGGAATGCCTTACCGAAGGGAGGACTTATAAATGAATGAAATGCTGCAGACTCTGGGCGAAAATGCCCGGGAAGCGGAAGTGATTCTTCGCAATCTTGGCACTGCGAAGAAGAATCAAGTCTTAGAAGCAGTGGCAGACAGCCTTGTGGCACACGCTGATAAGCTGCTTGCGGCCAATGCCATAGATGTAGAGAACGGCAGACGCAACCATATGCCGGAAGGCCTTGTGGACCGTCTGATGCTGACGGAAGCGAGAATAGAGGGAATGGCAGAGGGTCTGCGCCAGGTAGCGGCTCTTGACGACCCTATTGGGGAAGTAACCGGCATGAAGAAACGTCCTAACGGACTGATGATCGGTCAGAAAAGAGTTCCCCTCGGTGTAATCGGAATCATTTATGAAGCCAGACCAAATGTGACCGCAGATGCTTTTGCCCTTTGCTTTAAGACCGGCAATGTTGTGATATTAAAAGGCGGAAGCGATGCCATCCATTCCAATACTGCCATTGTGGACTGTATCCGCAGTGCCCTGAAAGCCCAGGATCTTACAGAGAATGCCATCCAGCTGATCCAGGACACTTCCAGAGAGACCACCGCAGAGTTTATGAAAATGAACGAGTACGTGGATGTACTGATTCCAAGAGGCGGCCGGGGACTGATCAAGGCGGTTGTAAACGGCAGCACCATCCCGGTAATCGAGACCGGTACAGGCAACTGTCACATTTATGTGGATGAGAGCGCGGATCTTAACATGGCGGCAGACATTGTGATGAATGCCAAGACCCAGAGAGTGGGCGTGTGCAATGCCTGCGAGTCCCTTCTGGTTCATGAGAAAGTGAAGGATGCGTTCCTTCCGGTTCTGGCAGAGCGGCTTCGCACCAAGCATGTAGAAATGCGTGCGGATGAAGCAGCCAAAGCACTGATTCCGGATGCGGTTTCTGCTACGGAGGAGGACTGGGGAACCGAGTACCTGGATTATATTCTTTCTATTAAAGTGGTTGGTTCTGTGGAGGAAGCTATCCGCCATATTAACCGCTACAATACCGGACATTCAGAGGCAATCATCACCCGGGACTACAACAACGCTCAGAAATTCCTGGATGAGGTGGATGCGGCAGCAGTGTATGTAAATGCTTCCACCCGTTTTACTGATGGTTTTGAGTTCGGATTCGGAGCAGAGATCGGAATCAGCACCCAGAAGCTTCACGCCCGCGGCCCAATGGGACTTCTGGCCCTTACTTCTACGAAATATATCATTTATGGAAATGGACAGATTCGCCCATAAGTTTGATTTTTGAAATGAAATATGTTATACTGGACTTCGATGTTAATACTTAATACGGGGGACTCGTTTATAAGGAGGACTTTTTGAAATGAAAAAACAGCAGATTTTAGCGTTGATCATGGCTGGAACTCTTGCTGCCGGAATGGCTCCGGCAACTATGGCGTTCGCAGAGTCAGATGCCCAGACCGTGACAACAGACGATACAGCAGCTGCCGTGGAGTCAGATGAGGCTGCAGAGCCTGTTCAGGATACCGCTGCTCCGGCAGAAGAAGGGGATGCCGCAGCGGAGACACCGGCAGAAGCGCCAGCAGAGGATAACACTGCAGATAATGCCGCCACGCAGGAACCATCCCAGGATCAGACAGATACTCCTGCAGCAGATCAGAGCACCGACAGCAGCCAGGCAGACGGATTCGAAAGCGGAGATGCAGAGACTCAGGAAGCCGGAGAAGCTGGCATTGCCACACAGGCAGAGGAGAACAGCGATGCTTCTGAGGAGACTTCTACTGGCAAGATTTACTTCCAGGATGCAGAGGGCAATCAGACCGAGTGCAAGACTCTGGCAGATGCAATTTTGATGGCACCGGCCAACGCAGATAAGAATGCGGCTCCTTCCCAGATTCTTGTGACAGGTACCATTGAGATTTCCGATACCATCGTGATCTCTGACAGCCGGAATGTGTCCATCGCAGCAGCAGAGGACGGTACTGTGATCAAGCGTGCAGATGGATTCCTGGATGATATGTTTATGGTTCAGGGGGAGAACACCGCATTTCAGTTTGGCACAGGCAAGAATGGGGATACAGTTTTATCTTTGACCGTAGATGCCTCTTCCGCAGATGATGCAACAGGTTCTATTGTTTCTCTTGAGAAGGGATATTTCGGAATGTCTGACGGTGTTACCTTAACAGGCAACCGTACCAGCGCGCCTGGCTCTGCAATTTACAACCAGGGCGGAAGTATTGGTCTTGGCGGCGGTACCATCACGGACAACCAGTCGATGGATAAGGGCGGAGCAATTTACAGTGAAGGTGAAATCCGTGTATCTGGCAATGTGATCGTCAGCGAAAACTACGATGATGGAGTGAATTACGAGAACAGTATCGTTTTGAGCGGTGAGAACGCATATATTGCAGCTACAGGAGTTCTTTCAGATACTGCAAACCTGCAGGTGAGAAGAAGCGATGCAGATGTAGTGAAAGCATTTGTCACAATCGGCAAGGATGCAGATGGAACTGCTTACACCACTATGGAGAATGTACTGGAGCATGTACATTACCTGGACACTGATAAATATACAGTTAATACAACTACTGGACAGCTGGAAGAAGTGAAAACACCAACTGTTGAACGTATGAAACTGAAAGCAGAGTCCCTGGCCTGGAATACAGCGTATGATCATACTGTAGACCTGAGCTTCACTACCAATGATGCTGGTGTGGGCGGTAAATATTACGCAACCTGGGTGAAGAAATCAGAGGATACTCCAAGCTTTGAAGATGCGAAGAACAATAATGTGGCAGAAGGAGATATCGCAACGAAAGTTGAGGTACAGCTTACAGGTGTTGCATATGATACAGATATTAAGGTTGTAGTTTATGGCGTAGATTCCAAGGGCGTGGAGGCTGAGAAACCTCTTGTACTGACTCTGGATGCCAAGGCAACACCAACAGAGGAACCGGCTGAACCGACTCCGACCACACGTCCGGCCCTTACTCCTCCTGTAACAGACAGCAAGGTAACCGGTCTTGAGGAGCCGCTGGCATTCTATCCGAAGACTATGTACAACTTCAAGGTTGTTGGTGCAGGAACCGAGAATACCAATCCGGTTAAGGGAGATACCAAATGGATACCTTATGGATGGAGTGTGAATAAGGATAATATCCGCAGCGGATATGAGAAGAGCTTCTCCATTGGAAACAAATACGGTATCAAGGATGCCAAGACCTTTACCATGTATATCTTCTTCCAGAAGTACATATACAACGGCACTGACTGGGTAGCTGTTTCCGGCGTACAGGAGGCTCTGGAGCAGAAATTCTACTCCAAGGCAATTGAGTTCACCGTAACACCGTCCGGCACGATTACTCCAACCGGTACAGATGGAAGCGGCAGTGGAGACGGCTATAATGGCGGCTCCGGAGACGGCAGTGATTCCACAGATCCTGAGAACTATAGCGGAGATGACAGTTCTACAGGCTCTTCTTCTGCAAGCAATGCAAGAACAGCCGACAATTCTCCGATTGCAACCATGATGATGCTTGCAAGTCTTTCTCTTGTAGCAGGCGGATATGTTCTGGTAAGAAAGAGAAAAAGAGAGAACTAAGTATGATAAGGCAGGTCATTTTGACCTGCCTTTTTGCATATAATACTATTGCGGCGGGGGACAGGCTGGTACGGAAAATGCAATACTGCCTGAGATTTTCCTCCGCTGCAGGAGGTAGAATATGCGGGCAGAATTTATGCCAAAAGAACAAAATCATACATATGAAAAGCTCTACTACACATTATGGGAGCTTGCTGGCCGTTACAGCGGCTTTTGCCAGTTTCGCGCAGTGGGAAACAGCCATGATGACAGGCTGATTCCTATGTTAGAGGTGGGAAACGGAGCGCAGATGATTTTTTGCGTGGCTGGAATTGACGGAACCCAGAACCTGCTTCCCCGGCTTTTGATTCAGATGGCAGAAGAGTACTGCCGGGCTTATGAATGCGGCTGGCAGCTGGAAGAATTTTACGAGGTGAAAAAATTGCTGGACAAGATCCGGATCTGTTTTCTTCCCCTTCTGAATCCGGATGGATATGAGATCAACCAGAGCGGTTTTTCCATGATCCGAAATCCCATTTACCGGCAGATGCTTCGGATGCAGAGCATTCCGGCGAAAGATTTCGGGTACAATGCCCGGGGCGTGGACATTTGTCATAATTTCCCCACTGTCCACTACATTCGTTCCAGGATGGGAGAGGAGCCTGCCAGCGAGAATGAGACGAAGGCACTGATCCGGATCATGCAGGAATACGGAGGCAGAGGGCTTCTCACTTTCGGACAGGCCGGCAGGGAAATCGTGTATTATCACAGCGAACAGGGGATGGGAGGTCTGCCAAGGTCGTACCGTCTTGCCAGACATATGCAGAAATCCTCGTCCTATCATCTGGAACGGGAACCAGGCTCACAGTCTTCCGGGAAGAAATTCAAAGGGATGGGAACCCCGGAACAATATTATATTCAGACAATAAAACAGCCAGCCTTTCGCATCAAGGTTCCCGCACCCGGGAACGATGGAAAAGCTGGCGAAGAAAGCCAAACGAAAATTTATGAAGAGATTCATTTGCTGCCGCTGGAGTACATTTTCTCGCTGGAAAATTAATCAGGCTGTTTCATACTTCTTCCGAATATCCTTCATAACAAAGATATAGGAAACACCTGTAAAGACAGCTGCGGTAAACCAGGCTGCCGGGTCACAGAAGCAGGCAAGCGGGTAGCTTGTGAGAGCCATGGAGATCATGGCAACCACCAGTCTGGCGATCAGCTCGGACACACCGCCCATCATAGGAAGGAAGCCGTAGCCGCATCCCTGCATGGTATTTCGGAATACGAAGATGGTGCTAAGCGGAATATAGAAGATCACGCTTAAGTACACATAGGTTTTCGCCCAGGGAAGCATGGCGCTCATGTCCACATCTCCGGTAAAGAACAGTCCCAGTGCAGGCTTTAAAAGCAGGCACACAAGAATGGCGGCACCGATAGAGTATACGATACAGGCCTGAAGGGCAGCCTTCACACCCTGGCGGATACGGGGGATATCACCCTTGCCGAAGTTCTGGCCGCTGTAGGTGGCCATGGTTTGTCCCATGGCGATCATTCCCTGTGTAACCAGGTTCTGCACCTTGTTGGCAGCTGTAAACGCGGCCACTGCTGTGGAGCCAAACAGGTTAATAGCAGACTGCATCACCATGGTTCCGGAAGCGGTGATGGCAAACTGAAGAGCCATGGGGATTCCCATAGCCAGCTGGTGGCGGCTCTCCTTGCTATGAAGCTTCCAGTGGTGTCTGTTCGGCGCAAGGGCAGGCATTTTTGTGTAAATGTAGACAAGGCAAAGGATCGCGGAGATTCCCTGGGAAAGTATGGTGGCGCTGGCAGCCCCTGCAACTCCCATCTTAAAGTTGATAATGAATACCAGGTCCAGAATCACGTTCAGCACTGCGGAAAAGACCAGGAAGACCAGCGGAGTCCGGCTGTTTCCCACTGCACGCAGGTAGGAGGAAAACAGGTTGTAAAAAATAGTGGCAATGATTCCCGCACTGATGATCATGATGTATGTGTAGGCATCCTGGAAAATATTGTCCGGCGTGTTCATCAATTTCAGCAAACCGTGCATGCTGATCATGCTGAGAGCACTGATGGCTACGGTAAAAATCAGGGACAGAAGGATTCCGTTGGCAACGCTGACCTTCACTCCCTCTTTGTCCTTGGCGCCGAACCGTTGGGCGGTGAGTACCGAGAACCCGGCGGTGATTCCCTGTGCAAAGCCAACTACAAGGAACATGATGGTTCCGGTGGAGCCAACTGCCGCCAGGGCATCGGCACCTACGAAACGGCCTACGATAATCGTGTCCGCCATATTATAAAGCTGCTGAAAAATGTTTCCGATAATAAGCGGAAGCACAAATTTCAGGATCACAGGCAATGGCTTGCCTTTGGTCATGTCTTTTTCCATTCTAAACCCCTTCTTTTTCAAAAAATCTGTACTAAAAGTTTCATATAAAATGGCTTCATTTTTTCTTGTTTTTGAAGCGAAAGTTATTTTATCACACTACGGGTAAGATGTCACCATTTTATTTTGAAAAAATTGCCGAAAGCGAAGGCTGATGCTTGCTATTTTATGGAGCAAATGGTACAATTAAAAATAGTATGTGAAGAGATTTTTTCGAAAGAGAGGCATTCTATAAATGGCAAATGATCATGGAGAACAGATTAGAATCGTACAGGAGACTGTGGCAGGTAAGGAGATTACCTTTGCCCATGTAATGGGAGGCCCGGCACCGATTATTTATCAGAAGTTAGGACTGAATCCTCAGCTGGATTACCGTTCCTCTGCAATCGGCATCATGAATATGACACCGCCGGAGTCCGCAGTTATCGCATCTGACATTGCGGTAAAGAGCGGCAACGTATATCTTGGCTTTGCAGACCGTTTCACAGGAACCCTGATCATCACAGGAGAGATTTCCGATGTAATGTCCGCTATGACAGAGATCGTGGATTATTTCCGTGATTCCTTAGGATATGTAGTCTGCAATATTACGAAGCGATAGGAAGTATGGGCATGGAGCGAATAACGAAGGAAGAACTGCTGGAAATGCTGTTCCATGATGATTATGAGCACCTGAAGGGGAAGAAGCTGCGCATGACCCGCGTGCGTGTTCCCGGCAAGGAGGTTTGCCTGGCCCACGTGATCAGCCCTTCCCAGTCCTGCATTTATGAGAATCTGGGACTTCATATCGGGGTTCATGAGGGGGAGGACCATACAGGGGAAGCCATCGGGTTGATCCGTTTTACCCCCTGGGAGGCAGTTGTGGTGGCAGCGGACGTTGCCATGAAGAGTGCGGATGTGCAGATCGGGTTTATGGACCGTTTCTGCGGCTCCCTGATCCTGACAGGCGGACTGTCACAGGTGCAGACTGCGGTAGAAGAGGTTGTGCGCTTTTTTGACCAGGAGCTTGGCTTTAAGGTGTGCACAGTTCATAAAAGTTAAGTAAAGAGTATAGCTAAAGATAAGGGACGAGATAGATGAAGAAGATTTTTCTGATGGGCAGAAGCGAAGCCGGCAAGACCTCACTGACACAGGCGCTGAAAGGCGAGGAGCTTCATTATATAAAAACGCAATACACCAATTCCAATGATGATACCATTGACTCTCCGGGGGAATATGCGGAGTCCAAGCGGTTCAGCGTGGGACTTGCCTGCTTTTCCTTTGAGGCAGACGTGGTGGCAATCGTGCAGGCAGCAGATGAGCCGTTCAATCTGTTTGGGGCAAGCTGCCGTTCCTTTATCCTGCGTCCCCTTATCGGCATCATCACCAAGATTGATTCCCCCTACGCCAATATCCCCATGGTAAAGCAGTGGCTGATCAATGCAGGCTGCGAGCGGATTTTCATGGTCAACAATGTGACAAGAGAGGGAATTGACGAGCTTATGGAATATCTGCAGGAGGATCCTCCAAGCCTTACCCTGGAGCAGGCCAAGTTTAAACAAAGCCTTGGCTTAAATGAGTGGGATCCTCTTCCTGAGGGAGTCACTTATCCGGAGGGAATCAGATGATGGCACAGACAGAAGCAAAGAGAAGCCCCCTTACCACCTTATGCTACCTGGAAAGAGACGGTCAGTATCTGATGCTGCACCGCATTTCCAAGAAGAATGATGTGAACAAGGGGAAATGGATTGGCGTGGGAGGCCATTTTGAAGAGGGAGAAAGCCCGGAGGAGTGTATGCTCCGGGAGGTTTTTGAGGAGACGGGCTATACCCTTACCTCCTGGAAATTCCGCGGGATCGTCACTTTTTCACAGGAGAGCTACGGCACGGAATACATGTGCCTTTATACTGCAGATGGTTTTACAGGAACCATGAAGGAATGCGACGAGGGGAAACTGAAATGGATTCCTAAGGACGAGATCTGGAATCTGAGATTGTGGGAGGGGGATAAGATTTTTCTGAAGCTTCTGAATGAGGATGTTCCCTTCTTCTCACTGAAATTAAGCTATAAAGGGGATGAGCTGGTAGAGACCGTACTGGATGGACGTCCTCTTGAGAGTCAGTCATACTAACGGATTGCCACATTTGTCATAGACAAATGTGGCAATTTGCTTTATAGGACAGATTTATAGTGTATACTGAAAGTAGCTATTAAGGTATTGAGCAGTTACCTGCTAAGTACAAAGAAAGGAGGACACCAGAATGGCTCGGATCATTTTTTTCATTTTTGCAGTTATGTGCTGCATTACGACAGGAAGTAAGGCTTCCCAAAGCTTACCGGAGGAAAAAAGCACTCTCACCGGAGCTTACCTTTATGAGTTGCCTGGCAGCAGCCAGATGAAGGATATGCAAAAGGTGCTGCCCTCTGAAATAGAATTCAGAAAGGACACGGAAGGATTGTTAACGGTGACGAAGCTTACTTCCCCGGATGAAATCAGGACAGCTGTAGATGCCTTTCTTCAGATTCGGATTGGTGACAGGACAGACATTTTTGTAACGGATCAATATGATGTCATTTCCTTTTTCTTTCCGGATAATACAACGGTGTCCTTTCAGTTGAACGGCAGAAGCCTGGAATGGAGGAACGAGGGCAAAACAGAGCTTTATGACTTGGAGAATGCAGAGCTTTTCTGGGAGGAGGCAGATTTAAGGTGACATTTCAGGAACAGTTGAATTTATATATAGAAGAGCTTTCCTGCAGCGGCAGGGAGCTTGCCAAAAACAGCGGTATTTCCGAAACCATTCTCAGCCGATATCGAAAGGGCGAACGTATTCCCGGTGCAGACAGTGATTATCTGAAAAAGCTTGCAGCAGGAATTGCCCTGACTGCAGAGCAAAAGGGAAAGAAAACAGATCAGGAAAGTGTTTTGGAGGTTCTTTTGGCAGCCTTGAAGCAGGAAGAAAAAGCGGAAATTTTTTATTGCCAAAAGTTTGATATTCTTCTTCGGGAGCTGGAAATCAATGTATCCAAAATGGCATCTGCCCTGCACTATGATCCATCCTATATTTCCAAAATCCGAACGGGAAAAAGGACACCCTCAGATGTCCGGGGCTTTGCAGAAAATGTATGCGGATATATTGTAAGGAATTTTTCCAGCCAGGAGGAGCTAAGCAAAATTGCTGCACTGACAGGCTGTGACAATGAGGCACTGATGCATCCGGAGAATTCCTTTATCCTTTTGCAGAATTGGCTTTGCTCGGGAAAATTTGAGACAATGGATTACATATCCGGCTTTTTGCAGAAAATGGACGAATTTAACTTGGATGATTACATACGCGCCATTCATTTTGACAGCTTCAAGGTACCTAAGGTTCCTTTCCAGCTTCCTGTTTCCAGACAATATTATGGACTGAAGGAAATGCGGGAGGGTGAGCTGGATTTTCTGAAGCACACAGTATTATCTAAATCTATGGAGCCGCTGCATCTGTGCTGCGACATGCCTGTGGAGGACATGGCTCAGGATGAGGAATTTGCCAAGAAATATATGTTTGGCCTTGCCATGGTTCTGAAAAAAGGGCTTCACATTCACATTATCCATGATGTGGAGCGTCCTATGAAGGATATGATGCTGGGGCTGGAGAACTGGATTCCCCTTTATATGACCGGGCAGATTTCCCCGTATTATCTGAAGGGAATCCAGAACAAGGTCTACTGCCATCTCCATTACACCTCAGGTCAGGCGGCAATGACTGGGGACTGCATCAGCGGACACCATGACACCGCCCACTATTATCTGACCAGCCGCAGGGAAGAGGTGGAGATCTGCAGGAAAAACACAGAATATCTGCTGAAAAAGGCACATCTTCTGATGGAGATTTACAGGGAGGAAAAAAGAGAAGGACTTTTCGATTTCCTGGAAAAGGACAGTCACGTGGAGGGCAGGCGCAGAAGGATTCTGGCAGCACCGCCGCTGTTTGTAATGCCAGAGGAGCTTTTGAAAGAGCTTCTTGGGAAGAATCAGATGGAGAAAGCCAAGTGCTCCAGAATTCTTAAAGTATATGCCAGGGAGCGTGAACGGATGGAAACCATACTGGCTCACAGCCCGGTTTCGGATGAGCTGTCCCAGGTGACAAAAGAGGAGTATGACAAATATCCGGTGGTGCTTCCGCTGGCAGAGTGTTTTCTGGAAAAGGATGTTGTGCTTACCTATGAGGAATATATGACCTGCGTGGAAGCGGCAAAGGAATATGCCAGGACGCATGAAAACTATCAGTTTTCTTTTACAAAGGTCAAGGGCTTTCATAATATCCAGATTACCTGTCACCAGGAAAAATGGTGCATGGTTTCCAAGAATAAGGCACCGTCCATTCACTTTGTGATCCATCATCCCAAGCTGCGATATGCACTGGAAAATGTGGTTCTTCCAATCCGGGATGAGGGGCTTATTTAATCCATATATCATATAACATATAACATGAAGGAGGCGTGTAGAAATGAAAAAATCATGGAGAAAGACAATTACCGCAGTTTGCATGGGAACCATGCTGTTTTCCGGCAATGTTTACGGGGCGGACAGCTCCCAGGATCTGATGGCGTATACGGATAACGTGCTGTCGGACGGATCCCTGATCTATTATTTTGAGGAAGTTGCAGTTACCCTTCCTGCTGACTGGCAGGGGAAATTTGAAATTGTGACAACGGACAATTCTACCGCCTTTTATCACAAGGCAAGCCATGAGAAATGGCAGGAAAAATATGGGGAGGACGGCGGCAAACTGTTTACCTTGTCCTGCACCATCAATCACGATTTTTCCGAGCTGCCGGATTTTACCTATATCGGATTCAGTGAGGATTCGGTGATGAATTATTTCATGATCTTCCCCACTGATTTCCAGGCCTACACAGAGGACGAAGCCGTGGCCGCCGAATTTCAGCAGATGAACGCAGAAATTGATTTTGTGAAGCAGAATGCTTATATGTTAAGTGAGGGGGCACCTGTGGGGGTTCCTGCATCTGGAAGCTCTGCAGACATTGGAGCTGCCACAACTGTACCGGGGATTCCGGGAGGAAATGGAAGTTCTGACACCTCTGATTTCCAGGAGTCCCAGGCGGGATACACAGGAAGCTGGGTTCAGGTGAGAGGGGAATTTGAGCTGTATCTTCCATCGGATTGGGAATCTGTGGATTTGGACGAGGAAGATCAGGCAAACGATATTTACTTCGCCGCAATGTCCTCCGACCAGAATGCCATCCTGGTTGCTATGTCCATGAACCTGACAGATGGTTACACCCAGGAGGAAATCGACGCGGAGCTTGCCGAGGGCAATTACAGTTCTTTATTTGAGGTGGCACAGGATGCCATGGCTCAGCAAGGCTATACCGTAGAAAAAACAGAAACCATCAATGACATCCCCTGCGCCTTCTTTTCCAATGAAGACGATTACGGAATCGTATTTATGGACCAGAGCGATTCGGTAATGGAAGTGGTCTATCTTACAGGAGGAGATGTGCGTAATAACGATACGGTGCAGGCAATGCTGCACTCTGTAAGATGGGCAGGGTAAGCAGGAAGCTTTGCCCATCTTGCAGGTGGAGACAGTGGCTACACAAAGCATGTAGATAGTACCCGTTCTGTAACCTCAGATACAGCTGCCTCAGACCCCATAGAAGATATTGAAAGCACTGTAAGCGATGTACTAAAGCAGGGCGGAGCAGGAAATGACACTGCTTCCGGCGGTACTGTGGGAAATATCGGCGGTGTTTCCTCCAGCGTGGAGGATGGGCAGACAGGTGCAGATTCTTCTGACGGCAGTGGGGATGGTACACAGATGGGAAGCATCACGTTTTCTCAGGACACTGTGGGATATGCGGGAACCTGGGTTCCTTTTGAGGATGGTTTTCAGCTGTATCTGCCAAGTGACTGGGATGTGTACAATGTGACGGAAGAGCAGAGCCAGCAGGGTGTGCTTTATATTGCAGGAGATTCTTCCGGTGCTGAGACTGCGCCTGGAATTTCCGTAGTGTGGGCTTACAGCGACGGAGCCGAGACCATTGAAGAGGTTGCCGCTGCCATCGGACAGGGTGGGTACCAGGTGGACGATATCGTTTCCATCAACGGAATCCCCTGCGTTTCCTACCGGATCGAGGAAAGCGACTGCAGCGCTATCATGTTTTTCCATCCCACCAACAGGCAGTACCTGTTCTGCGTAACAGGCGTGGGATACGCGGCTAACGTGGATACGATCTGCTCGATCCTGACCTCCGTAAGCCTCACCTGATAAATACAAATCATTTTTTCCTCTTAAACAAAAAAGCCGTTTTGCACTGCTATATTTTTCTAGAAGTACAGTACTGCAAACGGCTTTTTATATTTGCTGAAACGTGGGGCAGAGTACAGGGGACTATGAAACTGCCTTACGTTGGGGTTGCTTATTCCAGCAACACAGACAGGCATTATAATAATTTTGGCTTTTTGTACAGCAGTGACAGACATAAGCTGATAAAAATGGCACCTGTATTTGACGAATGCCGGAAATAAGAGCCAGCCAGATCGCAGAAACCGTACAGCGCAAGTTAGAGTATCTTCAGCTTTTTCAGGAGGGAAAGAAGATTTGGAAAAAGGAAAAGCTGGGAAAAATTTTGTTTTCGTAAAAAACGGGCATTTTTGAACTGTTTTATTGCCGTTTCCTATATTCTCGGGGGCTGCAACCCTTTACCTTGGCGAAAACCTTGGAGTAATAATTAGAATCGGAGAAGCCTGCGTTTTCTGCCACGATGCTGATCTGCGTTCCTTTGCAGAGATCCTCCAGACTTCGCTCAATGCGGTATTCCTGAAGATAAGTAAATAAGGTGGTATTCATGTGCCGCTTAAACATCCGGGTACATTCACTTTCACAAAGGTGGATGTGCCCGGAAATGTCTTTCAGGGTAATGGGGTGGCTGTAGTTTTCCTCAATATAGGAAAGGATCTTCTTAAGCCGGTCGTAATCCGGACTGTTTTCCTGGGTGTCCTGGGGTTCGTAGGTAATGTGGGAGAGAAGCAGCCGCCACATCATCTGCAGATGAATGGTGATATCCAGCTCATAAAATTCCGGCTTTTTCTGATCCAGGGAAATAATTGCAAGAAGATGCTCCCGGAATGCACTGTGCCAGGTTTCGCTCTGATCAATGCAGACAGCAGGCAGGCGGGGATCCTGGATCACCGGGTCCACATATTTGCTGTTTATGGTGCTCTGGAAAAATCCGTAGATCAGCCTGGGGTCAAAGGTCACCGGAATGTAGGAGCAGTCCTGGTGGTTTTCCATGGCACCGGAGTGCAGGGCATTGGAATTGTTGAACACGATATCCCCTTCTTTCAGATGGTAGGTTAGGTTGTTCACCTTGTAGCACATGGAGCCGGTCTGCACATAGGTGATTTCGATCTCGGGATGCCAGTGCCACATGAAAGCCCCGGATTCATATTCAGAAAGCTTCTGGTAGCTTACCAGGAAGGGGAAATGCTCGCTGCCGTGCTGTTTTAATTCTTTTTGAAACTGGTTGGTGATGATCTGCGCCATGGTGTGTGCCTTTCTTTTTTAATACATTGTAAAAGCGCAGCGATTGTTTACTGGCAGTGTGCCTAGAGCCTGTTTGAAAAATCATTCCTGCAATCTGCACGCCCCACTTTGCGGTATATTTCACCCGAATTCGGTTGTCGTAGCCCGCTACGACGCCCTCATCCGGGCAAAATCTCCCACAAATTGTGACGCACATCTTGCAGAAAGCCTTTTTCAAACACGCTCTAGAGCGTGTTGCCGGACACAGAGTGAACAGTGATGAATCGCATAAATTTACCTGTAAAGTACTTGTATTATACACTATAAAGTCTTAAAAACGCAAGATATTACTGATACTGCGCAAATTATTTAAGGTATTCCATATTGGATGCGATATAATAAGAGATATATTACATAAGAGACACCATATCAACCTAATTATATTATTTACACATAATATCATAAAGAAGGAGAATCCCTATGAACTTACCAGAAAAAGCAAGCTTTGAGAAAATCTACGGAGAAACCGAGAAATGTACTGAACGCTTCCAGAATCTTGCAGAGAAATTTGCCAAGATCTACAAGCATGACCATGCAGATTTCTTCACTTCTCCGGGAAGAACCGAGATTATCGGAAACCATGTAGACCATAACGGCGGCAAGGTAATCGCAGGAAGCATCAACCTTGACACCATCGGCGCTGCAGCACCAAACGGCACCAATGTGATCCACATCACCAGCGAAGGCTACAGAGACGAGATCGTAGTAGACCTTGACCGCATCAGCAGAGCCAACTACCCGAAAGGAACCTTCGCCCTCCTTGCAGGAATGATGGAAGGCGCGAAGAAAAACGGCTTCAAGACAGCCGGATTCGATGCTTATGTAAGCACCAACGTAATCGCAGCAGCAGGCGTAAGCTCCTCCGCATCCTTTGAGATGCTGATCATGGTTATCATCGACTATTTCTTCAACGACAGCAAGATGACCTACACCGACTATGCAAAGATCGGCCAGTACGCTGAGAATGTTTACTGGGACAAGGCATCCGGAATGATGGATCAGATGGCATGCGCAGTAGGCGGACCGGTTCTTTTTGACTTCGCAGACCGAAACGACCTGAAATACAGCAAGCTTGATTTCTCCTTTGGAAAATTCGGCCACAAGCTGGTAATCGTAAACACAGGAAAAGGCCATGCAGACCTGAGCCAGGAGTACTCTGAGATTCCGGGAGAGATGAAAGCAGCAGCCAAGGTACTTGGCGCAGAGCTTCTTCATGAGACCACCCTTGAGAATCTTCTTGCACATGTCAATGAGATCAAGGACGACAGAGCCATCCTTCGTGCCATCCATTTCTTCGAAGAGACCTCCCGCGTAGAGCGCGCAGCCGATGCCATCGGAGAGGAGAACTACCAGGAATTCCTGAAGCTGATGGATGAGTCCGGAAGATCTTCCTGGGAGCTGCTTCAGAACTGCTACTGCATTAAGGACTGCCACGAGCAGAAGATCCCTCTTGTACTTGCCCTGACCCAGCTGTTCCTGAACAAGATCGGCGGCGGTATCTGCCGAGTACACGGCGGCGGATTCGCAGGCGTTATCGCAGCCATCGTTCCGGAAAAAGAGATGGACAATTATGTAGAGTATATTGCTCAGTATGTAGGCAGAGACAATGTATATCCAATGGACATCCGTGCCGTAGGCGCAGCCCATATCGGTTGAGAAATGAGTGAATTCAAACCTGAAAAAGGCGAAAAAGCCAAATCCTTGAGGGAACCGCACCTACCAAGAATCCGTGCGTTCCGATTATTGCAGTTCCAACTACAGCAGGTACTGCAGCTGAAGTTACCATCAACTACGTTATCACAGATGTTGAGAGAAAGAGAAAATTCGTATGTGTAGATCCTCATGACATGCCGATCATCGCAATTGTTGACCCTGAGATGATGTCCTCCATGCCAAAAGGACTTACCGCATCCACAGGTATGGATGCCCTGACACATGCCATCGAGGGATACACCACAAAAGCTGCATGGGAAATGACAGATATGTTCCATCTCAAAGCCATCGAACTGATCTCCAAATCCTTAAGAGGTGCTGTTGAAAACACCAAAGAGGGACGTGAGGGCATGGCTCTTGGACAGTACATTGCAGGAATGGGCTTCTCTAACGTAGGACTTGGAATCGCACACTCCATGGCACACACCTTAGGTGCTGTCTATGATACTCCTCACGGCGTTGCCTGCGCACCAGGAAACCCGAAAGACGCAAGCGTAGAAGACCTGACTGCTCTGTTCAGAAAGATTATGTAAGAAGTGCCTGAATATCTGGGCAAATAAAAAAGCTGTAAAAGTAAATCCGGATGGTAAGTTCATATCTTATGTGTGACTTATCATCCAGAAGCTTTTACAGCTTTTTGTGTAAAATGCTGGTATTTGGAAAAGGCACCGCCGGATTATTCGTCCAGCTTGATCTTTTCTTTCAGAACTACGCAGCCTGCCATATCACCAATAACATTGACGCAAGTAGCACCCATATCGCAAAGGGTATTGATGCTGATGTACACGCCCATAACGCCTGCCGGAAGACCTGCCATGGTGGCAAGGGCTGCGAAGGAAGCAATGGCGCCTCCTGGGATTCCCGGTGTTCCCACAGACAGAAGCACGTTGGCCAGAAGGATCACGATCATCATGGAAATGCTCACATTGATTCCGCAGGCATTTGCAAAGAACATGATCATAAAGGACATGAGAATGGAAACCGCGTCCATGTTTACGGTAGCGCCAAGAGGAATGGCAATACTGGTGATCTTGTTGGAGACGCCCATCTCATCCTCCATGCACTGCTTGCTGATCGGGATGGTAGCAGAACTGGAGCAGGTTCCAAATGCGTTTAACGCAGCCGGAAGCATTGCCTTAAAGAACTTCACCGGACTTTCCTTACCGATGAACCTCACAGCGCCGCCGTACACAATAAAGGCAAATCCAAAGAATGCAAGGTACAGGATTACAAGCTGGGTAGCCAGTGAGATAATAGTCTCGGTACCGTTGGCCTCCACAACCGGAACGATAGTACAGAAGACACCGATTGGGGTAAAATACATAACTGTGCTGATGACCTTCAGACATACCTCATTGCAGGAGTCGATCACCTTCAGAAGGGCCGCTCCCTTTTCCCCGATGGCGATCAGGGTGAAGCCTACGATCACGGCAAACACCAGGACCTGAAGCATGTTTCCGTTGGCAAAAGCAGCCACCGGATTGGACGGGATCAGGTTCTTGATGGTATCCAGAATGCTGGTCATCTCTGTAGCCTGAATGTCAGAGGTTGCCATCTCAAACTTAACGTTCTTGCCAAGGTTGATCAGTCGCGGGATGATCAGTCCTGCCAGGCTGGCAAGGGCAGTGGTGCACAGGAAAAAGATCATGGCACCTGCAGTGATCTTACCAGTGGTGCGGGCACTTCCAATACTGGTGATACCCATAATAATGGAACAGAATACCAGCGGGAAGATCATCATGTTCAGGGCGTTCATGTAGATGCTTCCAATCAGGCTGGTAACAGTCAGTACAGGCTCGAAGCGGTTCGCCAGAAAAAGTCCGGTGAGAATACCAAGGATCAGCCCGGTAAAAATTGCGGTTGTGATATGTTTCTTATACCACGCATAAAAACTCTTCATTTGTTCCCTCCTTAAAATAACCCAGAATATTTCAACATTTTACCATAATCTCACATTCTATATGTTACAGTAATAAAACTGATGTGTTACAAATACATTACGAAGCAGCAGACGGGCTAAGAATGTATTTTCACAGGTACAGACAGGGGAAAAACGTCGAAATAAGCAGAAGAAACTGGACATATTTCACACATGCGTGCTATACTGAAATAAAACAGAACTGCTGGAGGATAGCAGGAATTTCGTGACAGCAATTTTCCTGATGTTTTCCGGAAGCCTACCAGCTGGTGCCATACATCAGAACCTGCCAGGCCAGGAGCAAGTACCATATTTACGCCAGGGAGCTTCAGGCCTCTGCCAAGGTGTTCACCCAGTGGGACAAATACAAATATTTAAAAGGTGCCAAGGGCGATTACATTGCAGTCCGGGAGGATGACCTTTCGGATGTTTATACCATCGAGAAATCTGTATTTTTACGAAGCTATGAGAGGTGCGAATAAAATGGGAAACTGGAAATATACGGCCTTTATCAGCTACAGGCACGGCGGAAATGACGAGTTTGCGGCAAAGACCCTTCATAATATGCTGGAAAATTACCGTGTTCCGGCGAAGCTGGCAGCCAAGCTTGGACGAAAAAAGGTAGGCAGGATCTTCCGTGATGTGGACGAGCAGCCAAGCTCCAGCAGTCTGTACAACAATATTGAGGAGGCCCTTGGACAGTCTGAGTTTCTCATTGTGATCTGTACCCCAAGGCTTCAGGAATCCAAGTGGTGCATGCGTGAGATCGAGCTGTTCCAGAAGCTTCGGGGCAGTGATCATATTATTGCAGTGCTTGCAGAAGGGGAACCTGTGGACAGCTTTCCCTATGCCATCACCCATCCGGTGATCAACGGGCAGGAAGTTGAGGTAGAGCCTCTGGCTGCAGATGTGCGCGGCGAGACGCCGGCAAAGCAAAAGCACAAGATGAGAGTGGAGCAGCTGCGTATTGTGGCAGCCATGCTGCACTGCGAGTTCGACCAGCTCCGTCAAAGAGAACAGCAGCGCCAGCTCCAGCGAGGCATTGCAGCCGGCGGCGTCAGCTTTGCTGTTGTCTGTGCTTTCCTTGCCATGTCTGTAAGGGAGAACCAGAAGCTGCAGAAACAGGTGCAGAAGACCCAGTCTGCCCAGTCCTATCTGCTGGCAGAGTATTCGGATACCGCTTATTCTGCGGATAACCTGAAGCTGGCAGCCATGCTTGCCATGGAAGGTCTTCCGGAGGATTTAGGAGATGATCGTCCTTTTGAGGGCGCGGCTATGGCTTCCCTTACCAATGCTTTGCAGACCTACGATTACCAGAAGGGATACGCGGCGAGAAGCAATGTGAAGACCCAGACCATGGATGCGGTGCTGGTCAGCCCGTATGATGATTACATTGCCTATATTGACCTTGTAAGTTCCTCAGATTATACCCTTCATTTCTATGACATTGCCGCTGGAAAGGTTGTGGCAGATTTTCCGGTAAACCCGGATTACAACGGATACCGCAGCTGTAACTCCAAGGCTGCCTTTTTCGGGGATCACCGCTGCGCCATTGCCGGCAAAGAGGGACTCCAGGTCATTGACATGAACACGATGGAGCTGCTCTGGGAGGGCGCCTATGGCATGACTGTCAGCGCAAGTGCCGATGGTTCCAGAGTCAGTGTGTTTAATATAGAGGAAAACAGCCTGACCGTCTATACCGCAGATGGAACGCTGCTTTCTGAGCGCAGCTGGGAGAATGGGGAAGCCGTATTTTTCGGAATGAGTGATGACGGCAGGTATGCAGCCGTCGCAGAAGTTGTGGATGAGGATAACAACGAACAGAACAATCTTTATATTATTAATACCAATACTGGAAATACAGTGAAATATCTGGACGATGTGAAATATGAAAACTGTGTATTCAATGACAGCTCATGGTGCGGAAACAAGCTGTTTTTCACCTATGGAGGAGACGAGCTTTATGGATATGTGGATATGGATCAGAACCAGGTTCACAAAACCACAAGTAAGATCGAGACCGACATCTGTTATGCAGATTCCCGCCGGGGACTGATCTATTTCCGTGATGGAAACCAGCTGAACTGTGCTTCCATGGAAACCGGAGAGGTTGAGAAAACTTACAGTGCCGCCAGAAATATTGCAGATGTTGTCTATACAGGAGACGGCAAAAAAAATACGACCTTTGCTGTCAGCGACTCTGACGGAACCCTGGAATATGTGGATTTTACAAAGGATCCATACCGGATCGGAAGCCTTGCTGGAGACGGTAAGGAGTGTTCGGAAATCTGCATAGGAGATACCTATGCGGTAACCTATACCTACAACGATTATGAATTCCGTATTTATCAGAAAAATAACCGCAGTACCTCCCAAACCGCTTCCATGAAGAAGCGTTCCAACGAAAAGGTGGCACATCTGATCCGCCGTGAGAGGATGCTGGCCGTGAACTGTACAGACAACTCCTACATGGTAAATCTGTCCACCATGAAAGGAGCTGAGTTTGCCAACGAAGTTTCCTATATGAATGTTATCAATGATAATCTGGTCAGCTGTGACAATCTGGACGGAACCATCAGCGTCTATGATGGGGAAACCGGAGAACTGCTTACAGATCTTCCGGACGGAGTAGGCGGCAACCTTGAGACAGATGCTGCCTATATGGTAGAAGACGGTGTTATGAAAAAATACAGCTATGATAAGACAGATAAGTCCGCAGATGAGGTGGAGCCGGTTTATACAGAAGAAGTACCGGAAGACTGTATCATGGCATTTATTTCCAAGGACGGTTATCTGGTAGAAGAAAGAAACGACGGCGGTGATACCAGTACGCTGGTGGTTCTGGATCCGGATCGAAAGGAAGTTCTGTCTGTGGAAGAAACGGGCGCAAGCAGCAGTGGGGAAGCAGATTACGTGCTGTACCAGCCTGCCGGAGAGACCGATTATGTTCTCTACAATTTCGCGGAGAAAAAAGAGATTGCCCGAATGGATCTTGGGGAATTTTCCTGGATGGAATGTGTAAACGGCGGATATGCCTTCCTTTGCAGCAGTGACAAAGGCGCGTATATTGTGGATACTTCCACTGGAGAAGTGATCCTGACCATTTCCCAGGCAAGTACTCTGTATACCTTTGATGCACCGGAAGGACAGCCGTATTTCACAGCTCTGTATCTTTCCGACAATGGAGAGACCAGGCTGGATGTATACAGCAGGGAAGAGCCGTCCTCCCCGATCGCCAGAATCAAAGGCGGTCTTGGAATGAACGAAAAGGGCGAGGTGCTGATCTTCGACGGTGTGGATACTATTTACGGAGTACCGTTCCTTTCCATGGATGAAACTTATGCAAATGGTAAGGAATTCCTGAACGGCGAGGGCCTGACGGATGAGCAGAAGGCGGCTTATCATTGTGATTAAGCGATAAGGCTGATGATTTCTGACGTCTGTATTGCTTTCATTTGTGTGAATGATATTGCAAAGTGAGGCGGGCAGATTGCAGAAATGTTTGTGGCAGGATTTAAGCCGCGCAGCAGGAGGTGATTCCCTATAGAACGGTTGATTTTCCATGTAGATGTAAACAGTGCCTTCCTCTCCTGGGAGGCGGCGAAACGAGTGAAGGAAGGGCTTCCGGATCTGCGGGAAATCCCTTCAGTGGTGGGCGGAGATCCAAAGCAGCGCACGGGAATCGTGGTTGCCAAATCCATTCCCGCCAAGAAGTACGGCATTCAGACCGGGGAGCCTATGGCCATGGCTCTTCGGAAATGCCCCAATCTTGTGGTGGTTCCCAGTGATTTTCGCCTTTATACAGAGAATTCCCTGGCATTTAAGGCGATTTGCAGGGACTATGCCCCTGTGGTGGAATCCTTTTCCATTGACGAAGTGTTCCTGGATATGACAGGCACCTCCCTGATCTACCCGGATCCCATTGCAACCGCCCATGAGATCAAGGACAAGATCCACGCAGAGCTTGGCTTCACTGTGAATGTGGGGATTTCCACCAATAAGCTGCTTGCCAAAATGGCTTCGGATTTCGAGAAGCCGGACAAGGTGCACACCCTGTTTCCAGAAGAAATTCCGGTCAAAATGTGGCCCCTTCCCATCCGGGATCTTCTGTTTCTGGGCAAAGCCTCCGAGAAAAGGCTGCAGGATTTCGGAATCCATACCATCGGCGAGCTTGCCAGGGAAAAGGAATCCGCCATCCAATCTCTGCTTGGGGAAAAGACAGGACATCAGCTTTACCAGTATGCCAGAGGAATCGACAATTCCCCGGTGCTTGCCCAGGCAGAAGAGAGCAAGGGCTTCAGCGTGGAGAAAACCTTCAATGACGACATTGTTTCCGTGGAACAGGTGCTTCCCATTCTTCTGGAGCAGTGCGACATTGTTGCTACCCGCATGCGGCGGAAAGGGAAGAAATGCAGCTGTATTTCCGTCACCTTCCGTACCCTGGACTTCAAGAACCGTTCCCATCAGACCAGCCTTTCCAGTGCCACAGACGTGACCGATGAGATCTACGAAAATGCCAGAAGACTGTTTCTGGAATTCTGGAAGGGGCAGCCCCTTCGACTGATCGGTGTTGCTCTCACCGGACTGACAGATGAGAGCTTTGAGCAGATGTCGTTGTTTGAGGATACGAAGAAAAAAGAGCAGCGCCAGAAGCTGGATGCTGCTTTGGATGCCATCCGCATGAAGTTTGGCAACGACAAGATCACCCGCGCCAGCATTATGAACAGCAACACCGGCATGGGACGGAAAGCAAAAGCGCAGATGGAGAATGAGACCCAAAAGCGAAATAAAACTGATAAGAAAGACTAAAAAGCTATGAAAAAACAACTGGATTACAAAAATATCATAAAAGAAACTGTGATTCTTACCTGGGCAGTGGCTATTATTGCGGCGGCAGTTTATTTTTTCCTGGTGCCAAGCCATACCTCGGTCAGCAGCATTTCCGGTCTTGGAATTGTGCTGTCCAACTTTGTTCCCCTGCCCTTGTCTGCCATCACCATGATCCTGAACGTGGTGCTCCTGATCATCGGATTTTTTACCTGCGGAAGGGAATTTGGAGTAAAGACCGTTTATACAAGCATTGTTTTGCCGCTGTTTATCGGTCTTTTTGAAAGGATTTTCCCGGATTTTGAATCCATGACCGGAAGCCAGGAACTGGATGTGCTCTGCTACATCCTGGTGGTCAGCGTAGGACTTAGCATTTTGTTTAACCGGAATGCGTCCTCCGGCGGTCTGGACATTGTGGCAAAGATCATGAACAAATACCTGCACATGGAGCTTGGCAAAGCCATGTCCCTTTCCGGCATGTGCGTGGCACTTTCCGCGGCACTTGTGTACGATAAGAAAACGGTGGTGCTCAGTATTCTGGGAACGTATTTCAACGGCATGGTGCTGGATCACTTTATTTTCGACCACAATATCAAACGGCGCGTCTGCATTATCACAAAGAAAGAGGAGGAGCTTCGAAGGTTTATCATCGAGGATCTTCACAGCGGCGCGACGATTTACGAGTCTATTGGAGCGTACAACTTGCAGAAGCGCAATGAGATCATCACCATTGTAGACAAAAACGAATATCAGAAGCTGATGAACTTCATCAACCACGAAGACCCGAAAGCTTTTGTGACGGTTTACAATGTTTCAGACATGCGCTATCAGCCGAAGATGTGAGAGACAGGTGAGAGCAGATATGAGCAAAGAGAAAAAAAGAAAGAATGGGATTAAAGAATCCGGGAAGAGATCCCGGAATCAGAAGAAAAAACTGAAGGGAGTTCTTACTGCCTGTATTGTAATCCTTGTTCTTCTGGTGATTGGTCTGATCGCATATGAGATCGTAGTAAATACAAAGACAATGGGCGGAAACATTACCGTCAACGGAGCAAATGTTTCCCGTCTTACTCCCGAAAAAGCCAGCGAGACCTTAAGCTCTGCTTTCGAATCGAAGCAGTTGACCTACGTGGAAAATGGAAATACGGTATATACCGTCACCCTTGGAAACCTGGGTTATTCCCTGGACCAGGCGGATCTGCTTTCCCAACTGGAACAGATTATGGAGGGACACCAACAGAACTGGAAGCTTTTTCGTGGAAGAGAGAATGATGTGGTGATCTTAAATGTGCAGAGGGATGACCAGAAGTTTTCAGATGCGTTAACGGAAGGGAATTTTTCCGGAAGCGGTGAGAGAGTTGCCTCCCAGAGTGCGAGCATTCAGTATGACAGCCAGCAGGACACTTACGTGGTAATTCAGGATCAGCTTGGAAACCAGATCGATGAGGGAAAATTAAGACAGTACACAGAAGCCTACGTCGGCCAGAGCCTGGACGATTCTTTTTTCAAAAATAATCTGCAGATAGAGGTGAACGAAAACCTTTACAAGGCAGCAGAGGTAACCGCAGATTCCACAGAACTGAATGAAAAAGCAGCAGAGCTGAACACCCTTCTTTCCAATTACAGAAATGCCTCCATTACCTACACCTTTGGAAGTGTGACGGAGGTACTGAACGGGGAGACCACAGGAGCCTGGCTGCAGATTTCAGACGACGGGATTACCGTGGATGAGGCACAGGTTCAGTCCTACGTGGAGAACCTGGCTGGAAAATATAATACCATTTATGTACCAAGATCTTTCCAGACCACAGGCGGTGGCGTCATAGAAGTGAGCAACAATGAATATGGCTATCGGATCGACCAGAGTGGAGAAGTCCAGCAGATCCTTACAGATTTAAAGAGCGGAGAAGCCGTTACCCGTGAGCCTGTTTATGAGAAGGCTGGTTTGTCACGAAATGGAACCGATGATCTGAACGGAAGCTATATTGAGGTCAGTCTGTCTCAGCAGCATTTGTGGCTGTACAAGGATGGTGCGCTGGTTACGGAAACGGACATCATCAGCGGCCTTCCTACACCGGAGCGTGCCACCTACACAGGCGCTTACCCCATCGCCTACAAGGCAAGCCCCTTCACCCTTTCCAGTGAGGAGTATGGATACGAGACAACCGTGCAGTACTGGATGCCCTTCGTCTACGGCCAGGGTCTCCATGATGCAAGCTGGCAGTCCTCCTTCGGCGGTGACGCATATAAAACCCGAGGCAGCCACGGCTGCGTAAACCTTCCGCCAGATGAGGCTTCGATTATTTATAACACCATAGAGGGCGGGTATCCCATTATTTTGTATTAAATTGCATCAATTTACTTAAATTTAACAACGAAATGAACAAATATAAATTGACAACTTATTTTAACTATGTTACACCTTGGCATATTTTTTAAATACCCGCGCGAAATGACTCTGGGAAGAAAATCCCAGATAGTTTCCGATTGCAGTAAGAGATTTACCCGAATAACGGAGGAGGCGCTTTGCTTCTTCCGTTTTTTCTTTTAAAATAAAATCTGTCAGGCTTTCCCCGGTCTCTTCCTTAAACCGCCTGGAAAGATAAGGGCGGCTCAAAAACAGCTCTTTTGCCAGCTTTTCCACAGTGATGTTCTCAGACATATGATGCTGGATGTAATTGGCAACATCCAGAGTAAGCCGGGTGGGCTGCTTTCCAAGGCGCAGGCGCTCTACTTTGTTCGTATAATCCAGCAGCATCCGGTACTGGAGATTTACCAGCTTTTCTGGGGAAGCGAGAAGCTCGCACTGTTGGATATAGGAATCACTGAGGGAAAAGGCATCGTTTACATCCATCCCGCCAGAATCAGCCAGCCGCTGAACTTTCTGCCAGGTTCCGTTTATGCTTCTGGCTGCGATGAAAAGGGAAATACCACGGACGCGTTGCTGAAAGAGGTTCCCGCATGGCAGCCGGGCAGCTGGTACGAAACCTGCAAGGGAAAGCCAAACCAGAAAGAATTGGAAGCCATGCTTGGCAGACCCTATCATTTTGTGAAGCCGCGAAAAGGTCAGTTTACCATGGATAATTCTGTGGAGGAAATGAAAGATGCATCCTCTGCCGGAGCCCCCTTACGCAGCATGCAGATTTCCGGCGGCATGAAAGGCGGCCTCGTCCCCGCCCTCCTGGAATTCGCCAACGGTCATTTTCTCCGCGGAATTTGGAAAATGATCACCGGCTGATGCTGAATCCTCACAGTGTTATTAAATACCGAACCTACACTGCTGTGAGTCAGCAGAAAAAGATTCATATTGATTTATTCCCCGCCATCACGTATTATAAATACAGATCTCCCCATCTCTTAGGAAATGCTGAGAGAGGTGGGGAATATTTTTTATAGAGGGATGTTGAAGTATGCAGATAGAAGACGTGATGCAGGAAATCATTGGAATATGCAAAAGAAATGGAGCCACCACAGTAATCCTTTTCGGCTCTCGCGCCAAGGGAACTGCACTGGAAAGAAGCGACATTGATATTGCAGTAAAAGGCGTGGACGACATAGAAAACCTAAGAGAAGAGCTGGAAGAAATCCCCACACTATATACCATTGATCTTGTTGGCCTGGAAGAGTGCCAAAATAATCTTTTATTGGAGGACATAGAAAAGTATGGACGAAAAATTTACGAAAAGATATGAATCTTTTAAAAATTCTCTATCTTCTCTTTCTGAAGCCAGAGAACGTGATATGACGGATTCTTTTGTATTAAGCGGAACCAGTGCCAAATTCAGTATTACCTTTGATCTTGCATGGAAAGTAATGAAAGATATCCTGGTTCAGTATTATGCAATCACAGGCTTTGTTGCTGGTTCGCCTCGTGAAGTCTTAAGAGAATCTTTCCAGGCAAACCTGATTGAGGGAGACGAATGGATGGAGATGCTGAAGGTCAGAAACCTGCTGGCACACGACTATGATGGCATCATCGTAAAAAACAGCTGCCAGACAATCGTCGACGTCTATATAACCAAATTCGAAGAATTTCAGGAGAAAGTAGAGAACTTGTTTTAAGAAAATAAGTGTCCCCAGATATGGCGTAATAGTATAAAAACAGAAAGTGATTTCGTAAGAGATGGAAGAAGTAAAAAAATCAAAAGAAATGGATATGCTAAACGGCGGTCTTGCCGGCAAGCTGATCATCTTTGCCATACCGCTGGCATTCAGCAGTATTTTGCAGCAGCTGTTTAACTCTGCGGATGTTGCCGTAGTCGGCAGATTTGCAGGGGACAGGACTCTGGCAGCAGTGGGAAGCTGCGTGGCTCTGGTTGGTATTTTTGTAAACCTTCTGGATTTTCATCGGCGGCGCGATTCTGGTAGTGTATCTTTTGCATATGCGAAAGCTTGAGGCAAAGGCGAATTTATAAAACTAAAGTTTTTTACACAATTCTTTTCAAAAACAGCAATCGCGGCGGTTGCTGTTTTTTTATTCAAGGAAATTTTTAATAATTCTAAAAATCTTTCTTGACAATTCTATATTTCTAGTGTACTATTCAACTATGACAGCGATACAAAGAAGGAGGGCATCATGGAATATAATCCGGCGCTGCCGATTTATCTCCAGGCAGCCAATTCAATCAAGCGAGATATTGTAACAGGCAAGCTGCCCCCGGGAGCCAAGCTTCCCTCTGTGCGCGACCTGGCGGTGGAATACACCATTAATCCAAATACTGTCAGCCGCGTATATAAGGAGCTTGAAAGCGAGGGCGTCTGCTTCACCAGACGCGGAATGGGAACCTTTGTCACAGAAGACCCCGGGAAAGTAGACCAGATGAAAGAAGAAATGGCCGGCACACTGATCCGGGATTTTCTGGAAGGCATGGAGCAGCTTGGTTTTTCCAGAAGCGAGGCGATCACTCTTCTGGAAAAGCAAAAATAAAAATACTGTCCGACAACCTGCATTTTTGGTCAGGTAAGACAGCTGCAAAATCAGAATCATAACAAGGAGTGTATGAAAATGATCTTAGAAAGCAAAGAAGCAACGAAAAAATACGGCAGCAAAACCGCTGTCGATCACGTATCCCTGAAGTTAGAATCAGGACTTGTATACGCTATGCTCGGTCCCAACGGAAGCGGCAAGACCACCTGGATGAAGATGACTGCCGGACTTGTGAAGCCAACCAGCGGCGAGATCCTTTACCAGAACCAGCCAATCGGCAAAGAGAGCAAGAAAGAAATCGCCTATATGTCCACAGAACCATACTTCTATAACTGGATGACAGTAGCAGATGTGGGAAACTATTACGCCGATTTCTTCGAGGATTTTTCCATGGAAAAGTATCAGCAGATGATCACCCGTATGGAGCTGACCGAGGACATGAAAGCCAAGAAGCTTTCCTCCGGTATGATGGCGAAGCTGAAGATCGCCGTGACCATGGCTCGAAAGGCAAAGATCTATCTTCTGGATGAGCCATTAAACGGTATCGACCTTCTTGCAAGAGATGAAATCATGAAAAGCATTCTGGAAGCGGTTGATCCGGATGTGACTTTGGTGGTTTCCAGCCATCTGGTAGACGAGCTGGAGCGCGTGGCAGACGCAGCCCTTTTCATGAAGGATGGCCATCTGGTAGAACAGTGCATGGTAGAGGAGCTCCGTATCAGCCGGCACAAATCTGTCGTAGATCTTTATCGTGAAATTTATGGACATGGGGGAGAAGCAGTATGTTAAAGTTAATGAAATATGAATTTCGCAAAACCGCATTTTCAAAACTGATCTTATTAAGCATTACTCTTTTATCTGAAATCGTTTATTTACTGGGAATATTTTTGAAAAAGGATGGGTTCCTTTCCTCTGGGATTATGTTTCTGGTTCTGTGTGCAACTATGGGTATCCTGTACATTGGCCTGGAAAGCGTAACCGTTTTGCACCGGGATCTGAACACCAAACAGAGCTACATGCTGTTCCTCACTCCCAAAAGCAGCTACCAGATCCTTGGAGCCAAAATTCTGGAAAACGGAATCTCCATACTGATCACAGGCGCGTTTTTTGCAGCCCTGGCAGCAATCGATGCAGCTGCCGCGTATTTTTACGTCGGCGGACTAAAGGAAGTCTGGAATATGGTAAACGATGTTTTGTATGTGAGCATGCATATATCTGTTGATCCTGTCAGCATTGCCTTTGCCTTTTTTACACTTCTGGCAAGCTGGATCTCCTACATTGTCAGTGCAGATTTTGCCGTAATTTTATCCGCCAGTGTTCTTGCCGGCAAAAAGGCCAGCGGTGTGGTATCCTTTGTTATTTTTATCATTCTTTCCATTCTTCTTGGCATGGTACTGGACAGAGTTCCGACGCTGCAAAGTAAAGAAAGTACATTTGCTTTGTATATTGCAGTTGTGCTGGTGATCTCTGCGATCATCTACCTGATCAGCGGATGGATCATGGAAAAGAAACTGAGCGTATAATATTTTTTCGTCTGCAATCATTACATGAAAACAGGGCATTACCTGCTTCTTTCATAAGGAGTAAGTAATGCCCTGTAGTTTTTTGCTTTTAATCAGACTTTTTCAAAAGATTAGTACTGACCGCTCTGCTGGCTGCCCTGTCCTGCGGACATGGAACGCTCCTGCGCCTCGATCATTTTTTTCACCATATAGCCGCCAACGCTTCCGTTCTGCTTGGAAGTAAGGTTTCCGTTGTATCCGTCTGTAAGCGGCACACCCAGCTCATTTGCAACCTCAAATTTGAAACGATTTAATGCGCCCTTTGCTTCTGGTACAGCTGCTTTGTTAGAAGAAGTATTGTTTGACATAATCATTTTCCTCCTTGGTTAAGAAATGTTTTGTTTGATGTTACATTGCTAGTATGTGCTTTGAAAAAGAAAATACACTGGGAATTAATGGACTGAAAAATTTAAAACATAGCTTGATTTTTTCTTCTGGATGAAGAAGATCAGTATGACGGCAAAGTGGAAAGTATGCCAGAAACCCTCTGTGTCAGCATTCGTTTCCGTGGAAGTCACGGGGAAGCACCTGCGCAGTATGAGAAGCTTCTGAAATATATAAACGATCATAATTTGCAGGTGACTGGTTTTTCCAGAGAAATCACTATGATCGACTATGGTCTCACCAGCGACACGGAGAAATTCGTCACGGAAATCAGTATCCCGGTAGTTGCTGTAAACGAAAGGATTCCCGGCAGCAACTCTTTATAAAATGAATATGAACTTGTGAATAGGCTCCTTTTATGTTAAGCTTTCTATAATCTTACATAAAGGAGCTTTTACAATATGAAAAAATTTCTGAAAGCAGTGGGAATCCTGCTTGGGGCGGTTCTGGTACTGCTTGTAGGATACCTGATCTATCTGTTCGCCAGTTACCACCGGATTCCGGACAACCAGGAACTTAAGGTGGAAACTTCTGCAGCGCAGACATCAAACCTTTCTTCCCTTCACACTGATACGGAATATTCTGCCCTTACCTACAACATTGGTTTCGGCGCCTACACCCCGGATTTCAGCTTTTTCATGGACGGAGGCAAATCCTCTTGGGCCAAAAGCAAGGACAGCGTGCTGGATGCCGTTCAGGGAGCAGGAGAGCTGGCAGCCTCTTATGATCCGGATTTTGCCATGATCGAAGAGGTGGATCTGGACTCCACAAGAAGTTACCATGTAGATGAATATTCTATTTTGAAGGACTGCTTCCCGGATTACAATTATGTGTTTGCACAGAATTATGACTCCGCATTTTTGTTCTATCCATTTACCCAGCCCCATGGAAGCAGCAAATCCGGCATCGGGCTCTTCTCCAGATATCCGGTGACTTTTGCACTTCGAAGAAGCTTTCCGGTGTCCACATCCTTTACCAAGTTTTTTGATCTGGACAGATGCTACAGCATTTCCAGAGTGCCTGTGGAAAATGGGAAAGAACTGGTGATTTTTGCCTTACATATGTCTGCCTACGGAAACAGCGATGAGATCCGGGAAGGCCAGATCAGCATGCTTACCGCTGACATGGAGAAAGAATACGAAGCTGGAAACTATGTTTTGTGCGGCGGCGATTTCAATCATGATTTAAAGGCGTCTGAAGATGACGACAGCGAAAGAGAGTCCTGGGCTTATCCGTTCCCAAGGGCAGAATTGCCGGAGCACTTTACCTTCGGCATTGACCTTCTTACAGAAGAAGAGCGGGACAGCCTGTGGAACAGCGCCCGCAACGCAGACATGGAGTACGTGCCGGATGTGACCTACACCGTCACCCTGGACGGATTTATCCTGTCTGACAATATGGAATGCATTTCCTACGAAAACATCAACACTGGATATTCCTATTCCGATCACGACCCGGTGTATATGAAATTTAAACTGAAATCCTGATATTGCTGATTCCCCTGCTAGAGCGTGTTTGAAAAATCATTCCCGCAATCTGCACGCCCCACTTTGCGGGAGATTTCACCCGAATTCGGTTGTCGTAGCCCGTGCTGCGCACCCGAATTCGAGCGAAATGCACTGCAAAATGAGGGATATATTAGGCGGGCACAAGGTACCGGGGAATTCCCCTATGCCTTGTGTCCGCCAATCTGTTTATTACGCTCTATAGTGGTGGTGCCTTCCTGAAGGTTCATACCTTTCAAAATCGCATTTTTCCCGAATTTTTTCTTGATATCCAGCATGGCCTGCTGCATTTTCTTCTCTTTTTCCAGAAGCGCGTTCTCCTCCTGCTGTTGTTTTTCAAGTGCAGCATAATCAGTAAAAAGATCCATCTGTTCAAAGGCAGTGTTCTGTTTCCTCTCAGATTCCGGAATCAGGTTATTGGCAGTAAGAGAAAAGCGCCTTACCAGCAGGTGTGGATTGATAATGCGGTCATACAGCCTAAGGGCGGCCTCTGTGAGAAGTCTGGCAGAGGAGGTCTGCAGGGAAAGATTCTGCGTCCCGTGGGCATGCTTGGGAACCTGGCGGCCATAGCGGTCGGTTGTCACAGGACCGTGGTAACTTTTTCGGATGGCGGGATCTGTGAGGTTGTCAATGTCGTATCCCACTGTGAGCACCAGCTGGTTTGTTACCAGGCCTTTTTCTACCAGATCCAGAGCCATAAGGTCCGCCATTTCCTGTACCACCAGCCGTGCTTTGTCCGCTGGATAGGGACATGTCAGAACCTGACCGGAGCAGATGCTGCTGGATTCCGGTTTATAAGCCTTAATGTGGGAAATCCGACAGGGCTCGCAGCCCCAGGCGTGATCGATGAGAAGTTCGGCATTGATTCCGAACAGCCGGTACAAAAGCTCCTCATTATAGTAGTCCCCAGGTCCGCCAAGAGAACATCTTGCAATATCACCCATGGTGAAAATCCCGTTCTCCTCAAGCTTTTTCGCATAGCCCCTTCCCACGCGCCAGAAATCTGTAAGAGGCCTGTGGCTCCACAGCTGCAGCCTGTATTCCCTCTCATCCAGAAAAGCAATGCGGACGCCGTACTCATCTGCGGGAATGTGCTTGGCCATAATGTCCATGGCGATCTTGGCAAGGTAAAGATTGGTGCCGATTCCGGCTGTGGCTGTGATTCCTGTGGTCTGCAGCACATCCAGGATCATTTCCCGGGCAAATTCCCGGGCTGTTTTGCCGGAAGAGGGCAGGTAATCGGTCAGATCGATAAAGACCTCATCAATGGAGTAAATATGGATGTCTTCCGGTGCAACGTATTTCAGGTACAGCTTGTAGATCCTGGTGCTTTGTTCCATGTAGAGGGACATTCTGGGCGGCGCAATGATATAGTCGATGGCATATTCCGGATGGGCAAAAAGCTCGCCTGTATCGCAGGAAGCCCCGGTAAACTGGTGTCCCGGCGCGTATTTCTGCCGCATGTAGTTGGCCTTTTTGATCCTCTGTTCCACCTCAAAAAGCCTGGCCCTTCCAGGAATCCCATATGCCTTCAGCGCCGGGGAAACCGCAAGACAGATCGTCTTCGATGTACGGGACGCATCCGCCACCACCAGATTCGTCACCATCGGATTCAGCCCCCGCCTGGTACACTCCACGGATGCATAGAAGGATTTCAGATCAATGCACAGATAAGTGCGGTTCTGCGAATCTGTTTTAATTTTTTTCAAATCTATATTTCGACCATTTTCATAATCATTCATGTCCATAAGAAAGAATCTCCCTTGCCGCCTGTTTCTCTTTCTCTTATTATAATCCATTTTGCAGGTCAAAAAAAGGGACGAATCTGCGGCATCCTTAATTTTCAACACTATTGAGGAAACTTCTGGGAAATGTTATGATAAGTGAAAATTCTGATAGTGCAAAGGAGGAGGTATAGTATGTCATCCCTACACCGTACAAATAAATACGACGACATGATCGATCTGCCCCATCATGTTTCTAAAACCCATCCGCCTATGGACATTATGGACCGGGCGGCGCAGTTTTCGCCGTTTGCGGCGCTGACGGGGTATGAGGCGGCTGCAGAGGAAACCAGGCGTCTGACCCAGCCGAAGATCGAGCTGGACGAATCGGAGAAAGAGCTTCTGGACATCCGGCTCCATGATCTTGAGACGCAGTTTTCCCAACGCCCAGAGATCACGATCACCTACTTTATTCCAGACACCAAAAAAGAGGGCGGCGCCTATCACACTTTTACCGGAAACATAACCAAAATCGATCACACCTGGCGAAGCCTGATTCTCGCAAACGGCGAAATCATCCCCATAGAAAACATATATGATATTCAGTTTTAAATGAAACAGAAGGACTATTTCGTGATCTGCTTTTTCAAAGTTACTGTTCATAGGTAATATTCCGCGAGGTGTTTTTTGTGAACAAAGTTCACAGAAAACCCGAGGATTGCGGCGCGAAATCATGCAAAGCATGATTTCTGTGCATCGCGAAGCGTGTTACTGGGCACGGAGTGAACAGTAACTTTTCAAACACGCTCTAAGGAAAATGGGGAACAAATGGACAAAAGCAAGAATCTGTGGTAGTATAAACTCATTCAGCATATGGATGAGGAGTCATTTTTGATATGAATAGAAAAATCACCCCGAAAACAATCAGGCTGCACACTGTATTTGCCTTTTTGATAACCTTCGCTGTTGTTATGATCTGCGCTGTGATCTTGAACCAGAACCAGGTGAAGGAAGAGCAGATGAAAGCTACCTTTACCGCAGAGTCCACAGTAAACCGGATCGAATCCCAGATGAACCAGTATCTGGTCGCTTCCGATTTTATGAAAAACGTGGTAGAAAGCGGTTATGTGGTTACGGACAATCAGTTTGCCCAGATGGCCACGCTGCTTCAGGACGAGGAACATGTAATCGAAGCCTTTGAGCTGGCCAAGGACGGTTTGGTCTCCCAGGTATATCCCCTGGAGGGAAATGAGGAAGCCATCGGACTTGACATGCTCACCCAGCCTGAGCGCAGGAAGGAAGCCCAGCTTGCCAAGGAAAGCGGCCAGTACACCATTGCCGGTCCTTTTGAACTGGTACAGGGCGGCACCGGAGCCCTTCTTTTTGACCCGATCTATATGGAAGATGCATCCGGGGAAGAAACCTTCTGGGGATTTTCCCTTCTGGTTCTGAACTGGGATAAATTTGTGGACAGGCTGGGGCTTGATTCCCTTGAAAATGCCAACTATCACTACCGGATCTGGAAGCACAGTATGAGCACAGACCAGGATGTTTCCATTGCACAGTGTGATGACCTGGATCTGACCTCTGTACTGGAAGTTGCCTGCAAGGTGCCAAATGATACCTGGTATTTCGAGATTGCAGCAAGGAACGGCTGGTTATCCGCCAACACGGTTCTGGCAGATTTTGTGATTGCCCTTGCCATCGCATTTCTGGCGGGAATCGGATTCTGGCAGTTTGAGCAGCAGCGCTACAAGGACCGGGTATATGCCAGAGAGATTGAGAAATCCGCCGCCAAGGCCCGCCTGGCAAACGAAGCCAAGACCCGCTTCCTTTTCAATATGAGCCACGATATCCGGACGCCAATGAACGCCATCATCGGCTTTTCCGAGCTTTTGGAGGAGCATATCACAGAGCGGGAAAAGGTTGCCGACTATATCCAGAAGATTAAATCTTCCAGTGAGTTTCTGCTCTCTTTGATCAACGATATTCTGGAAATGGCAAGGATTGAAAGCGGAAAGGCATCCCTGAATCCGGCACCTGTGAATTCGAGAAAGCTTTTGGAATCCTTAGAAGCTGTTTTCGAGCCAACCATGAGGAAGAAAGACCTGCAATATACCTGCAGGCTGAATATCAACCATGACTATGTGATTTGCGATGAAACCAAGGTACGTGAGATCCTTTTAAATGTACTGGGCAATTCTGTGAAATACACGCCGGATGGCGGACAGATTTCCCTGATCGTTACGGAAATCCCTTCTCCAAAAGCCGATTGCGTCTCTACCCGCGTGATTGTGGAAGATACCGGAATCGGCATGAGCGAGAAATATCTGCCCCACATTTTCGAGGAGTTTACAAGAGAGCGCACAAGTACAGAGAGCAAGGTAGTGGGGACCGGACTTGGACTTCCCATTGTGAAAGCGCTGGTTGAGCTGATGGAGGGAACCATCCAGGTAGAAAGCGAGCTTGGAAAAGGAACCAGAACCACCATTGAACTAACATTTCCAACTGCATCAAAGGAGCAGATCGACTCTTTACATATCCAGCTTCCTTCAGATGAAAAATCTGATTTTGCAGGCAGGCGGATCCTTCTTGCAGAGGACAACGACTTAAATGCAGAAATTGCCATGACCATTTTAGAGGAGAACGGCTTCCTGGCAGAACGCGCCGAGGATGGCCAGATCTGCGTGGAAATGGTGAAAAATGCCAAAGACCGCTACTACAGCCTGATCCTTATGGACATCCAGATGCCGAACATGAATGGCTACGATGCTGCCCGGGAAATCCGCAGATTAGATGGGGAGAAGGCCCGCATTCCAATCATCGCCATGACCGCAAATGCTTTCGAGGAAGACAAAAAGAAAGCCCTTGCCGCCGGAATGAATGCCCATATCGCGAAGCCCTTCGACCTTCAGGTCCTGCTGAAAACAATGGAACAGGTTCTTTCTAAGTAAATTATTATTTAAAATAAAGATGCAGACTGCCAAAATAAGTTCCGGCAGTCTGTTTTTTATTGCAAAAACACAATAAAAATCTGATTATCCGCTAAAACACAGTATCTATCAGCATTTTCAAGGAAACAAACACATCAATTTACTACTTATTTACTATTAACGAATGAGCCTTGATACGCAAGTTTTCCTAGATATGCAAAGATATGGTACAGCACATCAGTATTGAAACAAGAAAAAATTGAATAACTCATAGACTATGGAACGCCTAAAATGACGTTCCTTTTCTATTTTCAGCCGTTCATTATGGACGGTTATTTTATTACCAAAAATGAAAGGAGCATTAGATTTATGAAAAAGATGTTAAAACGATTGTGTACGGGCTTCTTAGCTCTTGCAACTGTCGTTACTGCTTTGCCGACTACACCCGTTCATGCAGAAAGTAAGCAATACTGGACGGAGTCAAAAGAGCGTGTCGGTATCGTTGAAAAAGTAATGAATGACGGTTCGATTGGTTCTACCTTTAATGAGGGACATTTGACCGTTGAGGGCGAGGACGCTTACTGTATCGACATTAACACAGACTTTAAGAATGGCTACAAGACCAGAGCTGACGCAAGCACCCGTATGAGTGCCGACCAGATAAGCGACGTTGCCTTATCTATCGAATATGTAAAACAGTACACAGACAGCCACAACGGAATAAGCAAAAACCACGCCTACCTTTTAAGACAGCTTGTTGTCTGGCAGAGATTAAGCGTACATCTTGGCTGGCAATGTGATAACGTGCGAGCTTCTTATGATGAAATTC
>OGYQ01000181.1_pt1 | contig 83124 bp, 74 predicted proteins | sample 1576641 | NCBI WGS metagenome assembly OGYQ01 (sample SAMEA3541476, study PRJEB24748) | human gut metagenome | biome: human gut; feature: human-associated habitat; material: faeces | place: China | collected 2012 | reverse complement strand
CGTCTACTTTCGTGATATCATCCACGATCTGAGTTGTATTGTGCATTACATTGACGATATGGTTGACAAACTCCGGTACATTGTTTTCGATGAAACAGGTATCTTCTCTGGAAACTACAATCTCAAAGTGGTCCTGTTTTTTGATTTCCTTTAAAATCCTGGCTGCCAGATCATCGTTGATCGTAGCACGGGAAATGACTTTTCCCTGATGCATGCAGATTGAGCCATTTTCTGCGATAAATGAAATACGGTCCTTTAAAGGTGCAAAGACACGTTTTTGATTATCGTACTGTCTTCCGCTGGCAGATACAAAATGGATTCCTGCATCGCACAGATCAGAAATCAGTTCGATCGCGCGCGGAGTAAGTTCCTGCGCGCCGTCTTGTAAAAGAGTTCCGTCCAGATCACTTGCAATTAATTTTATCATCATTTCCTCCCATTATGAATGATTGTACGTTATCTATTGTACAGGAAAAACAGAAGAAAGAAAACAGTTGTATTTTAAAATCAAAAAGAATATAATAAGAGCGTCAGTGCGGTGACGTACTGAAAGGCAGTGACAAAAAGGTCAAAAGAAAGAATAAGAGGGAGACATATGGGTAAATATTTTGGGACTGATGGATTCAGAGGAGAGGCAAATGTTGTTTTAACAGTAGAACATGCTTTCAAAGTAGGTCGTTATCTGGGATGGTATTTTGGCAGAGAGAAGAAAGCCAGAATCGTGATCGGAAAAGATACAAGACGAAGCAGTTATATGTTTGAATATGCACTGGCATCAGGACTGACAGCTTCCGGAGCAGATGCATACCTCTTACATGTAACAACAACACCGAGTGTGTCCTATGTGGTAAGAACAGAAGATTTTGACTGCGGAATTATGATTTCTGCGAGCCACAATCCGTTTTATGACAATGGAATCAAGGTGATCAACGGACAGGGGCATAAGATTGAAGCAGAAGTAGAGGAGCAGATTGAAGCGTATATTGACGGAAAAACAGAAGAGCTTCCACTTGCGGTTGGGGAACACATTGGAAGAACAGTTGATTATGCGGCAGGAAGAAATCGTTACATCGGACATCTGATCTCACTGGCAACACGTTCCTTTAAAGATATGAAGATTGGTCTGGACTGTGCTAATGGAAGCTCATCCAGCATTGCAAAAAGTGTGTATGATGCACTCGGAGCAAAGACATATGTGATCAGCAATGAGCCGGATGGTGTAAATATCAATACAAATTGCGGATCCACACATATTGAAAAGCTGCAGGCATTTGTAAAAGAAAAAAATCTGGATGTAGGATTTGCCTATGACGGAGATGCAGATCGCTGCATTGCCGTGGATGAAAACGGAAATGTCGTAGACGGAGATCTGATCTTATACGTATGCGGAAAATACCTGATGGAACAGGGGCGACTTGCAGGAAATACGATAGTTACAACTGTAATGTCCAATCTGGGGCTTTACAAGGCCTGTGATAAAGTCGGCATGAAATATGAGCAGACAGCAGTCGGTGATAAATATGTGTATGAAAACATGATGAAAAACGGATTTGTTCTTGGCGGAGAGCAGTCCGGACATATTATTTTCAGCAAACACGCAAGAACGGGAGACGGAATCCTGACTTCTCTGATGCTGATGGAAGTTATTATGGAGAAGAAACAGTCACTTGGAAAGCTGTGCTCTGAAGTGAAGATTTATCCGCAGCTTCTTCAGAATGTCCGTGTGACAGACAAAAAGACAGCGTTGGAAAATGAAGCCGTACAGAATGCGATCAAAGCAGCGGCAGAAGCACTTGGAAGTGACGGAAGAATTCTGGTAAGAGAAAGTGGAACAGAGCCTGTGATCCGCGTTATGGTGGAAGCGGCAACAGATGAGATATGCACAGAGTATGTGAATCAGGTTGTCAATGTAATGAAAGAACAGGGACTTGTTCAGGAATAAAAATAAAAAAGCAGAATCTTGTACCAAATATGGCGCAAGATTCTGCTTTTTTATTGGATTTCAATCTCGTGTTCGGGTATGGTCTCATCTTCTTCACAAGTTCCGTAAATCTCATAGTTTCCGTAAACTTTTCCGTGAATTTTGCCGATACATTCCAGCTGATCCTGTTCATTGACTACGATATCGGGATCGATCACATTGAGAGAACGAAGTCTGCGGATGCTGCCTTCCTCGGAGAGGATCCGGATATAGTAGATGCCGTTGAGCCAGAAAAGTCCGATTTCATTGTGTGAGGCATTGATACGTTGCAGAGCCAGAATGTCATTTTTTTGAAATACCGGCTGATAGCGGTCGATCAGAACCTGAAAGCAGAAATCGCTGTCTTTGGGAACATGCTTTCTGCGCACTCGGATCGTCTGAGTGGTATCCTGAAAAAGAAAGCCGGAATGTACTTTGCGGATGCCGGGGCGGTAAAACGGAAGATTGATATATTCGCTCTGGTTCATGCGTTTATATTCTTCGTCAATGATCAGGCGGACCAGACTTTTGCCGTTTTCAGAGAGTTCGCGGTATTTTAAAATAGATTCTTTTTCTTCGGGGCTGAGAACTTTTCGGTAGAGCCGTTGAATCGTGCTGTTTGAAAGATAATTCCAGTATAGATAATTGGCATCAATATCCAGTGCGTTCATGAGTGCGACCAAAATATCGGGTTTTGGATAGCTGACACCGTTTTCATAGTTTGCGATTGCTGATGGGGTTACATGAATCTTGTTAGCCAGTTCGCCTCTGGAAAGATTCAGTTCCGTGCGCCGGCGACGTATTTGTTTCCCAATTTCCATACAGATATCCTCCGTTATTCGATTTTATAAGAAAAGTATAGTACAGGAAGCTTGAAAAGTCAACAAAAGGATTACAAGAAACTTGTTGACTTTTGTAGGGATATGGCGTAGACTGGAGATACATTGTGGTGGTGCGGGCAAGAAACGAGAGGGTTAGAAAAATGAGAGACAAGACAATCGATGTACTTCTTCAAATGGGGGTACCAGCCAGCATAAAAGGATTTACGTATATCTGTGATGCGATAGAATTATTTGATACGGATCCTTATTATCCTGATGGAAAAATCTGCTCTTTATATTTTGAGATTGCCCGCCTGCACGAAACGACGGCCTCCAGAGTAGAAAGAGCAATACGGCATGCATTTGAAGTGGCTTTGACCAAAGGGGAACGGGATATAGTAGAACTGTATCTGGATTGTGAACATACACAAAATTCCAATCTGCTCAAAACACTGTATTTCAGAATGCAGCAAGAGGAGCATAAGAGGGAAAAGGATTCCATATGTAGTTCCAGTATCTGTGAGATGAAGGCCCAGATTTATCAGGAAGTGATGGACTTGTTCTCGGTAGAGTTCGAACATTTTTTGGAGAAAATGCTGAGTATGTCAGAAAGGCATTATTGATTGCACCTTTGTATCAGAATCTGCATATTCTATTACAGAACGGACAGGAAAGGAAATCAATAGAATATGCCATATTCAATCATGCTGGATGCCGGACACGGAGGAAGAGATCCGGGAGCAGTTTATAAAGAGCGGAAAGAAAAGGATGATACCCTTCGTCTGACGCTGGCGGTGGGAGAGATTTTGGAGGCTCATGGCCTGGATGTGCAGTACACCCGTACGACAGATGTGTATGAATCTCCTTATCAGAAGGCAATGGAAGCAAACAATGCAGGAGTAGACTTTTTTGTTTCTATTCATAGAAATTCGTTTCCTTCAGACAATGCAGTATCAGGGGTAGAGAGTCTTGTATATGACAAATCAGGGATTAAGCTTAAGATGGCAGAAAACATCAACGAACAGCTGGAAGATATCGGATTTGTGAATCTTGGGGTAAAGGCAAGACCGAACCTGGTTGTCTTAAAGAGAACGAAAATGCCGGCAGTGCTGGTGGAGGTTGGATTCATCAATTCAGATGTAGACAACAAATTGTTTGACGAAAATTTTGAAGAAATCGCACAGGCGATCGCTTATGGAATTCTGGATACACTGGAGTCGAATCATGAGGTAGAATCTCCGGGATATGAAGTACAGGTTGGTGCATACCGAAACGAAAGATATGCACAGAACCTGCTGGAAGAACTGTTAGAACAGGATTTTCCTGCTTATATTGTGGAAGGAGATCGCCTCTACCGTGTAAGAGTGGGGAATTATATTACACTGGAAGATGCGGCAAGGATGGAGCAGATGCTCAAAAGAGCCGGATATCCGACTGTGATCGTCAGCACCTGAAAACAGCAGGACTAAAACAGCTGATCGATGAGTTCGGCAGTTACATGGTGGTACATCTTATCACCGACTTTCATATTAGGACCTTGTCCGCATTGTTTAAAACATTTTTGAGTACGCAGAAGGTAAGTGCCGTCAGAAGTTACCTCTCCCTGTCGAATCTGAAGCTTTTGCTCCAGTTTTCTTAAAAGCAGGGCAGATTGTTTGCTGCTGCAGGTGCTTCCCGTACACAAAATAATTTCTTTTTGATAAGTCTGGCTGGAAAGACTCGGATAAAGCCGGATGAGAGTATCGATCAGGGCAGGTTTTACCTGCATGATCGATGCAATCTGTTCTTTTGCATCATTGGTGATACAGCCGAAGATATCCTGCGTTTCCCGTAAAAACTCCACCAGGACCGCCTGGTCGGAAGGTGTGTTTAAACTTGCATAATAAGCAGCTGCTTCCTGAAATTCAGGGCAGAAATCAGATAAATCTTTCATCGTATACATCCTTTCTGTTGTGATGGAAATTACATTGGGGAAAAAGGACGACTGGTTTTGGAATGATTGTTCAAAACCAGTCGTCCCTTGTAGTATTAAAATCAGTTGTCGTTTTCCTCGAGTCCGGAATCTGCTTTTGGGGGCAGATACACATGAACAGTTTCGATACGGTTTTTGTCCAGTTTTTCGACTACGAGACGAATCTGATCTTCAGTCGTGATATGATCTCCAACTTCCGGAAGTCTGTCCAGATGCTCGATGATAAATCCGCCGAGAGAGTCATAATCTTCAGATTCCAGTTTTGTTCCCAGATTGTCATTGAGGTCATCCAGATTCATAGATCCTTCTACAATATATTCCTGATCGTTGACTTTTTGGATCATCTCTTCCTCCGCTTCATCATATTCGTCGCGAATCTCGCCAACAATTTCTTCCAGGATATCTTCCAAAGTAATAATACCGGCAGTTTCACCGTATTCGTCCAATACAATCGCAATATTAAACTTGGCATCACGCATCTCTACTAAAAGTTCAGAGATGTTCTTGTATTCATAAGTAAAGTATGCTTCTCTTAAAATATTTCGTACTTGAAAATTTGCTTTATCTTCAAATAAAAGCAAGTCTTTCATATTAATTGTACCGATGACATTGTCGGTAGTGTCTTCGTATACAGGAAGTCTTGTAAATTTGTATTCCTTAAAAATATCAATTAATTCGTTGTAAGTACTGTTGACATCAGCAAACGCAACATGAACACGAGGAACCATAACTTCTTTGGCCTTGGCATCTCCCAGATCAAATACATTGTAGATCATTTCTTTTTCTTCCGATTCGATGACACCGTCTTCGTGACTGACATCTACAATTGTACGGAGTTCGTCTTCTGTCATGGCATTATTTTTGGCATTTGGATCTACACGAAGGAAAAACATAAATCCTTTGGAAAAGACATCAATCAAAAAGATGAGAGGAGTCATAATCACCATAAAAAAGCGTATAATCGGAATATAAGCAAGAGAAACCTTCTCTGCATGGATGGTGGCAAAATTCTTCGGAGTAATTTCGCCGAATACAAGAATCGCAACTGTTAGAATCGCAGTTGCAATACTTACCATATAACCGCCGAATGAATAAGCCAGTGTTGCTGATAAGGAAGATGCGGAAATATTGACGATATTATTACCGATCAGAATGGCACTCAGCATTTTGGAAGTATGCTTTTCGGTTGTATCCAGCACCAAAGCTGCACGCCGGTTGCCGTCATCTGCAAGAGAACGCAGTCGGATTTTGTTGACTGTCATCAGTGCAGTTTCTGCAGATGAAAAGAATGCCGATAGTAATAATAAGATAACAAGAATTAAAAATTGGAAAGTATCACTCGAGTCCAATTGTGTTGTTCACTCCTTTTGTTAAAAATGTTCCCTCTATTGACATACAGGTATTTATTACTATACATCATTTTGCCGGATTTTGCAAGCAATGGGGAGGGAGGAATGTGTGAATGTACGCTTTACTTTGCGGGATGGTTGTTGTATGATGGTGAAAGAAAAAACAAGAACAGAAATGGAGATGAGCACAGGGTGTATAAAAAATTATGTAAGATTTCAGGGGAAGAGAATGTATTGAGAGATGAGCCGATGAAGAAGCATACGACATTTCGTATCGGAGGTCCGGCGGATTATTTTGTGACAGTGCAGTCAAAGGATGAGATAAGAGAGATTCTGCTTCTTTGTAAGAGAGAACAGATTCCATATTATATATTAGGAAATGGAAGCAATCTTCTGGTAGGAGATAAAGGATATCGGGGAGTTGTGATCCAGATCTGCAAACGGATGAATGAGATCCGGACAGAGGAAAATAAGATCTATGCGCAGGCGGGAGCCCTGTTGTCAAAGATTGCAGCACAGGCACTTTCAAACAATCTGACCGGATTTGAGTTTGCATCCGGGATACCGGGAACTCTTGGCGGAGCAGTGATGATGAACGCCGGGGCGTATGGCGGAGAGATGAAGCATGTACTGGAAAGTGCGGATGTACTGACTCCGGAAGGAGAATTTTTGACCTTATCTCTGGAAGAACTGGAACTGGGTTACAGAACAAGTGTTGTGGCGACAAAAGGGTATACAGTTCTGGGCGCAACGATCGCACTCGAAAAAGGCAATCCTGAGGAAATCAAAGCGTATATGGATGATCTGAAGGAGCGCAGAATCACGAAGCAGCCACTGGAGTATGCCAGTGCAGGAAGTACATTTAAGAGACCGGAAGGCTATTTTGCGGGCAAGCTTATTCAGGACAGCGGACTGAAAGGCTATTCGGTCGGGGATGCCCAGATTTCCGAGAAGCATTCAGGATTTGTGATCAACCGTGGCAATGCTTCGGCAAAGGATGTTCTGGCATTAATCGAGCACGTGCAGGAGATCGTGGAAGAGAAGTTTGGAGTACATCTGGAGACAGAAGTGAAACGGATAGGAGAATTTTAAATTATGAGGTTTGTCATTGTTACAGGGATGTCGGGGGCCGGAAAATCTACAGCGCTGAAGATGTTGGAGGATATGGGATACTTTTGTGTGGACAATCTTCCGGTGCCGCTTTTGCCTAAATTTGCAGAGATGATCGCCATGCCGGATTCCAAGCTGAATCAGGCGGCAGTGGGAATCGATATCAGAGGCGGACAGGCATTTCGGGGACTTGAGGGATACTTAAAAGAACTGGATGAAAGCGGGATCCATTATGAAATCTTGTTTCTCGATGCCGGAAATGATGTCCTTTTGAAGCGTTATAAAGAAACCAGAAGACAGCATCCTCTGGGAGGAGCGGGACATATTGACAGAGGGATTGCTAAAGAGCGGGAGGAAATCGCATTTTTAAAGATTCGCGCGACGTTTATTCTGGATACGAGCAAAATGCTGACAAGAGAGCTTCGCGTGGAACTGGAAAAGATTTTTGTAAAGGGCAAGGATTTTAAAAATCTGTATATCACGGTAATGTCCTTTGGATTTAAGTATGGTATTCCACAGGATGCGGATCTTGTATTTGATGTCCGGTTTCTTCCGAATCCCTATTATATAGAAGAATTACGCGCAAAGACCGGCAATGAGGCAGAGGTCAGAGATTATGTGATGAAGAGTGATAAGGCACAGGAGTTTTTCAGACAATTGAGCCAGATGATGGATTTTCTGATTCCGAATTATATTCTGGAAGGGAAGAACCAGCTTGTTGTTGCAGTTGGGTGTACAGGCGGAAAACACCGTTCTGTTACACTTGCCAACGCATTGTATCAGTACCTGGAAGTACGGGAGAATTATGGGGTTCGCATTGAACACAGAGATATTGAGAAGGATGCCATCAGAAAGGGAAAATAGCAGGTATACACGATGTCATTTTCAGGAAAAGTAAAAGAAGAGCTTTCGCAGCAGTGGAGCAGCGCAAGACACTGTCAGATTGCAGAAATTGCAGCCTTGATCGGGATGTGCGGGGCAGTGACGATCAACAGTTTTAATCAGTACGGAGTAAAAATCAATACGGAAAATCTGGCTGTTGCAAGAAAAGTCTTTACATTGATTCGAAAAACATTTAATATAGAAGCTGATATCTCTATCCGAAGGAATATAGAGAAACAAAGTGCGGTCTATTCTGTGATGATAGTCCGGCATGAAGATGCACTGCGTGTCCTTCAGGCAGCAAAGCTTTTGGAGGAGCACAGAGGTGGATTCGAAGAGTTTCATATTGTCAGTCCCCTTATTGTACAGCAGCCATGCTGTCGTCGTGCATTTTTGCGGGGAGCCTTCCTTGGAGCTGGTTCCATGAGTGATCCGAATAAATCCTATCATTTTGAGATTGTGTGCGATTCGGATGTGATGGCAAAGCAGATTCAGAGACTGATGTGTGATTTTTCTATGGATGCGAAGATCGTACGAAGGAAAAAGTCATACGTAGTGTATTTAAAAGAGGGCGATCAGATAGCAGATATTTTAAATATTATGGAGGCGCATGTTTCTCTGATGGAACTGGAGAATATCAGAATCTTAAAAGATATGCGCAATACAGTGAACCGTAAGGTGAATTGTGAAACTGCCAATATTAACAAGACCGTATCTGCAGCGGTGAAGCAGCTGGAAGATATTGCATATCTCAGGGATAAGATGGGTCTTGAAAGACTGGCAGAGGGACTAAGAGAAGTGGCATATGCACGTCTTTCACATCCGGATGCAACATTAAAAGAGTTAGGGGAACTGTTATCGCCGCCGGTCGGCAAATCCGGAGTAAATCACAGATTAAGAAAATTAAGTGATCTGGCAGAAAAGGAAAGGCAAAACAAGGAGGATTATTATGATTGAAACACCGGTTATTGTAGGGCATGAAGATGGAATTGAAGGCAGACCGATTGCTTTGTTGGTACAGGAGGCAAGCCAGTACGCCAGCAAAGTCTACATTCAGGTGGATAACAAAAAGATCAATGCAAAAAGTATTATGGGAATGATGAGTCTTGCTCTTCAGGAAGGCGATGAAGTGACAGTTGTTGCGGAAGGCGAAGATGAAGAAAAGGCTGCAGAAGGAATTAAGACTTTTTTGAAAAAGACAAAATAGATGATGTAGTAAAGGGGGGCTGTGCGTAGGCACAGCCCTTTCAAGAATAGAAAGACGGGAGAGAGCAATATGAAAAAGATGCTGTTCATATACAATCCGAATGCAGGAACAGGGGTATTAAAGCCAAAGTTATCAGATGTATTGGATATTTTTGTAAAAGCCGGATATGAGGTGACTGTATATCCGACGCAGTGTTATCATGATGCCATGGCAAAGGCAGAATCTTATACCGAAAACTATGACGTGGTTGTGTGCAGCGGCGGAGACGGGACTCTGGATGAAGTCGTGACGGCAATGGCGAGACGTAAAGACCCGGTTCCGATCGGATACATCCCCACGGGAACGACCAATGATTTTGCAAACAGTCTGCACATTTCAAAGGATCTGCTGGAAGCCGCAGATACGGCGGCAAACGGGGTTCCTTTCCCGTGTGACGTAGGAGTGTTCAATGACGATTATTTTGTATATATAGCCGCATTTGGTCTGTTTACTGATGTCTCTTATGAGACAAAACAGAGTGTGAAAAATGTTTTGGGTCATTTGGCTTATGTACTGGAGGGAACAAAACGTCTGTTCAATATTCCGTCTTATCATATCAAAATTACACATGACGGAGAGACACTTGAGGATGATTTTGTATTCGGAATGGTGACAAATTCGCGTTCTGTGGGAGGTTTTAAAGGAATTATCGGGAAAGAAGTTGTCTTTGATGACGGTGAATTTGAAGTAACACTGATCAAGACTCCGAAAAATCCAATCGAGCTGAATGAGATCGTGGCATCTCTTTTGATCAAACAGATTGACTCGAAGCATATGTATTCCTTTAAATCTGGAGAAGTGAAGTTCGAATCGATCGAAGAGATTCCCTGGACACTGGATGGAGAGTTTGGAGGAGAGCATGATTGTGTCAACATTCGTAACTGGAAGCAGGGGATGCGGATCATGGTAAAATCTCAGATGATCCAACAGTTGTCTGTGAAAGGAAGGATCGAGAACACACAGATTCTGGAAGAAGTAGGGATGGAAACGGAGGAAATTTCAGAAAAATAGAAAAAAATAAAAAAAATTCAAAAAAGGGGTTGCAATTCCTATGGAGCTATGCTAATATATAACTCGGTCATCACTGAAGCAGTGATGAGGACATGGCTCCATGGTCAAGCGGTTAAGACGCTAGCCTCTCACGCTGGAATCAGGGGTTCGATTCCCCTTGGAGTCACTTTTAAAAGTTCCAAAATCCTTAGGAAATATAAGGGTTTCGGGACTTTTTTTCGTTGTTCAAAAATGCTCAGGGTATCAAGCAGGGTATCAAGGGTAAAATCAGAACAAATTTAGGAAAGGAAACATACGAACCAAAGGTGGATTGAAGTTTGATGATGGCTTTCAATATCTATTTCATTTTGAGTTCTTTTATAGTCTATTATTTATAGAGTGTAGGAGTCTGACGAAAGAGTAAAAAATAGTTGTATAGCACTCTATAAGATAACAAATTTTTATGATGGTATTCTTAAAGATAGTTTAGTGATAATGTGGAGGTCAAAATACAATGGACATTACAAAAGAAATTTTGAGACGTGCGACCATAGACGGAATTACAGAATATCTGCTCTATGGATCTGCAATCGAAGCAAAACGGACGGAGACAGACTATAACAAAAAGTTAGAGGAGAGCTATAGTAAAAATGAAGATGTATTAAGAGAGCATGAAAACAAAACATTTTCAGAACTTGTGGATTCAGCTAATGAAATGGCAAGTGATGTTTCAGAAGTTTATACTGCACTTGGTCTGCAAGCAGGGATGAAGATTATGCAGGAGCTGTTGAAAGACATGAGCAGATAGCGTATCTCCTTGTCTGTTTATTCTCAGTAAGCAGCGTTCCGCAGGATGCCCCGAGCGACGGTTCCTAACAGGGCGGCGGGTCGGCGGGGCAAGCGTTCAAATAGAAATATGGTTTAAAATAAAGTTCGTATTCTTATAAACTTTTTTAAATATTTCTAATTTCATTATTTATATTACCATGAGTCATAATCCATTCCTTTAAAACTAAGTTAATATATTGACTAAAATTCCTATCATCCTCTTCTGCCATTCTCCTAATTGTATCAATGACATTTTCATCAAGAGTGATACTAACTTTTGTTTTTAATGGTCTCATAACAGTACTCTCCTTTTTAGTCTAAATATATCATTTCATATTACCTAGTATTGACAAGTAGGATTAAGTAGGATAAAGTAGGATAAAATAGAGTTGTGAAAATTAGGAGGAAAAAAGAATGAAGAAGAAACTTGTTGTTGCATTATTGTCAGCATTATCGTTGACAGTTGTAGAAACTGGAACTGTATTTGCTATGGATATTGATTTTATTAATGATGCTGGTGTTCTTAGTATTGAAGAACAAAATCGAACAGAGACTTCAGCAGAAAAAGTTCATCAAGTATATCTTTCCATATTAAAACCTGGGACAGAGGTAAAAGCAGGGACAGATTGGCATGAGATAGTCAGAGGAGTGACTTCCTGTAAAGAATGTGGATTTCAAGGAAATGTAAGTGATGTACAACTTGTGAGTGGATCCTTGGAACAAGTGGGAGATGCAACATTAGTACTGGAATATTCTGCGGAGGAGAATGGAGTTGTACATAAAGGAACTACCAGTGCAACATACAAAGTGGTACCTGCGGTAAATCCGGATCAAAAATATAAAATCACAGCAGAACAGCCGGCTAACGGAACATTGACATTGAGCAGTGAGACGGCAAAAGAAGGAGAGACAGTCACGATAAAAGTGGAGCCAGAGGAAGGATATCATGTGACAACGGTATCTGTCACAGGTGTTGCAGTATCGGAGCAAGAAAATAATACGTATATCTTCCAGATGCCTGCAAGGGATGTGACCGTTACAGCTGAGATTGTCAGTGATTCCATCCAACAAGTACATGAAGTGTATATTTCTGTACTGAAGCCGGAAAGCGATGTGTTAGTAGGGACTGATTGGCATGAGGTAATTACCGGTATTACAAAATGTAAAAAATGTGGTTTTAAGGGCAGCAAAGAAAATGTAAAATTAGTGAGTGGATCTCTTGATAAAGTTGGAAGAGCAACGTTAGAACTGACATATGCGGAAGAGCATGATGGGGTTTTACATGAGGCGGTGACAAGAAAATTTACTTATAATGTAGTTGGAAAAGTAGAAGAAAGCTACAGCATTCATGCAAATCAAGAGTTGGACAAAGGACAGATTTCTCTGGATAAAACAACTGCGAAAGAAGGAGAGTCAGTTAATGTCAGCGTAACAGCAAATGATGGATATGAACTGGAGGGCATCCGTGTGATTTCCAATGGAAAGGATGTTGTCGTATCAGACAATGGAAACGGAAATTATAGCTTTGTAATGCCGGCTGGGGATGTAGAAGTAAGTGCTGCATTTAGAGAAACCGTAAAGCCAGTTGAAAAATATAAAGTGAATGTATCCAATTCAGAAGGTGGTATTGTTGAAGTAGATACAAATGAAGCCGAGGCAGGTGCTACGGTTGCAATCACAGCTACGGCAAAGAACGGATATGAATTGACGGGGGTAAATGTAAGTTCCAATGGTATTCCGGTTTCTGTAAATGATAATGGAAACGGAACGTTTACTTTTATCATGCCGGCAGGAGATGTAGAGGTGAGCGCCACATTTGTTGAAAAAGAAGCTCCGGCAGAGAAATATTTGATTAAAAAGGGAAAAGAAGATACAACAAGAGGTACATTTTCGTTTGATAAGACAGAGGCAAATGAGGGAGAGACTGTAACAGTAACGGTTTCCCCGAAAGAAGGATATGTTCTTCAGCAAATTTGGGCAGGAGGAGATACCGTTGGTCGAGTGCAGTTGACGAAAATCGCAGACAATACATATACATTTGTTATGCCGGCAGGAGATGTGACGGTATATGCTAACTTCGTAAAAGAATCTGCTGAGGCATTCAATATTTCTTCAGATGTGAGCGGAAACGGAAGCATAGAGGTTGATACGCAGGCATTTGAAGGCGCGGTCGTAACATTTACGGCAAAACCGAATGGAGAAAATGTAAAAGTAGACAGTGTGTCTGTAAAATCCGAGGACGGAAGCGAAGCAGAAGTTACTGATCATGGGGACGGGACTTACTCATTTACTATGCCGAAGGGAAATGTAGTAGTCAGTGTGAAGTTTGTGGAAGAGATTCCGTGGACAGATTTGGAGCCGTCTACTCCAGTGGAGCCGGAAAATCCAGAAATTCCATGGATAGATTTAGAACCGTCCACTCCAGTAGAGCCAGAAAAACCGGAAAATCCAGATCAGAAACCGGAACAGAAGCCAGAAGTACCAACAACACCAGAAGAAAATAAGGAAAATGTTCAGACACAAGAAACAAAGAAAAAGGGAACATCACCGAAAACAGGTGACACAGCTTCCGCACTTCCAGTCGCAGGAGCAGGACTTGCATCACTCGGAGTTGCCCTTGCTACCATCTTAAAGAAACGGAAATAATTCAATATTTGAACCTTAGAGGAAGTCCATGTGATTTCCTCTTTTTTGTAAGAAAGAATTGTTTTGGATAAAATTTATCTGTATACTTGAACTATCAAGATCATGTATGATCTAATATTATTACACGAAAGGACTGGATAAAATGTCTGAAAAAGCGATTCCACAATATCATCTTTCATATACCGAGGAAGAAAACCGTTCTATGCACGAATATTTGTTTTCTGCTTCGGAATCAGAATTAGTCACTGCACTTTTGGAATTGGTAGAATACTATTCTGATAATGAAGAAAATAAAGTTAAGCAGGCATTAGATGATTTTGCACTGGAAATAAAATTAAGATATGAAATGAAACAGCGGTATGACAAATTACGAAAGTGTAAGGAAGAGTGGGAACAATACATAAACAATCTTCAAAAATATCAAGAAGCGAAACAAATCCGCTTGAAGTATCAGCAGTACAAAGAAAGTGCAGGATCTGTTGTTAAGGGAACTTCACTTTTTGAAAGCTTCTTGGGCACAGAGTATATAATAAAAAGAGGGTTATATGACCGTGAATTTATCAGAAGAGCTATTTTATCAGAAGACAAAAAGAGTGGCATCAGTTGTCCTTCAGAGCCAGAAAAGTTTTATACCACACTTGCAGAAGTTCCGATAGAAGAACTTTCAAAAGAGACAGCTTTGGAAAAACTTGGAAAAGAAAGTTTAAGATCCTTAATAACTATTTTATTAAGACACGCAGATGATCCAGATAAAGACAGAAAATCAATTCCAGTCATTACGTTTATGACAAGAGCATTTTCCTATGAAAATCATAAAAAAGAAAAGGAATTTTTTTCATCAAAGTTAATGACCTATGATGAATTAAAAAATGAATGCTTGAATTATTTGAAAGATATGGAAGCGTGCAAAGAAGAACTCAAACGATTATAACCGAATAAATCTTTTATGAAGAAGTACCATTTCTAGGTGCTTCTTTTTTTGCGCTCTTAACTCTCCTTTTTGGGGAAACAGACCAACACTTCGTTTTGCAACTTGTGTTTTATACTGAGTACATAAGATAAACGTTTGTCGAACAATGAAAGGAGAAAACACTGGCGCCGGTATAAAAATACCGATGAATAAAATTATAATCATTACCTACGAAAATATTGCAAAACGTCTTGAGGAATTGAAAAAAATAAAGATTTCTATAAACAAGTCAAGATCCAAAGAGAAAATCCTTGCTTATGAAAAAGATTTAGCGGAAGTTCAACAATTAGAAAAATTTTGGAGAAAAAAAGCAGAAGCATGTATAGAAGAATTAGACTTACAAGAGGAAGAAAAAGAAATAGCTTGTAATCATTACATCAATTTAATGAAGTGGGAAGAAGCTTTTGATCATTCTTCCTTGTATCACAAGTTAAGTTTAAAGGCATGTAACAGTGAATTTTCAGACAAAATATTTGAAGCGGTTAAAAGAAAAATACGGCGTAAAATTTTAAAAAGTTTCAGGTATTGAAGATGTCCCGTTGGGACACCTACTATATGCAATAATAAATACAGATCAAACAACAAGGAGGTGGTCAGCAGATGCTGAATGTGAGGGTGAGATCCCCTACATAAATAATAAGAAAGTCCCTTTTAATGGGGACTCTCTAATGTAACTGTAAACCGAAATATGTGGTAACAGTTCTCCTTCAAGAACTATTATACTGCATATTCAAATGTTTTTAAAGTTAAAGGAGGATTTCTATGAAAAAGAGAAATCAGACAGCGTATGGATTATTACTATCTGCATATCACCGTGAAGCAGGAAGCGCAAATATTGAAGGCAAAGATGTTTCATGGGAAGCAGGAGAGTTTATAAGAGTGATTCCAGAAGGTAATGAGTACGGAAATGTCAAAAAGTACCAGATTCATTCAGCTTACATAAAAGATGTTTCCAGTGCAGTAGATCAGATGGAGTGGGGACAGTTTGTTCGGCTTACTCTTGATGGAAAACAGGTGGTAGGTGTAGAGCAAGCGTTGTTGGAGGAAGAAATCACGTTATAGATTTGGTTCATGGGGGAGGTGACTCCCCTCAAAGAAAAGGAGGAAGAAATATGAAGAGAAAAGAGAGTAATTGGGAGCGCGAATTTAGAAGCAGCTATTTATTTGCTAAGATATTCATAGGTGCATTGATTCTGTTTTCTGTGACAGTTATTGGGATCTTAGTAAAATGTGCGATCAATGATGGAGTATTAAAAGAATTTCTCATTGCACTTTTTTTAGCTTGTTCCTGTGTTTCAAGTGCATTTTTTCTTGTTGCATTTACTATAAAAGGACTTATAAAGAATCACAAAAATAATTTAGGGATTATTGAGACTTCTTTCAATACCCTTGCCGTTAGGATTTATTCTGGAGTAAGAAAAATCTCGACGGGTTACACATACAAAAAGTTAAGTTTTTTTTGAAAGATCTTTTTGAGAGAAATTATCAGTATTTGGGTTTTGAGAACCAAAATGATCTGACGTTGTGCAAAGATCGTAAACCTAAATATACTGTGAAAAAGGGACATGTTTTCTATCGGATTTCGTTCCATGTACCCTCGAATTTTAAGCCTATGCCTAAGTTTGAAAACAAAATACGTTCTGTAATTATATCAGATCAGAGGAAATATGGTGTGGATGGTCTGTTCAGCTATTACGATGACATGAATCGAAATCGGTTAGATGCTATTCAACTGATTCAATGTGTATGGGATGCTGAGAATGCACTGATCAATGTTGACTTGCTCTTTGTTTCTTCAGAGCATGATGCACGATATATTCGTCAAATGCGGGATGAAGAACTGCAAAATTGTAACTGGGATAATTGGGATGAGGTTCAATAGAGGAGGGGACTTTTCCTCTCCGTAGAAAAGGAGAACTTAGATGTTGAATAACTTTTTTATAAAAGCAAAATTGTTCGGTAAGACAGTGAATGATTATTTTCAGTTGTATAAAACAAAATTTATGGAAGCATCAAAAAGAGAAAAGATCTTCTATACTATTTTGGTAATGGGTATATTGGGGACGATAATTCTAATAGGGTATGCTATTGATAAATATAAGCATGTACTTCTTTTAATTTTATCATTATGGATATTTTTAAAAATTGAAAAGTGTTATAACAACGTAACAATTCCCCAACAGACATGTTCTGTGTTGGTAGATGAACATGCTATTTATTCTTGTATATATGAAGCAGTGAATGAAATACATGATATTTTAAATTTGATACCGCCACTTTCTGTAAGGAGTATTATCCTTTTGCATCCGCCATTGTCAGATGGTTTTCCGCGCTTTTTTATAAAATTAAGAAAGAATGATTTTTCTGCTGCAACAACAATAGAGGAAGTGATTGCCGTTTTATCTCAGGAAATCCAACGAATTTTTGATTTGAGACGGAATGAATTTGTTTCGGATATTTCTGGTTTATATTTAGAAACGGTGAAAGATTGTAACGATCATTTTGAAGCTGCAATTATTCCAGTGACTTCGCAAACACATGATTATATTAACCGTAAGATTCTGAAAGAATCGGGTACAAATGATGAAAGTACAAGGGAGGATATGCCTTATGACACAAAATTTTAGTTCACAAGAATTTCCTGCTCCATTTTTAAGGAGAGATATTTGGAATAAAACACAAATAAGAGTCCCTATTTCCATAGACTTGTCTATCACTCCACACACCCTTGTGCTTGGGAGTACTGGCTCTGGGAAAACAACTGCCATTAGAAGCTTTGTAGCGCACATTTTATATACCCCTGCATATGAGGGAGCACAGCTTATAGTATGTGATTATAAAGGACTAGACTACAACTTTTTGGTTGGACAAGATCGGTACTTTGCACATGATACATATAGGGATGGAATAGAGTTGTTTAAAAAGACTTTGGATAGTCGCATTAGAGAACAGAATAAAATTATGAACCCTATTTTGCTGGTAATGGATGAGTGGAATAATTTTATTACAGATTTGTCAAAAAAGGAAGCCGATGAATACATTAAACTTCTTTCGTATTCTCTGAATATGGGACGAGCATATCAGATGTATGTTATATGTGGAGCGCAAACAGCACATGTGGATTGGTTTGGCAAATCGAGGGATTCTTTTTCCACCGTGATCGGGTTGGGACAGTTAAGTAAAGAAGCAGCTTCAATGATGTTTTCGGACTATAAGGAAAAGATTGTTCCATGTCCCAGAGGGTGTGGATATCTTTTGCAAGATGGATTCTCATTAAAGGAAATTTTAGTTCCGAGGGTACGAAACATGAAGAAGTTGGAAAAAGTTTTAATTGATGGGATTTCTCGTTAAAGGGTGGTGTTATACCATCTGCTGACCGCAAACGGAGTTTGAAAGGGCGGTGAGATGGTATAACCCAGTCATAGGAAAGAGGTGTAGAATGTAGTCTCTTCTAGGAAAACCCACGTAATTCAATATCTACATGGTATGGGGGCTTGTCATATACCATGTAGAATGTAGAAAATCTAAAAATATATAAGGAGATGGTAGATATGAAAAAAAGTGGAATATCACTTCGTAGATGTGAAATTGTAAGTAATTTATTTGATAAAGAGGGAAATCAGTTATTTGATCTGGAAAATATGAAACAACAGATTTCTGAAAGAAATTGCATTAAGGATTATTGCTATATTATCCATGATAAGGATGTGTATACAGAAAAAGAAGAGGAACAGAATACAGATCATGTTGCAGGGGAATTAAAAGCACCTCATATTCATTTGCTTTTAAGATTTGAGAAGAATCAGCCGCAAAAATCACATTGTATAGCTGATTGGTTTAAAATTGCTGAAAACTTTGTTTCCAAAATCACAGGAAATTGGGAGGGGGCAGTTGCGTATCAATGTCATTTAAATGCACCGGATAAATATCAATATTCTACGGAAGAGGTAACTGCAAATTTTGATATCAAGAAACTTTTGGACAATTATCAACGGAAACAAAATATAAATCTAATATTGACCCGTATCATCAATGGGGAAATAAAGGAGTATGAAAAGGCAACTGAAATTCCACCTTTAGTACAAATCCATTATGCAAAGGAAATTCGGGAAGCTTTTAAATGCCGGACAGAATATTTACAAGCAACAGTGAAACATAGACAGATGGAGTGTATCTTCATTACTGGGACATCTCAATCTGGGAAAACCACGCTTGCAAAACAGATCGCTGAGACACGAAAATTGTCTTATTATATTTCTTCCAGTGGGAACGATTTCATGGGAGATTATGCGATGCAGCAGGCTGTGATCTTAGATGAAATCCGACCGAGTGTACTATCACTGAGTGAATTGCTAAAATTGTTAGATAACAATACAGTGACATCTGTGAAAAGCAGGTATAAAAATAAATGCCTTGCAAACTGTGAATTATTGATTCTTACCTCTGTTTTGAATATTGAAAAATTTTACAACAATGTCTTTTCAGAAGAGGAAGAGCCTATTATTCAATTTAAAAGACGGTGTAGCACGCATATTCGTATGGATAAGGATCGGATCTATGTTTCAAAATGGGATCCTAAAAAGAGAGATTATACAGAAGAAATAGAATATGTTAATGATATTTTAGATAAGTATATGCCGCAGGAAAATCAAACAGAAAAAGATGTTACAGAGTATGTTTCAGAATCTATGCCGTTTTTAAAACAAGCAAAAGAAACAGAAAAATTGCATGGGTTTCAATATATAGAAGATTTTGAAAATCCATTTGATTAGAGGGGCGGTGTATAAGTATGGCATTTAAAACGTATTATTCTCCACAAAGAATAAAACAGATTATTCATAAATACTACGATTATAGATTAGAGGCTGTAGCAGATGGATATAAAGCAAATCGGAAACAGGGATATGTTAAAAAATATAATCTTGTTCAAGTGTCAACAGGAAAAATGATTTTGGAAAATATTCCATTGAAGGCTTTTGATAAGGTTTTACTAGATGAAGGTTATCCATTGCATGATGAAAAAATCAAGAAACAAAAAAGTTTCTGAGAATAAGGGTGGAAAGGAGTAGAAATTAATACGCCAAACGTATCGAATGTAGAGCTATGTAAAGTAGTTAAAAAATTTTTTGGCAGTAAGTTATTGATTTTAAAGCAGCGTATGATTGTAAACATACAAAATGAACAGAAATGAAAAAGTGGATTTATTGACTTATTTGATAGAAAATGATAGAATCGACGTGGTTCGTATGAAGGAGGAAATGGAACGGAAAAATAAATTAGAACTCTTAAGTATGCATCCATTTGAGGTTTGGCAAGGAAAAGATGGGATGTGGAAAACATATCTTCCAGATGAAAAGAAAGGGAGAGTTTTTCGGAAAAGAAAAACAAAGGAAGAAATACAACAGGTTATTATTGATTATTGGCAGCAGGAAATTGAAAATCCGACAGTAGAAGAACTGTATCACCAATGGATTGCTAAAAAGTTAGAATGGGAAGAAATCAGCAAGGCAACTAGAGATAGATATGACAGACAATTTAAACTCTGTTTTCAAGAATTTGGAAAGCGTAGAATCAAATCAGTTGATGAAGAAGATATAGAAGATTTCTTGAAATGTGCGATTAAAGACCATGAATTGACACAAAAAAGTTTTAGCAATTTAAGAACATTGATTTTAGGTATTTTTAAGTATGCAAAGAAAAAGAAATACATTTCATATAGTATTTCTGAAGTAGTAAAGGATCTTGATATATCAAGAAAGGCATTCAGAAGAGTGAGAAGAACAGATGAAGAATTAGTTTTCATGGAGGATGAATTGCCAAAGATTCAAGGATACTTAGAAACGCATGTAGACATTAAGAATCTTTGTTTATTGCTGCTTTTTAAGACTGGTTTAAGACCTGGAGAAGTGGTAGCCCTACGAAAGGAAAGTGTGAATAGGAATATAATCTCTGTCGATAGTACAGAGATATGTTATAAAGACGAATTAGGGAAAGATACATATGAGGTTCGTCAGTTTCCAAAAACAGAAGCCGGGATACGAGATGTGATTCTTCCAGAGAAATACTTGTGGATCATAGAGAAGATAAAATTACTCAACCCATATCAGCCGTATTTGTTTATGAAAAATGGAGAGCGTTTATTAGAATATCAAATAAGGAATAGATTACAGACCGTTTGTAAGCACTGCAATATTCGGTCTAAATCACCAAATAAAATACGAAAAACTTATAGTAGTATCTTATTAGATAATGGTGTGCAAGAATCTTTGATTATTCAAATGATGGGACATACGGATATTGCAACAACAAAAGGTCATTATTACCGAAATAGAAAAAATGAGCAAGAAAAAATAGCGGTAATAAATAGTGTTGTTAATCTTTAGGGTATCAAAGGGTATCAAATAATGGACAGTAGGAACTTAGACAAAGGGCGGAAATTCAACGTTTACCGAGGAATTATAAAAATTTTGGTGGAGTTCGATTCCCCTTGGAGTCATTTTTGAAAGGGTATCCGCAGAAGAGTTCTGCGGATATTTTTTTGCCTAAAAGCCTTTGTTTTCAAGGAATTTGAAGCCTTAAAAATTTTCTTGGTGCTTGGTGGATGTATGAAATTGTGATTGAATTTTTGATTACACTTGATTACACTTTAGCAAGCTGAAGCTTTTTCGATTAAATTAGCCTTTTCTACTTCCGTGTTGCGGTCAAAGCAGTAGTTTCCTAAAGTTGTTCGTTCATCTGCATGACCGACCATTTCATGAACGGTATTCAAGTTTATTTTTCTATATAATCGTTTGATTGTCTTTTTGTCTTCCAGTGGGAAACTGTGTTGTACAAAAAGCTTTTTAAAGAAACCATGTCTATGCGCAGGGTATCAAGCGTAAAATCAAAACAAATTTAACCTGCAAATAATTTGCCCAAAAGCCTTAGTTCACAAAGAATTCAAAGTAGTATACCCATCCGAGTATCCTGTAATTCATGCCTGCGGCAGGCGAACTCCGTCCGATAAGGAATGAAAAAACAGTAACTCCTTTTAAGGGAATTACTGCCTCATATAAGTTATTGATGTAATCTGTTTAATTTTTCTAACAACATTTTCTTGTTTGTAAGATATTCTACTATAGCATAAAGAATACCAATCAAGAAGAAACATTGAGATAATGTATATGCATATTCATAATGGAATATTTCAAATAGTATAAAACTTAACATCCCAATTAAACAAAGAGATGCTGCATAAATAATAAAACCACGAAATAATATTTTTTTGTTGGACAGGTTATTAAAATATAGTTCCCATTTGTCCGCTGTCATGTGGGAAATACGTTTTTGTATGTAAAATAGCGCCAATAATATTCCTGCTGCCAAAAAACCTGCTAATGAAATTCCAATGATATAAATGAGTATAATACCTATCAGTTTTCCCATATCCTAAATCTCCTCAAACGCTTATTTAGATAGTATTATACTCCGTTTGAAAATTATATGCCAGAATAAAATGGATTATCGGCATGAACATATTCAACAGATGATATCAGGGGCGCGGAAGCTTTTTAAACAGGAAAGACAGGACTGTAAATGAGAGGTTCCTGTCTTGTTAAAAAAATCACAGAATCTGCCAAAGAAATTGTGTATATTCTTTGTTTTATTGTAATAATTACAGATTGTCTTTTAATGGCAGATAAGATATAATGAAAGCCATAGAGTGAAACCTATAGTATGCGCCGCCACAGACGGCTGTGCGCAAAGAATTGGAGGAGAAAATATGTTAGTATCAGCAACAGAAATGCTTCAGAAAGCAAAAGCAGGTCATTATGCAGTAGGACAGTTCAACATCAACAACCTGGAGTGGACAAAAGCAATCCTGACAGTAGCAGAGGAATGTAAATCACCGGTTATCCTGGGAGTATCTGAAGGTGCAGGAAAATACATGACAGGATACAAGACTGTAGTAGGTATGGTAAATGGAATGTTGGAAGAGCTGAATATTACTGTTCCGGTTGCTCTTCACCTGGATCACGGTAGCTATGAAGGATGTATGAAATGTGTAGAAGCAGGATTTTCTTCTATCATGTTTGACGGATCTCACTATCCGATCGAAGAAAACATTGCAAAGACAAAAGAACTGGTGGCAGTTGTAAAAGAGCACGGAATGTCTCTGGAAGCTGAAGTTGGTTCTATCGGTGGAGAAGAAGACGGAGTCGTAGGAAAAGGTGAATGTGCAGATCCACAGGAATGTAAGATGATCGCTGACCTTGGTATCAATTTCCTTGCAGCAGGAATCGGTAACATCCACGGAAAATATCCAGAGAACTGGGAAGGACTCAGCTTCGAGACTCTGGATGCAATCCAGCAGCTGACAGGAGATATGCCACTGGTTCTTCACGGTGGTACAGGTATTCCGGAAGACATGATCAAAAAAGCGATCAGCCTCGGAGTTGCTAAGATCAACGTAAATACAGAGTGCCAGCTTGCGTTCGCAGATGCAACACGCAAATATATCGAAGCTGGAAAAGACCTGGAAGGAAAGGGATTCGACCCACGTAAATTATTAAAACCAGGCGCAGATGCAATCATGGCAACTGTAAAAGAAAAAATGGAGCTGTTTGGCTCTGTTGGAAAAGCAGAAGCGTAAGTAATAAGTATTTGTTAGAAATTTTAACTTGCCTTTTTGCGGTGATTGAGGTATACTAAGCCTCGTAGATGAGAACAAAGGCGTTCCAAGCTTGCTTGGAATGCCTTTTTTAGAAAATGCGTTTACAAAAGTAAAATGAAGGAAGGTAGTTTTATGAGCACAGAATTATTCAATGTAGCGGATATTTTTGGGGAAAATGTTTTCAATGACACAGTGATGCAGGAGCGTCTCCCGAAAAAGGTGTACAAGAAGCTGAAACAGACGATCGAAGAAGGAACAGAACTGGATATAGAGACAGCAGACGTCATTGCACATGAGATGAAAGAATGGGCAATCGAAAAAGGGGCGACACATTATACACACTGGTTTTTGCCGTTGACAGGTGTGACAGCGGAAAAGCATGATTCTTTTATTTCAGCTCCACTTCCAAGCGGAAAAGTGCTGATGAGTTTCTCAGGAAAAGAGCTGATCAAAGGAGAACCGGATGCATCTTCTTTCCCGTCAGGCGGACTTCGGGCTACCTTTGAGGCGAGAGGATATACAGCATGGGATTGTACTTCTCCGGCGTTTGTAAGACAGGACGCAGCAGGAGCTACACTTTGTATTCCGACCGCTTTCTGTTCTTATACAGGAGAAGCACTGGATCAGAAGACTCCGCTGCTTCGTTCCATGCAGGCATTGAATGTACAGGCGCTCAGACTTCTGCGTTTGTTTGGAAATACAACTTCAAAGAAAGTGACTCCATCCGTCGGGGCAGAGCAGGAGTATTTCCTTGTAGATGCAGAAAAATTCCTTCAGAGAAAAGACTTAATCTATACAGGACGTACGTTGTTTGGTGCGATGCCTCCGAAAGGACAGGAGCTGGACGACCATTATTTCGGAACGATCCGCCAGAGAATTGCCGCTTTTATGCGTGATGTGAACATTGAACTCTGGAAAGTGGGGGTTTCTTCCAAGACACAACACAATGAGGTGGCACCGGCTCAGCATGAACTGGCACCGATTTATGCAGAAGCGAATATTGCGGTAGATCACAACCAGATTGTAATGCAGACATTAAAGCGGATCGCATGCGAGCACGGAATGAAATGTCTCCTTCATGAAAAACCATTTGCAGGCGTCAACGGTTCCGGAAAGCACGACAACTGGTCGATTACTACAGATGATGGAATCAATATGCTGGATCCGGGAACAACACCACATGAGAATATTCAGTTCTTGCTTGTTTTAACTTGCATTCTGAAGGCGGTTAACAAGCATGCGGATCTTCTGAGAGAATCGGCTGCAGATCCTGGAAATGATCACAGACTGGGAGCAAACGAAGCACCTCCTGCAATTATTTCCGTATTCCTTGGAGAACAGTTAGAAGATGTGATCGATCAGCTGATCAGCACAGGGGAAGCAACACACAGTCTGGAAGGCGGAAAGCTGGAGACAGGTGTAAGAACACTTCCGGAACTGACAAAGGATGCGACAGACAGAAACAGAACATCACCGTTTGCGTTTACAGGAAATAAATTTGAATTCCGCATGGTAGGTTCCAGAGATTCCATCGCATCTGCCAACATTGTTCTGAATACGATCGTGGCAGAGGCATTTGCAGAGGCTTGCGAAGTTCTGGAGAAAGCAGATGATTTCCAGCTTGCAGTTCATGATCTGATCAAAGAATATGCAATGGAGAATCAGAGAATCATCTTCAATGGAGACGGTTACTCTGAAGCCTGGGTGAAGGAAGCAGAAAGACGCGGACTTCCGAATATCAAATCTATGGTGGAAGCAATTCCGGCAATGGTGACAGAGAAAGCAGTGACATTGTTTGAGAGATTTGGAGTATTTACAAAAGCAGAGCTGGAATCCCGTGCAGAAATCCAGTACGAGAGTTATGCAAAAGCGATTAACATCGAAGCCCGTACGATGATCGATATGGCAAGAAAACAGTTTATCCCTGCAGTGATCAAATATACAAAAACGCTGGCAGATACAGTACTTGCGGTAAAGGAAGCAGGGGTGGATGCAAGCGTACAGGCAGAGACACTTGAGGAGATCACAGTACTCTTAAAAGAGGCAAGAGCAGCTCTGGCACGTCTGGAAGAGGTGACAGCACAGGCAGCTGCCAAGGAGGAAGGACCGGTACAGGCAAACTTCTACCACGATGAAGTGTGCCCGGCAATGGAGAATCTGAGAAGACCAATCGACAAACTGGAAATGATCGTGGACAAAGAGGCATGGCCGATGCCTTCTTACGGAGATCTGATCTTCGAAGTTTAATTAATCAAAGAAATGAAGAAAAGACCGGATGCGATTTGAACGAGAATCGTGTCCGGATTTTTGTAATGGGAGGGAATAAAAAGTATGAAGACAGCAGCAGAATTGAGACAGCTTGTGATAAGGATCGATCACAGGAGTTATCCTGCCTATAAAGACACAAAGGGAATGTATCAGTTTCCGGGCTATCTGCTATCCATTGACCATGTACAGGGAGATCCGTTTGCATCTCCATCCAGGGTCAGTATTCAGGTAAAAGGAAAGATGGCAGGATTTCCGGAGCAGTTATATCGGACAAAATGGCAGAAAACAGCATTGGAGGATGCGCTGATCCGGCAGTTCGGACAGTGTTGTGAGAAATTTGGATTCAAGGCAAAGGGATCCGGGAAGAGCGGGATGATCTCCATCAGCCGGTGCGGTCAGGAAGTGCTGGAGAGAAGTGCGGCGCAGATTGATGAAAAAACAGGAGATATCCACATTCGTCTGGAAGTGGGATTTCCGGCAAACGGAAGGACGATCAATGCAAGAGAATGGATCCGGATCTTTTTTGAGTTTCTTCCGGAGTGTGTCGAAAAGGCACTCTACTATAAAAACTGTGATGCGAAGAGACTGCAGAAGATCAGTGATCTGGCAGAGGACCAGCAGGCACTTCGGGACATACTGCCAAAGCTGGGATTGTGTGCTTTTGTTGCAAATGGATCTATTCTGCCGCGAGAGTCAGGCGTTTCCGCCCGTCCGATGAAAAGCGCAGTTTGTTTCCAGTCTCCAGAGGAGATGGAAGTGGAAATTACGCTGCCGCACAGAGGTGTGATAAGAGGAATGGGAATTCGAAAAGGGATCACGCTGATCGTGGGAGGCGGATACCATGGGAAGTCCACTCTTTTGAAGGCGCTGGAGCTTGGCGTGTACAATCATATTGCAGGTGATGGAAGAGAATATGTGATCACCGATTCCACAGCAGTCAAGCTTCGCGCAGAAGACGGAAGAAGTATCAAAAAAACGGACATTTCCATGTTTATCAATGATCTGCCAAATGGAAAAGATACCACTCATTTTTATACAGAGGATGCCAGCGGAAGTACGTCTCAGGCTGCAAACGTTGTGGAAGCAATGGAAGCGAAAGCAGGTGTCATGCTGATCGATGAGGATACCAGCGCGACAAACTTCATGATCCGGGATGAACTGATGCAGAGGGTAATCCACCGGGATATGGAGCCGATCACGCCGTTTATCGAACGTATCCGGGAGTTATATGAAGAAGAGGGGATTTCCACTGTGATCGTGGCGGGAAGCTCCGGGGCTTATTTTCATATCGCGGACTGCATTGTGCAGATGGATCGGTACATGCCGAAGGATATCACGCAGACGGCGAAAAAAGAAGCAGAACAGTTTCCGCAGTTGAGCGGACCGAAAGAGAAAGCGAAAAAGCCTGATTTTGCAAGAAAACCACAGCAGGGACGGGAGTGGAAAGGAAATGACCGCATCAAAATGAAGACCTTGGGGAAAGAAGCGATTTCCATCAATCGGGAGACGATCGATCTGCGTTATGTGGAGCAGATCACAGACAGCGAACAGGTAACTGCTCTCGGATATTGTGTAAAATATGCGCAGCGCCATTTACTGGATGGAACACGTACCTTGCAGGAAGTCGTGGCAATGCTGGAAGAGAAGATTGAGAAGGAGTCGCTTGCCGCACTTTGTGAAAGCACCTCTTCTGTTGCCAGCCTGGCCCGTCCGAGAACACAGGAGATCTTCGCATGTTTTGACCGGTATCGGGGATTAAAATTATAGATACAGGGGGAATAGAAGATGAGGTTTATCCATTTGTCAGATCTGCACATCGGCAGACAACTTCATCAGTACAATTTAAAGGAAGATCAGGAGCATATTCTGGGGGAAGTGGTGGAGTATGCCAGAATGCTGAAACCGGATGCGATCGTGATCGCAGGGGATGTGTATGATAAGTCTGTACCATCTGCTGAGGCGGTGGGGATTTTTGACTGGTTTTTGACCGCACTTTCTGCACTGAAACCGGAAATTCCGATCCTGATCATCAGCGGAAACCATGATTCCGCGCAACGGCTTGACTATGCCAGTGGAATTCTTGGGCAGAAGGGGATTTACATTGCAGGAAAACTGCCGCAGAATCGGGAGGAATTTCTCAAAAAAGTGACACTTCAGGATGAATACGGAGAGGTGGATTTTTATCTTCTCCCGTTTCTGAAACCGGGATATGTAAGAACCGTGTTTGACGGAGAAATGCCGGAGAGCTACAGTAAGGCAGTACAGATGCTGCTGGAGAGAGAACAGGTTGATACCACCAAAAGAAACGTCATTGTGACGCATCAGTTTTATACCGGGGCAGGTCAAAAGGCAGAGACTTGTGATTCAGAGATTTTCTCCGTGGGAGGAATTGATAATGTGGATGTTACGCCGCTTCTTCGATTTGACTATGCGGCGCTGGGACATCTGCACAGCGCCCAGAAGGTAGGAAGAGAGTTTGTGCGTTATCCGGGGACACTGCTGAAATATTCTGTCAGTGAGTGCAATCAGACAAAATCTCTGCATCTGGTGACGCTGAAAGAGAAGGGCGCACCTGTGGAAGTGGAGACTTATCCACTGCATCCGCTTAGGGATGTGAAAAAGTTCAGGGGAACACTAAAGGAATTGTTGAAAACTGTTCCTGAGGAAGCGAAAGAGGACTATGTCAGTATTACACTGACGGATGAGACAGATCCATATCGACCGAAGGAACAGCTGGAGAAGGTATTTTCTCACATTCTGGAGGTACGTATGGATAATTCCCGCACCAGGCAAAAGCTGATGAAAGATGCGGAAGTTGTGCGCATGGCATCTCCGCTTGAAATTTTCGGGGACTTTTTTCAGGAGATGCAGGGAAGAGCGCTGAATGCAGAAGAGCAGCAGGTGATGAACAAGATCGCAGAAGAGATGGAGGAAGAATAGATGAAACCGATCAACTTGACGATGTCTGCCTTTGGGTCTTACAGTGGAGTGGAGAGAATCGATTTTACAGGAATACAAAACGGATGTTTTCTGATCACGGGTGATACCGGCGCCGGAAAGACAACCATCTTTGATGCCGTGACCTATGCACTTTATGGAAGAACCAGCGGAGGAAAGCGGGACGGAAACATGATGCGCAGTCAGTATGCAGATTCCGAGACAGACACCTATGTGGAGTTTCAGTTTCTGTACCGGGATCAGGAATATACCGTCCGAAGAAATCCGGAATACCTACGTCCTTCCAAACGAAAGAATGCGGACGGGACAATAAAGTTTGTCAAAGAGACTGCAAAGATCAGCCTGATTCTTCCGGATGGAAGTGAATTTCAGGGAAAGAAAAAAGAGATCGATCTGAAGATAGAGGAGATCATCGGGCTGGATGTCAATCAGTTTACCCAGATCGCGATGATCGCGCAGGGCGATTTTTTGAAGCTTTTGCATGCGGAATCAAAAGAACGAAAGCAGATTTTTTCGAAAATTTTTCATACACGGATTTTCTGGAAGATTCAGGACACACTGAAAGAACAGGCAAAAGAGCTGTACATTCAGTTGGAAAAAAACAGCATGAACTGCAGGCGGGAAATGGAACGGGTGCAGATTGCACAGGATGATGAAAGAAACGATGTCTGGAAACAGCTGCTGAGTCTTCAGCTGCCGCCTCAAAAGGAAGTACTGGACTGTGTGGAAACAATCTGTCAGTCCGGGGAAGCAAAGGAGAAGGATCAGGAGGAGAAAAATGCACAGGAAGAAAAACGTGAGGATGCGATACAGATTGAATTGAAAAACAGGCAGGATACCAATCATCTGTTTGAATTGCTGAAAAAGACCAGAGATCAGTTGGAGATCTTGAAGGGGCAGGAGACCAAAGCGGAAGAAATGCGAAAACAGATCCATGCAGCAATTCGTGCAGAGAAGGCGGCTGCAGCAGAAGAACAATTGCAGAAAACAAAGGGAGAATGCGCCAATCTGAAGAAAGAGTCCCGTGAGCTTGAAGAAAAGCTGAAACAGCAGGCAAAAGATCTGGAAAGCGCAGGTGCGTTGTATCAGGAAAGAGAGGCACTTTCCAAAAAAGAAGAGCCGAAGATCCAGGAACAGATCCTCAGGATCCAGGAAATACTTCCGAAATTGAAACAGGTTCACAGTCTGAAGGAACAGTATCAAAAGTCAGAACAGGATATGCAGGATTGTATGAAAAAATGTCAGGAAACCTCACAGAGATATGAGCGGTTATATCAGAAATACTTTGAAGAACAGGCGGGCATTCTTGCGAGAGAGCTGCAGGAGGGAGAACCCTGTCCGGTGTGCGGTTCCTGCAGTCATCCGAAAAAAGCGGTATTATCCGGAGACGCACCAAAAAAAGAGCAGGTGGAGCGTGCAAAAGCAATGCGGGATCAGGCAGAAAAAGAGCGTACAGAAGTTTTGGAACGGTTTCAGGCAGTGAAGGGAAGACTGGAGTCAGAACAGTCCATGATTGTCGGATTTCTGGAAAAAGAAGGAAAAACAGAAACGGATTTTGATGAAAAAGAAGCAGAAAATGCGCTTCGTAAGCTTACAGAAGATTTAAAAAAACTCCAGTCTGCGTTCAAAAATGCACAGGATCAGTATCAGAAGTTGACGCAGGAGAAAAGCCGGATTCTGGGACAGGCAGAAAGCAAAAAATCCCAGCTGATCCTCTGGAATAAGAAAGTCAAAGACGAGGAAGAATATTTTCGGAAAGAGTTTCAAAAACAGAGCTTTCAAAGTCAAGAGGAGTATGAGCAGGCAAAGCAGTGGATCAAAAGCCGGGAGGCAAGAGAAGCCAATTTAAAGAAATATGAAACCGCTCTTTTAGAAGTATCGTCCCGGTATGAGATATTAAAACAGCAGACAGAGGGAAAACAGATCGCACCGATCGAGAAGCTGGAACGAGAACTGACGGTCATTCGTGAAAAGCTGCGCCTTGGCAGAGAGGAAAGCATGACGCTGCATACAAGAAATGAGATCAACCGGAGAGCAAGGGAAGCGTTGATGCGTGATTTTTCAGATGCCGAAAAGCTGCGCAGCCAATACGAAATGATGGGGAATCTAAGCCGTACGGCCAATGGAAATCTAAGTGGAAGTGTGAAGCTGGATTTCGAGACCTATGTGCAGCGCCAGTATTTCCGGCAGATCATTCATGCGGCGAATGTGCGCCTTGCAAGAATGACCGGACAGGAATTTATCCTGCAGTGCCGGGATATCGGAAGCCTGAGCAGTCAGGCACAGGCAGGTCTTGATCTGGATGTTTATGACCTGGTCAATGACTCGGTGCGGGATGTAAAAACTCTTTCCGGGGGAGAATCGTTTATGGCATCTCTTTCCATGGCACTGGGGCTGGCGGACATTGTGCAAAATACAGCAGGCGCAGTGAGTCTGGAGACGATGTTTGTAGATGAGGGATTTGGATCTCTGGATGACATGGCAAGAGAACGGGCGATTCAGATTTTGAAAGAACTGGCGGGAGAAAAAGGACTTGTGGGAATTATTTCACATGTCAATGAATTAAAAGAGCAGATCGAATGGCAGCTGGAAGTAAAAAAAACAGAGCATGGAAGTCATGTAAAGTGGAATTTCATGGCATAAAAGACAGGAAGTGATCAACATGAGAAAAACAGCAGTCAGGGCAGTGGCTCTGGCAGCGGTTTGTTTTCTGAGTGTGTTTGGGACATGCAGCTATGCAAAAGAGGCCACATCGGAGCCGATCCAGATTGTAGTGTTGGGTGACAGTATCGCAAAAGGATATTGCGGAGCAAACAAACCCGAGCTTTCTTGTTATGGACAGACTGTGGCAGAAGAGATCGCACAGGGAGCAGGAAAATCATATTTGTATCAGAATTATGCGAAAAATGGACTTGCCACTCGAGAATTCAACGAAAAGGTGTTGAAAGGGCAGGAAGTTCAGGATAGTCTTTCCGGGGCAGATGTGATTTTGATCACAATGGGATCCAATGATCTTCTGAATGAATTTAAGAAGACCGCACAGGAAATTTTGAATACGGATACAAAATTTAAAAGTGCGGATGAGGCGCTCAAAGAAGTAACAGAGCATGTGAAAAGTAATCCGCTTTTAGTCTTTCGCATCATTGATGCTCTGGGAAACTGGGATTATCAGGAATTTGAGACACAGTGGATAGAGGCTATGGATACCATTTCTTCCTGTAAAAAAGAAGAGGCACAGATCGTAGTGACCAACATTTACAATCCGGTGAAACAGATGGAGCTTCCGGGAACGATGAATCAGGTCGTGGAGGATATCATCGGGAATATGAACCGGATTCTGGAAAAGCGAAGCAGCGAGTACGGATATCAGATTGCAGATCTGGCGAATTCACAGGTGACAAAGCATGTCCAGAAGGACGGACTGCATCCGGATCAGGCAGGACAGGATCTGATCGCCGAAATTGTGCGGGCGCAGATTACAGGGTATGAAAGAAATATGCCCAAAAGTCAGGTAGACGGAACCGCCGTGAAAGTGGAAAAAATCCCGGAGGAGAAACAGTCACAGATCAGACCTGAGAAATGGGGCATCTGTCTGATCCTGGCAGCAGTCATGCTGGGCGGTGTCGGATTTTTGCAGAAAAATAGGAAAGAAAACAGGCATAAATAAAGTACAAAACTATATCACAGTTATAACACAAAAACTTCACAAAGTTCTGGTATCGTCTTATCTTATAAAACAGGGAAATCCTGTAAAAAGCAGGGAGTAGGAGGACGAGATTTTGATAGAAGTAAAGAACCTTGTGAAAAAATACGGAAATCATATGGCCATAGACCACCTGAATTTCAAGATTGAAAAAGGGCAGGTCTATGGTTTTTTAGGTCCAAACGGGGCAGGAAAGTCTACCACGATGAATATTATGACGGGGTATCTTGGAGCCACAGAGGGAGAAGTACTGATTGACGGACATGATATTTTAAAGGAGCCAAAGGAGGCAAAAAAGCACATCGGATATCTGCCGGAAATACCGCCGCTTTATGTGGATATGCAGGTGATGGAATATCTGGAATTTGCTGCAGAACTAAAAGGGATTCCGAAACAGCAGAGAGAGTCTGCCATTGATGAGGTGATTCAGATGGCAAAACTTGAGGATGTAAAGATGCGTCTGATCCGCAATCTGTCTAAAGGATACCGGCAGAGAGTGGGGCTTGCACAGGCAATCCTTGGATTTCCGGAGATCATCATTCTGGATGAGCCGACAGTCGGTCTGGATCCGAAGCAGATCATTGAGATCCGTGAGCTGATCCGGGAACTTGCAAAAAAACATACCGTTATTTTAAGCTCGCATATTCTGGCTGAGATCCGGGAAGTGTGCGATTACATTCTGATCATATCCAAGGGAAAACTGGTGGCAAGTGATACACCGGACAGACTGGAGGAAAAGATGAGCGGAACCGAAACTGTGGAGATTCTGGCAAAAGCCAGTGCAGCCGAGGTTCGGGCGATATTGTTAAATGTAGAGCATATCAGTAATATCCATACCCAGGAACGGGCGGACAAAACATGCAGTGCCAGAATACAGACGGAAGGCGGATGTGATATCCGGGAAGCGCTTTTCTTTGCGTTTGCAAAAAATGAATGTCCTCTGTTGGAGTTGCAGACTTCAAGGATAAGCCTGGAAGAAGTATTTTTGGAACTGACACAAAACGATGCAGTCGGAGAGGAGGAAAGGACAAATGCTGGCAATTTATAAACGAGAACTGAAGTCCTATTTTCATTCCATGACAGGGTGCGTATTTATTGCGTTTCTGGTGATGTTTACGGGAATTTATTTTATGGCATACAATCTGAATGCGGGGTATCCTTACTTCTCCTACACACTCTCAGGCTCCCTGATCGTATTTCTGGTCGGGATCCCGCTTCTGACGATGCGGAGTTTTTCTGAAGAGCGGAAAACAAAAACAGATCAGCTGCTTTTGACAGCGCCGGTAAGTCTGACAAAAGTAGTGCTTGGCAAATATTTCGCCATGGTGACAGTACTGGCAGTTCCGAATGTGATCTTCTGCCTGTTCCCGCTTTTGATCAAACTGCAGGGAACGGCATATCTTCTGGTAGATTACAGCTCCATTGCGGTATTCTTCCTGTTGGGATGTGTGTATCTGGCGATCGGGATGTTTATGTCGTCTCTGACAGAGAGCCAGATCATTGCATTTATCAGTACGTTCGGAATTTTGCTTTTGTTGTATTTGTGGGACGGAATCTTGTCTTTTCTGCCAAGTTCAGCGCTCAGCGGAATGATCGGAATCCTTTTGATCCTGACACTGATCGTTGTTTATATTTATCATATGACGAAAAACTGGATGCTTGCGGCCGGAATTGAAGCAGTGGGAATTGCGGCGGCACTGATCGTATATTTTGTGAAATCCAGTCTGTATGAGAATCTTTTGACGAAACTCCTGGGACGGCTTGCTCTTGCGGATGTCTTTATGAATATTTCGTCCAGTAATATTGTGGATGTCAGCGGATTGCTTCTGTATGTATCGATACTGATCATATTTGTATTTCTGACGATACAGACAATTCAGAAAAGGCGTTGGAGTTAGGAGGAGCGAGATATGCAGAAAATTAAGTATTTATTCAGATCGTCAGAGTCCAGAAATGGTTCATACAGTGTGGGAATCACGGCTTTGGTCATTGCGATCATCGTGATTGTCAATCTGATCGCAGGACAGATTCCGGAAAAATATAAAAATCTGGATGTCAGCAGTACAAAAATTTATGAGATTTCCAAGACCAGCAAAAAGCTGCTCAAGAACATGGATCACAAAGTGAAATTTACAGTGTTGGCAAACAAAGAAGAGGCCGATGAAAGAATCGTTACATTTTTAAGTAAGTATTCGGCACTGTCTTCTAAAATTTCTGTGGAATGGATCGATCCGGTGCTGCATCCTTCGGCATTGACAGAAAATGATGCATCCGAAAACAGTATTGTAGTCTCATGCCAGGAAACCGGAAAGAAAAAAGTAGTTTCTTTCAGTGATATCATTGTTACGGATATGTCTTCCTACTATTACACAGGAAGTGCATCGGAGACGAAATTTGACGGAGAAGGACAGTTAAGCAGTGCGGTGAATTACGTAACGAGTGATATGGTACGCAAAATTTATCAGACATCCGGGCATGGCGAGACAACATTGTCTTCTACAATCCAAGATCTGATGGATAAAAATAATTATACGCTGGAAGGATTAAACACGGTCATGAATCCGGAAATTCCGGATGACTGCGAATTGCTTCTGATGTATGCTCCCACCTCGGATCTTACTGCAGATGAGAAAAATTCCGTGGAGTCATATTTAAAAGACGGCGGTAAGATGATGCTTCTTTTGGGAGATACGAACAGCACAGAGCTTCCGAATCTTGCATCGATCATGAAAACATACGGAATGGAAGCGGCAGACGGTTATATTGCAGATACACAGAGAAGCTATCAGAATAATTACTATTGCTTTTTCCCGCAGCTGACTGCATCAGGCGATCTGACAGACGGAATGGAATCGCAGATGGTTCTGCTTCTGAATACACACGGAATGACTTTGACAGATCCGGAGCATGACAGTATTTCTACGACATCCTTTATGACTACATCAGATAATGCGTATGCAGTCACAGAAGACAGTCAGAGTCAGGCAGGAAGCTATGTGCTTGGCGCCGTGGCAGAGGAAGATTCCTCCCGGTTTACCGTGATCAGCGCAGGCAGTCTGATTGCTTCGGAGATTACAGATACATTCCCGCAGCTTGAAAATACAAAACTGTTTATGAATGCAGTGGCTGCGAATTTTGACGGGGCGAAGGATCTGTCGATCGAGGCGAAAAGTCTGACACCGGTCTACAATACGATGCAGCATGCAGGACTTCTTAGTCTTCTTGTGATCTTTATCCTTCCGCTTGGAATTCTTCTGTCAGGATTTGCAGTCTGGATGAAACGGAGAAAAGCATAGAAAACCAAAAGGAGAGAGGCGGACAATGAAGAAAAAAAGAAATCCTTTACTGATCCTGCTGCTTGTGCTTGCAGCACTGCTTGTGGTCTATGCAGGCGTGATTGTGATCGGAAAGAATCAGGAAAAAAGCAAGCAGAAGGAAGAAGAGGCAAAAAAAATCTATGTCACAGATTTAGGAAAGCTTTCTGAGATTCAGTTTGACGTGGGAAATGGAGAAATCCAGCTTGTAAAAGAAGACGGTACATGGTACGACAAGAATGACAAAGATTTTCCGCTGGCTCAAAGCTATCCGAAAAAGATGGAAAAAACATTCCGGAAGCTTGAGGCAGACCGAAAGCTGGAAGATGGGGATTCTCTGGAAGCATATGGTCTGGAGGATCCGGCATATACGGTAGTTCTCACCGATCAGGACGGCAATGAGACAACATTATATTTCGGAAATGTAACAGGAGACTCTTATTATCTGACATTGAATGAGAAAAAAGAGATCTATACGGTGAGCACCGATGTCATTGAAGATTTTCAGTACAGTATGGAAGACATGGCACAGCTTGATACATTCCCTACGATTGGAAGCGGTAATCTGAAAAAGGTTGTCATCAGTCAGGGTACAGAGAAAACAGAGTACAGTTCAGAGAATGACGATGATGCCAAGAGTATGGCGACAATCGCGGGAGGGCTTGGAGTCCTCACATTGAAGGATGCAGCTGACTATTCTGTGGAAGAGAACGACTTGAGTAAGTACGGACTGGATGGGCAGAGCAGGGCAACGGAAACCGTGACATATACAAATAATAAGAAAGAAAAGACCGTGACATTGTATTTTGGAAAAGAGGACGGAAACGGAAACCGGTATGTGATGCTTTCCGAGTCAAAGATCGTGTATCTTGTGGAAAATGAGAAGTGTAAGAATATGCTGAATCAGGATACAGAATCTTAAGAAACAACCGGCTGCCATAAAGTTTATAGTAATTTAAGGATTGCTTTATTGACAGCCGGATAAAAACGAGAGACAATGTTTTCTATATTTAAGAAAAGGCGGTAATCGATACAATGAAAGAAAAATTTATGAGATTTATGCAGGGACGATACGGAGTGCTGGATACGCTTGGCAAGGTTTTGCTGGTGTTGGGATTGGTTCTGGCATTTTTTGCACCTGTCTTTTCAGGAGACCATGTGATAGGAATGGTATTTTACCTGCTTGGCTGGGGATGTCTCATTTATGCATATTTCCGGATGTTTTCCAGAAATGTGAGAAAGCGTTATGATGAGAACGTAAGATTCCTGAACAAGACAGCGAAGATACGCGGATTTTTCAAAAGTCAGAAAAATCTGATGGCGCAGAGAAAGGATTATCATATTTATACCTGTCCGGGATGCAAGCAGAAAATCCGGATTCCGAGAGGCAAAGGCAAGATAGAGATCCGCTGTCCGAAGTGCGGGACAACATTTATCAAGAAGAGCTGAGATTACATAAAGGGATAGAACATAAAGGGGAGCAGACAAAGGACAATGACAGATCCATATCATGTGTTGGGAGTATCACAAGATGCTTCTGACGAAGAAATCAAAAAGGCGTACCGGGCACTGAGCAGAAAGTATCATCCGGATGCCAATATTAATAATCCGCTGAAAGAAGAAGCGGAAGTGAAGTTTAAAGAAGTACAGCAGGCATATCAGCAGATCATGGATGAGCGTTCCCGTGGATATTCCTCCGGAGCGGGAAGCAGCGCGGGATATGGTGGCTGGTATCAGAATCAGCAGAGAACAGATGCCGGGGATGAGAACAGCCAGTACTTAAGAGCGGCTGCAAACTATATTCAGAGCAGACATTATACGGAGGCGCTCAATGTATTAAACAGTATCAAAGAGCGTGGAGCGCTGTGGTATTTCTACAGTGCATCGGCAAACTCCGGTGCGGGCAATAACGTGACGGCGCTGGAACATGCAAAAGAAGCAGTCCGGCTGGAGCCGCAGAACATGCAGTATCAGATGCTTCTGCAGCGGCTGCAGGGCGGCGGAGGCTGGTATCAGCAGAGACAGAGTATGTATGGATATCCAAATTCTGTAGGCGGAGACTGGTGTATGAAGCTGTGTATTGCAAATATGATGTGCAATCTGTGCTGCGGCGGAAGCGGCTTGTGCTGTGGCGGTTATGGCAGTGGATACGGCGGATATATTTAATTTAAAAAGAGAAAAGAAAAACTGTTGGAAGCATATCAAAGTGCATCCGACAGTTTTTTGTATACAATGAATTGTTTTGCAGTTGTTTATATGTGCTAATAAATAAAAAAATATTGAAAATAATTTGTGCAAATGATAAAATAATTTTGCGTTTAACAGTTCAACAGGCAAGAATATAAAATTTGACCGGAAATTGAGAAGTTACAATTTTTGAACTGAAAATAAGATGAAAGAGAGGAAAAATGAATGAAAAAAACATTCAAAAAACTGGTAGGCATTTCTACAGCGGTTGCAATGTGTGCATCTTTGCTGCCAGCTACAGCTTTTGCAGAAGAAACAATGTCTGCAGAAGCAACAGAAAAGCCTGCAAACGAAAATCTTTTGAGAATTTGGTATGATGAACCGGCCGCAGATTGGCAGACAGAAGCTCTTGCTATTGGAAATGGTTACATGGGAGGATTGGTATTCGGGGGAATTGCCAAAGACAAGATTCATATCAATGAAAAGACCGTATGGAATGGGGGACCTACGGAAGAGAATAACTACAATTACGGCAACACAAACCCAACAGAAACAGAAGCGGATTTAGAAAAAATCAAAGGGGATTTGAATGCAATCCGAGAAAAATTGGATGATAAGTCGGAGTATGTATTTGGTTTTGATGAAGATTCATATCAATCACAGGGAACGAATACCAAAGGGGAGGCAATGGACTGGCTAAACAAATTGATGGGGGATTTGAATGGTTACGATGCACCCGAAGATTATGCAAATATTTACATATCAAGTGATATAGATGAAAGCCAGGCAACAAATTATGTTCGAGATCTGGATATGCGAACTGCATTGGCTACTGTGAATTATGACTACGAAGGAGTTCATTATACCCGAGAATATTTCAACAGTTATCCAGACAATGTGTTGGTTGTCCGGCTGACAGCTGATGAAAAAGGGAAAATTGATTTTACAACGAATATCGAGAGTTGTATGACAGGAATTTCACCGTCCAATACAGCAGATGGTGATACGATCACAATGAAAGATACGCTGGCAACGAATGGATTGAAGACAGAAGCGCAGTTGAAAGTTTTGAATGAAGGTGGAGAACTGACAACGGATGGTTCATCTATTCAAGTCTCAGGAGCGGATGCAGCGACTCTGATCTTAGCCTGTGGAACGGATTATAAGATGGAATTTCCGAAATTTAGAGGGGAAGATCCACATAATGTGGTAACACAACGTATTGCAGATGCAGTTGAAACAGTGAAAAATCAGGGATATGATGTCTTAAAGCAGGCTCATGTAGCAGATCATTCAGCTCTGTTTTCTCGCATGGAACTGGGATTTAACGAAGAAATTCCACAGATTCCTACAGATGAACTGATCAAGAAGTATCGCAATTTAGTGGAAGGAAATGGTGGTGAAGTTCCAACAGAGGCAGAACAGCGTGCATTGGAAGTAATTTGTTATCAGTTTGGACGATATCTGACAATTGCCGGTTCAAGAGAAGGAAGTCTGCCGACAAACTTACAAGGTGTTTGGGGCGAAGGTTCTTTCATGTGGTATGGCGATTATCATTTTAACATCAATGTACAGATGAACTACTGGCCAACAATGGCAAGTAACTTAAAGGAGTGCCTGTTGCCTTACAATGATTTTCTGTCTGTACTGCGTCAGGCAGGAAGAGAAGCCGCTGCCGCTTCTTTTGGGATTAAGAGTGAAGAAGGGGAAGAGAATGGCTGGCTTGTAGGATGTTTCAGTACGCCGTATATGTTTGCAAGTATGGGACAGAAAAATAATGCGGCTGGCTGGAATCCGATAGGTTCTGCATGGGCGTTATTGAATTCCTATGAGTATTATTTGTATACAGAAGATGTTGATTTCCTGAAAGCACTTTATCCATCCATGAAAGAGGTTGCAAATTTCTGGAATGAAGCACTTTATTGGAGTGAATATCAGCAGCGTTATGTTTCAGCCCCGTCATATTCACCGGAAAATGGTCCGATTGTAAATGGTGCATCTTATGATCAGCAGTTTATCTGGCAGCATTTTGAAAACACCATTCAGGCAGCTAAAACGCTTGGGGTAGATGCGGATCTTGTGAAGCAGTGGGAAGAAAAACAATCCAAGTTAGATCCTGTTTTAGTAGGAAAAGATGGACAAGTAAAAGAATGGTTTGAAGAAACATCCATCGGGAAAGCACAAGCAGGTGATCTGGCTGAAATTGATATTCCACAGTGGAGAGAAAGTCTGGGAGCAGACAGCGACGGCGAACAGCCTCCACATCGACATCTTTCTCATTTGATGGCATTATATCCATGTAATATCATCAATAAAGATAATCCGGAATTTATGGATGCGGCAATCGTTTCATTGAATGAGCGAGGTTTGGATGCAACAGGATGGTCAAAAGCACATAAATTAAATCTCTGGGCACGTACAGGTCATGCAGAGGAAGCATTCCAGATTGTGCAGTCTGCTGTAGGCGGCGGAAATTCTGGATTTTTGACGAATTTGTTTTCTTCTCATGGTGCAGGACAAGACTATAAGGAGAAGCCGATATTCCAAATCGATGGAAACTTTGGTTATACTGCTGGTGTAAATGAGATGTTGCTGCAGAGTCAGTTGGGATATGTACAGTTTTTACCTACATTGCCGGAACAGTGGAAAACAGGATTTGTCAATGGTATTGTAGCACGCGGCAATTTTGAAATTGATATGAAGTGGACAGACGGAATTGCAGATTCTTTCGTTGTGACATCCAATAATGGCGGTGAATTTGTCGGAGAATATGCAAATCTTTCACAGTATGTTGTAGTGGACTCACAGGGGAATGTAGTTCCAACAACAAAACAGTCCAATGATAAAATTGCATTTCAGACACAGGCCGGAGAAACTTATACAATTAGTAAAAATGGTACATCAGAGGTTACCTATCCGGTAAAAATTGAAGCTACAGAACACGGAACCGTGAGCATTTCACAGGAAGCATACCGAGAAGGAGAAGAAGTTTACCTGACAGTAATCCCGGACGAAAGCTATAAAGTAGAACGGGTAGTTGCAACAAACAAAGAAGGGAAAGAAGTAGCGGTAGAAGAAGTAAAAGATTCCGAGGAAGGCAACTATAGATTTAAGATGCCAGCCAGTGAAGTGACGGTAAAGGCGGTGTTCGAGAAGATGGAAGCGCCGACCTATCCGGTAAAAATTGAAGCTACAGAACACGGAACCGTAAGCATTTCACAGGAAGCATACCGAGAAGGAGAAGAAGTTTACCTGACAGTAATCCCGGACGAAAGCTATAAAGTAGAACGGGTAGTTGCAACAAACAAAGAAGGGAAAGAAGTAGCGGTAGAAGAAGTAAAAGATTCCGAGGAAGGCAACTATAGATTTAAGATGCCAGCCAGTGAAGTGACGGTAAAGGCGGTGTTCGAGAAGATGGAAGCGCCGACCTATCCGGTAAAAATTGAAGCTACAGAACACGGAACCGTAAGCATTTCACAGGAAGCATACCGAGAAGGAGAAGAAGTTTATCTGACAGTAATCCCGGAAGAAGGCTATAAAGTAGAGCAGGTAGTTGTAGCAGACAAAGAAGGAAAAGAAGTAGCGGTAGAAGAAGTAAAAGATTCCGAGGAAGGCAACTATAGGTTTAAGATGCCAGCCAGTGAAGTGACGGTAAAGGCAGTGTTTACAATTATGGATAAACCGACGGATCCAAATCTGCCATCCGATCCAAACAAACCGGAAACGCCAGATACAGAGAAACCGAATAACAACAAACCAGGAAGTGGAAATAATAGTGGAAATCATCAGAAGCCAGCACCACAGAAACCATCTACAAATACGCAGAATCATGCTGTGAAAACAGGAGACAATACTGCTGTAGCAGGAGCAGCAACATTATGCTTACTAGCAGGTGGAGCAGTGCTTTTGGTATTTTTGAGAAGACGGAAACAAATTCGTTAGTTTTTCTTAAATAGGGAAGATAAAAAGTGCTCTGTGCTTGGAAAAGCAACAGGGCACTTGAATTGTGCGGGAGTATTTTTTTACAAAATATTGACGGATAAGAACGGGAAGATTATGATGAAAACAGTGAAAAAATAAGAAGTGGGGGAATGATTTATGCAGGCAGAAATCACATGGCTGGATCGCCCGGATGTATTTCGGGTGAAAAGGCTGGATGCACACAGCGACCACAGATTTTTTGAAAGTGAAGAATCGTATCAGAAAAATCGGGAAACATTAAAACAGTCTCTGAATGGAACATGGAGATTTCGATATTCTGAGAATACAAAAAAGCGACCGGTTTTGTTTTATGAAGAGTCTTATGACAGTTCGGGATTTGATGAGATACAGGTTCCGCAGCACATTGAACTTGCCGGTTATGACAACATTCATTACATCAATACCATGTATCCAAGGGAAGGAAAGGAATATCGCAGACCCGCCGGCACATGCGGCAGTACCGGAGAAGGGATGTTCAGTGAAGCAGAGTATAATCCGGTTGGTTCTTATGTGACTTGTTTTAATCTGGAGAAAGCACTGATCGGAAAACGAATCATATTGAGTTTTGAAGGTGCAGAACAGGCGCTTTATGTCTGGTTAAACGGCGAGTTTGTCGGATATGCGGAGGACAGCTTTACTGCATCAGAATTTGATATTACGCCGTATGTAAAAGAAACGGGAAATCGTCTGTGTGTAGAAGTTCATAAGAGAAGCACAGCGGCATTTCTGGAAGATCAGGACTTTTTTCGATTTTTTGGAATCTTCCGGGATGTGAATTTATATGGGCTTCCAAAGCTTCATGTATCGGATCTGTGGATCCGCCCGCAATATGACACAGAAACCCATCAAGCATCTATGGAAATCGCTTTCCAGATGACAAAAGAAGAGACGGCGTCTTATACAGATGCCAGAGCAGAAGTATGTCTGTGGGATGAGGGAAAGCTGATCGCAAAAGAAGGATTTCCAGTGTCCGAACAGTTTACAGGGGCTTTTAAAATTACAGAATCCGTCATACTATGGAGTTGTGAGAATCCTAAATTGTATCAGGTGGAAATCCGTATTTTTGACGGACAGGGGAAACTGACAGAAGTGATTCCTTACCCGGTGGGATTTCGAATCATTGGTCTGGAGGACGGCATCATCAAATTGAATGGAAAACGTCTGATCATAAACGGTGTAAACCGGCATGAATGGAATCCGGAAAGTGGAAGATGCATCTCGGAAGAAGATGAGATCTATGATATTGCATGTATGAAGCGGAACAATATCAATGCAGTCCGTACGTGCCATTATCCAGATCGGACAAGCTGGTATTATCGCTGTGATGAAGCCGGAATTTATATGATGGCAGAAGTCAATCTGGAAAGTCACGGTTCCTGGCAGAAAATGGGGGCAGTTGAGCCATCCTGGAATGTACCGGGGGATGTGAATGTATGGAAAGAGGCTGTCCTGGATCGGGCAAGATCGAACTTTGAAATGTTCAAAAACCATACTTCTGTGTTGTTCTGGTCTCTTGGCAATGAATCCTATGCAGGAGAAGGAATCCGAAAGATGCATGATTATTATAAGAAAAAGGATTCGGATCGGCTTGTTCACTATGAAGGCGTCTTTCATAACAGGAAGTATGAAGACAGCATTTCGGATGTAGAAAGCCAGATGTATGCACCGCCGGAGTGCATCAAAGCATATTTGGAAAATGAACCCAAAAAACCATTCCTCTTATGCGAATATATGCATGATATGGGAAATTCCCTGGGCGGAATGAAGACTTATATCGATCTGCTGGATCAATATGAAAAATATCAGGGTGGATTTATCTGGGATTATATCGATCAGGCACTGTTTGTAAAGGATGAAGTGACCGGGGAGCGAGTACTGCGTTATGGCGGAGATTTTGACGATCGTCCGTCAGATTATGAATTTTCAGGAAATGGGATCGTGTTTGCAGACCGAACCGAAAAACCGGCAATGCAGGAAGTGAAATATTATTATGGACTTTACAAATAAAATGAGGATTGTGTTTGGGGATGTGACCGTTGGGCTTCATGGAAAAGATTTTCATTATATTTTTTCCAAACAGACCGGGGGAATGGAATCTCTTGTGAAATCAGGAAAAGAATGGCTGTATCGGACTCCATACCCGACATTTTGGAGAGCGACCACAGATAACGACCGGGGAAATGGTTTTCCTTTCAGATCCGGGATGTGGCTGGGAGCAGACCAATTCCGGAAATGTATCGATTTTCACGTGTTTGCAGATGGTCAGGAAGCAGAGGATCACAATGCACCGGAAAATAACAGATACAGCAATCAGGAATGGATCCAGGAGGCCGTGATCGCATATACTTATGAGACCATTACGTATCCGGCAACGACAGTGGATGTGAAATATACGGTGTCTGCAGATGGGAAAATCCATGTTGCAGTTCACTTTCATGGAAAAAGCGGACTTCCGGAACTTCCTGTATTTGGAATGCGCTTTATCATGCCGACTAAAGCGGTTGGATATTGTTATGAAGGTCTGTCCGGGGAAACCTATCCAGACAGAATGGCCGGCGGTATTTATGGAACTTATGAGGTAGAAGGTCTTCCGGTTACGCCATATCTGGTTCCCCAGGAATGCGGGATGCATATGGAGACAGAATCTGTTACAGTATACCGAAAGGATACGCTGAATCCTTCTGATACCTCAGAAGAAACATTCAGTCTTACATTTCGTGCCTGCGGCCAAAAATTCGGATTTTCCTGTCTTCCATATACGGCAGAAGAGTTGGAAAACGCAACACATCAGGAAGAACTGCCGCTGCCGCGAAGAACGGTAGTCTGTATCTGTGGTGCAGTGAGGGGCATCGGAGGCATTGACAGTTGGGGGAGTGATGTAGAAGAGTCATGCCGTATTTCTGCAGAAGAAGATCTCTGTTATGAATTTGTGATGGAATAGAGAGTGAGGGTGCTATGTGAGCATCAGATCTGATTTACACAAAATTGTACGTTTATTATAGGAGGTGGAAGCAATGTTAGCAGTCAATTATACAGAATTAAGAGGAAACATGAAGGAATGTATGGATAAAGTTTCTGATGATTTTGAAACCCTGATTGTAACGCGTAAAAAAAATAAAAACATTGTGATGATATCTGAAGAAACATATAATAACATGATGGAAAATATGCATCTTATCGGAAATGAAGAGAACTATAAATGGCTGATGGAATCCAAACGTCAGTTGAAAGAAGGGATGCTTCAAATGAAAGAGTTAATAGAGGTTTCCGAGGATGAATAAAGTTTTTACAAAAAACGGTCGGGAAGATTATATTTATTGGCAGACAGAAGATAAAAAAACGCTGAAGAAGATTAACAAGCTGATTGAAGATATTTGTAGAAATGGAAATTCTGGCATCGGAAAACCTGAACCACTATTGGGAGATTTATCAGGATTCTGGAGTCGAAGGATCAATGAAAAAGATCGGCTGGTCTATAAGATTGATGAAAAAAATGTCTATATTATTTCATGCAGATACCATTATTAGAGAATGGCAGTGAGAAAAATGATATTTGCAAGGGTATCACACGAGCATCAGATTTGATGATCGTGTGGTACCCTCTTTTTATGAAATTTGTTGAAAAATAAGTCAGTAATCAAACCGAGTACAAGAAAAAGTACGATGACAAGCAGCCAAAGAGGTACTCCGGGATGATTGTGCAGTTCATAGATTTGTTGTGGATTCATAGTATCTGTGATTTTTTTGATATTCTCTGTCCGGATTAAATCACCGAGGAATTGTCCGATCACGACGCCGATGATATTTCCTGCTGTAACGAAAAAAGCGGGGAGTGGTTTTTGGCATAAAATCAGGATCAGGCACAGACTCCAGATTCCGCAATAAAAATTGCGTGTAGTCATGATTATTCACAGCCATTCATATTGAGAAAAATTAATATCATATGTTCTTTTTTAGAATATCATAAAATAATAGAAGGTACAATGCGAGATGAAGTGGAAAGATTGAAAAATAGTAAATCTGTAAATTACAAAAAAGACATTCAATCTCTCGAATGTCTTTCATCTAGTGCGGAAGAAGAGACTTGAACTCTCACAGTAAATTTATTAGGAAGGGGCAAAACCTGACATGTTGTTTCGATATTTGAGAAAAATTTAAATAAGTCCGGGGATATTTACATTATGAGAGACTCAGAGGAATGATATAGAGGCAGTATGTGTTGTATCTATACGTCATGGTGCTGAAACAGTAAGCCGAACTTATAGTAGAAGGAGGAACAGGATGTTTAGACACATGTCAGAAGAAATGGGAAAGCAGGACGTAGAAATCTGTATGATGCTGCTATTTGAGGGCAGCAGGATTATTGATATTTACAGAGATATCAAAATGAATTTTTTGGAAGTAGAATTTGAACTGGATGGCAGAGCAGAAGAATTTCATGTATCGTTGCTGCCAGATGGAATAGAAGATCTCAGTGCAGGACTGACAGTAGCACCAAACAGGCTGTATGAGTATAAGCAGTTCATGGTTGCTAGGAGATACAGTGAATTATGGAAAGATAACATTTTTGCGATTTTTTAAATGAATTACAGTGTTATTTTACTTAAAGATTATTTACGTGGAAATATATTTTTAATATCACTAATTCCCGATATGTAATTCATATCTACATTATAAAAGCGTGCTAATTTAATTAGAGAATCAACAGGGATTCTGGTCTTTCCTAATTCATAATCTGCGTATGTTCTTTGGACAACATTCAAGATTTTTGCAATTTGAGATTGTGTGTAATCATTATCTTCCCTTAAATTGCGAATTCGCTCTTTATAATGCATAATTTGTCACCTCGAAAGTATTTTATCCTAGAGGAATTCACTCTATTGACTTTTAGAGGAATAAACTCTAATATAGAAAGTAAGAAAAAGTAGGGAGGAAGTGTTGTTATGAAAATTTTGGATTACTTAAGGCAGGGTAGCATACAAAAAAGGAATGTAAAACTATTTATATTATGTGTTGGTTTTACTTGTGTTTTATGCGCTTGTGGAAGTAAAGGAGAAGGAGAAAAAATAGAAGCTGAAAAGAATGAAACAGAGTTAGAAGAAACTGTTCAAGAGCCGAAACAAGAAAAAGAAACTTTTAGCTTTTCTGAATGGAAGCTTGATTCCTATGGAATAGATGAAGAATTCAAGATAGATCAATATTACATGACTATTCAAGATTCAGAAAAAAATAATAGTATTATTTTATACGATACAGGTGATGGATACGAATGCACTTGTTTAGAAAATGGGAATGGAAGATTAAATATAGTATCTCCGAGAAATAGAGCTTTACCTAACCATGATTACAGAATACTAGGAAAATATGAACTGGATGATTCAGCGTTAAAAAATACTACTATCACAAATTTTAGTTCCGAAAAAAGTGAATCTGGACAGTCTTCTACTTATTATATAGATGCAACCATATCTTCCACAGAAAAAGAAACTCCTTTTTTAGTTGCTTATAAAATATATTCTGAAGAAACAGATTATTCGGAAAGTAGAGTAGGAGTAGTTACAAATGGAGAATTGGTAGTTTCTGACAGTGTAACGAGAAAAAGTGATGTTAATGAAAAATTTGATGTTAAGATATTAGGAAGTATAGATTTTCAGCCATTTGATAATACACAGATATTTTACAATGAGATTGATTATGAAATCACATATGATGTAAGAGGGCAGTTTGAAGAAAAGCAGTCTTATAAACGATTTTGGGGAACAACTCCTTTTTCGTTGAACGATAATGCTGCCATAGGAATTTTACGTATGCAAATAAATTGTAATAGTGAGCAGGGGATTACTAATAATTATAAAGATGTGCTAGTTGCTAATGGAACAGGAAAGGTGACTACATTTCTGGAAATACCAGGGGATCAGGCACCAGAACCAACATATCAATTTATTGCAGATGGTATTATCACTTTCGAAAGCGTAAACTGAAAATGAAGTACCTATTATATAGCAGTCATATCAATAAAAAATCCGAGGCGTTGGCTTTGGATTTTTTATATGGTATAAATCAGCAGAATTAGAATGAGATGAATAAAAATACAGAAACAGTTGTGTACAGCAGGGACAGCGAGAACAGTCCGAACAGTCATAGATTTTAAAGGTAACATTTGGTTATAAGTATGAAAATTGGTTTTCATAAGCTGTGATAAAATGCACATATTCTGAGGGGGTGTGAGGATGAAAAAAGGCAGCAACAAATTGTTGCAGGATAAGCTATCTCTGACTTCGAAGAAATGTAGCGATATTAAGAGTTAGTGAGAGGAAACAGGGCATAGAAATTAGTTTTGCGTATCTTTCCATAGGATATTTAAGTAAGAAATATAGTCAATGAAGCGGATTTATTCGAACGCTTTCCCGAAGCGAAAGGACAGTATTAAAAATAACCTATAAATAAAAAGTATCAAAAGTATAGACTGGATACAGCAGCGTGGTATATAATAATGATATCGAAAGTAACGAACGTTAAAACTGATACTAATGGAGGGGTATTATGATTTATGGTTATGCAAGAATTAGTACAAAGAAGCAGAATATAGAACGTCAGATACGTAATATTAAAGCGAGTTATCCAGAAGTGGTGATTGTACAGGAAGTTTATACGGGAACAAAATTTCAAGAGAGAAAAGAGTTTGTTAAGTTAGAAAAGAAAGCACAGGCAGGAGATACTATCGTATTTGATGCAGTATCACGTATGGCGAGAAATGCAGATGAAGGATTCGATATATATCAGAAATTGTTTGAACGGGGTGTAGAGCTTGTGTTTTTAAAAGAGCCTCATGTAATACTTCGGTTTACAAAAATGCTTTAGATCAGCAGATAGAGATGACAGGAGGCATGGTAGATGAGATTATAGAGGGTGTAAATAAATTTCTGATGCGCCTGGCAAAAGAGCAGATCAGGATTGCGTTTGAACAGGCTGAAAAGGAAGTGACAGATCTGCGGCAGAGGACGAAAGAGGGAATCCAGACAGCGAGATTACAGGGGAAACAGATAGGACAAAAGCCAGGGAACAAGCTGACAACAAAAAAATCAATAGATGCAAAGAGGTATATCCTTACACATAATAAAGACTTTGGAGGAACTCTTACTAATGAGCAGACATGGAGATGTGCGGGAATATCAAAAATGACTTTTTATAAGTATAAGCGGGAGTTATTGGAGAAAAATATATAGTAAAATTGTACAAAAAAATCGAGAGAAAGGCGCATGGTAAAAATTGCGTCTTTTTTGCTTTATAAAAATAGCTATAAATAGGGTGAATTTGAGGGGCAAGTGGTTAGCATAGAAAAATGTATACGGGATGTAAAAAAATCGAAAATTATATGCTTTTCTTGCAATTTAGTCCATATATCTATAGTGAAAAAATTCAGTCACACTAACATGGGTTGTGCACAATAACTAAATATTAAAGGCACAAAGAAGTGAAAATTGTATAAAATGCTTTACAAAACTATAATTTTATGCTATATTACCAGTACCGACTGGCAGAGAGAGTAGTCAAAGCCAAAATGAAAACAGAAAGGATGATGATAATTATTCAAACAATTACAAGTGAAATCGGACTGGACAGAACGATTATAGGCAACTTTGAAATTACGGGTATTGATTTTGAACGTGCACTTTCATTTTCGGAAGAGAAAGTCAGTATCGAATGTAGTGGAGAGAATCTGTACTACTTAAAAGATGGACATGCTTTTAGCAGATTGAAAATAGTTGATAATTACATGTTTGGCGTTTGTACAGTATACATGAAATGCATGAATGGTACGAGATTTGTTCATGCAAGCATGGATATTAGTATCGGAACAGTAAGAGAAACTAATTTTCAGAATCAGACAATGGAGGAATTTAAATTGAGATTAGATACAATAAGAGAGTATTTGGTGAACAAATATGGAGTTGTGGCAGATTTTATGCAGGCAACATTTAGAAACTTAGAAATCAACGTTACATTACCATTAAAACACAAATTTAAAGAGTATCATAGGGTGTTTAATCTGATGATGTACAATGTAGTTTTAAGAAATTCAAAGCCCACTTTAGAATTTAAGGCAGAGAATAAAAAAAATGCAGAGCAGGAGGTAACAGGAATTTGCAAGAAAAATAACTGTTTGGAAGTTAAGATTTATGATAAAGCTCGGCAATTAAGAGAACAGAATAAAGCGGATTTATTAGGGGAGTATATGCGACTGGAGATAACGTTACTAACAACAAGGAAAATCCGAGAGGTATTTGGTACGAATCGGGTATATCAGATTACGAATAAAATGATAGAACAATATTTTGAAAAACAATGCAGAAAATTGTTAATAAAACCCTATGAAAAGTGGAAAGAGAAAAATAGAGAGCAGCTGAAGAAAATAATGGAAGAACATAGGGGAAAAAGCGAACGGAACTGGAAAGCAAATTTGTTGAAGCAGTGCAGTAATTTGGAACAGAAGAATCTGCTGCCTGTCCTGTTAGATATTGATGATCTGTTGCAGATCATGAAGGAAACGGATAGACATGGAAATTATCAAAGAGACAAGCGGAGTCTTTTGCAGCAAGCAGAATTATATACCGTATATTTGAATCACGATTCAAGAAAATTCGAAGAAATATTTAGCAAATTGCAACAAATATTTTCTAAAAGTCATATCGGTCACATTTGTGACGTTAACGCATGTGCGTAAAATGTAGAGTCTATGGTAAAAATCTTAAGATAAATAAAAAATTATCTTCCTAGAATATCAATAGAGAAGAAAAATGAATATGGGGTGACTAGTTATACATACAAAACAGGAGCAGAAATCATTGAGAGATGGTTTAATTTGTGGTACGATAAAAGAGAACAACATGTCAGGCAATAATAATATGGAAAATCAAGAAGTATTAAAAGAGCAGGACAGCAAGAATAATAATTCTTTTGCTACTGAGGAAACAGTAGAGATAAAGGAGAAGCAGGAAAAAAAGAAAAATAAGAAAGGGAAGAAAAATAAGAAAAAGAAGAGCATTACACTTGAAGAACTTTATCCAGAATGGATGGAATACTATGAAAGTTCGTGCAGCAGCTTAGCATCTGCAAAACGATATTCGTCAGAATGGGATAGGTTTTATGAAAAGGCAGAATTGATTAAGATACCTTTGAAAGATCTTAAGGTTGTAGATATAGAGATGTGGTTAAATAATCAGATAAAGACATATAGTTTAACGCGTAAAAAATATTATACGATGTCAAGAATTATCAGAGGTTCCTTTGAATATGCATATAAAAAAGAATATATCAAAAAGAACACTTTCGATAAAGTTGAGGTAAATTCAAAATTATTCCAGAAAGAGCAAAAGAAAGCAGATAAAATGGAAGTGTTTACAGATCAAGAGTCTGAAGATATTATCAGGGCTGCCTATGAGGATTTTCAAGAAAAGCCGAATGATACTACACCGTTAGCAGTGATATTAGCATTTTGTTTGGGAACAAGACCAGGAGAAACTGTTGCAATATGTATGGATGATATTATGGAACGAAAAATACATATTCATAGGTCAGAAGTTGGAGTGTTTGAAAAGAAAGGCACGGATGGAGTTAATTATACCAGAAAATGTGTTCGTGCAGAAGATCATACTAAAACAAGTGCAGGCGATCGAGAAGTATATTTGACAGAGGATGCTCACACGGTGATAGACCTTGTCAAAGAAGTCAATAGGAAGAATCGGTATACAGGAAAATTTCTGTTTGTACTGGACGGAAAGCGAATCAAAGAAACTGGCGTAAAATGGAGATTGGAAAAATATTGTAAGCATTTGGGAATAGGGGTAAGGACACCTCATAAGATTCGAAAAACAGTAATCTCGAAAATGTTAGATGGTGGAATGAATCTTAATACAGTGCGAAAAATGGTAGGACATGAGGACGAAAAAACTACATTGAGAAATTACTATTTTGACAGAAGAGAAGAAAATGAGATTTATAGCCAGTTTCAAGAAATTATTGGCTTTAAGGGATTTAATGTTGCAGGGATTCCAAAAAGTCTGACAGCCTGATAGAACAGGCGATTCAAGGTACTGAGAAGTCTCTCTTTGTAACGCAAAAAAAGAAAAGACATTCGTTAATTCGAATGTCCTTTCCAAAACACCAATGCGGAAGAAGAGACTTGAACTCTCACAGGATTAACTCCCACTAGAACCTGAATCTAGCGCGTCTGCCATTCCGCCACTTCCGCGTTTCTTGTCGGCTGTCCGCCTGACAAGATGTATAATACCATAGTGGAATCGATTTGTAAACCCCTAAATTCAAAAAAATCTAAATTTTTTTATTTTTTTGAATTATTCATATTATTTAGCTATTTCTGCCAGTTTCATCTTCTTCATTTCGTGTGAGATCAAGAACACAGAAGTAAGGAACGCAATGGCATCAGCTGCCGGTCCCGCATACATAATTCCGTCGATTCCCCAAAACAGCGGAAGAATGAAAAGCAGCGGTATCAGGAAGAAAACCTGACGGGTGAGGGAGAGCAGCATTCCTTTGACTGGTTTTCCGATTGCAGCAAAGAAATTGGATGATAATAACTGTACGCCGTTTAAGAGGACCATAAACAGGAAGATCCGCATAAATTTGACGGCAAACTCAAAATAAAGAGCATCTCCCGTTCCGAACAGGGAGATAATCTGGCGTGGACATAGCTGGAACAAAAGAAATCCAATCAGAGATATGACCAGATTACACTGGATTGCCAGTTTATAAACGCCGCGGACACGATCATACTGTTTTGCACCGTAGTTGAACCCGATGATTGGCTGGGAGCCCTGAGAGATTCCGATGATGACTGCCAGCAGGATCGCATTTGTTTTCATAACAATTCCACAGGCTGCCAGCGGGATTTCTTTTCCGTAAGGAGAAAGTGCTCCGTAATAGGTCAGTGAATTATTCAGTACGATCTGTACAAATGTGAGCGCTACCTGATTTAAACTGTTGCTCATGCCGAGGGAAGCAATTTTTAAACAAAGCTTTCTGTGAAGCCGGAAATAATGCGCTTTTAGTTCCACATTTCGGAATCGCTTTAAATAGCTGACGGCAACCAGACAGGATACAATCTGTCCGATAATCGTTGCCCACGCAGCGCCTGCAACTCCCAGTTTAAAGATAAAAATAAAGACCGGATCCAGTATGGTGTTAATGATCGCACCGATCAGCATACAGGTCATGGAAAATTTCGGACTTCCGTCTGCCCGGGCGAGGTTGCTCATCCCATTGTTGACAATCAGAAACGGCATACCGATTGCGGTGATCCGGGTGTATTCTTTGGCATATGGCATGATTTCAGCTGTTGCACCGAATGCGGTGAGCAGCGGAACGAGAAAAATCTCGATCAGTACGGCGTAGATCACACCAAAGACAAGCATCATCGTAAATGCAGTCCCTACGACCTGTGCGGCGTCCTCTTTTTCGCCGGCTCCCAGATTCAGGGAAAACAGTGAAGCGCTTCCGATGCCGATCAGAAGTGCGATGGCAAGAGAGATGGTGGTCAGAGGAAACGCAACATTAGTAGCTGCATTACCGAGATAGCCGACTCCCTGGCCGATAAATACCTGGTCTACGATGTTATACAAAGAACTGACAAGCATTGCGATAATGCTTGGGACTGCAAAAGATTTCAGCAGCCTTGGCAGTTTTTCATAACCCAGCGGATTTTCTTTTTGTATCGAATTCATATAAATCCCCTTCCTGAAAATGTTTACATTTTATTATAGGGCAAAAAATTTTTGTGTGCAAGATGGAGCAACCATTGAAAAACCGACCCAGGGATCCGATATTGCAGTCAGAATTTATGAACTGGAAGTGTATGGGTGTATGGATCGGATTAGGAAGAAAGATTTTAACGTAATAAGGCTGTGACTTGTTTGGAGTCACAGCCTTCCTGTATCTAAGAACGAAATTTCTTTTTTATTCTGCAGAAGATATTTCTTATGCCGATTGTAAGAAATGTGATAAAACCGCAGAATAAACATAAAAATCCAACAGGCAGTAAGAAAAAGTTTTCATGTAAAATCCCCTGTGTATCAATATATTCTACTGACACAGCTTTTAGAAAAATACAGGAGATTCCAAAGCAAAGGAAGATTCCGCCAATGGCAATAGAAATTAGATTCATTTTTGCTCTTCTTGTTTCGCTTCCATCTTTGATTAGTTTTTCGGTTAAATTGTTCATTGTATTTCCTCCTAATATCAGATCATCAAGTGAAACGGAAAATAGCTTTGAAATTGCGATGATCAATTCCAGGTCAGGCAGATTTTTATTGTTTTCCCAATTGGAAACAGCTTGCCTTGAAACACCCAGATGATTTGCTAATTGCTCTTGAGTCAATTTCCTTTCCAATCGCATTTGTTTGATTTGTTTTCCAAAATCCACGATAGATACCTCCCATGTTCGCTTGAATTTGTAATCACTGTAAATGAATCGTCGTTTTTTAGCAAGCAAGAGTTGCTTGCAACCCTGTTTTTCAGGGCAAACGCTGCTTGCAATGCGCAGAAAATACCAAGGGCTATTATACGGTATGCGTGGAAATATTACAATTGTTTTCAATTTGAAAAGGGGAGAGAGACAGTTTATTGGTTACTGTTAAAAATGAAAAAACAGGATTGACAAATTTCTTTTTTGTGATATAGTTTGATTATCAAAGTATTTTAAAATAAAAATATTTTGAAACAAAAATAATGGAGAAGAAAGATGACAGGAAGAATATGCGGAACCGGCTCCTATGTGCCGGCCAGAATTGTAGAAAATGACGAGCTGGCAAATCTGGTGGATACGAATGACGCCTGGATTCGCGAGCGGACAGGAATTGCAAGAAGACATCTTGCAGAGAATGAGACGACTTCGTATATGGCGGCAGAGGCGGCGAAAAGAGCACTTGCACAGTCAGACATCCCGGCGGAGAATGTGGATCTGATCCTGGTGGCAACCTCCACACCCGAGAATGTTTTTCCATGCACGGCATGTGAGGTACAAAGAGAGATTCATGCAGAGCATGCGGCGGGATTTGATCTGAATGCGGCGTGCAGTGGATTTTTGTTTGCGCTTCAGACTGCACAGGCGTACATTCAGGCAGGAATTTACAGGACAGTGCTGGTGATTGGTGTGGACAGTATGTCACATATGGTGGACTGGAGTGACAGAAGTACCTGCATTTTGTTCGGGGACGGGGCCGGAGCTGTGGTGCTTCGCGAATCGAAGGGAGGTCTGTTTGTACAGGCTGCTCATTCGGACGGCGCAAAAGGAGATGTCCTGACAGGATGCAGCCGGCACAGAAAAAACTGGGATCATCCGGATGAAGCAAAGGCAGCGTATATTCAGATGGACGGACAAAGCGTATTTAAATTTGCAGTCAGGAGGGTGCCGGAAATTGTGGAAGAGCTGCTTGAAAAAGCCAGAATCCAAAAAGAAGAAATTTCGTATTTCTTTTTACATCAGGCGAACAGAAGGATTATTGAGGCTGCGGCAAAGCGGACCGGAGTGGATATTTCGAGATTTCCTATGAACTTGCAGGAATACGGAAACACCTCAGCGGCAAGTATTCCCATTCTTCTGGATGAGTGGAACAAAAAAGGATTGCTCAAAAAGGGAGATAAGCTGGTGCTTGCAGGATTTGGAGCAGGACTTTCCTGGGCGGGAAGTCTGTTGGAATGGTAAAAGAAAGGAACAAAATTATGTTAGAAAAAATCAAAGAAATTACAGCAGAATCATTAGGAGCAGACGCAGGAACAATTACAGAGGAGACATCCTTTAAAGAAGATCTGGGAGCAGATTCTCTGGATCTGTTTGAAATGGTGATGGCGTTTGAAGAAGCATTTGAGGTAGAGATTCCGTCGGAAGATCTGGAGCAGATCCAGACAGTAGGAGACGTTGTAAAATATCTGGAAGCACACAAATAGAAGGAAGGATACTGGCATGAAGACAAAGATTACCACACTTTTGGGGATTGAATCTCCTGTTGTACAGGGAGGTATGGCCTGGGTTGCGGAGAGTCATCTGGCAGTGGCAGTTTCGAATGCCGGAGGGCTTGGGATCATCGGAGCAGCCAGTGCGCCTGCCGAGTGGGTGCGCGCTCAGATTCAGGAAGTGAAAAGAAGAACCGAAAAGCCGTTTGGCGTCAATATTATGCTGATGAGCCCTTATGCGAAAGAAGTGGCAGAGCTGGTGGCAGAAGAAAAAGTTCCGGTTGTGACAACGGGAGCGGGTTCGCCGGAAAAATATATGAGTCTCTGGAAAGAGGCTGGAATCAAAGTGATTCCGGTGGTTGCGTCTGTTGCCCTTGCGAAGCGGATGGAGCGGTGCGGAGCAGATGCACTGGTGGCAGAAGGCACAGAAGCAGGCGGGCATATCGGCGAGAATACGACCATGGTGCTGGTACCTCAGGTAGTCGATGCGGTGAATGTACCGGTCATTGCGGCCGGTGGAATTGCAGACGGACGGGGGATGGCTGCGGCATTCATGCTGGGAGCAGAAGGGGTACAGATTGGTACCAGGTTTGTGGCATCCAGAGAAGCACAGGTTCACGAAAACTATAAAAACTGTATTATAAAAGCCAGAGATATTGATTCCAGAGTCACCGGACGAAGCACTGGGCATCCGGTTCGTGCGCTTCGCAATCAGATGACAAAAATATACCTGGAAAAAGAACAGGCGGGGGTTCCGTTTGAAGAACTGGAGCTTTTGACGCTGGGGGGGCTTAGAAAAGCGGTTGTGGACGGAGATGTGACAAATGGAAGTGTGATGGCAGGCCAGTCTGCGGCAATGGTAAAAGAGATACTTTCCTGTGAGGAGATCATACAGAATCTCACCGAGCAGGCAGAAAAATTGTTAAAAGGAGTTTCCAAGCATGAGTAAAATAGCATTTATGTTTCCCGGACAGGGAGCGCAGACAGCCGGAATGGGAAAAGATTTTTACGAACACAGCGAGATTGCGAGAAATATCATTGACCGGTCATCCGGGCTTCTGAAGCTGGATATGAAATCCTTGTGTTTTGAGGAAAATGAAAATCTTCATCAGACGGAATATACCCAGGCAGCACTTGTTACGGTCTGTATGGCAATGGAGCAGGTGCTGCGTACATCCGGTGTGAAGCCGGATGTAACGGCAGGGTTGAGTCTGGGAGAATATTGTGCCATTGCTTCGGCAGGAGGGATGCAGATCGAGGATGCGATCCTGGCAGTTCGAAAGAGAGGCATTTTGATGCAGAACGCCGTTCCGGATGGAAAAGGCGCGATGACTGCGGTACTTGGCCTGGATGCCGAAAAGATTGAAGCCGCGATCGCTGGGGTTGAAGGAGTGAGTATTGCAAACTATAACTGTCCGGGGCAGATTGTGATCACCGGATGGAAAGAAAGTGTAGAGCAGGCAGGGGCAGTTTTAAAGGATGCAGGAGCAAAACGGGTACTTCCGTTAAACGTCAGTGGTCCATTTCATTCTCCGATGTTACAGGAAGCGGCAGGACAGTTAAAAGAGGTACTGGATCAGATTGAATGTTCACCACTTCAGATCCCGTATGTGACGAATGTGACCGGGCGGTATGTTTCGGATATCGAGGAAACAAAAGAATTGCTTATACAGCAGATCGCAGCACCGGTTCGCTGGCAGCAGAGTGTGGAAGAGATGATCAGACAGGGTGTGGATACCTTTGTAGAGATTGGACCAGGACGTACGTTATCCGGATTTTTACGGAAGATCAACCGTGATGTGAAGGTATATCAGGTTTCCACATGGGAAGATATTGAGAAAGCAGGAAAAGAATTATGTTAGAACAGAAAGTGGCGGTCGTAACAGGAGCTTCCCGTGGAATAGGAAGAGCAATTGCAGAAAAACTGGCAGAAGAGGGCGTTTTTGTTGTCATCAATTACCGTGGCAATGAAGAACAGGCAAAACAGGTGCAGCAAACAATTAAAGAACAAGGGGGAAATGCAGGAATCTATGGATGTGATGTTTCTGATTTTTCTGCCTGTGAAGCATTTTTTAAAGATGTGATAGAAACTTATGGAAGACTGGATATTCTGGTTAACAATGCAGGGATCACGCGAGACGGACTGCTCATGAAAATGACGGAATCCGATTATGATGCGGTACTTCAGACGAATTTAAAGGGAACCTTTAACGGAATCCGGTTTGCATCCAGGCAGATGCTTCGTCAGAAGGCGGGGCGGATCATCAATATTTCTTCAGTATCCGGTATTCTGGGAAATGCAGGACAGGCAAACTACAGTGCATCCAAAGCAGGTGTGATCGGGCTGACCAAATCTGCGGCAAGAGAACTCGCCTCCAGAGGAATTACAGTCAATGCAGTGGCTCCAGGATTTATCAAAACAGAAATGACAGAAGTTCTTTCTGAACAGGTGCAGAATCATGCAAAAAGTCAGATTCCGCTGGGGAGTTTTGGAAATCCGGAAGATGTGGCAGAAGCGGTCTGGTTTCTTGCATCAGACAAAGCAGGATATATCACCGGACAGGTATTGAATGTGGATGGCGGTATGGCAATGTAGAAAAGGAGAACAGTATGAAAAGAAGAGTGGTAGTGACCGGGCTTGGAGCAGTGACACCTGTGGGAAACACAGTGGAGGAGTTCTGGAGCAGTGTGCGGGAAGGAAAGGTGGGAATCGGTCCCATCACAAAGTTTGATACTTCAGAATACAAGGTAAAACTGGCGGCAGAGGTGAAAGGATTTTCGGCAAAAGAGCGGATGGATTTCAAAGCAGCGAAGAGAATGGAGCCGTTCGCCCAGTATGCAGTAGCCGCGGCAAAGGAAGCCTTTGAAGATGCGAAAATTGATATGAGTCAGGAGAACCCGTATCGGGCGGGGGTGATCGTTGGTTCAGGGATTGGAAGCCTTCAGGCTGTGGAGACAAATTACGAAAAAATTCTGCAGAAAGGGCCATCCAGAGTGAATCCTCTGATGGTTCCGCTGATGATCTCCAATATGGCAGCAGGAAATGTTTCCATTCAGCTGGGATTCAAAGGAAAATGTACCAGTGTTGTGACAGCATGCGCATCAGGAACCCACTGTATCGGAGACGGATTTCGTGCGATTGCATATGGAGATCTGGATCTCTGCGTGGCAGGAGGTGCAGAAAGCTGTATCTGCCCAAGCGGCGTGGCAGGATTTACGGCGCTGACGGCACTTTCGGATTCTGAGGATCCTAAGAGAGCCTCCATTCCTTTTGACAAAGACAGAAATGGATTTGTGTTAGGAGAGGGAGCCGGGATCGTAATGCTGGAAGAACTGGAGCATGCGAAGAAGCGGGGAGCCAGAATTTACGCAGAAGTTGTCGGATACGGGGCAACGGGAGATGCGTACCATATTACGTCTCCGGCAGAAAATGGAGAGGGAGCCGGGATGGCGATGAAGCTTGCGATGGAAGAGGCAGGCGCACAGCCGGAGCAGATCGATTACATCAATGCACATGGAACGAGTACCCATTACAATGATCTGTATGAGACAAGAGCAATCCGGTATGCACTGGGAGAAGCGGCAGATCAGGTTGTTGTCAATTCTACAAAATCGATCATCGGACATCTTCTGGGAGCAGCCGGCGGGGTGGAATTTGTTACATGCGTGAAAAGTATCCAGGATGGATTCATCCACCAGACCATGGGAACCAAAGAGACAGAGGAAGAGTGCAGTCTGTATTATGCGATCGGCGCACCGGTTGAAAAAGAGATCACATATGCGCTGACGAATTCTCTAGGGTTTGGAGGACACAATGCGTCACTGTTGCTGAAAAAATATGAAGGGTAGTGTAGATAATATGAAATTTGAGCAGTTGGTAGAACTGATCCAGACAGTCTCATCCTCGAATCTCGGGGAATTCAAATATGAAGAGGGAGACTTTAAGATTTCTTTAAAAAAAGAAAAAGGGGAAGTCAGACTTGCAGAGCAAAGTGAGTCTGTGCCGGACAGAGTATCAGAGCAGCCACAGGATTCTTCGGAGAAAAAATCAGGAAAGGTAATCAAATCCCCGTTGGTGGGCACCTTCTATGCATCACCGGCCGAGGATGCAGATCCGTTTGTACAGGTGGGAGAGCAGGTACAGAAAGGAAAGATTCTGGCAATCGTGGAGGCAATGAAGCTGATGAATGAGATTGAAAGTGAGTTTGACGGTACCATTCAGGAAATCTTGGTGGAAAACGGAGAGTCGGTGGAATACGGGCAGCCGCTTTTTATTGTGAGATAGAAAAAGGAGCAGAAATATGAGAGCATTGAATGTGGAACAGATACAGGAAATCATTCCTCACAGACATCCGTTTTTGCTGGTGGATGCGATCGAAGATTACGAACCCGGAGAATTTGCGGTTGGTTACAAGTGTGTGACTTACCGGGAAGAGTTTTTCCGGGGACACTTTCCAAAGAAAGCAGTGATGCCGGGAGTGCTGATTTTAGAAGCTCTGGCGCAGGTTGGTGCAGTCGCGATCTTAAGCGTTCCGGAAAATCAGGGGAAGATTGCATTTTTCGGAGGCGTGCAGAACTGCAGATTTAAAGGAATGGTATTTCCGGGAGATAAACTGAAGCTGGAGACAAAGATCATCAAACGCAAAGGGCCGGTAGGAGTCGGGGAAGCAGTGGCATCTGTGAATGGAAACGTGGTAGCCAGTGCACAGCTGACATTTATGGTAGGTGAGTAGAGATGATAGAAAAAATATTGATTGCAAACAGAGGTGAGATTGCAGTCCGGATCATTCGGGCATGCCGGGAGATGGGCATTCTGACTGTGGCTGTTTATTCAGAGGCAGACAAAGAAGCGCTGCATACACAGCTGGCAGATGAGGCAGTGTGTATCGGTCCGGCGCCGTCTGCACAAAGCTATCTGAGTATGGAAAATATATTAAGTGCCACGCTGACATCCGGTGCAGATGCGATCCATCCGGGATTTGGATTTCTGTCAGAAAACAGCAGATTTGCAGAGCTTTGTGAAAAATGTGGAATCATCTTTATCGGACCGTCTTCTTCTGTGATTCAAAAACTGGGAAATAAATCGATTGCCAGGCAGACTATGGAAGCAGCCAATGTACCGGTTATTCCCGGATGTAGTGAATGTATATACGAAGCAGAGCCCGGGAAACGAATTGCCGGGGAAGTGGGATATCCGGTGATGATCAAAGCAGCGCTTGGAGGCGGCGGAAAAGGAATGCGCACCGCATATTCAGAGGAGGAATTTGAGTCCGCATTTCTGACGGCTCAGAGTGAGGCAAAAAATGCCTTTGGTGATGATGCCATGTATATCGAACATTTTATTGAGCATCCGCGTCATATTGAATTTCAGATTCTGGCAGACAAGCATGGAAATGTAGTGCATCTGGGAGAGCGGGACTGTTCGATCCAGAGGAATCATCAGAAGCTGATCGAGGAATCTCCATCTTCGGCGTTAAATCCGAAGCTGCGTAAAGCAATGGGAGAGGCCGCTGTGCGGGCGGCAAAGGCAGCAGGGTATACCAATGCGGGAACGATTGAGTTTTTGCTGGAGAAAAGCGGAGCCTTCTATTTTATGGAAATGAATACCCGGATTCAGGTAGAGCATCCGGTCACAGAATGGGTGACAGGAATCGATCTGATTAAGGAGCAGATTCGGATCGCAGATGGAGAGAAGCTAAAAGTTTCGCAGGAAGACATTTCCTTAAACGGTCATGCTATTGAATGCAGAATCAATGCTGAGGATCCGGCAAAGAATTTCCGCCCTTCTCCGGGAACTATCACGGATGTTTATCTGCCAGGCGGAAAAGGGGTGCGGATTGATACTGCAATTTACAGCGGATATACAGTGCCGTCGTATTACGATTCCATGCTGGCAAAGCTGATCGTGCATGCCAAAAGCAGAGAAGAAGCAATTCTGAAAATGCGAAGTGCATTGGGTGAAGTGATCATTGAGGGAATTCAGACCAATGTGGATTATCAGTATGACATTTTACATCATCCCGATTTTGTAAGTGGAAATACCGATATTGAATTTATTGAAACGATGGAAAATCAGTAAAAAGGAAGCAAGTGTATGAAACTGCAGAATATGTTTAAGAAAAATCGAAAAAGTTATATTCCGCTGAAAAGCGAACGGCCGGAAGTTCCGGAAGGACTCCTGAAGAAGTGCAATAAATGCGGCGCTGCGATTCTGACGGAAGAGGTAAAAAGTGCAGGCTATATCTGTCCGAAATGTCAGGGGTACTTCCGGGTGCACGCATATGAAAGAATCCGGATGACTGTGGATGAAGATTCCTTTGAAGAGTGGGAGAAAGACATGGAATTTGTCAATCCGCTGGAGTTTAAGGGATATGAGGAAAAGGTAAAAAGTCTGAAGGAAAAGACCGGACTTTCAGAAGCTGTTGTGACCGGAAAAGCATCTATCGAGGGCAATCCTGCGGTGATCGCGGTGTGTGACGGGCGGTTTCTGATGGCGAGCATGGGACAGGTTGTGGGAGAAAAGATCACAAGAGCGGTGGAACGCGCCACAAAGGAACAGCTCCCGGTGATTATATTCGCCTGTTCCGGCGGTGCCAGAATGCAGGAGGGAATTGTATCTCTGATGCAGATGGCGAAAACGGCAGCTGCATTAAAACAGCACAGTGATGCGGGACTTCTCTATGTTTCGGTGCTGACAGATCCGACCACAGGCGGGGTGACTGCCAGCTTTGCAATGCTGGGAGATGTAATCCTGGCAGAGCCGAAAGCGCTGATTGGATTTGCAGGTCCGAGAGTCATTGAACAGACTATCGGGGAAAAACTGCCGAAAGGCTTTCAGCGTTCTGAATTTTTACTGGAACACGGCTTTATCGATCGTATCGTAGAGCGAAAAGAGATGAGAACTGTTCTTGCAAATATTCTGCAGATGCATCAGAATTTTAAAGGTTCTGTTACTCAAAGTCCGATACAGACAGTGGAAAAAGAACGGCAGTCTGTACAGGAAAAAGATGCGTGGGAACGGGTCACAATTTCCAGAAAAAATGACCGGCCTGTAGGACAGGATTATATCCGTACACTTTTTTCCGATTTTCTGGAGTTTCATGGAGACCGCTGTTATGGAGATGATCCTGCAATCATTGGTGGAATCGCGAGGTTTGCGGGGATTCCGGTTACAGTGATCGCACAGGCGAAGGGAAAATCTACCAAAGAAAATGTAGCGCATCATTTTGGAATGCCGTCTCCGGAAGGATATCGAAAAGCACTTCGTCTGATGAAGCAGGCCGAGAAATTTAAACGGCCGATTCTTCTGTTTGTGGATACACCGGGGGCATTTTGCGGTATAGAGGCAGAAGAGCGGGGGCAGGGAGAAGCCATTGCAAGAAACCTGTTTGAAATGTCATCCATGAAGGTTCCGGTTCTGTCTGTTGTGATCGGTGAAGGCGGAAGCGGAGGTGCATTGGCGCTGGCAGTCGCGGATGAAGTCTGGATGCTGGAAAATGCGATATATTCTGTGCTGTCTCCGGAAGGGTTTGCGAGCATCTTGTGGAAAGACAGCAAACGCGCAAGTGAAGCGGCAGAGGTGATGAAATTGACAGCAGCAGATCTGAAGAAACTTGGCGTGATTGAAGCTGTCATTGCGGAACCAGAAGTGTATACAGAAGAAACCATGCAGTCTGTGGTTTTTGTTCTTCAAAAAAAGATTACAGAGTTTCTGGACACGCACTGCAATTTCTCACCTGAGGAGCTGGCGGCGCAGCGTTACGAGCGTTTCCGGAAGATGTAGCAACATAAAAATACCATAGAAAGAAGTGAAATATGGAAAACTTAAAAATCGGAGAAAAAATAACAAAAGTTCCTTTGATCCAGGGCGGAATGGGTGTAGGAATCAGTCTGGGAAGGCTGGCGGGAAGTGTGGCGAAAGCCGGCGGAATCGGAGTGATATCCACTGCTCAGATCGGATATCGGGAACCGGATTTTGATAAACATCCGGAGGAGGCGAATCTTCGTGCGATTGGAAAAGAAATGCAAAAAGCACGTCAAATTTCAGAAAACGGAATTATAGGATATAATATCATGACAGCTTTAAAAGGATATGCAGATCATGTAAAGGCAGCAGTAAAAGCAGGTGCAGACCTGATCATATCCGGTGCAGGGCTGCCTGTGGACCTTCCGGCACTGACAGAAGGCAGTGCGGTGAAAATTGCTCCCATTGTATCCACAGCACGTTCTGCGCAGGTAATCTTGAAATACTGGGATAAAAAATATGGAAGGACGGCGGATCTGATCGTGGCAGAAGGGCCTCTTGCAGGAGGTCATCTTGGATTTACAGAGGCGGAACTGGACAAGTGGAAGGGAGATGCCTACCACATGGAGTTCGGGAATATTCTGGACGTGGTGCGGCAGTATGCGAAGAAGTACAAGTGCCGGATTCCGGTGATTGCAGCAGGCGGAATTTATGACAGAAGTGATGTCCAAAGGATGGAGCAGCTTGGAGCGGATGGGGTTCAGGTGGCAACCAGATTTGTTACAACAAAAGAATGTGATGCCCACCGGCGGTATAAAGAAGCGTATCTGAAAGCTGTAAAAGATGAGATCGACATTGTGAAAAGTCCGGTCGGAATGCCGGGAAGAGCCATCTTGAATCCCCTCATGAAACGTGTTATGCTTGGAGAGAAAATAGAACACAGTTCCTGTCACAGATGTCTTGCAAAATGTAACCCTTCTCAGATACCATACTGCATTACAGACAGCCTGATCGCCGCGGTGAAAGGAGATATAGAAAACGGACTTATCTTTTGCGGCGCCAACGCATGGAAGGCAGAAAAGATCGAGACCGTAGAGGAAGTGGTGGCATCATTGTTTACGTAAAGGACAGGAACAAGTGAATGGTATGGAGAGGAGAATACATCTTTGGATGCATATAAGACCATTAATGATACCCTGGTTCACCTGTTCAACGAAATCTGGGAATTGGAAGAAAAAGCAATCATAACAGAGGAATTTAAGGATATTACCAACAACGACATGCATATAATAGAAGCAATCGGTCTGGGAGAGGAAAGCACAATGTCGGCAGTTGCGAGAACACTGGGAATTACAGCGGGTTCCCTGACAACGTCCATGAACAGCCTGGTCAATAAAAAATATGTGACACGGCAGAGGAGCGAGACAGACCGCAGGGTGGTCTATATCCAGTTGACCGGAAAAGGGAAGAAAGCATATGAGCATCATAAGAATTTCCATATGCAGATGACCAATGCGGTGATTGAAAATCTAAAGGAGCAGGAGCTTGCAATTTTGCTGCAGACACTGGATAAATTATCCGATTTTTTCAGAGGTTATCAGGAACGGGAACAGGAAAAGAAAACGGAGCTCTGATATTTTTTTGACGTTTTTGGAAAAATGAGGTACAATATTTGCTGAACCTGCGAAAAGCAGGGGATAACAGTCATGTTCCGGCCGTGTGGTTTGCGGCAGAGCCGGAAGATAAGCGGAGCAATATCCGTTTCGTGTTTTATCAGGAGGGAATTGATATGGCAGCAAAAAAAGGAGCATCTAAGACAACAGCGAAAACAACAGTACAGACACCGGTAAAGACAGCAGAAGAAGTGACATCAGCACAGACAGCAAAGAAAGTTGTTGCAAATGAAAAGGCGACAGAGAAAAAAGAAGAAGTAAAACCTGCAAAAGTAGAGGCGATTGAGACAAAAGCAGGAAAGGCAAAGGCAATCGAGACCAAGAAAGACACAACAAAAGCAATTGAAACAAGAGCAGCTGTGTTACAGGAATCTGAGCCGGCAGCAGAAGAAAAAAAGACAAGAGCAAGAAAAACTTCTGCAAAGACAACGACAGCAGCAAAAACAGCAGTAAAATGTGAAATGTATCTGCAGTTTGCCGGAAAAGAATATTCAGAAAAAGAGCTGATGAAAAAAGTAAAAGAAGTCTGGACAAAAGAGCTGAAGCATAAAGTAGGCGAGCTGAAAGATGTAAAACTTTATCTGAAGCCAGAAGAATCCGCAGCATATTACGTAATCAATAAAGATACAACAGGACGGATTGAATTATAAGAAATGAAAAATGCGTGGGCGATACGATGGCCTGCGTATTTTTTTTGCTGTTTTTGTGAAAATTGCGGGATTGTAAACGGAAAGGGAAAAGGGTACAATAAGCATATTAAAAACTGTCTCTGAATGGTTTTATCTTTAGTAATCTTAGGAAAAAGTCTAAACAAATCAAAGAATCAAAAAACGGCAGATCAGCCGAAATATTCAGTTATTTTATGGAAACGTCAGATAGTGATATTGCACTGCAGAAAAAAAATGATTATAATGGAGGAAAGTACATGGAAGAAAAGAAGACAAAAAATTTCTCAAAGTATCCAACTTTAAACAGGGAATACAAAGACAGCCTGTTTCGGCTTATATTCAGCGAAAAGAAAGATTTGCTGGATTTGTACAATGCACTGAATGGAACATCTTATAGTGATCCGGAAGAACTGGAAGTCAATACACTGGAGGATGCAGTTTATATTTCCATAAAAAATGATATTTCATTTTTAGTAGGAGGAACCTTGAACCTGTATGAGCATCAGAGTACATACAATCCCAACCTTCCGATTCGGGGGTTGATCTATCTGGCACATTTGTACGAAGGATATATAGAAGACGGACAGATCAATTTATATAACAGTGGATTAAAAAAGTTACCGTTTCCTCAGTATTTTGTGTTTTACAATGGGACAAAAAAAGCGCCCGACCGCAGTCTTTTAAAACTAAGTGATGCATTTCAGAAGACGGGAAAAGACATAGAACCCTGTCTGGAGTGTCAGGTGGTGATGCTGAACATCAATTATGGATATAATCAGGAGCTAATGGAGAAGTGCAGGCGTCTGAGAGAGTACTCGCAGTTTGTTTTCATTGTACGTGAGCAGAAAAAATGTATGAAGATCCAGAAGAAGCAACTTTGCGGGCAGTAGATATCTGTATCGAACAGGGAGTGCTTGTGGATATTTTGAGAAAGCATAAAGCAGAGGTGATCAGTATGGTATTGTCATCATTTAATCAGGAAGCATATGAAGAGGATATGTATGAGACAGGATATAAAGAAGGGGAACGGAGAATCAATACGCTTTATGAGAAATTACTCAAAGAGCAGCGAATGGATGATATGAAACGGGCAGTGGAGGATGAGGCATATCGGGAGACTCTGTTAAAAGAATATGATTTGTAAAAAGAACTGGCGGTTGAAGCTGAAATCAATCGCCAGTTCTTTTTATATTATTATTTGTCTGAGGGACCTCTCCGGTCGATCCTCTCTCAATTAATTTTGCATGTAACAGAAGTGTTCCGATGGATACTTGATTCATCAGACTGTCCAGAGCATAGTAAGCACTTTTGCCAAGCTGGATCCGTTCCTGGCGTATGGTAGTCAGCGGCGGGGAAGTATATGCGCAGATCGGGAGATCATCAAACCCGATGATGCTGATCTCGTCCGGAACTTTGTATCCGAGCTGCTGACACTGAATCATCGCGGCATTGGCGATCAGATCATGGCTGCAGACAATAGAGGTGATTCCCAGATCCAACAGACGGGGAAGATGCTTTTCCATACATTGAGTGATATAGTAGGAACTTCCCGCATAGGTCGGATCGGACTTTAGGCCGTTTTGTTTCAAAGCGTGAAAAAATGCTTTGTGGCGGATCTGCATGATATGAGAACCAAGGGCGCTGCTCAAATATCCGATTTTTTTATGTCCCAGTTTTTTTAAATGGGAGACGGCGAGTTCCATGCCTTCGTTGTTGTCGATTCCGACATATGCCATATTTGGATTTGCAATAATATAGTTGTCATACAGAACGGTCGGTGTTCTGCTGGTCTGAAAATCTTTCATCCACGGATCATTCAACGAAAATCCAACGACAAAAGCTCCCAGATACTGGTTCTGCAGCATAAAAACATCGTACGGGGTGCTTTTCTGCAGTTTTTCAGTAGTATCTACAATATCTACGGTATAACCGGCAGGTTCTGCAAGCTGGCGGAAGCCGAGCAGGATTTCATATCCAAATTGATGTGACTCTTTGTAATCTACGTTTTCAATCAGAATACAGAGTTTTTTCTCCGCAGCCTTCTGGCGGCGGATTTTTGTATATCCCATTTCAACAGCTGTTTCCAGTACGGTTTTTTGTAAAGTTTCGCTGATATCAGGTGCACCGTTTAAGGCTTTGGAAACAGTGCCTTTTGAGATATTCAGACGATCAGCAATATCCTGTAATGTAGCCATTGGGGCTCCTTTCTGCGTCCTTTTTTCGTTGCTGTTCATAGTAACCTTTTTCATTATATAGAAAAAAAGTGAAAAATGCAATGAATATCCATGGAAAAAGAGAATGAGTTTCGGAAAGTTTCTTGTTTGCAAAAACATGGATTGTTGAAAGTGAATAAAAATACAGGACAAAAACTATGCAAAACGTAGAAAATAAAGAATGCCATGCGTTGTTAGGATTGACGAAACAGGAAAGAAATGATATTATCATCATATACGAAACAATGCGAAACAAAAGTGAAAGGTGAGGGAACATGAAGAGAAGAGTTTGTGCAATTCTGCTGGCTGCAAGTCTGGCTGTGTGTGGGCTGACCGGATGCGGGAATGGATCCGAGAGCAGTGCAGGGCAGGAAAAAGTAAGACTGATGGTTTGGTCTCCGTCAGAGGACCAGTCAAAAGAAAGCGGCGAATGGCTGCAGACGATGTGTGAGTCCTTTGCAGAAGAAAATCCGCAGTGGGATATTACATTTGTGTACGGAGTTGCAGATGAAGCGACGGCAGCGAGTCAGGTATCGCAGGATCCGGAAGCAAGTGCGGATGTATTTATGTATGCAAATGATACGCTGACTACAATGACAGATGCCAATGCGCTGGCGAAATTTGGAGGAAAGTACAGAGAAGAGATTGAAAAAACAAATTCAGAAGAAGTTTTGAAGTCTCTGACAAAAGACGGAGATCTGTACGGAATTCCTTTTACGACAAATACCTGGTTTATGTATTATGATAAAAGCGTTTTTTCAGAGGAGGATGTAAAAAATCTGGATACAATGCTTGAGAAAGGTGTCGTGTCTTTCCCGTTTACAAACTCATGGTATCTGCCGGCGTTTTATGTAGGAAATGGCTGTACGTTGTTCGGAGATGGAACGGATGAATCCAAAGGGGTAGATTTCGGCGGAGAAAATGCAGTGGAAGTAACGAATTATCTGATTGATCTTCGAAATAATCCGAATTTTAAGATCGATGCAGACGGTTCCGGGATTGCAGGACTGCGTGACGGAAGCATCAATGCCATGTTTTCTGGTTCCTGGGATGCCAATGCAGTGAAAGAGGCGTTCGGTGATAATATGGGAGTAGCCGCATTACCGACATATACCTTAAACGGAGAAGAAAAACAGATGACGTCCTATGCCGGATCAAAAGCGATCGGAGTCAATCCTTACAGTAAAAACATGGTTCCTGCCGTAGAGCTTGCACTATATCTTGGATCTGCCAAAGCACAGGAAGCACACTATGAGATGAGAAATGTGATCCCATGTAATACGGAATTGCTTGCACAGGAGAACATTGCGGCAGATCCGCTTGTTATGGCACAGAATGACACCTTTAACCAGACATCGATCCTGCAGCCGTTTGTATCAAAGATGAATAACTGCTGGGTACCGGTAGAAAACATGGGAAAAGGAATCCGAAATGGAAATATCACGCATGAGACTGCAAAAGAGCAGACGGAATCGATGAACGAGGCAATGAACAGTGATGGAATCTAGAAGAGGTGAAGAAGATGGGAATAGTTACAAAACGAGTCAATGAATTTCCAACGCCGTATACATGCAGAAATGCAATCCGTGAAGGCGGGATGGAGACAAAGTTATCCATGATCTTAATGGGACTTGGAAACTTTGTACACGGACAGAAAATAAAAGGCCTGTTATATCTGGCGGTTGAAGTAGCATATATCGTATTTATGGCAGTGAATGGAATTACATTTTTAAGTATGCTGGGAGGACTTGGAAGCGTGCCGCAGAAAGAAGTGTGGGACGAAGCGAGTCAGGTTTATCTGTACACAAAAGGGGATCAGTCGATCCTGATCCTGTTATATGGAGTGGCAACCATCCTTGTGAGCGTGCTGATGGTATTTGCCTGGAGAGGTGCGCTTCAGAGTGCATATAAGGCAGAATGTCTTGCAAAAGAAGGAAAACATGTCAATACATTCGGGGAAGATTTAAAATCTCTGCTTCATGAAAATCTGCACAGACTTCTGATGACACCACCGATGATTTTTATTTTCGGCTTTACGATCCTGCCGCTGATCTTCATGATCTGTATGGCATTTACGAATTACAGCAAGATCGACAATCATCTGATGCTGTTTGACTGGGTGGGACTGGATAATTTCAAGGCACTGTTTGATTCCAGCAGTATCCTTGGAAGTACATTCTGGTCTGTACTCGTATGGACACTGGTATGGGCATTCTTTGCAACTTTTACAAACTATATTTTCGGAATGATCCTTGCAATCATGATCAACCGGAAAGATACAAAGGCAAAGGGATTCTGGAGATTTTGTTTTGTACTTTCCTGTGCAGTGCCGATGTTTGTATCTCTTTTGATCATGCGTACCATGCTGCAGCCGGAAGGTGCGGTCAATGTACTGTTAAGAAACTTAGGGTGGATCGCGCAGGATGCAAGTCTCCCGTTTTTCACAGATCCGACCTGGGCGAGAGTGACTGTGATCGTGGTCAATATCTGGGTAGGTGTTCCGTATACACTGCTTCAGCTGACAGGTGTTCTTCAGAATATCCCGGCAGATCTTTATGAGGCAGCCAGGGTAGACGGGGCAAATTCCATTCAGATTTTCTTCAAGATCACACTGCCTTATATGTTGTATGTGACGACACCGTATCTGATCGCGACATTTACAGGAAATGTGAACAACTTCAATATTATTTATCTGTTGTCCGGAGGAGACCCGATCACGGATCTGTCTTCCACGGCGGGAAGTACAGACCTGCTTGTTACATGGCTGTATAAGCTGACGGTTGACAAACAGTACTATAACATTGGTGCAGTCATTGGTATTCTGACCTTTATCATTCTTGCAGTTGGTGCACTGTTTACATACAGAAGAAGTAAATCTTACAAAGAAGAAGGAGGATTCTAGGCATGGGCGAGAAGAAATTTCATTCAGCAAAAAGAAAACGGATGATTAACAATACGATCGTTCATATTGTTCTGGCTGTGCTTGCGGCAATTTGGATATTCCCGATCATCTGGGTTGTGCTCACAAGCTTCCGTGCGGAAAAAGGTTCTTATGTATCCACCTTCTTCCCACAGTCCTTTACACTGGATAACTATACAAGATTATTTACAGATACTTCGATTTTGAATTTCCCGAAAATGTTTGGCAACACGCTGATCATTGCGGTATGCTCCTGTATTCTGGCCACTTTTTATGTGCTGGCAGTCTCTTACTGTCTGTCCAGACTGCGGTTCAAGCTGCGAAAACCCTACATGAACATGGCAATGATCCTGGGATTGTTCCCTGGATTTATGTCTATGATCGCCGTGTATTTTATTTTAAAGGCGATGGGGCTGACAGAGGGGAATCTGATTCGTCTGGCGTTGATCCTGGTGTATTCCGGAGGAGCGGGACTTGGATTTCAGATTGCGAAAGGATTCTTTGATACGATTCCGATCGCAATTGATGAGGCAGCGCTTCTGGACGGATGTACCAGATGGCAGATTTTTACAAAGATCACACTGCCTCTTAGTAAACCGATTATTATCTACACCGTTCTGACATCGTTTATGGGACCGTGGCTCGATTTCATTTTTGCAAAGGTGATCTGCCGGGCAAATTCAGACCAGTATACGATTGCAATCGGACTGTGGAAAATGTTGGAAAAAGAATATATTGACAGCTGGTACACCAGCTTTGCCGCAGGGGCAGTATTGATCTCAATACCGATCGCAATTCTGTTCCTGTGTATGCAGAGATTTTATGTGGACGGTGTTTCCGGTGCAGTCAAAGGATAGATGGAGTAAAAGGATGGGAAAGACAGCAAAGCAATGGAAAGAATTTTACAGATCAAAAGACTTTCAGGATCAGTATTGTAATACACAGGAAAAGCTTGGAATGGAGTGTACAAAGGAGGGCACTTCATTCCGGCTCTGGTCTCCTGTTGCGGATCAGGCAGAGATCTGTTTTTACCGGGATGGTGAAAAAGAAGAAGCATACGAAGTGCATCCGATGAAGAGACAGGAAAATGGAGTATGGAGCTATGAGACCGGGGAATCTCTGCATGGAGTGTACTATGATTTTTTGCTGGATATCGAGGGGGAACGAATCCAAAGTGCAGATCCTTACGCAAGAGCATGTGGAGTCAACGGGACAAGAAGCATGGTAGTAGATTTAAGAAAAACAGATCCGGAAGGCTGGGAGGAAGATGTGGCACCCCAAAAGGAAGGAGAGCAGATTATCTATGAACTGCATGTGAAAGAATTCTCCTGGGATGTATCGGGTGGATTTCCGGAACATGTACGTGGAAAATATCCGGCGTTTTGCTGTGAGAATACTTCTCTTTACGGAGAAGGAACATATCCGACAGGAACCGCGTATTTAAAACAGCTGGGGGTCAATTATGTGCAGTTGATGCCGGTGTATGATTATGGTTCTGTGGATGAGGCAAAAGACGGGTTCAACTGGGGATATGATCCGATGAACTACAATGTGCCGGAAGGTTCTTACTCAACGGATCCGTTTCACGGGGAAGTGCGGATCCGGGAGCTCAAAGAGGCAATTCAGGCTCTGCACAGACAGGGATTTCGGGTCATTATGGATGTGGTTTATAACCACACCTATTCGCTGGATTCCTGGCTTCAGAAGACGATGCCGTGGTATTTCTACCGGGTGTGGGAAGACGGCAGTGTTTCCAATGGATCTGCCTGTGGAAATGATGTGGCAAGTGAGCAGGCAATGTGTGCCAAATACATTTTGGAGTCTGTGTTGTACTGGGCCGAAGAGTACCATATGGATGGATTCCGCTTTGACCTGATGGGACTTCTGGATGTGGAGCTGATGAACAGGATTCGAAAGGAACTGGATGCCCGCTATGGAACCGGGGAAAAGCTGGTTTTTGGAGAGCCGTGGAGAGCGGATGAAACGGCTGTGGAAGGAAATGCTCTCCTGGCGGATAAAGCACATATCCATCTTCTGGATGAACAGGTAGGGATGTTTTCGGACGATACGAGAGATGCCATCAAAGGTTCGGTCTTTGAGGCAGAAGAACCGGGATTTGCAAATGGAGGGAAAGATCTGGAAGAGCAGATCCTGGCCTCTGTGAAAGCCTGGTGCGGACAAAAGGAGCCGAAAGTGAAAGCACCATCTCAGGTGATCACGTATGTGTCTGCCCATGATAATCATACACTCTGGGATAAACTGTGTGAAACAACAGCATCAGAAGAATTGAGAAGAAAACAGTACCGTCTGGCAGCGGGAATGTATCTGACCTGTCAGGGAATTCCGTTTTTGTTATCTGGAGAGGAGTTCGCACGGACAAAAGGCGGCAGGGATAACACGTATAATGCACCGATCACCATCAATCGTCTGGATTGGGAACAGGCATACAAGGAACAGGAGCTGGTGGAATATTACCGGGGACTGATCACACTGCGAAAAATGCTGCCGGGATTGTGGGATAAAAGCGCACAGGCGGCAAAACGCATCTTAAAAACGTGGAAAACAGATAGTTGTGTGGGCTTGTATGTGGATAACCAGACAAAAGAAAAAGCAGAGTTGTGGAAAACACTCTGTATTGTATATAACGGCAGTGAAAAACAGAAGGAAGTGAAACTTTCGGAAGGGACATGGGAAGTTCTTGCAGACGGAGAGGACAGCTTTTTATGGAAGCATCCACAGATTGCAGCGGAACATATGAAAGTTTCTCCGGTCAGCATTTTGATACTTGGAAAAAGGGAAGAGGGCAGGTAAAGTGTGATGAAATGGATGTATGGAAAACAAGACTGGAAAACGAGAGAGCGGGGACTGGAAAATTGTTATCTGATGACCAACGGACTGGGGGGATTTTCCTCCATGACGATGACTGGTGCAGTGTCAAGAAATGATCATGCACTGTTGATGGCTTGTACAACAGCGCCAAACTGCAGATACAACATGATACACCGCTTAAAAGAAGAACTTCTGATAGAAGAAGGAGACGAGCTTACACTGTCCACACAGGAGTTTGAGGAGCAGACACCGGAGGATGGATATCTTCATCTGGCGGCATTTTCCTATGAAGATACTCCGATCTGGAGATTCCTTGTAAATGGTGTGGAGATCAAAAAAGAGATTGGAATGCCACAGGAAGAAAATACAGTGGCGCTTCGTTATGAAATCAAAAACCGCAGCAGCCGGAATGTGGAATTTGTGCTGACTCCATTTTTCCAGTTCGTACCAAAGGGAGCCGATCTCTTGCCGGATCAGGAAATCGTATTTACAAAAGGAGCAGTGGAAAGTGAAGGAATGACACTGCATCTTCGTACAAACGGAATGATAAAAGAGATCGCAGAGACAGAGGAAGTTTATTTTTACCGCTATGATGTCTGTGACGGACGCAGGGCGTATGGACACGCAAGAGCCAACCATCAGATCCGTCTGCAGGCAGAGGCGGGAAAACAGGTGGTTCTGGAAGTAGTCTATGAGATGGAACCATCAAAAAACAGTGCACAGACGATCATTGAGCAGACGAAAGCAGACAGAAAACAGCTTGAGGAAACAGCCGGATTTACTTCGGAGGCTGGGAAAATGCTTTCAAAAAGTGCCAGACAGTTTGTTTCAAAACGGGAATCCACGGGGGGAGATACGATTTTGGCAGGATATCCGTTTTTTGAAGACTGGGGCAGAGATACGATGATTGCACTTCCGGGAATCTGCATTTCCACCGGACAGTTTGAGACTGCAAAAAGGATTCTGCGCACCTTTGCACAGAATGAGAGAGACGGTCTGATGCCGAATCTGTTTCCGGAGGGAGGAAACGAGCCGCTGTATAATACAGTCGATGCGGCACTGTTGTTTATCAATTGCGTGTATTTGTATTATGAAGCAACAAAAGATATGGAGTTTGTCCGGGAAGTGTATCCGGTGATGGAGCGGATCATGGATGGATATCAGAACGGGACAAAGTTTGGGATCCACATGGATACAGACGGGCTGATCTGTGCAGGGGAAGGTCTTGCTCAGGTGACCTGGATGGACGTACGTGTGGGAGAGATTCTGCCGACTCCAAGACACGGAAAGCCGGTGGAGATCAATGCCTACTGGTACAATGCCTTAAAAATTATGGAAACATTTACAGAAGAAGCAGAAACAAGCAGATACTACGCGCAACTGGCAGAAAAGGTAAGGGATTCGTTTACAGAAAAATTCTGGATGTCGCAGAAAAATTGTCTGAAAGACCTGGTTTCCGGAACAGAGGCAGATACCCAGATCCGCTGCAATCAGATCTGGGCACTCTCCATGCCGTTTACGATGCTGGAGCCGGAAAAAGAGCGGAAAATAGTGGAAACTGTTTTTGAAAAGCTGTATACTTTTTATGGGATGCGTACACTGGAAGAAGCAGATCCGGAATTTCATCCATACTATGAAGGAGCGATGGAAAAGCGGGATATGGCATACCATCAGGGCACTGTATGGACGTTCCCACTGGGGGCTTACTATCTGGCGTATCTCAAGGTTCACGCATACAGTGAACGCGCAAAACAGGACGTAAAAGAGCAGCTGGAAGTTCTGGAGTGCGCACTTAAGGAAGGGTGCATTGGACAGCTGCCGGAAATCTACGACGGGAAAAACCCAGTGTCTTCCAAAGGCTGTTTTGCACAGGCATGGAGTGTCGGGGAATTGCTTCGTGTATATGAACAGATTGAAAAAAAGAAGAAATAAAACATGGAATCTGAAAGGAGAATGATAATGGAAAAAGAATTAGAGCAGATGTTACAGACAGTTTGCAGCAAAGGAATAAAAGAGGCATCCAGTGAAGAGATTTACGCAGCGCTTCTTCAGTGGTCCAAAGAAAAAATGAATGGTATGAAACACAACGAGGGAGACAGAAAACTGTACTACATTTCCGCAGAATTTCTGGTGGGGAAACTCTTGTCCAACAACCTGATCAATCTGGGTGTATTTGAAGAAGTCAGAGAAGTGCTGAAAAAACACGGACACGATCTGACAGAGATTGAAGAAGTAGAATTGGAACCATCTCTTGGAAACGGAGGACTGGGACGTCTGGCAGCATGTTTCCTGGATTCCATCGCAACACTCGGACTTAATGGAGACGGTGTGGGACTGAACTATCACGACGGATTATTCCTTCAGAAATTTTCTGACAACAAACAGTGGGAAGAGAAAAATCCATGGATCACAGAAAAGAGCTGGCTGACAAAAACAGATGTGAGTTTTGAGGTTCCGTTTAAAGATTTTACTTTGAAATCTACCATGTATGATATTGACGTACCGGGATATCAGAGCGGCTGCAACAAACTGCACCTGTTTGATCTGGACAGTGTAGATGAGAGCATCATTGGAAACGGGATCCAGTTTGACAAACAGGATATCCACAAAAACCTGACATTGTTCCTCTATCCGGATGACAGTGATGAGGCAGGACAGCTTCTGCGTATTTATCAGCAGTACTTTATGGTCAGCAATGCAGCACAGTTGATCCTCAAAGAAGCCGAGGAGCGTGGAGTGAATCTGTATCACTTGCATGAGCATGTGTGTATTCAGATCAACGATACCCATCCGACGATGGTGATCCCGGAACTGATCCGGATCCTCACTGAGCAGAAAGGATTCAATATCGACACTGCAGTGGATGTGGTGAGCAAGACCTGTGCCTATACCAATCATACAATCCTGGCAGAGGCGCTGGAAAAATGGCCGATCTCTTACCTGGAAAAAGTAGTGCCTCATCTGATGCCGATCATCCGGGAATTGGACAGACGGGTCAGAAGAGATTTCCACGATCCAAGAGTGTATATCATCGATGAGATGGACCGTGTGCATATGGCACATATCGATATCCATTTCGGATATGCAGTAAACGGTGTGGCAGCGCTTCACACAGAGATTTTAAAAGAATCTGAGCTGAAACCGTTCTACGATATTTATCCGCAGAAGTTCAACAATAAGACCAACGGAATCACATTCCGCAGATGGCTGGTACACTGCAATCACAATCTGGCAGAGTACTTAAAAGAACTGATCGGACCTGGATATATGGAGAATGCAGAAGAACTGGAAAAACTTCTGGCATATCAGGATGATGAGAATGTTCTTGCAAAATTGAAAGAGATTAAAAAAGAAGCAAAAGCAGAGTTAAAGAAATATCTCAAGATGACACAGAATGTGGAGATTGATGAAAATTCTGTATTTGATATCCAGATCAAACGTCTCCATGAGTATAAGAGACAGCAGATGAACGCACTGTATGCGATCTACAAATACAAAGAGATCAAAAAAGGAAATCTGCCGAAACGTCCGCTCACAATGATCTTCGGAGCAAAGGCAGCTCCGGCATATACGATTGCCAAAGATATCATTCATCTGATCCTCTGCCTGCAGCAGCTCATTGACAATGATCCGCAGGTAAGCCCATATATGAAGATCGTGATGGTAGAAAACTACAATGTGACAAAAGCAGAGAAGCTGATCCCTGCATGTGATATTTCCGAGCAGATTTCGCTGGCATCCAAGGAAGCCTCCGGAACAGGAAATATGAAATTCATGCTCAACGGCGCCGTGACACTTGGAACAGAAGACGGAGCAAACGTAGAGATCCACCAGCTGGTAGGGGATGACAATATTTATATCTTCGGAGAAACATCAGAAAAGATCATCAAGCTGTATGAGACAGGAGAATACTGTTCCAAAGACATCTATGAGAATGATCCGCAGGTAGAAGAGCTGGTAGACTTTATTATCAGTAAAGATTTGATCCGCATCGGAGATCCGGTGAACCTGGGACGTCTGTACAAAGAAATCGTAGGCAAAGACTGGTTCATGGCACTTTTGGATGTGAAAGATTATATCAGAACAAAAGAGCAGATGCTTTCTGATTACGAAGATGAAAAAGCGTGGGAGAAAAAAATGCTGGTGAACATTGCCAAAGCCGGATTTTTCTCTTCCGACAGAACGATTGCAGAGTATAACAGAGACATCTGGCATTTGTAGGATATGGCAAAAGCAAAAGGAGAGAGTAAAATGAGAAAAACAGGAATTTTGATGCCTGTATCTTCCCTCCCGTCCCGAACGGGAGTGGGAGAGATGGGGGCAGAAGCATATCATTTTCTGACATTGTTAAAAGAAAGCGGTGTGAAGATATGGCAGATTTTGCCGATGAATCCGGTAGGATACGGAAATTCCCCGTATCAGCCATATTCTTCCTGTGCAGGGGATGAGTTATATATCAGTTTGGATACGCTGTATGAGGAAGGGCTGTTAAAAGAAAGACCAGAAGGGTTTCACGAATATGCGACGAAAGTCGATTACGATGCTGTGCGTCTGCACAAAGAGCCTTATTTAAGAGAAGCTTTTCAGGCATTTCTTACAAGTGGCGGCTGTGAGACAAAAGACTATCAGGAGTTTGCAGATCAGAGCTGGGTATATGAATATGGTGCTTTCCGTGCACTGAAAAAGGCAAACGGGGGATGCTGCTGGAATGAATGGAAACAGGAAGATAAAATGTGGCCGGATGCGAGAACGGATTTGGCGCCTGAGTTAGAAACAGAAGTGCAGTATCATATGTTTTTACAGTATGTATTTTTCAGTCAGTGGATGAAACTGAAAGAAAAGGCCAATGCGTATGATATTCAGATCATGGGAGATGTGCCGTTTTATGTGGGGGTAGATTCTGTGGACGTGTGGGCAGCAAAAGACAATTTCCTTCTGGATACAGACGGAAGGCCGATCTTTATTGCAGGAGTTCCGCCGGATTATTTCAGTGCTACCGGTCAGAGATGGGGCAATCCAATCTACAACTGGGAATATTTAAAAGAAAACAACTATCAGTTCTGGGTGGACCGGATCGGATACAGCAGCAAGCTGTTTGACATTATCCGGATCGATCACTTCCGGGCGTTTGACACCTTCTGGAAAATTCCGGCAAGTTGTCCGACAGCTGTGGAAGGCGAGTGGATTGAGGCGCCGGGATATGAAGTGATCGACACGCTCAAAGAGAAGATCCCGGGTGTAAATCTGGTGGCGGAAGATCTGGGAGATCTCAGACCGGAAGTACTGGAATTGAAGGATCACTATCATCTGAAAGGCATGAAGATCCTTGTATTTTCGATTGAGACAAAAGGAAAATATGCATATGACAGCTTCCGCGATGTAGAAAATATGATCGTGTATACAGGAACGCATGACAATGATACTTTGATGGAGTGGTATCATAATCTGACCTGCGCGGCGAAGCGTAAAGTGCGCAGATTTCTCACACGTGAGGGAATCAGACAGGGAAGTGTCAAAGACCGTCTGCTTGCTTATACATTAAAGAGCAAGGCAGAATATGCGATTATTCCGATGGCGGATATTTTAGGTCAGGGAAAAGAAGGGCATCTGAATACACCGGGGACAGTCGGTTCTCCGAACTGGGAGTGGAGAATGCCGGACTTTACACTTGCCGGGAAAGAACTGAAACGATATAAAAATCTGATCACATTCCGGAACTAAAGGAGAGACAACATGCAATTTGCTGGAATTTTTCATAAAACATCAGAACAGATGAGTTATGCGTTAAATGAAAATGAGCTGATCGTAAACTTAAGAACAGGATATGATGTCAGACGGGTCTTCATTCATTATGGAGATCCGTTTGAATCGGGAATCCTTGGCGGAAACGAGAAATGGACCGGAAAGAGAGAGGAAATCTGTTTTAAGAAACGTTTGCGTCACCAGCTCTGGTGGACAACGACATTGGTTCCAAAGTATAAACGCTGCAAATATTATTTTGAATTACATACAGAGGAAGAAGTCTGGTATTATTTTGAGGACGGATTTCTGACAGAAGAACAGATGCAGATGGATGGAAGGATGCTGCAGTGCTTTACCGTACCGTGGATGAATCCTGCGGATATTAATGTGACGCCAGACTGGGTCAACGAGACAGTATGGTATCAGATTTTTCCGGACCGGTTCTGCAGGGGAGCAGATACGAAGGAAGAGGCCGGTGTGACGAAGTGGCGCACTGGTACTGTGACCAATGAAGAGAGGTTTGGCGGAAATTTAAATGGAATCCGGGAAAAAATTCCTTATCTGGAAGGGCTCGGAATCACGGGAATCTACCTGAATCCCATTATGAAAGCAGAATCCAACCACAAATATGACACCACAGATTATACGGTGATCGATCCTCATTTTGGAACGGAGGAAGAATTTAAAGATCTGGTAGAAGAGGCACATCAGCATGGGATTCGGATCATGGTGGATGCCGTGTTCAATCATTGTGGAAGAAAGTTTGCACCATGGCTGGATGTTCTGGAGAAAAAAGAAAAATCTGCGTATGCAGACTGGTTTATGATCCATGACTGGGAAACAGTCGAAAAACGGGCAGATACGAGAGACGGACGGTTTTATTCATTTGCATTTACTGATGGAATGCCAAAGCTGAATACAAATAACGAAGAAGTAATTCAATACTTCTGTAAAATATGCGAAGACTGGATCCGCAAATTCGATATTGACGGAATCCGGTTTGACGTGGGAAATGAAGTTTCCCATCGTTTTCTGAAAAAAATCCGGGAGCATTTAAAACAGATGAAACCGGATCTGTACTTACTGGGTGAAATCTGGCATGATGCAAGTCAGTGGCTTCTGGGAGATGAGTACGATTCTGTAATGAACTATCCTCTGATGAGTGGAATCCATGATTTCTTCTTAGATCGGGGAATGGAAAAAGAAGAATTTGAGTATATGGTGAACCGCTGTTATACGATGTATATGCAGCAGAGCAACAATGTGATGTTCAATCTTCTGGATTCTCATGACACGCAGCGTCTGATGAGTCGGTTTGATGATCTGGATCTGTTTTACCAGCAACTTGCCGTGTTGTTTACAATGCCGGGAAGTGCCTGCATTTATTATGGAACAGAGATTGCAATGGAAGGCGGTTTTGATCCGGACTGCCGCAGATGTATGCCGTGGCAGGAACTGGATTCATCCGAAAACCAGGAAAAAATCCAGATCATGCAAAAGCTGATTGCAATGCGGAAACAGGAAGCAGCCTGCAAAAGTCTGTATTTCCATTTTCCGAATGAGTATGAGAAGAGACGTCTTGTGGAGTATATCAAACTGGATCAGGACGGCAATCAGCTGGAAGTACTCTTAAACTGTTCTGAGGAATCGGTATCAGTAAAAGAAGAGGGAGAAGTTTTGTTTTCACGCAGATTTGAGCAGGGTGTATTGAAGAAAAACGGAACTTTGATCAGAAGAAAGAAATAAAGGAGAACGTCAATGGAAGGGACAAGAAAAGAACACTGGTGGAGGGATGCGGTGATCTATCAGATTTATCCACGCAGTTTTCAGGACAGCAATGGAGATGGGATCGGAGATCTGCGAGGGATCATTCAGAGACTGGATTATTTAAAAGAGCTGGGAATCGATGCGATCTGGCTGTCTCCGGTCTGCAAATCTCCGCAGGATGACAATGGATATGACATCTCTGATTATCAGGATATCGATCCTATGTTCGGAAGTCTGGATGACATGGAAGAGCTGATAAAAGAAGCCAAAAAGAGAAATATCCGGATTATCATGGATCTTGTGTTAAACCATTCTTCTGATGAGCATCGTTGGTTTCAGGAGGCAAAGAAAAGCAAGGATAACCCGTACCATGACTATTATGTCTGGAGAGATGGGAAAGAGGGCGTGTATCCGAATGATATGAGATCCGTATTTGGGGGATCTGCCTGGGAATGGGTGCCGGAACTGGAACAGTACTATTTCCACCAGTTTTCGGTAAAACAGCCGGATCTGAACTGGGAGAATCCAAAAGTGCGCCGTGAGATCTATGATATGATCCTCTGGTGGATGGAAAAAGGAGCGGGCGGATTCCGTCTGGATGTGATCGATCAGATTGCCAAGGAGCCGGATCAAAAGATCACAAACAACGGACCGAGACTCCATGAGTTTATTCAGGAACTGAGCAGGGAAACATTCCAAAAGGGAGATCTGATCACAGTAGGAGAGGCATGGGGCGCAGATATTGAACGCGCCAAATTGTACAGCAATCCGGATGGAAGCGAGTTTTCTATGGTGTTCCAGTTCGAGCATATTGGTCTGGATCAGCAGGAAGGAAAGTCGAAATGGGATGTGGCGCCGCTTCCAGTAGTGAAATTAAAACAGGTGCTTGCAAAATGGCAGAGAGAACTGCACGGATGTGGATGGAACAGTCTGTTCTGGAACAATCACGATCTGCCAAGAATCGTGTCCCGTTGGGGAAATGATCAGAAATACCGCGTGGAATCTGCAAAGATGCTTGCTACCTTGCTGCATGGAATGCAGGGAACTCCTTATATCTATCAGGGAGAAGAACTTGGTATGACAAATGTGCGCTTTGCAGATATCAGCCACTATCAGGATATTGAGACACTGAATATGTACAAAGAGCGTCTGGATGAAGGATACAGCAAGGAAGAAATCATGCACTCCATTTATGCAAAGGGCAGGGACAATGCAAGAACGCCGATGCAGTGGAGTGGTGAGGTGAATGCAGGATTTACAAAGGGAACCCCATGGTTGGAAGTGAATCCGAATTATACGAAGATCAATGCCGAGTCGGAACTATCCGATCCCGATTCTGTATTCTACTATTATCAGAAGCTGATCCGGCTGAGAAAAGAACATTCCGTGTTTGTAAACGGAGAGTTTACACTTTTGATGGAAGAGGATCCGCAGGTGTTTGCCTATATAAGAAAAGAAGGCGATACAGAAGTCCTGGTATGTGCAAATTTCAGTGAAACACCGGCAGCGTGCGATCTTTTGAGTGAATGGAAAGACGGAGAGGTACTGATCTGGAATTATAAGGAAAAAGGAGAGACTGGGGTGCTCAGACCTTATGAAGCAATGATGATCAGAAGATAAATAGAGAATCCATATTTGAGAGAGGGGGAGGAATCTTCCTCTCTTTTTACGTAATAAGAAACGATGGAGTTTTCAAGGTGAAAAACAAATTTCAACTTTCTCTTTTTAAATAATCGTGCTATAATGCAGAAAAGCATAAAAA
>OGYQ01000172.1_pt1 | contig 86242 bp, 75 predicted proteins | sample 1576641 | NCBI WGS metagenome assembly OGYQ01 (sample SAMEA3541476, study PRJEB24748) | human gut metagenome | biome: human gut; feature: human-associated habitat; material: faeces | place: China | collected 2012 | reverse complement strand
GATCATATCTCGACTATCAATACGACCCTTTCTGGACTTGGGTCGAGTTACAGCAAGACCGATTTGTCCAACCTGAATGATAACGGGAAAGCGAAGATTCGGGACTTGTCGAAGAGTGCCGTAAAAGTAGTAAACGGTAAGAATACCAAGGTTAGAACTGGAGAATCTGGAGATGCCACCACGTATGCTGTTGATGTCGATACAGATGCCGTTACGAATACGGTAAAAGCCGGTATGAAGACGGAACTTGATGCCAAGGCCAATGTTAACGCTTCCAATATCGATGCAGGCGTGTGGGCAACTAAATTAGGCACTGGCACGATTGCATCAGGTAATACAGGCCTAGTTACGGGCGGTACGGTATATACGGAAGTTCGTCCTACTACAGATGGGAATTACGTTCATACAGCATCTACGACGGCAGCTAATTTGAAGGCTTTAGATACGCAGGTCAAGGGAAATGCCGATCATATCTCGACTATCAATACGACCCTTTCCGGACTTGGGTCGAGTTACAGCAAGACCGATTTGTCCAACCTGAATGATAACGGGAAAGCGAAGATTCGGGACTTGTCGAAGAGTGCCGTAAAAGTAGTAAACGGTAAGAATACCAAGGTTAGAACTGGAGAATCTGGAGATGCCACCACGTATGCTGTTGATGTCGATACAGATGCCGTTACGAATACGGTAAAAGCCGGTATGAAGACGGAACTTGATGCCAAGGCCAATGTTAACGCTTCCAATATCGATGCAGGCGTGTGGGCAACTAAATTAGGCACTGGCACGATTGCATCAGGTAATACAGGCCTAGTTACGGGCGGTACGGTATATACGGAAGTTCGTCCTACTACAGATGGGAATTACATCCATACAGCATCTACTACGGCAGCCAATTTGAAGGCTTTGGATATGCAGGTCAAGGGAAATGCCAATAGTATCTCGACTATCAATACTACGGTTGATAATTTAAATAATACCGTTTCCAATCTTTCGACTACTGGTTTTTCCGGTGATATGAAGAATAAAAAAATCACCAATCTTGCTGATGGGACAGATGATGGTGATGCTGTTAATAAAGGGCAGATGGATAAAGCCGATACTGCAACATTGAATAAAGCTGAATCCTATACCGATTCAAAGGTCAACACCGCTAAGACGGAAGCTATTAACAAGGCTAAAACGTATACCGACAGTGCGAAGGCAGAAGCCATCAATACAGCCAAATTTTATACCGATACGAGCATCAGCACGGCTAAGACAGATGATCTTAATCAATCGAAGCAGTATACAGATAATCAAGTTTCCAATATCAACAATTCCATTAAAAATTTGCAAGAAAGTGATGGATTAAATGTAAAATATACCGATAATACTAAGAAAAATGTTGCTTTAAACAACGCGAAAATTCAAAATCTTGGCTCTGGCAATATTAAAGATGGTAGCACTGATGCTGTAAATGGTGGAGACGTTTATAAATACGTTAAAGATCATGCCAATGGTGGTGTCGAAGTTGATGACAAGGGCAACTCTGTAGTTAATAAGAACTTTATCGTTAATGGAGATACAACTATTAAGGGTGATACAAACCTCCAAATACAACTGTCAACAAGAAACTGACTGTTGCCGAAGATACAGACTTGCAGAATACGACGGTCAACCAGAAGCTGACTGTCAATGGAGATACGAATCTGCAGAATACAACAGTCAACCAGAAGCTGACTGTCAATGGAGATACGAATCTGCAGAATACGACAGTCAACAAGAACCTGACAGTCAGCGGAGATACAGACCTGCAGAATACGACGGTCAATAAGAACCTGACTGTCAATGGCTATACCACTTTAGGTCAGACGACCATTAATAAACAGTTAGCTGTCCAGGGAAATACTTATATTTCCCAGAATCTTGCCGTAGGTGGCAATGCAACAGTGGCTCAGAACTTAGTCGTCGGCAATACGATTGCAGCCAAACAGGTAGTCGCTGATGACGCCATCATTGGAGGTCATTCCGTCATTGATGAATTCAATCGTCAGCGGGAAGATACGGACCGTGTCGGTGCCGGTGCAGCCGCATTAGCTGCATTGCAGTATCTGCCTTATGAAGACGGTTCCAAACTGGTCGGTGGTGCTGGTTATGGCCATTATCGCGGCAAGAATGCCGGTGCTGTAGGCCTTCGTTACTATCCGAACCGCGATGTAGCCTTTTCGATGGCAAGCACGGTTGGCAACGGCGATACGATGCTGAATGCCGGCGTTTCCTTCCGTATCGGTAGCGGTACAGGCAGTGTTCATTCCATTCCGGATACGAACAAAGTTCTGAAAGAAACACAGGCTCTCAACAAAGCCTTAGCTGAACGTCTGGACAAGGTAGAAAAAGAACTGAAACAATCTAATGATACCAATGAAGAATTGATGAAACGACTGGTTGCCCTTGAAGCCAAGATGAAATAATCTTGGCCGTTCCAGATGTTCCAACCGTTCCGGTAATTTTGATATTGATGTAAATACAGCGAATTACAATCATATACTATACTTTTGATGATAATACATCATTATTTCCCTCAGTCCATTCCCGGACTGAGGGCTTTTTTATGTCTTTTTTTAGATGGAAGGAGAGGTTCCTATGCCGTGGTTGAAGATTTTAGAAGCTGTTGCAACCGGTATCTTAATTATTCTTAGCAAGAGTGCTATCAAGAAATAGGAGGAGAATATCATGAAACAAGGAAGAACATTAGCTGAATTAGGTGCTGAATTGGAACGTCAGCGCAATGCCCGCAAGGATTATCTGGTCAATACCAGTGCTTTATCGATGAAGACCCAGGATGGTAAGTCTATCGTCCAGTTCGAGAATGGCCATGAAATGGAAACGTACCGGGTGGGCGACATCGCTCATCAGCAGTTGGCTACCCGCTTGGGAATCCCCTTCCGCTACTATCTGAAGATGCAGAAAGACTATCCGGCCCTGCTGGATGAGAACGTCAACGGCTGGCTCCATAAAGAGCCGGAACGCCGGATGCTCCGTACCCTCGATGGCCGGATGCGCGCCTTCTTATCGGCACGGTATCGTCGCCTGGATAACCTTGAACTCTGTGCCGCTGTCCTGCCGATCATCCATGAAATGAAAGGGGCCGACATCGAAAGCTGTGAAGTGACGGAATCCCATATGTATATCAAGGTCGTCAACAAGAAGTTGAAAGCAGAAGTCGCTGTCGGCGACGTCGTACAGGCTGGCTTCGTCGTCTCCAATAGTGAAGTCGGTCTTGGCAGCCTGAAGGTTGAACCGCTCATTTTCCGCCTCGTCTGCAAGAATGGTCTCATCTGCAAGGATTACAGCCAGAAGAAGTACCATGTAGGCAAACAGGTCGATATGGATGCTGATGAAGCCTATGAGCTGTATTCAGATGAAACCCTGCGGGCCGATGATAAGGCTTTCTTCATGAAGGTACAGGATATCGTCCGCTGTGCCGTCGATGAAAGCCGGTTCCTCATGACGGTCGATAAGATGAAGGAAGCCATGCACATCCCGCTGACCCATGATCCAGTGCAGGAAGTCGAACTGCTGGCCGACACGTATCAGCTGAACCAGAGCGAACGGGGCAATGTCCTGCGGTCCCTGTTCATGGGACGGGACCTGAGCCGCTATGGGATGATGAATGCCATCACTGATGCCAGTAAGCTGGCGGCAAGCTATGAAAGGGCGACGGATATGGAAAACGTATCGGCGGTGAGTTCCTCATGGCTCCCGTCGACAATAAGGTGCTGAAAGCCAAGAACATGAGGCCTATGAAGAACGTCACTCCAGACATCCCAGCCTTGGTGTTGGCGGAAAAATGATTCGATACAGAGCAAGCCCCGGTCCATCATGGATCGGGGCCTTTTTTTAAGGAGGTCGTAGTATGGAAAACCTGAAACAAGTCAGTGACGAACAGTTGTTGTCTGTTTTCATCCCTGAAGCCAGTGCCAAAGGGCTTCTGCACGATTATTCCAACTTATATAACGTCTTCCGGATGGCGTCAGATGAACAATTAAAGTCTTATCAGGGGATTGGGGAAGCCAAACTCCATAAAATGCAATGCCTGCGTGAAATGGTGAGCCGGATCGCCTTGCAGAAGGTCAAGGTCCCACAGGGACTGAATTCCCCGTATGCAGCCATGCAGTATTTCAAGTTCCTCGAAGATAAGCCAGTGGAAGAATTCTGGGCCGTCTTCCTGAATACCAAGAACCAGCCCTTGGGATGCCGGTGCATCACTATCGGGACAGTGGATTCATCCTTGGCCCAGCCTAGGGAAGTATTCTCAGCTGCCCTGCAGCATTTAGCGACATCCATCATTGTCGCCCATAACCATCCTTCCGGGGATGCCGAACCCAGCAGTGAAGACCTGGCTGTGACACGGAACCTGATTTCAGCAGGCGAAGTATTACATATCCCATTACTGGACCATGTAATCATTGGAAAATATGGTGACAAGTCCATCCGGGAACAGTATTCGCAGTATTGGGATGATTGATTCGGAAAGGAGAGATTGCTATGCCAGCAACCCGATTTATTTGTCCAAACGGACAGGAAGTACCTATCAATGAATGTCTTATACAGTGCCCTCATGGAAAAAGATGTATGTTCCTGCCGACATTGAGGGCTATCGCCAAATCGCTTCACCGTAATATCAAGGAACCTACCGTGACCGAATTGATTGCCAGTGTACGGGAAACCTATCTGAAGCGTATGACAAATTATGCCGTGAATCCGCAGGATGTATTATATGCATTACATGGTCAGGCGGTCCATACTATCAACGAGAATTTCACCGATGGGGATATGCTTAGTGAAGTTCGTCTCAGTGATATGCTGACCAGCGGTAAGTTTGACCTCTATGGCAATATCCTGAACAACAACGACGGTGTCCTGGGAGACCTGAAAGTCACCAGTTCCTATAAGCTCATGAAAGCTTTGGGGATATATAAGCAACGGGTCCCGACAGGTGAAGTCTATAAAACTGGTTCCCGGAAAGGAAAACCAAAGTATCGGAATGAGCTTCGCTATGATGGTGCTCATCACGTACTGGACTGGGCCATCCAGCTGAATTATTACCGTCTCTTGCTGGAACAGGAAGGGTTCCCGGTGCAGGAAATGTATATACAAGCCATGTGCCGGGACAATAACCTGCGGATAGCCGCTGAACGGGGTATTACACAAGCTATCTACGTCATCCCCATCAATCGAATCAGTGACCGTTGGTTACTCCGCTACTTCCATCACAAGGCAGAAATCTTCCATGAATGTATGAAGGAAAAGAAACTGCCACCAATCTGCTCCTCAAAGGAGCGCTGGAACGATCGTAAGTGTGAATCTTACTGTGATGCCCGTAGCAATTGTCCCTATGCCCAAAGACTGGCTAGAGAAAAGGAAGCCATGTGAAGAGGAGGTTGGAAAACATGGAAATCGCAATACATACGGAAAACGTGAAGGTCATCGCTCAGTTCCCCAACTTTAAATGTGTCATTGCCTTCAATGGGGAGCTGTACAAAGCCAGTGTGAATCTGGAGAAGAAAGAACTGTGCTTCGATGTGTCGAAAGACAAGATTCCTATGAAATGAAGGTGATACGATGGCTAATCAGGTAGGAAACATCTTGGAAGTTATCACCATGCATCCCACGGAAATCACAAAGGCTGCCCCTTTCGGACAGCCTTTGATTTCCCATTACGAAGATGGTTTCCTTGTATTACAGTTCAAGACCCGTAAAGCAGCTCCCATAAAAGCAGTCCAATCCTTGTCGGAAACCTTCCGGGAGGATGACTTCAGACTTCTCTGGGCCGATGAAGATTATTTCAATGTGGGAGAAATCCATTTCTTCGATGGTTGTGAAACAGATTGGTATTACCCGGATGGGAAGGAAGCAGAAGCGCTGTATCACCTCATCTGGGATTGTCTAGAAAAGGAGACGATGTGTTATGAAAAAACTCGCCGCTAAGTTATTGGATGTCATGCACGAATGTAGTTACGTCCAGAAAAACGGCAAGAATCAGTTCCATGGTTATAAGTATGCTACTAGTGCTGATGTACTGGAAAAGGTGAACCAATCCTTCGTCAAACATGGCATTATCTCATTGGCCAAACCGGAACTTTTCGACCTGACCGATGTGACGACCCTCAAAGGGAACATCGAAAAGCTGGCTACCATCCAGATGACGATTACCCTGATGGATGTTGAAACCGGTGAAACCTTTGAAATTATCGGTATCGGTTCCGGACAGGATGCTGGGGATAAGGCTGTAATGAAGGCCGAAACAGCAGCCATCAAGTACGCCTATATGCTAACCCTGAATATCAGTACAGGAGACGATCCGGAAGCAGACTCAAAGACCGACGAACACACCTTAGCTAGTACAGGTGGTCAAACCTCATGCGCAACGACGCAAAATGAGGTCAAACGACCTCCCCAAGTCGGCCGAAAGGCTGTAAATACGTTGGGGAAAGTCCATGTCTGTTCAGATTGTGGCGCTCGCATCAGTGATAAAGTGGCGGCCTATTCCAAGCAGCAATTCGGTCGTGAACTCTGCATGAGATGCCAGCATGAAGCAAGGGAAAGTGCCTGATTAGATGAATCATAGATAAGATATATATAGAAAACGAGCTTTTTGCTCAAGAGGGAAAAAAACTACAGATTGCGTTCCGAAGTTCCATAATTCCGCCTGGATTTCTTTATTCAGGCGGAATTCGGACGCATTTTTTCATATGTACATTGCCTTTGAAGCTAGTGCTAAAATTCCATGATTCCGCTATGATTTCTTTATTGAGGCAGAACCGGTTCCAAAATTCCACAATTCCACAGCATACTTATCGTTGATGATACAATTTTGAAATTGGTGCTGAAGACGCAGTGTCATTATTTTGGGAGTTATCGAGAAGCAGAAGAAGGTTATTGGTCCATTTTATAAAAAAGTCTATTAGTGGTATTAGGCAGGGTGATTCTTTTACGTATGTTTGAATGTTTTTAGTAATGCTTTTGCCACTTGTCTCTTTATGAAGGTCACTGAATTTACTGATTTGTAATTTCTTAGCAGGGATTCTTTCAAACATATAGCATACTATCATAGAGGAAAAAAATTCTGGCATGTAGGTATCCGCATTGAATTCATATTTTTTGATTATCTTTACGCGATTTTCTTTTGTAAGTTTGTCTATTTCATTTAGGTTTAACGCATATCTCTTGTGATTTATTACAAGGAAGACGGTTTGAGCGGTATTCCATAATAACTCTAGTTGCTTTTTTGATAGAGTATGGAACATGCTTTTTATTAAATTTTCATTCTCTTTATAAAATTTTTTCCAATTGCAAGCGATAGAACTTGAACGTTCACGACTGGTAAGTGTATGAAACTGATATTCCTTTTGGTGCCAGCCAATAGGCTTATTTATAGCATTTATTATTTTCATATATTCCCTAATAGGAACGTTTGTTTTAATAAAATCGGCGATTTCAAATAAAAAATCTTGATAATGAAGGAAAAACACTGCTTTGCGTAGGAGTTCGATACGTTTATATATCAAGGCGATAATATCGGGGTTATTATCGTCTACGCCATTTATCAATCTTCTCCGTAAATCGAATTCAGCTATTTCGTGAACCGGCCAAAACACGGGCCACCTATCACTTATCAACTGATTTGAAATGTTCCATTCTTCCATTAGAAAATAGTGGCAATTGTGGGCGGATAGATGAATATATAAGAGTGTTTGCAACAGTAATAATTGTTTTTGTGGCCCCGTATGGATGCTTGTAATATCCGTATAATATATATCGTCTTTGGACAAGGTGGATTTCAGGAGCAAGCCATGAGAAAGATTATTGCAGAAAGAAAAAATCCAGTATAGTTTTTCTGCACGTTTATTGCTGACTGTTAAAAGTGGTTTTAGTACATCAGTTGCACCATCTACAGATTTCCATTCAAATAGTTTTAGAATGGATTCGGCGAAATGTTTAAACGAGCTATAAAATAGATTGTCATATTGACGTTGTTGAGATGAATCAGTGGATTGAAGCCGTCCAGGAATGAAGAACTTGTTTTCATAAAGACAGTATAACAAAAAGACCCCAGATAAAGGCGCGCTGTCCATTGGAGGGCAGGTAAGCCCCGGAATCTCTATTGGTGTATTACAGATTTCTTTAAAAGTGTCAGTATAAATCCAGTCATTACTCCATTCTTTATTCGCATAATTATCTTTTATTAAATTTATGATTTTCAAAAGGTTAGCACTGTTCACAGTGAACCTGTCGTACAATTCATGGATTTTTTCATGGCTTACAAATTCTATACCATATTTTAAGTTGTAGTGGTCATCTTCATCCAAAAAAATATAGGATAATTTTAGGTTGTTGTACCACGGAGCCATGAGCGCGTTTGAGGAGACCTGATTGCTTTTAATATCTTCCATAATATTATCGATTATCTGTTGTGCTAGCTTAAAAGCTTCCTGGCAATCAGGCATGAATCTATCCTTATCTCTAGTCATGCAGGGCACCTTCTTCTGGTCAGATTATATATTTTAATTATAACTGATACTGAGCTTATTTTTAAGAGGATTAACGATAAAGAAATCGATTCAATAATACTATGAAACGGATTAAAATGTTTTTGATTATATGATATGAATTAAAGAAATATGTATAGAAAAATAATATTTTATCGATAATACAAAAAATAGCATATTTTGGCAGTGTTAATTCGTGCAGACGAAGCGGTGGTCATGGTGTAGTATAAGTAGCAAGTAAGCGTTAGTGTAAATTAAGGAGGAGCAATATGACAATTTATAATTCTGATATTACCGACGAAAACGGCCGTGCCCGCGAAGATTTAGTTCGCGAAGCGCTCTTGGCGACTCAGGCAGTCAAAAGTTTTGACGATCAGTTATTTATGGGAACTAATACCAATATATGGCAACCCATACCACTCTGTGATGCCGGACAGAAGATGATTCGCCGCGCCTTTTTTGATCCCCTGGCTCAAAGCCTCATCTCCCACCGGCTTATGGATACGGTCGTGGATAATATCGCGACTGATGTACGTTTTGACAGTATAGTCGATTTCCCCACCGACCTCGTGTGCTTTCAAAATGGCGAATTAAATATTTATACATCAGAATTCAGCGAGAAAATTATGCACGCGTATAAAACCGCGATTCAATGCCGGTATCTTCCCGAAGCAACCCTCGACGACGCGCCGACATTTAAAAAATTTTTGCAAACTTCGCTGGGCCACGATACCGCCAATTGGAATCGGCTTTTGGAAGCGATTACATATGTCTTATCGCCCATTGATACGCAAAAAATGGCCGTTTTTTTCATCGGGCCCAGCGGCTCTGGTAAGAGTGTTGTGCTGCGTCTCGTCCAGGCTCTGTTGCCGGAATATTCCGTGTCTACCCTTGACCTGTCGGAATTGGGTCATTACAACAACAATTCTACATTATACGGGAAAACAGTAAATATATCCAGCGACATCAATTCAGAAGGGTCCTTCGACATGTCTTTCTTTAAACGTGCTACATCGAATGAGCCAGTCCTGTTTTCTGAAAAATATTCGCGAAGCAAGTCGGGCCGGTTTTCAACGAAGCTGCTGTTCGCTGGGAATGCCATGCCGAATATCAAGGCTGCGGAGATTGATCCATTCGTAAAACGCTGTGACATAGTGTACTTTAAAAATGCCGTTCGTAAAATGATATAAATTATCATCTCTATGAGGAGCTGCTGCCAGAAAAGGATGTCGTCGTGACCTTAGCTTTTAAGGCTGCGCAAACGGGCCTGTTTAAAACCGGCAGGCCTGTCCCCTGCCCTGATTCGGATGCGGCGATTCGATTCTTCAAGATGGAACGCGATCCATTTGGATTCTTTTTGCATGATTGCCTAGAGGCCGGAGGACCGGAGGATTTTATTATCCCCAAGCACGTTAAGCTTGCCTACCGCTGGTACTGTGATGATAACGGCCTAGCGGAAAAAAAGGTCGTTGGGGCCAACTCAGCACTCAAGACTTGTTTTCCGGATGCCCAAACTGTCCGGAAGAATCTCAAGGCCTTCGGCGAAGGAGTGCCATATGTTACGTTCGGCGTTCGATTCAAACCGGATTTGCTCACGGTTCTGCCACGGAAAATTCCGGACTTTATTACCCGTTTTAAAGGAACGGGCTGTCGAAAAAAGTCGTAATGGTTCATAAAAGGAGGTCAAAGTATGGCTGATAACAAAAAAAAAATCGTTTAATCTGCCCCTCCAGCTCGCTTGCAAGCTGGAGGAAGTAGCAAAGGCTCGGGATCGTAGTGAAACAGACATTTTGAAATATATTCTCAACGAATATTTTCAGGCGTCAACAAGAGAAAAAATGGATGATAATGTACCTGTGAACCAATCACAAGTTGCGCAGGAGATACAGTTCATAAATATTTTGCTTAGCGATCCATTAGCTGAAAATTCGGTTTGTTATCGACGTTTACGAAAGGAGTTAGATCGATTATGTCAAATACTGAAAATGCCATCATGCGATGGATAAATTACAAGAACACATCCTATGACGGATTTACCAAGGCACTACGGTATATCAACAATCCAAAGGCGGCGCCTATAAAATACCAGTCGCTCGGATATCTGAAGGCCGGTCATGAAGTTGATGACCTGAAAATCATTAATGATCGCTACAAAAAGCCTGATGATACGCGGCTTTACAAGCACTTAATTTGTGCTTTCGGTGATCCGGAATTATCGGAAACTAAGGCCTACGAGTTCATGACACAGTTCCTGGAATCTATTCGGAAACGTTATCCCGTGGCTTTCTCGATTCATACAAATATTCCTAAACGGCTGCATGCTCACGCCATCATCGGCATGACAGACATATGGACAGGGAAGAAGTTTTCCCAAAGCCCGAAAGATTTGGCTGAATGGCGGACACGGTATGATGAAATAGCAGCACTGCCGGAATTTCAGATGCCGTTGCTGCGCAAATCGCCGAAAGAATGCAAGAATAAGGGAGGAGTAGCTAGTATGACTACGAATGATAAACTGGAAGCAGGAAACCGCAATGAAGAGCTGTTGCCATTGTATCAGCCGTTGCCAGTCAATATGGGGCCGGTAAATTGGGAAGATCCCAATTCAATGGGCGGCGTAAATCCGTCAATTTATCAGCCGTCGCCAGTCAATATGGTACCGGCAAATTGGGAAGATCCCCATTCAATGGGCGGCGTAAATCCACCAATTTATCAGCCGTCGCCGGTCAACGTGGTACAACCGCAACCTTGCTCTGTGAATCGGCCAACAACCTATGAAGGAATCGCACCGGCCATGCCCAACGACGTTTCTTTATGTCTAGCGCAGGCTCGCAGGTTTGAGGCTGCGACTGGCTTCGTTCAAGCAATAGGCCGACAGTGGTGGATGGCGTATAATACGGGATTTAAAGATGGGAGGAACAAGAAATGATCGAAAATTTTGAAAACATGGACATCAAAGGATTTACGGAGGTGTTTTTTCATCAAATTGAAAAAAACATATCAATACGGGGTTAATGCCGGTCAAAACTATGACACCGCCATTGTCTCTGAAACGTCATCGGATATTACGTCCGAGAGCGATAGCTACGATGATAGAGAGGATGAAAGGGATACCGTGTCTGAACCGGCTAAAGCGTATCTGGGTGCATACGATTGCGTTGCCTATGGGGTATACGATAGCGTTTCCAAGCACAGAAATTCGCTGCCATATTGGAAAAAAACTTCGTATAACGACGATATTTTCGATAGTTACGAGGAAGCTCTGGAATTTGCTCGAAATGGAGTCAGCCAGTTATCAGGGGTTCCTGTCAATCAGATGCCACCTATGGAAGGTCGCATCAACTTTAGAAATCGCATTGTCAAAGGGGGGAAAATAACATGGACAAAAAACTCTTGACGCCCGATGAGTTTATTGCACAGGTGCCGGTCGGAAAATCCACACTGTACCGGTACATCCGAACCGGACAAGTTCCAAGTGTTAAAATCTGCGGCCGGGTCTTCATTCCCACTTCATACCTCGAAGAGGTATTGCGCAAAGCGAACTAGACTCGGCGATGGGGGCGGCATTTGCGCCTCCCCCCTCCCTGTATTTGAGAAAGGAGATAAAAAGATGAAAAAACGATTCCGCCACGAAGGCACTATCAATTACAATAAGCAGCGGCGAAACTACGAAGGGCAGGTCCGCTATCAAAAAGAGGATGGAACGTATGCTCGAAAACATTTTCGTGGAGCTTCCCGTGAAGAGGTAAAGAGAAAAGTACAACAGTTCTTAGAAGGCAACCCTGAACAGTCACAAGTTTATACTGTGGAAACTTGGCTAGAAGACTGGCTCAAAACGAAAAAACTGGAAGTAAAAATTAAGACTTATGAACGGTACCGCTGTACTATCTATGCCCATATTTTTCCGTACATTGGGACTATTCCTCTGAAGTCGTTAACGACGATGAAGTTGCAAGATTATCTGACTACATTGGCAAACAGGCCATCCCGTCTTCATAGGAAGTTGGCTCCGAGGACTGTCAATGGGGTTCGGCGTTTGTTGATTGGGGCGTTTAATGATGCCGTGAACTTTGATGTGTTGCAAAAGAATCCGATGTTGGGAACCAAGCCGTTACGAGTAGAAAGAACGGAAATGCATATCCTTACGAAGAAGAAAGCAGCTAAACTATTACAAGTTGCAAAATCTGATAACATGATTTCTTGGATCATTATTGCCGTTGCCTTGGGGACGGGTATGCGTATAGGCGAAATTTTTGGCTTGCGATGGCAGCGTGTCGACTTAGTACACAAGAAGATTTTGGTCAGTGAAACTGTTGTTCATACGAACCATACCAATATTGTCCAATCGACAGGGAAAACGGCTGGAAGTTATCGGACCATCCCTATTTCTGCTTCGTTGGTCAGTGATTTGGAAGTGTATCATCAGTGGCAAGATGACTTGAAAAAGATGATTTCCGGATATCACGATCAGGATTTCGTAATTGCAAAATTGAACGGAGATGTATTAGACCCCAGTAATTTTTCGGCTAGAACCTTTAAAAAATATTTGAAACAAGCAGGTATTACCTCAGAATTTAGAGTGCATGATTTGCGCCACACTCATATTACGTGGCTTCTAGAAGCGGGCGTCAACATAAAGGTCATCTCCCAGCGAGCCGGACATGCTTCGACCAGAATCACACTTGATACGTACAGTCATGTCATGCCGAGTATGCAGGATGCAGCTGTGGAAGCTTTGGATAAGATTAGCGATGAATTGCAAGGAATAAAAGAATCGGCTATGGAATACTTGGTATCTTAAATGCAAAGGGGCCATTAGGAGTGTCGTTTCATACGGCACTTCTTTTTTGTATTCCATCGACATAGTATAATTATAATGTAATGTAAAGGGGGATGTGGATTGTACAAAAAAACGAAATTTGGTACAATGAGGTCAAAAGGAGGTGTGGCCGATGAATGAAGAGATAATACAGGATGTAAAGGAACAGCTGGCAGGGGCATTGGATTACGATCAAGCAGCTAAAGGCGTTTTATCGCAGAAAAAGGTGCTGGCTTATATCTTGAAACGGACGGTTCCCGAATTTGAATCGGCCAGCCTCGACGATATTGCCAATATCTACATCGAAGGAACGCCGGAAGTCAGTACGGTTCCGGTCTCTAAGGATAAAACGAACGCGGTCCGCCATGCCTTAGAACGACAGGATACGCCGAAAATCAAAGGGGCACAGAATGAAGATAACAGCATAACCGAAGGCAGCATCGTCTTTGACATCTTGTTCCGGGCGAAGGCGCCGGAAACGAATGAGCTTATCACGCTGATTATCAATGTAGAAGCACAAAAACGATTGAACCCGAAAAAGAAGACCGGAGATACCTATCCTCTATTAAAAAGAGCTGTCTATTATGCCAGCCGATTGATTTCTTCGCAAAAAGGGACCGAATTCATCAATAGCGACTACGATAAAATAAAGAAGGTCTATACTATTTGGATCTGCATGGAGGCCCCACAGGGGAAAAGTGCTATCAACCGTTATCAGCTGAAAGAACAGCATTTGCTGCACCGCTATAAGGAACCTTGTCAAAATTATGACCTTATGGGCATCATCTTTGTCTATCTGGGAAACAGCAAAGTCAAGGACCAGCTGATAAACTTGCTTGATTTGATGTTCAAATCGTCAAAGGACGCCAGTGAAAAGATTACGACTCTGCATAATGATTTTGGAATTGATTTGACACAAGAAGGAGAGGGGGATTTGGCAGTCATGTGTAACTTAGGAGAAGGAATATACGAAGATGGCCTGATGAAAGGCAAGCAAGAAGGATGGGAAAAAGGCAGAAAAGAAGGTAGAGCAGAAGGTAGAGAGGAAGGCAGAAAAGAAGGTAGAGCAGAAGGTAGAAAAGAAGGTAGAGCAGAAGGCCGAACCGAAGGAAAATTGGAATTCGCTCTCGAACTGTTAAAGGATGGGATGGCCTTGGATAAAGTGGCGAAGTATAGTAAACTATCGTTGGCCATGATCGAAAAACTGGCCAAACAAAATAAATTGATTTAGCATCTGAACTCATAGATATTCATGGGGGGCCATTTGGGGGGCCATTGATATGCACCCAGCGGTAAATGTGATAAAATTGGAAAAATTAGCTTATAAATATGACGAAATAAAGCCAATGGAGAATATAAAAAAAGATAATTATACAATGAGCTTTTTGCTAAATCGTTAGAGGTCGTAAGGCCTGCGAGAGTTCGAATCTCTCTCACTCCGCCAGATTACTGGACAGAGAGCACCTAGGAAAATTTCCTGGGTGCTCTTTTTTTGCCATGAATGTGGATTGTACAAAAAAACAAAATTTGGTACAATGAGGCAAAATGGGTATCATCAAAGAACGCCAGTGAAAAGATTACGACCCTGCATAATGATTTTGGAATTGATTTGACACAAGAAGGAGAGGGGGATTTAGCAGTCATGTGTAACTTAGGAGAAGGAATATACGAAGATGGCCTGATGAAAGGCTAGCAAGAAGGATGGGAAAAAGGCAGAAAACCTTTAAATTAAAAAACATCCGCTAACCACTAACTGCTAGCCGCTAACAACCTTAAAGGGCTTGTCGTTGTGTGACAAGCTTTTTTTTAAGCTACGCAGCGGCCTGGTTTTTTGGTACAATATTCGTGGAATCTTATTTTCACGAGGTGTCTGACATGGATATAAAATATTATGATATTGGGCTCAATTTATTTACCCGGTCTTTTCCCAAACCGGAAAAAATCATTGCCGATGCGGCGGCGGACGGTATCTGCTGTATCCTGACTGGGTCGGAGGCCCGGGAGAACCGTCTGGTCAATCAGTTTGTCCGCAATCACACGGCTTTTGGCACGGCCGGTATCCATCCTCACGTGGCTGATGAAGCGACGGAGGAGGATTTGGAGGAAATCCGGCGCATCGTCACGACGAATCCGAAAGTCGTCGCCGTTGGCGAAACGGGTCTTGATTACGACCGCATGTATTCTAAAAAAGAGAACCAGCTCCACTTTTTCAAAGCCCTCATTGCCATGGCGGAAGAATTAGGTAAGCCCATGTTCCTTCATGAACGGGACGCAGCTGATGACTTCCTGGCTTGTTTCAAGGGGCATGAAGGGCTTTGCCCGCAATCGGTCGTCCACTGTTATACGGGCGACAAGAAGACGCTGGAAAAGATGCTCGATTTAGGCTTTTATATCGGTATTACCGGCTGGATCTGCGATGAACGGCGGGCGGCTCCCTTACGCGATGCTGTATCCATCCTGCCCTTGGACCAGGTCCTCATCGAAACGGATGCACCGTACCTGACGCCGCGGGGTTTCCACCTGCCCCGGACCAATGTGCCCAACAACATCACCTATGTGGCACAGACCCTGGCCGGGTATATGGGCGTATCTGTCGAAGAATTGACAGCCCATGCCAAAGCAAATACAGAAAAACTTTTCAAAATACAGCCATAATGCAAGGGCCTTTCTCTTTATAGTTATAGTACGGAGTTTGTAGGGGTCGCCCATGGGCACCCGTTAGGGACTTGGATGGCTTTCCTAGCAAGCTGATTGGGAAATCGTACATATTCCAGAGAGAGTGCCCTACGTGGTCGCCCCTACAAGAAAAGGATTTGTCGCACGTGCGACAAATCCTTTTTTTATGTCTCATACAGTCTCTTGCGAGCTGCCCTTTTTTGCTGGTATAATAAACTTGATAGACTATGCATAAAATTTATTTTTGCCCTGCAAAGGAGGGTTTTTTATGAATATTGCGCAATATACGAAAGCGGCCTCTCTGGAAGAAGCGTGGGAGCTTAACCAGAAACGGTCCGCTGTCGTCCTCGGCGGCTGCTGCTGGCTCCGCTTGTCGCCGCAGCGGCGCATTGCCCAGGCTATCGACTTGTCGGCGCTGGGGCTGGACCAGATCGAAGAAGGGGAGGACTCTTTCCGCCTGGGTGCTATGGTCACGTTAGGGCAGCTCGAAGGCCACGATGGGCTGGCCGCTTTTACTCAGGGCGCCATGAAGGAAGCGGTCCGCCATATCGTCGGGACCCAGTTCCGCAATATGGCGACCGTTGGTGGCAGTATCAGCGGGCGCTTCGGCTTTTCCGACATTTGGACGCTGTTCCTGGCCCTGGATGCCCAGGTCGAATTGTACAAGGGCGGCATCGTCAGCCTGGCCGATTTCGGTCAGACCGGGCCGGGGAAAGACATCGTGACTCACATCATCATCCCGAAAAAGGCCTGCCAGACGGCGTATGATTCGCTGCGCCTCAATGAAACGGACTTCCCTGTCATCGCCGTGGCCGTATCGGCTGACGCAGAAAATGTGCGCTGTGCCATCGGCGCCCGCCCGGCCCGGGCAGAAGTCGTCCGTCTGCCGGCAGCTGATGTGCGCCGCCAGGGCTTGGAAGGGGCTGCCCAACAAATTGCCCATTCCATGACTTATGAAAGCAATATGCGCGGTTCCGCCGATTACCGCCAGGATATGGCTGTCGTCCTCTGCCGGCGCTTATTGGCAAAAGTTCTGGGAGGTGACCAGTGATGACCATTACGTATTGGCTGAACGGCAAGAAGGCGACGGCTGACGTCGCGCCGGGCCTGATGCTCTATGATTTTCTCCGCAGCCAAGGCTGTTACAGCGTCAAATGCGGCTGTGAAACGACGAACTGCGGCCTCTGTACGGTCTGGATTGACGATGTGCCTATGTTGTCGTGTGCCCTGCTGGCTGTCCGCATCGACGGCCGCCATGTGACGACCCTCGAAGGTTTGCAGGATGAAGCCAAAGAATTCGCTTTCTATATGGGCCGCGAAGGCGCCGACCAGTGCGGCTTCTGCAACCCCGGTTTCGTCATGAACGTCCTGGCCATGGTCCGCAAGCTGGATGCGCCGACAGAAGAGGAAATCAAGGAATTCCTGTCAGGCAATCTCTGCCGCTGCACGGGCTACATGAGCCATATGCGGGCTATCAAGGCCTATTTCAAAGCCAAGGGGAAGGAGGTCCGGGCATAATGGAATACAAAGCTATCAATCACGTTGTCGCCAAGAAGGATTCTCAGGCCCTGGTCACGGGCCAGCCGGTCTATACGGATGATCTGCGGCCCAAGGATTGTCTCATCGTCAAGGCCCTGCGCAGTCCCCATGCCAGAGCCATCGTCAAGAAGGTGAATAAGAGCGCTGCCGAAAAGGTGCCGGGCATCGTCTGCATCGTCACGGCTGAAGACGTGCCTCAGTCGCGTTTCACCATTGCCGGTCAGACCTATCCGGAACTGAGCCCGTATGACCGCCTCATCCTGGATAAGCAGATCCGCTTCGTCGGCGATCCCGTCGCCCTCGTCGCCGGTACCAGTGAAGACGCCGTCGACAAGGCCTTGCGCGTCCTCCGCGTCGAATACGAAGTCCAGGAACCGCTCCTCGATTTTACCAAAGCCCTGGACAATGATATTGTCGTCCATCCCGAAGACAACTGGAAGCCCCTGGTCGATGTCGGCGGCGACAACAAGCGCAATCTCGTCGCCCAGGCCTGTGATGAACACGGTGATGTCGATGCCGTCCTGGCTTCGTCAGACATCGTCATCGACAGGACCTATCATACGCGCCAGAATCAGCAGGGCGCTATGGAAACGTTCCGGGCCTATGCCTATAAGGATGCCTTTGGCCGACTGACCATCGTCAGCTCGACACAGGTACCGTTCCACGTCCGCCGCATCGTCGCCAACGCCCTGGAAATCCCTAAATCGAAGATACGCGTCATCAAACCGCGCATCGGCGGTGGTTTCGGTTCCAAGCAGACGGCTGTCATGGAAGTTTATCCGGCTTATATTGCCTGGCTGACGGGGAAGCCGGCCTATATGGTCTACAGCCGGGAAGAATCGATGACCGTATCGACGCCGCGTCATGAATCGCAGATCCGCGTCGTCCTCGGCGCCAGCAAGGACGGCCATATCCGCGGCATCTTCCTCGATTCCTTATGGAATGCCGGCGCCTATGGCGAACACACGCCGACGACGGTCACCTTGTCAGGCCATAAGTCGATTCCTTTATACAATGCAGCCGAAGCCTTCCGCTTCAGCTATACCTGCGTCTATACCAATACCATTGCAGCCGGCGCTTATCGCGGTTACGGTGCGACTCAGGGGCTGTTCGCCCTGGAAACGGCCGTCAACGAACTGGCTGCGGCTCTGCACATGAGCCCCGTTGCCCTGCGCCTGAAGAATATGGTCCGCCAGGGTCAGGTCCTGCCGGCCTATTTCAATGAAACGGCCTTGAGCTGTACGCTGGATAAATGCCTGGAACGGGTCGTCCAGATGTCGGGCTGGAAGGACGACTGCCCGCGCCAGGTCCTGCCCAACGGCCATATCCGGGCCATCGGCATTGCGACGGCCATGCAGGGGTCGAGTATTTCCAATGTCGACGTTGCTTCGGTCACCATCAAGGTCAATGACGACGGCTTCTATTCCCTCAATATCGGCGCTACCGATATGGGGACGGGCTGCGATACCATCCTGGCCCAGATTGCCGCGGAATGTCTTATGTGCCCTGTCGACAATGTCGTTACTTATGGCGTCGATACGGATACATCGCCGTACGACAGCGGATCCTATGCGTCGTCGACGACATACCTCACGGGCAATGCCGTCGTCAAGACCTGCCAGAGCCTGATACAGCGCATGAAAGAACGGGCAGCTGTCAAGCTCGGCGCAGCTAACGTTGACGATTTGGAATTCGACGGCAAAGCCATTACCGACTTGTCTACTGGGAAGAAAATCACCCTCAAGGACTTGGGCAATGACGCCATGTTCATGAATGACATCGCCCTGGAAGCGACGGAATCATGTTATTCGCCGACCAGTCCGCCGCCGTATATGGCCGGTGCGGCAACGGTCGACGTCGACCCGGAAACGGGGCACATCTCCCTGGTACAGTATGACGCCATCGTCGACTGCGGTACGGTCATCAATCCGGCCCTGGCCAAAGTCCAGACCGAAGGGGGCATCGTACAGGCCATCGGCATGGCCTTGACCGAAAATATCCAGTATACGCCGTCGGGCCGCCTGCAGAATAACTCCTTCATGCAGTACCGTATGCCGACGCGCATGGACCTGGGCCAGATTAACGTCGAATTTGAACCGAGCTATGAACCGAACGGGCCTTTCGGCGCCAAGTCCATCGGCGAACTGGTCATCGACTCGCCGGCACCGGCCATTGCCCACGCCATCTATAACGCTACGGGCATCTGGCTGCGCGACTTGCCCATGACCGCCGAAAAACTCTACAAGGCTATGCAACTGTAGGGGCCGCCCAAAGGGCGGCCCGCAGGTCGCAGGTCGCACTCCGCAATGCAGGAGCCGTCCTGTACGGCCTGCCCTGGCGCCCTTTATAGGGGAGCTGTCAGCAACGCTGACTGAGAGGTTGCTTTTTCTCAGAAATTTCAATGAAAAAGGGCTATCGTATTAAGTGTTTTTGCTTAATGCGATAGCCCCTTTTTATGTATTCGGGTGTAGTCGGAGTGCATTATCCCCGTCATTCGAGGCGGGCCGCCTTGACAGGACGGCCCCTACATACGGTCCAAGGGACCGTTGCGGTCTGCGTTATCCCCATCATTCAGGGCGGGCCGCCTTAGCAGGACGGCCCCTACATACGGTCCAGGGGACCGCTTCGGCCTGCGAACCACGAACCACTAGGCCGAAGGCCGAAGCCACGAGCCACGAACTCCTCACTTCACAATCATGACGGGCAGGCCCGAATGGGTCGTGATGTAGCGGCTGACGCTGCCCAGGAGGATCGAGGCCAGGCCGCTGCGGCCGCGGCTGCCCATGATGAGCAGGTCCGAGCCGTCTTTTTCGGCTTTTTTGAGGATTGTCGGGCCCGGACGGCCGATGTTGGCGACGAAGTGGATGTCGACGCCGCCTTTATGGTCGGCAATGGCGGCCTTGCACAGGGCGAAGACGCGGTCGGCGCTCTGGCGCAGGCGGTCGGTCAAGTCTTCGAGGCCGCGTTTTTTCTGGTCCAGTGCCGTTTCTTCAGCGATGAGGTCGCGCATGTTGGCGACGTGGAAGACCGTGACCGATGCGCCGTCGGCTTTGGCGAATTCTACGGCGTAGCGGACGGCTTTCAGTGATTCTTCCGAGCCGTCAGCCGGGACGAGGATGCGCCGGTACGGTCCTTCTTTCTTATTGTGTGCCAAGAGGACCGGGCATTTGGCATGGGCCAGGACGTAGGTGCTGGCACTGCCCAGGAGCTGTTCTGACAGGGAATGGCTGCCCCGGCGACCCATGACGATGAGGTCGGCGTCGCATTTGTCGGCTTCGCTGAGGATGCCGATTTCCGGCGTGCTGACCAGCTGGACCGTGTGGACCATCAGGTTTTCCGGAACGGCTTCCATTGCCTTTTCCAGGACGTAGCCGCTCTTGTCTTTGGCCAGCTGGGTCAGGTCCTTGACTTTTTCGTCGGTCATGTCTTCAAAGACGTCGAACGAGTCCAGGACGGCATCGGCATTGGTGATGTTGACGATGGTCAATTCAGCATTATAGACGTTGGCAATGTCGATGGCATGCTGCAAGGCGTTGTGCGACGGTCTGGAACCGTCAATAGGAACCAAGATGTTTTTCATGATACATACCCCCTTTGTATAGAGACTATTTTTCCAGCGAACTGTTGATGCGGACGCCGCTCATGAAGGGCATGACCGGCTTGGTATCTTCCTGTACCGGTTCGCGGATGCCTTCAAAGGTCGTCGTCAGCATCAGCTTCAGGCGATTGGTCTGGTTGACCGAGCTGGCGCTGGGGTCATAGTCGATAGCGACGATATTCGTTTCCGGGAAGGCGGCTTTCAAGGTCTTGATCATGCCTTTGCCCGTAACGTGGTTCGGCAGGCAGGCCCAGGGCTGGAGGCAGACGATGTTCTTGGCGCCGCGGTGGATGAGGTCGATCATATCCCCCGTGAGGAACCAGCCTTCACCGGCTTCATGGCCCAGGGACAAGTATTTCTTCGCTTCGTCAGCAATGTCGTAAATGGATGTGATCGGGTCGAAATGGCGGCTCTTGGCGACGGCCTGTTCGTAAGGCTTGCGGTACCATTCCAGGAGGCGGACGGCAGTCTTGCTGAGGAAGGAATCCTTCCAGCTGCCTGACAGGTATTTATGGCGGAACTGGTTGTCCAGCTGGCCGTAGAGGAAGAAGTCTGCCAGGCCGGAGACGATGATTTCGCCGCCTTCTTCTTCAATCATGCGGACGATGTGGTTATTGGCGATGGGGTGGAACTTGACGTAGATTTCACCGACCAGGCCGATGCGCGGCTTCATGGTTTCACTCATGTCGATGTGGTCGAATTCGTCGATGAGGTCGCGGATATTTCTCTTGAATGATTTGAAATCGGCTTTCTTCAGTTGTTCGGCACATTTCTTCTGCCACTTGTGGAAGAGGGCTTCGGCTGTCCCCTTGACCTTTTCGTAAGGCCGCGTGCGGTAGAGGACCTGCTGCAGGGCGTCGCCGTAGATCATGCCCATGACCAGGCGGTGCCAGAAGCCGATGCCGGGCTGGAAACCGGGCTGCTTGTTCATGCCCTTGAGGTTCAGCGACAAGATGGCGACCTGGGACATGTTGGCGTCGTTCAGGGCTTTGCGGATCATGCCGATGTAGTTCGTCGCCCGGCAGCAGCCGCCGGTCTGGGAAATCATGACTGTCGTGTGGTCCAGGTCGTATTTGCCCGATTTAAGGGCCGTAATGATCTGGCCCAGGCTCATGATGGCCGGATAGCAGGCATCGTTGTGGATATAGGCCAGGCCCGTGTCGATGGCCTTCTGGCCCTGGTGGGGCAGGAGTTCGACGCGGTAGCCTTCATGTTCAAAGGCGGCACTGAACAAGGGGAAATGAATCGGCGTCATCGACGGAGCCAGGATGACGTTCTGCTTGGCGTCTTCCTTGGTGAAAATCGTCTTTTCGTAAGAATACGGTTCGACGACATGGTCTTCTTTGGGACGGTGATTCATGACGAAGAGCAGCGAGCGCAGGCGGATGCGGATGGCACCCAGGTTGGAGCCTTCGTCGATCTTGAGCAGTGTATGGATCTTGTGGCCGTGGGCTAGGATGTCCTGGACCTGGTCGGCGACGATGGCGTCAAGGCCGCAGCCAAAGGAATTGAGTTCGACCAGTTCCAGGTTCGGATGCTGTGTGATGTACTGGGCAGCCCGGTAGAGGCGCGAATGGTAGGACCACTGGTCGACGATGCGCAGGTGGCCCGGGAACTGGCCCAGGGGAGCGACGCCGTCTTCGGTAAGGACGGCCAGGCCCAGGCTGTTGATGAGTTCCGGGATGCCGTGGTTGATTTCCGGGTCGATGTGGTACGGACGGCCGCAGAGGACGATGGCCCGCTGGCCCGTCTTTTCCAGGTTATCCAGGATTTTTTTGGTAATGTCGTATATCTTCTGTTTATATGCTTCTTCTTCGTCCCAGGCGGCAGCGGCAGCGGCTTTTACTTCGTGAGCCGGCAGGTTCCAGGCCTTCAATTCTTCGGCCAGGCGTTTACCGATGCGTTTCTTGTCGTGGAGGGGCAGGAAGGGGCAGAGGTAAGGCGTATTGGTTTCGGCCAGGCGTTCGCCCATATTGTTGCGGATGACTTCGGGATAGCTCATGACCATGGGGCAGTTGAAGGTATTGTCCTTGCTGCCTTCGCTGGGGCCGTTCTGGATGCACGGATAGAAGATGCGGTCGACGCCCTTTTCCAGTAGGTTCTCGATGTGGCCGTGGACCAGTTTGGCCGGGTAGCAGGCCGAGTCCGACGGAACCGTGTCCATGGCCTTTTCAAACAGGGCCTTCGACGACGGGTCCGAGAGGACGACGGTGTAGCCGAGTTTGGTGAAGAACGTGAACCAGAAGGGATAGTCTTCGTACATATTGAGGACCCGCGGGATACCGACGGTGCCGCGCGGCGCATTTTCTACGGGCTTATAGCCGAAGAGCAGGTTATATTTGACCTTGTACATGTTGGGCAGAGGCTTCTTGCGGGCTGCTGTCGAGCCGGCGGCACCGCGTTCGCAGCGGTTGCCGGTGATGAAGGAACGGCCGTCGTTGAAGGTGTTGACCGTCAGCAGGCAGTTGTTGGTGCACAAGCCGCAGTGGCGGATGGACGTCGTGACCTGCAATTCTTCCAGGGCTTTCGGGCTGACGATGGTCGATTTGGCATGGTCTTCGTGGTAGGCCGTGCGGCAGATGAGGCCCATGCCGAAGGCCCCCATGAGGCCGGAAATGGCCGGGCGGATGACGTGGCGGCCCAAGAGTTTTTCAAATGCCCGCAGGACGGCGTCGTTGTAGAAAGTACCGCCCTGGACGACGATGTGCTTTCCTAATTTGGCCGGATCTTTGACTTTGATGACTTTATAAAGGGCATTCTTGATGACCGAATAGGAAAGGCCGGCGGAAATGTCGGCCAGCGTGGCCCCTTCTTTCTGGGCCTGCTTGACTTTGGAGTTCATGAAGACCGTGCAGCGCGAGCCCAGGTCAATGGGGCTCTTGGCCAGCAGGGCGGCCTGGGAGAAGTCCTGGATGGACATTTTCAGGGATTTGGCAAAGGTATCCAGAAAGGAACCGCAGCCCGACGAGCAGGCTTCGTTGAGCAGGATATCTTCGATATGACCGTCTTTGATGCGGCTGCATTTCATGTCCTGGCCGCCGATATCGAGGAGGAAGTCGACGTCCGGGCAGAAGTGGGACGCTGCCTGATAGTGGGCAATGGTTTCGACTTCGCCCAGGTCGAGGTGCAGCGCTTCTTTGAGCAGCGATTCGCCGTAGCCCGTGATGCCGGCCTTGGCGATGAAGGCCTTTTCCGGCAGGCGGCGGTAGACTTCGGCGACGATTTTCTTGGCTGCCGCCAAGGGGCTGCCTTCGTTGTTCTGATAGTGCGAATAGAGAATCTTCATGTCTTCGCTGAGGACGACGGCTTTAATCGTCGTCGAGCCGGCGTCGATGCCCAGGTAGCACGGGCCGCTGTAGGTGGTGATGTCCGCCTGGGGGACGGTATGCTGGCTGTGGCGGGCCCGGAATTCGTCGAGCTCAGCCTGATTGTTGAACAGCGGTTCGACGCGGTCCGATTTGGCCAGCGTCGATTCGTCGACGCTCTTCAGCTGGCCCATGAGGTTCATGAAGGACACGGGTTTCGTGTCTATACTGCCCAGGGCGGCGCCGATGGCCACGTAGACCTGGGCGTTTTCCGGGGCGATGACCTGTTCCGGTGTCAAGTGGAGCGTCTTGGCGAACTGTTCCCGAAGCTGGGACAAGTAGGTCAGCGGGCCGCCTAGGAAGCAGACTGTCCCCTTGATGGGGCGGCCGCAGGCCAGGCCGGTGATGGTCTGGAAGACGATGGACTGGAAGACCGACGCCGCGACGTTTTCCTTGCTGGCCCCTTCGTTGAGCAGGGCCTGGATGTCGGTCTTGGCGAAGACGCCGCAGCGGGCGGCGATGGGATAGATCGTGTCGGCTTTCTTGGCCATTTCATTGAGACCGCCGGCATCGGTGTCGAGGAGGGTCGCCATCTGGTCGATGAAGGCTCCGGTCCCGCCGGCGCAGTTGCCGTTCATGCGGTGTTCGTTGCCGCCGGTCAGGTAGGTGATCTTCGCATCTTCGCCGCCGAGTTCGATGATGACGTCCGACTGGGGATAGTACGTGCGGACGGCTTTGGTCCCGGCGATGACTTCCTGCAAAAAGGGGATGTGCAGGTAGTCTGCCAGGGCGATGCCGCCAGAGCCGGTGATGGCCATGGTGATTTGACGGTCGCCAAAGATTTCATAGGCGTTTTGCAGTAAATCCCAGACTTTTTGGCGTATATCCGTATAGTGGCGGACATAGCATGCGTGGAGGCACTGTTTGGCATGATTGAGGACGGCGATTTTTACCGTCGTCGAGCCGATGTCAATGCCGATATGTAAGAGATTTTTCATGTTTTGTCACCCTATCGGTTTACCAACCGATTCTTTCTTATAAATTTCTATATGATAAAGACTATATATAAAGAGTCTACTTTATATTGTACCATATTCCTCTTATTCTGTAAGGGGTGGGGCAGAGGATTTTTTTACGACCCAAAATGAGTTACGACAAATGGTGGTAAATATGGTAGAATAAAAGTGCCAATGTCTTAATGAAAACTATACTTTATATGATAAAGGAGCCTTGTCATGAGAAAATTCGTAACGGAACATCAGTCCCCCTACCTGGATTTGACGACGGAAGTGTCGGATATCCTCTACCGCGGCTATTCACAGTTCCAGGATATCATCGTCGCCGATTCCAAGGAATTCGGCTGTATGCTCGTCCTGGACGGCGTTTTCCAGACGTCCATCAAAGATGAATTCATGTACCATGAAAGCATCGTCCACATCCCCATGTTCCTCCATCCCAATCCCAAGAAAGTCCTCATCATCGGCGGCGGCGATGGCGGCGCTGCCCGGGAAGCCGTCCGCCATCCGGAAGTCGAATCGGTCACCATGGTCGACATCGACGGCAAGGTCATCGAATTATCCAAGCAGTATTTCCCGGAAATCGCCAAGGCCATGATCGAAGGCGACCCGAAACTGACTGTCAAAGTCGGCGACGGCATCGCGTTCATGCGGGAAGCAGAAAATTACTACGACGTCATCATCGTCGACTGCTCGGACCCTGTCGGTCCCGGCGAAGGCCTGTTCTCGTATGATTTCTACAAGGATACCTTCAGGGCCCTCAAAGACGACGGCCTCTTCGTACAGCAGACCGAATCGCCGTTCATGCACCGCAAGCTGGTCAAGGATATCTTCGACTGCGTGTCGGACATCTTCCCCATCACCCGCCTGTACACGGCCTTCATCCCCCTCTATCCGTCGGGCATGCACTGTTTCACCATGGGCTCGAAGAAATACGATCCCCTTACGTGGCAGCCGAACCGCAAACGGACCTTCCCGACGCGGTACTATAACGAAGGCATCCAGCAGAGCGCCTTCGTCCTGCCGAATTTCGTCAAAGATTTATTGTACGGTGAAAAAGAACGCTAAAAAAGTTTGAAAAAGTGCTTGACTTTGTGAGCGACTCATGGTAAGATTATCTACGTTGACGGCGTTAATACAGCGCGGCCGACGCAGATAATCTAATATGGCGGGTATGGTGAAGTGGTTAACACGGCGGATTGTGGCTCCGTTACGCTAGGGTTCGAATCCCTATACTCGCCCCATAGGGGTATAGCCAAGTGGTAAGGCACCGGACTTTGACTCCGCTATGCGCTGGTTCGAATCCAGCTACCCCTGCCAGCCATGATTCATTAGCTCAGCTGGTAGAGCACCTGACTTTTAATCAGGGTGTCCCGAGTTCGAATCTCGGATGGATCACCAAATGAAAAGGGCTTGTCGCACAGCGACAAGCCCTTTTAAGCTGTTAGCAGCTAGCTGTTAGTGGTTAGGTGATGGCTTTAAATTTAAAGAGGTTCTCTGTAAACTATAAATCCTGTATTACAAACTATAAGGTAAAAGGGACTACGCATGATGACATAAGCCTTTATGCGATAGTCCCTTTTTACGTTCTGATGGAGAAATAGCGAGCAACCGGCAGCCAGCCACTAACTGCTGACTGCTAACTGCTAACTTGCTAACCACAACTTACAGGAAGAAAACGACGGTGTCGATGATGAACAGCGGGATGAGGATGGCGACGGACCAGCCCATGTAGCCGAAGAAGCTCGGCATTTTGATCTTGTTTTCTTCAGCAATGGATTTGACCATGAAGTTCGGTGCATTGCCGATGTACGTATTGGCGCCCATGAAGACGGCACCTGCCGAGATGGCTTCCAACATGATTTGGGATACGGTCCCGACAGAGGTCGTAATACCCTGGGTGGCGCCGAGAGCCCCGGCAGTCTGGAGGAAGACCAGGTATGTCGGCGTGTTGTCCAGGAAAGACGACAAGGCACCGGTTGCCCAAAACATCTGCCACGGATGGGACAGGCCCAGTTCAGCGCCATGGGCCTTGAGCAGGATCAGAGCCGGGATCATGGTGATGAAGATGCCGATGAAGAGTTTTGCTACTTCCAAAATCGGAGCATATGTGAATTCGTTGAGTTCCCGCGTCGACGTCTTCGTCGTCTTGATGGAGAGGAAGGCTGCGACGAGGATGATGACGATTTCTGCCAGTGTGGCATAGGGGAAGACGATTTCGTCGTAAATGTGCAGGCCAGCACCATTGGCGAAAGCCGGAAACATATCCGGCAGGAGTCCGTTGGCCAGGACGCCGATGATGATCAAGACGATGAAGATGAGGTTGTGAGCGCCTTCCAGGCGGAGAGGCTGTTTATCGTTTTCATCGATTAAATCGAGCGGAGTCCGGCCTTCTTTTACTTCCTTATTATAGAAGTGTTTGTCTAAGAAGGCGAAGAGGGCGAACATGAGGACCAAGTTGAGCACCAGGATGGGCAGGAGATGGAAGGTCCACGTGAAAGGAACGCCGCGCTGGAAACCCATGAACAGGGGAGGATCACCGAGGGGTGTCAGGCAGCCACCCATGTTGGCGACGAGGAAAATGAAAAACACCATGAGGTGTACTTTATTTTTGCGCCAGGCATTGGCCCGGATGAGGGGACGGATCATCAGCATAGCAGCCCCGGTCGTACCGATCCAGCTGGCCAGGAAGGTGCCGATGAACAGCAGAAGACAGTTGATTTTCGTCGTCCCGGCTAAGGTCCCGCGGACGGCGATACCGCCGGCGACGACGAACAGGCCGAAGAGGAGGACGATGAAGGGGATGTAGTCGAGGAGCACCGATTCGAGCAGGCGGAACCACGACTCACCGACGCCATAGGCAGCGGCGAAGGGGATGAGGAATAAAAGAGACCAGGCGAACGCAGCGCCGAGCATGTGCTTTTCCCACCATTCCGGACGGACGAGGGGGACGATGGCGATGGATAAGAGCATCCCGGCGAATGGGATGATACTCCATACGGGCAAGGTCGCACTTACGAGTTCATGTGTCATAAAAACCACCTTTCTTATTATCTGATTGCAGAGAAACTTAAAAATTTTACAATCATATTCAGTATTATAGCATAGAGACATGAAAGTTTATACTCATTTTTCGGATTTCGCATAGTCATTTAAGTATAGGCTAAATAATTTTATAAAAATAAAAAGCAGACATTTTCTGAAAAAATTTTGGATGACAAAGAAGGAATCCGTAAAAGTCATGGCGAATATATATGTTAAAGATAAGAACAGGCCTTAATAAGGAGGGATTCATATGAAAAAATATAATAACATCATCGTGCCGACGGATGGTTCGGTTAACTCGAAACGTGCGCTGGAACATGCCGTCGTCATCGCTTCGTCGTTAGGGGCTACGATTACACTGGTCTATGTCGCCAATATCGTATCGGTCATTTCTAACTTCGACCAGATTCCCAATGCCAGCGGCTATGTAACGGAACAGGTCGCACTGGACATGGAAGAAGAAGGGAAAGGTATCCTCGACGAATTCGCCAAATCCATTCCCCAGAGCATCGAAGTCAAGAGTGTCTTTGAAGTCGGTTCTCCGGGACCGGCCGTCTTGTCGGTAGCCAAGAAGTACAATGCCGACCTCATCGTCATGGGCAGCCGCGGCCTCGGGCCGTTGAAAGGCTTGTTCATGGGTTCCGTCAGCAGCTACGTCGTCACCCATTCCGTCTGCCCTGTATTGATCGTTAAATAAGTAATTAGTGGTTCGTAGTTCGCGGAGAGATGACCTGCGTTACTGCCCCCTAGCCACTAGCCGCTAACCACTAAAAAGTAGTATGAAGTTTGTAGGGGTCGCCACGTGGGCGACCCGTTAGGAATTTGGATGATTCATCTAGCAAACTGATTGGAAAATTTTACATGTCCCGAAGCGGGCGCCCCACGTGGCGCCCCTACAGAAAAAAAGCGCTGTCTTCATAGGATAGCGCCTTTTTTCTGAAAATTTTACGTTACGCCATAGGGGAATCGTTCTTTTTGTGGTATACTGAGTACACAGGTATGCCTTTTTTTGCCTGATTACACAAAACCTATTCATGAGTATAGGGTCCCGGACTGCCTCGTTCCGGGATAGGTGCCTGGGAGGCAAGTATGAAACGAAATACCAACGAATGGCTCGACCGCAAGGTCGCTGGCTGGGTTTCTAAGGGCTGGATCAGTGAAGAATCCCAGCAAAAAATACGAAAATCTTACGGCAGGGACGAACAAAGGAATCCTCTTTTGACGACCCTGCCTTTATATGCCCTGCTGGCCGGCATCGGCCTGGCCGCTGCCGGTATCGCCCTGATTTGGGGCCTTTCCCAGTTCTGGTACTATGTATCACTTACGGTCCGCATGGGCCTGGCCTGTGGCCTGCTCCTGCTTACTCAGCTCGGTGTCGGCGCCGCCATGTTCCAGGAACGGCAGGGGAGCCTCGTCGCCGAAGGCGTGGCCCTGGTCCATTGCCTGGGCGTCTTTGCCGTCCTGGCAATGGCCGAGCAGTCTTTCTATATCGGCTGGGATGTGACGGCCTACGTCGCCGTCTGCGCCATCCTCTGCCTGCCCGTCGTCTATCTGCTGCGGTCCATTGCGGCCCTCGTCGTCTATGACCTGTCTCTCTTGTACTGGACGGCTGCCGGCGGGCCACTGAATACCCTGGGCGGGACGGCGCTGTTGTGGATTTTACTCCTGTTGGCCGTGCCCTTTTATGATACCCTCATCACCATGCGTGATGAACGGCGCCTGTCTATTTTTTCCTGGGTCATGACGATTACCGTCTTTGCTGCTTTTGGCCTGGCAGCCAGGTCGACGGACTATATCCCTTTCCTCATGCTGGGGAGTTTGGCCGTCACCATCATGCTCGTCGGTTATTCCATCGACATCCATCAGTCCTGGGGCGCACCCTTCCGCTGGTTCGGCCGCTTTGCCGCTGCCGGCTCGCTGCTCATTTCCTGCCTGCCTGCGGCTTGGGATGGCATCGCCCGGGTCCATGCCTTTCACTGGGTCACGGCCTTGGTGACGCTCGTCCTCTTTGCCGTCATGATCGCCCTCATGGCCCAGACCGTAAAGAATCGCTTGTGGGGACCGGTCCTGTACCTGGCGGTCCCATTTATCCTGGCTTTTGAAACGATCCTCGTCCGGGCCGGGCTCTATTCGTCGATTCCCCTGGTCCTTTCGTCGCTGTACATGGTCGTCTTAGGTTTCTTTGAAACGTCTCAGGGCTTCAAGCCGGGACACAGCCTCCATATGAAATTTGGCGTCGTCATCTTCATCAGCCTGGTGCTGGCCTTTATTTTCGGGACGCAGTTCTCCCCGCTGGCACCGCTCCTGGCCATCGTCGTCCTGGCCCTGATCATCTTCCAGTTCAAGCGGACCCGCAAGGATAAGGCGGCTGCCGCCTTGCGCGCTGCCCGGCGGGCAGGTCTGCGCCATTCGTCGACGCGCGTCCGCCGTGAAGGCGAAGAAAAACAGGACGAACTTCCGCCTAAAGAGACACCGTCCTGGCAGGCTCAGAATGCCGCCAGCGATGCCGACACCCTGGCCGAGTGGATGAAAGAGGTACGCATCCCGTCGCCGGCTGAATTGGGACTGCCTGCCGAACCGGCAGGGGAAAAGACGGCCGACGATTTGCCCAAAGCGCCGCCTGTCCCGGCCGAGCCGGAAGAAGCACCGCCGGCATTTACTTTCACGGCACCCGCTGATGACGTAAAGAAAGAAACGCCGGAAATGCTGGCGTCGCCGGTCACACCGACAGTCCATGAAAAGACGGAAGCCGTGCCCCAGCAAATGGCTGTTCCTCAGGAACCGGAAGCGGAAGAAAAGCCGCGGGTTACGGAATCGCCGTGGAGCTCGATGAAGCCGGCACCGAAACGGAAAAAATACTTTACCCACTCGCCGTGGTCTCACCAAGGAGGCGATATGAAATGAAATTTCCATTGCCTTTGCAAGGATTCCACTTTTCCTTTTCACTGGATGGTCGTTATCGCTGGATCTTTTTCGTCTTCGTCGTTCTCGTCCAGTTCGCCGTCGTCGCCTATATGGGCTGGCGCTGGCATAACATCGCCGTCGATGGCATCCCCTATCAGTGGCGCTGCGTCCCGCGGCTGGAAGTATCCGCCTTTGGGACGGACTACATCCGCGTCGTTTTTCCCGAAGACACGACGCAGTGGAAGGACGATACGCCGCCTGAAAAGGGACAGCAGATTTACGTCTATATTTCACGGGATACGTCGGGCCTCATGGAAATCCAGGGAGCTTCGGCGTCGAAGCCTTTCGTCGGCGGCGACTATATGCAGGCCACCGTCGTGTCCTATCAGGATGGCTTTGTCCAGTTCCAGGTTGGCTTTGACCGCTATCGCATGGCACCGGAGCTGACCGATGGCATCTACAACCTCCAGCCCGATGACAGCGTCATCGCCAGCATCCGCATGAAGCGGGGCGAAGGCGTCATCGAAGGCATCTTCGTCAATGGAATCCCGTTGGAAAATATCAGCAATGGCGCCACCATGGCCAAGGCCCGCCAGGAAAAAGAGGCCCAGACCTTATTTGACCGGCCTCACCTCGTCGATACCGGCATGGTACCGCCGAAAGAAGAATGATGGCACAGAAAGAAAGCGAGGATTTTATGAAAGCGTACGCGAGAATTGCCAAGATTGCTATGACAGTCATGCTGTTGGCAGCGTTCTTCCTCTTATCGGGGTTCCGGGCGCAGACCATCATCCACGACGATGGCAGCGAAACACAGGATGTCCTGAAAGTCTCCGATTCGGCTAAGGGGCAGAAAGATTTAAAAGCCGATGCCGATGAATTCCAGAAGCGCAATTATACTATTATGGATTATAACAACGATAATGGCGAAGGCTTCCGGGCTATGAAAACGATCACCAAGGATGGAGCCAGCAAGAGCTCTGTCGACCATATTGTCCACAAGACCCACGATGGCCTCATCTGTTCGACTTATTACATTGATTATAATTTTGATGAAAATAGTATCCAGACCCTGCGCTTAGGCGCGCCGATGCCGGAAAATGGCGTCGACCTGGAATACATCGTCTCCTTCCCGTCGGGGACCCGCGTCGTCAGCAACAGCGATAAAGCCGATGACCAGGGCAGTACCTATTTGTGGAACCTGTCCAATTCCAATCCGACGGAAATCAAGCTCCAGGCCACAGTCTGGCATAAATTGTTCATCTATATCGCCCTGTTCCTGGTCGTCCTGGTCCTGATCATCGTCCTCATCATGGAACACCGCCGCAAGAACGTCATCAGCTGGAAACGGGCAGCACATATGCGCAAACTGGAAATGATGCTCCTCTGTATCCCTATCATCATCCTGGGCTACATGGGCTATGAATATTACGTCGGGACCCATGTGACGGCAGCGTCGCTGGATAAAGTGGCCGAACAACAGCAGGAAGAACTGCTGGAAAACAGGGAAGAAGACAAGCGCCTGCAAGATGCCGATGCCCGTAAGCAACGCAGCGGCGAAATGGCAGCGGCCCGCATCCGCAGCAAGGCCAATGACATTTCCAATGAACTGCGCAATTTGAAGGTCCAGTACCGCAACGGCTCCATCAGCCGCAGCTCGGCTCGTTCCCAGGCCCAGAGCCTGGCCCAGCAGGCCAAGGACATGCTCAGTGAAAGCACCAACCTGTCCCAGGCCGACCGCGATGTCCTGGAACAGCTCATCGACAATGTCGTAGCCGAAGCGGATTCCATCGGCGCATCGGCGCCGAGCCGCAGCTCCTCTCAGGAAACGCGGCGCAGTGAATCGGCTTCCGAGTCCCAGAGCACGACCCGCAGCCGGTCTGACGATAAGTCGACGAATACGACCAAGAGTTCCGATTCGTCGAAGAGCCGCCAGTCGTCCGATAACAATCGCGATACGGGTAAAAAACAAATAAACAATAAGGATTTTTAATTAACTTTTTTTCTTGTTAGTATTTCCTATTTGTCCAAAAGATGGTATGATATGGGTATGAGAATTGACATTACAGCGTGAATGCTGCTTGTACTTTTTAAGGAGGTCATATCAGTATGCATTGTGTAGAAGAAATTAAAAATGGTATTTATTGGATGGGTTGCAACGATTTCCGTACGGAATTGTTTGAACGGATTTTCCCGATTCCCGAAGGCGTTACGTATAATTCCTATTTCATCAATGACGAAAAGACTTGTGTCGTCGATGCCATGGATAAATCGTGCCGTGACGAATTCCTGGAAGACGTTGAATACCTGCTCAAAGGCCGTAAACTGGACTACTTCGTCCTCCAGCATATGGAACCGGACCATGCCAGCTCGGCTTTGGCTCTCCTGGAAAAATATCCGGACGCCAAGATTATCGGCCAGCCGCAGACCTTCAAGCTCTTTGAACAGTTCTTCCGCCATCCCATGACAGACCGCTATGTCGCCGTCAAGGAAGGGGACCAGCTGGCTCTGGGCAAACATACCCTGCAGTTCGTCAAAGCGCCGATGGTCCATTGGCCGGAAGTCATCATGTCCTATGACCTGACGGATCACGTCCTCTTCAGTGCCGATGCCTTTGGCCAGTTCGGTACGGTCGGCAACGTCTATGCAGACCAGGTCGACTTTGAAGAAAACTACCTCGATTCGGCCCGCCGTTACTATGTCAACATCGTCGGCAAATACGGCCCGCAGGTCGTCAACGTCCTCAAGAAGGCATCGGGCCTTCCTATCGACTTCATCTGCCCGCTCCACGGCTTCGTATTCCGCACGCCGGCTACGATTAAGTATATCATCGACAAATACCTCCACTGGGCTAAATACGTACCGGAAAAGAAAGGCGTCGTCATCGCTTTCTCGTCCATCTATGGCAACACTGAACGGGCTGCCTGCGTCCTGGCCCATAAATTGAGCCAGCGCGGCATCCAGGATATCCGCCTCTACGACGTCGCCAAGATCCATTCGTCGTACATCACGGCTAAAGCCTGGGAATACAGCCACCTCGTCCTGGCAGCTCCGACGTACAACCTGAACCTCTTCCTGCCCATGGAAAACTTCCTCCACGACTTGAAGACCCTCATGTTCCAGAAACGCACGATCGGCGTCATTGCCTGCCACAGCTGGGCATCGGCTGCCTATAAGACCATGGTCGACTACGTCGAAAATCAGTTCAAATGCTGCGAACTCCTGGAACCGACGATGGATATGAAATCGTCTCTCCGTGACGACCAGGAATGTGAACTCGACGAACTGGCCGATAAACTGGCTGAAAGCATTAAAGACTATCCCGATCCGAAAACTTTGATCTAAGGTGGTGTAAGCGTGATCATCCGTGACGACAGCGCCAAGAGCGGCGATAAGCACGAACAGGACAAGGCCCGCAGCAATGGGGAAGAACTCCACATCGACCTGGGCCGCGACCTGACCGAAGACGAACAGAAAATCTTTGAAAAATTACGCGAAGGATTACATATGTAAATAAAAAGGCTTGTCGCATGTGCGACAAGCCTTTTTAAGTGGCTAGCAGTTAGCAGTTAGTGGTTAGCGAATGGCTTTAAATTTAAAGCCTTTTTCTGATGTAGGCCGTTCGCCAATCGCAGGCGGCAATGTAGGGGCGCCCGCTGTTCGCAGTCCGCCGTCCGCAAATGTAGGGGCGCCCACGTGGGGCGCCCGCTTTTGCCTAGTGGCGAGAAAATTTTCATATTCCGGACGGGCTCGCCACGTGCGAGCTCCTACGAAAGACAGATGTGCCCTGCGACCTGCGACTGGCGACCGGCCAATCAAAACATACGTTTGCAATAGAGGCGGCCTTATGCTATGATAAAGGGAAAGAGGGGGGCTTTATCATGGATTGGGACCGGATTCAACAGAAACTGCATATTCTCAGCGACGCGGCCAAGTACGACGTGTCCTGTTCGTCCAGCGGCAGCCGGCGGGCCAACCAAGCCGGGGGCATCGGCAATGGGGCTGTCTGCGGCATCTGCCATACCTGGTCGGCTGACGGCCGCTGTGTGTCGCTCCTCAAGATCCTCATGACCAACCGCTGTATCTACGACTGTGCCTACTGTGTCAACGCGGCCAGCCGGGAAGCGGAACGGGCCATCCTGACGCCGGAAGAGATCGCCGACGTGACCATCGCCTTTTACCGGCGCAATTACATCGAAGGCCTGTTCCTCAGTTCCGGCGTCTATCGTTCGCCGGACTATACGACGGAGCTCCTCATCCGGACAGCCCGCATCCTGCGGGACGAAAAGAAATTCAACGGCTACATCCACATGAAGGGCATCCCCGGGACGAGTGCCCAGCTCATCCGTGAACTGGGCCGCTACGTCGATCGCCTGAGCGTCAACATCGAACTGCCGTCGGCGCCGAGTCTGCGCCTGCTGGCGCCGCAGAAGACGAGGGAAAACATCCTCGTTCCCATGGGGCACATCCGCCAGGGCATCCTGGAGCGGCGGGAAGAGAAGAAACATCATAAGAAGGCGCCTTCCTTCGTCCCGGCCGGCCAGACGACGCAGCTCATCGTCGGCGCGACGCCGGACAGCGACCGGACGATCCTGCGCCTGAGCCAGGCCTTATACGATAAGGTGGAATTGAAGCGCGTCTATTATTCGGCTTATGTCCCGGCCGTGACCGGCCCGAACCTGCCGGCCATCGCCAAGCCGCCGCTCCTGCGGGAGCACCGTCTCTATCAGGCTGACTGGCTGCTGCGCTTCTACCAGTTCAAAGCCGATGAGATATTGACTGACGAGGCGCCTGATTTCGACCTCGACCTGGACCCCAAGGCCTGCTGGGCCCTGCGCCATCCGGAGTTCTTCCCAATCGAAGTCAACCGGGCGTCGTACCACGCTTTGCTGCGCGTCCCCGGTATCGGCGTCACCTCGGCCCGGCGCATCTGTGCGGCCCGGCGCCAGGCTTTCTTGTCGTATGACACACTGCGCCGCCTGGGCATCGTCCTCAAGCGGGCCCAGTATTTCATTACCTGCTAGGGAAAATATTATGGAGCGACGACGGACCCGGTCCGCATCCGCCAGCTGCTCCTGGCCCGGCCGTCAGCCCAGACGGCTTATGAACCGATGAGTCTGTTTTAGGAGCGGTAGCGATGATTTACAGTTATGATGGAACTTTTTTTGGCTATTTGTCGGCCGTCTTCGACGCCTGGCACGATGGCCTGGCCCAGATCGAAGATATCTGCCCGGACAGCCGGCTGGGCCTGGTCTTTTCTGAGCAGCGCTTCGTCCCGGTCGATGACGGCAAGGCCCGGCGCATCCTCGACGCCCTTCTGGCCCAATGTGGGCCCAAGCCCTGCCATTACTTATACTATGCCTTCCTGGCCGAAGAAGAAGGGCGAGGCCTGGCCCTCTTGCAGTACCTGCGCCGGGCGTTCCGGTATAAGCACGAGTTTCTACACCATCTCAGCGAGGAACCCATCTGGACGGTCCACCAGTGGGCCCGCCGGACCGGTAATGAACGCCATAAACTCCTGGGGCTGGCCCGCTTCCGGGAGCTGTCTGACGGCATGCTCTATTGCCAGCTGCAGCTGACGTGCTGCGTCGTCCCCGTCATGGCACCGCATTTCGTCCGCCGCTTCCCGGCCGAACGCTGGGCCCTTCACGACACGGGCCGCGGCCTCGGCGTCTACTATGACGGCCGTCAGCCCGTCGTGGTGACCATCCCCCGGGCCGCCGCCGCACCGGACCTGTCAGCCGATGAAGAAGCTATCGAAGGAGTCTGGCAGGATTATTACCGGACCATCGCCATCCCGTCGCGCCGCAACGAGGCCCTGCGTCGCAGTTATATGCCCAAGAAGTATTGGTCTTCTCTGATTGAAATGAAGTGAAAAAAAGTATTTCTTTTTCCCGGCACTTGTTATATAATAGTAACATTGGATTTGTGATAGGAAAGGTGGAATACATTGAAACCTGTCTTAGTAAGTGTAAAAAGTATCCAACGTAACAAAGAGGGAGAAGAGCTGAAAATGGAGCTCGTTTCCGAAGGCAAGTTTTACGTCAAGGACGGGACGCAGTACATCGTCTACGAAGAAAGCGAGCTGACGGAAATGAAGGGCGTTACGACGGTCATCAAGGTGTTACCCGGAGGGTCCGTCTTATTGTTGCGCCTTGGGAAGCTCCGCCAGCGTCAGGAATTCCGCAAGGGAAAAGTGACGCGCTCCCAGTATGACACACCGGTCGGCACGTTCGACGTGCAGATGAAGACCTATGAATGCCGCGCCGACTTGCTCGATGGAGTCGGTACGATTCAGTTGGGCTACGACGTCCATATCGAAGGCGTCAGTGCCAATTATACACAATTAACCATAACCGTGCAGGAGGATCAAGCGTAATGGAAATGAAGGATTTATTGAAGCAGGGCATTACGGAAGCCCTGAACAAGGCTATTGCAGCCGGCACTCTTCCAGCCGGCGACTATCCCGACGTCGCACTGGAAGTACCGCCGCAGAAGGAATTCGGCGACTTCGCCAGCAACATTGCCATGCAGTCGGCCCGCGTCGCCCATAAAGCACCGAGACTCATTGCCCAGGCCATCGTCGACGGCATGGATTATCCCTGGCTCGACCATGCGGAAATCGCCGGTGCCGGCTTCATCAACTTCTTCTTGAAGAATGACGTCATTTACGATACGCTCAAACAGATCCTGGCTGCCGGCGATGCCTATGGCCATGCACCGCTGCGCAAAGAAGACACGATCCAGGTCGAATACGTCAGCGCCAACCCGACAGGGCCGCTCCACGTCGGGCACGGCCGCGGCGCCGCTTATGGCAGTGCCCTGGTCAATCTCCTGCGGGCTGCGGGCTATAACGTCCAGGCCGAATACTACATCAACGACGCCGGCAACCAGATGAACAACCTGGCCGCTTCCGTCAATGCCCGCTACCTGGAACTGTTGGGCAAGCCGGCAGAAATCCCGGAAAACGGCTATCACGGCCACGACATCATCGAAACGGCCCAGGCCATCATCGACCAGGACGGTGACAAATACCTGGACATGCCTGAAGAAGAACGGCTGGAACTCTTCAAGGACCGGGCCTATGCCGAAAAGCTCAAGGCCCTCAAACGCGACCTGGCCCATTTCAATGTCCATTATGATAACTGGTTCAGCGAACGGACCCTCCATCCCGATGCCATCCAGGCAGCCTGCAAGGTCCTGGAAGAACGGGGCAAGATTTATGAAAAGGACGGCGCCCTGTGGCTGAAATCGACGGATTACGGCGACGACAAAGACCGCGTCGTCATCCGCGACAACGGCGTACCGACTTATCTGGCTGCCGATATCGCCTATCATAAGAATAAATACGACCGGGGTTTCAAGAAGATGATCAATATCTGGGGCGCCGACCACCACGGATATGTAGCCCGCGTCAAAGCGGCCATGGCGGCCCTCGGCTATGACGTCAATCAGCTGGAAGTACTCCTCTTGCAGATGGTCAGCCTCTTCCGCGACGGCAAACCGGTCAAGATGAGCAAGCGCACGGGCCAGGCCATTACGCTGAACGAACTCATCGAGGAAGTCGGTACCGATGCAGCCCGTTACTTCTTCATCATGCGTTCCCTGGATACGCAGCTCGATTTCGACCTGGACCTGGCGAAATCGCACAGCAACGAAAACCCGGTCTATTATATCCAGTACGCCCATGCCCGTATCTACAGCATTTACCGTCAGGCCAAGGAAGCCGGTGCCGACCTCAGCACGGACTGGTCCGACGTCAAATGGGATACGCTGACCAACGAATACGAACTGGAACTCATCAAGAAGATGGCCGCCTTCCCGGAAGAAGTCCAGCGTGCCGCCCGCGAACGGGCACCGCACCGCATTGCCCACTTCGTCCACGAACTGGCCGGTATGTTCCATACGTTCTACAATCACTGCCGCATCATCCAGGAAGACAAGGATCTGGAAAGAGCCCGTCTGGCCCTGGTCACGGCAGTCCGCATCACCATCGCCAACAGTTTGGCTATTTTAGGGGTTTCTGCTCCTGAAAAAATGTAATATAATAAAATAAAAGTTATTGATTGATTTTTGATTCGATGAGCAGAAGCTCAACAGGGAGGAAATATGGCTAAATACATCTTTGTCACAGGCGGCGTCGTTTCTTCGTTAGGGAAAGGCATTACAGCAGCATCGCTGGGCCGTTTGCTGAAGAACCGCGGCTACAAGGTCACGATCCAGAAGTTTGACCCCTATATCAATATCGACCCGGGCACGATGAGCCCGTACCAGCACGGCGAAGTCTTCGTCACCGACGATGGCACGGAAACGGACCTCGACCTCGGTCACTATGAACGCTTCATCGACATTAACCTCGGCAAGAACTCCAACGTCACGACCGGCAAGATCTACTGGTCGGTCCTGCAGAAAGAACGGCGCGGCGACTATTTGGGCCATACTGTCCAGGTCATCCCGCACATCACCAATGAAATCAAGAACCGCGTCTACCGCGTCGGCGACGATGACAATGCGGACATCGTCATCACCGAAATCGGCGGTACTGTCGGCGACATCGAAAGCCTGCCGTTCCTGGAAGCTATCCGCCAGATCAAGAAGGAAGTCGGCCGCAATGATGTCTTGTACATCCACGTCACCCTCGTACCGTATATCGGCGCTGCCGGCGAACTGAAGACCAAACCGACCCAGCACAGCGTCAAGGAACTGCGCAGCATCGGCATCCAGCCGGATATCATCGTCTGCCGGACGGAACGCCCCTTGTCGGACGAAATGAAAGAAAAGCTGGCCCTGTTCTGCGACATCGACAAAGATGCCGTCATCGAAAACAAGACCTTGAACAGCATCTATGAAGTACCCCTCCTCTTGTCGGAAGAAGGGATGGACCGCATCGTCCTGGAAAAACTCGACCTGCCCAATCGTCCCTGCGATATGGAAGACTGGAAGAAAATGGTCCATGCCATTTACAATACGGAAAAGACTCTGGAAATCGCCCTGGTCGGCAAATACGTCGCTCTCCACGACGCTTACCTCAGCGTCGCTGAAGCTCTGAACCATGCCGGTATCGCCTATAAGACGAAAGTCAATATCCACTGGATCGATTCGGAAACCCTGGAAGACCCGAACCTCTCGATGGAAGAAGTCTTCAAAGGCATCGACGGCATCGTCGTCCCCGGCGGCTTCGGCAACCGCGGCGTCGAAGGCAAGATCCGCGCCGTCCAGTATGCCCGTGAAAACAACGTGCCTTACCTCGGCCTCTGCCTGGGTATGCAGTGCGCTGTCATGGAATTCGCCCGCCACGTCGTCGGCCTCGAAGGCGCTACGTCGTCGGAATTCCATGAAGATGCCAAATTCCCGGTCATCGACCTCATGCCCGACCAGGTCGACATCTCCGATAAAGGCGGCACCATGCGCCTCGGCCTCTATCCCTGCAAGCTGACCGAAGGCACGAAGGCCCATGAAGTCTATGGCACTAACCTCATTTACGAACGCCATCGCCATCGCTGGGAATTCAACAACAAATACCGCACGGAAATGGTCAACGCCGGCCTCGTCCTCTCCGGCACATCGCCGGACGACCGCCTGGTAGAAATCGTCGAACTCAAGGATCACCCCTGGTTCGTAGGCTGCCAGTTCCATCCGGAATTCAAATCTCGCCCGACCAAAGCCCATCCGTTATTCAAAGGCCTGATCAAAACGGCTTTGGAATTGAAAGGGGAATAATTAGTGGGGGCCGCCGCATGAAGGGTTCTGCCATCATGCAAGGCCCCTTTTAATTTATAGTTTGTAGTACGGAGTTTGTAGAAGATGGCTTTAAATTTAAAAACCTTCACTAAAAACTACAAACTGCAAACTTAATACTCCCAAAGGCGCTGTCATAAGACAGCGCCTTTTTCACGTCTATGCAGCAGACGCATATAGGATGCATATATATGTGATTTATTGAACGTATGGCAAGTTGTTCTAGAGCCGTCAAAATACGATAAAAGTTAGTTATGGCGACATGAAAGATAAACTATTTTTTGTTATTATGCATCCTTATAAAATAGGGTAAGAACGGCCTTTATACTATACAAAACAGGTGACGTATACGGAAATGTAAACTACGTTATCTCTTTGTATCCGGACAATTTTTGACTTCTTTTTCCTGCGCCCGGCAGGTCATAAAAATAAGTTAAATGTGTAACTTTGCTCTGATTTTCACATTGAATAATATGCTACATAATGATATAATGTAAGCGATTGAAAGCATGATTCATGTTTTTATTATTTTTCATTATATAATAATGAGGTGATTTTTGATGTTGAATACCTTTAAAAGAGGTGGGGTCCATCCTGACGATGGCAAGATCTATGCAAAAGACAAAGCCATAGAAACCCCGGCAGTACCGGCTCAAGTCGTCATTCCCATGAGCCAGCACTTTGGTGCGCCTTGTACGCCGACCGTCAAAGTCGGTGACCTGGTCAAGAAAGGCCAGCTTATCGGGACGAGTGACGCATTCTTGCATGCCGACATCCATGCATCTACGTCCGGCAAAGTCATCAAAGTTGCGCCTATGCCGCACAACATGATGGTCAAATGCATGGCTGTCGTCATCGAAGCAGATGGCAAAGATGAATGGGCAGAAGGGATTCCCCAGGCTCACGACTGGAAACAGCTCGACAGCAAGGAAATCCTGGAACTCATCAAGAAAGCCGGCGTCGTCGGCTGCGGCGGTGCTACTTTCCCGGCTCACGTCAAATTGGCTCCGAACAAACCGGTCGATACGTTCATCGTCAACGGTGCCGAATGTGAACCGTATCTGACTTGTGACTATCGTGCCATGGTCGAAAAGGAAACGACGGACAAACTCGTCACGGGCGTCCAGATCTGCATGAAAGTCCTCGGCGTCAAGAAGGCCTTCATCGGCATTGAAGACAACAAACCGGAAGCCATCCAGAACCTGACCGAAGCTTTCAAAGATATTCCTGAAGTTACGGTTCTCGCTTGTAAGACGAAGTACCCCCAGGGTGCTGAAAAGATGATGATCGAAGCCTGCACAGGCCGTCAGGTCGAACCGGGCGGACTTCCTATGAACGTCGGCTGCGTCGTCAGCAACGTCGGTACGGTCATTGCCATCACCGATGCTGTCTGCCAGGGCATCCCCTTCATCGAACGCCTTACGACCGTTACCGGTGACTGCATCAAAGAACCGAAGAACCTCCGTCTCCGTATCGGTACGACTTTCCAGGAAGCCATTGATTACTGCGGCGGCTTCTCCAAACAGCCGGATCGCCTGATCGCCGGCGGCCCGATGATGGGTCTGGCCCAGTATCAGCTCGATGTGCCGATCACCAAAGGCGCTTCCGGTATCCTGGCTCTCTCTCCGGAAAAATGCCAGGTCGGCGAAGAATCTCCGTGCATCCGCTGCGGCCGTTGCGTAGAAGCATGTCCCATGGGCCTCATTCCGAGCCAGCTCAGCATCTTCTCGTCCTGCCAGGCATGGGATAAATGCATGGAATACGGCGTCATGAACTGTGTCGAATGTGGCAGCTGTGTCTATACCTGCCCGGCAAAACGTAATATTGTCCAGTATATCCGCAATGCGAAAGGCCAGTGCAAAGCTATCCAGCGCGCAGCGCAGGCTAAAGCTGAAGCACAGAAAGCCAAGAACTAATTGGAAGAAGGGATATCATGAGTCCAGAAGCTAAAGGACAAACAAATGGAAAGGATGCTAAAGACATGCAGGAATTTAAACTTACCGTAGCATCTTCACCGCATGTTCGCTGTAACGAAACCATTCCTAAGATTATGTGGAATGTCGTCGCCGCCCTTGTACCGGCTGCTGCGTTCGGCGTCTACTATTTCGGTGTCAATGCTCTCGTCAATATCATCGTCGCAATTGTCTCGGCAGTTGTATTTGAATTCTTATGGGAAAAACTGATGCACAAACGCGTCACCATCAAAGATGGTTCTGCCGTCATCACAGGCCTTCTCCTGGCTATGTGCTGCCCGCCGAGCCTTCCCTGGTGGATGAGCATCATCGGTTCCTTCCTGGCTATCGTCGTTTGTAAACAGGCCATGGGCGGCCTTGGCTACAACATCTTCAACCCGGCTCACGTCGGCCGTGCTGGCTTGATGGTTTCCTGGCCAATCGCCATGACGACCTGGACCCAGCTCAATGGGACCGTCATCGACGGTGTCGCTGGGGCTACACCGCTGAACGTCTTCAAACACGGCGGTGTAGATGCTCTCTTCAATCTCTTCGGTACCAACGATTGGGGCACGATTTATCAGAGCTTATTCTTCGGGTTCCGCAACGGTTCCCTCGGCGAAACGTCGACAGTCCTCCTCATCCTCGGTGGTCTGTGGCTGATCTACAAAGGCTATATCAACTGGCAGGTTCCGGTCATCATGATTGCTACCGTCGGCGTCCTCATGGGTGCTTTCTATGGCGTCAACGTTGCGATCTTTGAAATGATGGCTGGCGGCCTCATCATCGGCGCCTTCTTCATGGCAACCGATATGGTCACGGCTCCGATTACCCTGAAAGGCCAGATGATCTTCGCATTGGGCTGCGGCCTGATTACGGTCCTCATCCGGACCCTTGGCGGTTATCCGGAAGGGGTTTGCTACTCCATCTTGCTCATGAATACCTTGACTCCGCTCATCGACCGTCTGGTCAAACCGACCGTCTTTGGCGCAGTAAAAAAGGGGGCTAAATAAAATGGCAGACAAAAACGAAAGCGGAATCTTCAAGGTTGCGATGAACCTTATCCTGACCTGCCTGGTTTCCGGCTGTATCATCGGCGTCGTCTATGCTGCTACTGGCAAGATTGCCTATGAAAAAGCTGAACAGATGAAACAGGATTCCATGAAATCCCTCGTTCCGCAGGCTGAAAAATTCGATCCCGTCCCTGGCGAAAAAGATACCTTCGTCGCTGAACAGGGCGGTAAAAAAGTGGCTTATATCATTCCGACGGCTCCGAAAGGTTACGGCGGCGCTATCAAGATGCTGACGGCTGTTTCCATGGATGGCACGGTTATGGACTACACGGTCCTCGAAGCCAACGAAACTCCGGGCCTCGGCGACAGAGGTGCTAAATCTCCGTTTAAAGATCAGTTCAAAGGCAAAAAACTGGAAAACTTGGAAGTCACCAAGGAAGCTGGCGTAAAGGATAAAATCCAGGCCATGACCGGTGCTACCATTTCTTCCCGTGCTTTCACTTTGGGCGTTAAACAGGCTGTTCAGAAAGCAGCAGAGTTAGGGGGTAAATAATAATGAATCTTTGGAAAGTATTTACTAGAGGCATTATTGAAGAAAACCCGTACTTCGTCCTGGCCTTGAGCCTGTGCCCGGGCCTTGCCGTTACGACAAGCATCGTCAATGGCCTGACCATGGGCTGCACAGTATGGTTCGTCATCACGGCTAACAATACGGTCGTTTCCATCATTCACAAGTTGATTAACAAAAAAGTCCGTATCCCTGTTTACATCACCTGTATCGCTACTATCGTAACGTGTGTACAGCTGTTCTTACAGGCTTTTGCTCCGGATCTGTACAAAGCCCTGGGCGTATACCTCGACCTGGTCGTCGTATTTGCTATCATCCTGGCTCGTGCTGAATCGGTTGCATCGAAAAACGGTGTCGTCGTTTCCTTCCTCGACGGCATGGGCATGGGCATTGGCTTTACCATTGCTATGTTCCTCATTTCCTTCGTCCGTGAAATTCTCGGCAACGGTACCTTCTTTGGTATCCCTGTCTTCGGTCCGTCCTATCAGCCGGCTCTGATCATGGCCTTGCCGCCTGGAGCCTTCATGCTCATCGGTTTCATCATGGCTGGTTTCAAAATCTGGAATGAACATGTTGAAAGACAGAGACAACTGAAAGGGAGTGAAGGATAATGGAATACTTTACGCTGTTCATCGGGGCTGTCTTGATTAACAACTTCGTATTGACCAAGTTCCTCGGTTTGTGTATCTTCTTCGGCGTTTCCAAGAACCTGAACGCCTCTGTCGGCATGGGCTTCGCCGTCACTGCCGTCATCACTATGAGTACTATCCTGGCATGGTGCCTGTACAACTTAGTCCTGGTACCGCTTCATTTGGAATTCCTGCGCACGATTTCCTTCGTTATCTTGATCGCAAGTTTCGTACAGTTACTGGAAATTGTCATCAAGAAAGAATCGCCGACCTTGTATAACATGTGGGGCATTTACCTCATGCTGATCGCTACGAACTGTATCGTCCTGTCCGTCCCGGTCATCAGTGTCACCAGCGGTTATAACTTCTTGGAAAATATCGTCTTCGCTGTTGGCGCAGGCCTCGGCTTCGCCGTAGCTCTGATCCTCATGGCAAGCTGCCGTGAAAAATTGGACTATGCCGCTGTTCCCCACGCTCTGAAAGGCACACCAATCGCTTTCATCGTCGCCGGTATGATGTCCCTGGCCTTCCTCGGCTTCTCCGGTATGATTTAAGGCAAAGGAGTGAATTAGATTATGTACGATTATACAACGATAGCTATGTATGCTGTCGGCGTCATGGTTTGCATCGGTATCGTCTTCGGCTTTATCCTTGCAAGTGCTGATAAGAAATTTGCCATGGAAGAAAATCCGCTCATCGGCGAAGTAAAAGAAGCACTTCCTCAGGGCCAGTGCGGTGCCTGCGGTTTCGCCGGCTGTGCAAAATATGCGGAAGCCGTCGTCCTCGACCCGAACGTTCCGCCTAACCTCTGTGTTCCTGGTAAAGCTGAAGTCGCTGCTGTCGTCGCTAAGTTGACAGGCAAAGTCGCTGAAGCTACGGAACCGAAATACGCTCACATCAAATGCCGCGGCGGCAATGGCATTGCCAAACTGGCTTATGAATACAAAGGTGTTCATGACTGCGCGGCTGCTAAGATTGTCCAGCAGGGCCCGAAATTCTGTAAATTTGGCTGTCTCGGCTTCGGCAACTGCACGCGTGCCTGCCCGTTCGGTGCTATGAGCATGGGCGAAAATGGCCTGCCTGTCGTCAACAAGACACTCTGCACAGGCTGCGGTAAATGCGCTTCTGTTTGCCCGAACCACGTCATCGAACTCCTGCCGATCAGTGCCAAAGTCAGCATCAGCTGCAGCTCCAAAGATTTCGGCGCTCCGGCTATGAAGAACTGCAAGGCCCTGTGCCTCGGCTGCGGTTCCTGCATGCGTAACTGCTCGCACCAGGAAGAAGGGGCTATCAAGATCATCGACCATCTGGCCGTCGTCAACCAGGACATCTGCCACACCTGTGACAATGCTACCTGCCTGACCAAGTGCCCGACCGGTGCCATCAACGAAATGATCAAAGGCTCTTTCAAGAAAGAAGAAAACGTAGGTTAATACATGGATAAGAAACGGTATGTATGGGTTCTTCTCACCATGGCGTTCCTCATCATCCTTAGTTGCTCCGGATGCAGTCTGCATCCGGAGTCTTCTTTTGATAGGAGCGGTGTCGCCATGGATACGACGGTCTCCCTGCGGGCGTCCGGGAAAGAAGCCAAAGAAGCAGTCGATGAAGGCTTTGAACGCCTGAATCAGCTGGACAAACTGGCAGGACAGAATGAAGACAGCGACGTAAGTCGTATCAATGCCGCTGCCGGCAAAGCATACGTCCAGGTCGACCCGGCCATTTATGAAATGATTGAATACGCCAAGGATTATTCGGCCAAGAGCCAGGGCGAATGGGACATCACCGTCGGCGTCATGACCAATTTATGGCGCATCGGCAACGACGACCAGCACGTGCCGTCAGCCGATGAGATTTCCCAGGCCCTGATGAAGGTCAACTATAAGGACATCCTCCTGCGGCCGGAAGACCACAGCGTCATGCTGGCTAAACCGGGCATGGCCATCGACCTGGGCGGCGTGGCCAAGGGCTATGCTGTCGATGAAATCCGCAAGATTTATGAAAAGCACCACATCGAAAGTGGCCTCATCAACCTCGGTGCCAGCTCGATGTATGCCGTCGGCAAGACGACCAAGGGCAAGCCCTGGCGCATCGGTATCAAACATCCCCGCTCTGACGACGACAAGAGCTTCCTGGGCATCGTATCCATCGAGAACCAGGCCCTGTCCACATCAGGCGACTATGAACGCTATTTCATCCAGGATGGCGTCCGCTACCACCATATCTTCGACCCCCGCACGGGCTATCCCGCCCGGTCCGGCGTCATGAGCGACTCTGTCGTCATCGACGGTTCCGTACCTCATGCAGGCATGCTCAGTGACATGATGACGACTATCGTCTTCGTCCTGGGACCGCAGAAGGGGATGGAACTGGCAAGCAGCATGGAAGGCGTCAACTGTGAAATCACAGGCAGTGACAATGCCGTCTACATGACCCAGGGCTTTGCCGATAATTTCTCTGACTTGAATAGTGATTTCCATCTTTCCGATTCGGAATAAACCAGCCTCCATAGAAGCAAAAAGTATAGCAGAAAAAAAATTAATATCTTTAAGTCTATTTACTTTTTCATTCGTTTGTAAGATAATAGATATGTAAATTTTAGAAATTATGGAGGGTAGTATCTACATATGGATCATATCGATGACAAAATTTTAACGATACTCAAACACAATGGCAAAGCTTCGGCTACGGAAATCAGCAAGGTCGTCGGCTTGTCCATTCCGGCTGTTGCCGAACGCATCCGCAAGATGGAACACAACGGCATCATCGAAGGCTACGGTGCCAAAATCAGCCGCCGCAAGACCGGTTACAACGTGACGGCTTTCATCATGGTCAATCTCGAACGCTCTGGCGATGTCGAAGAATTCCGCTCGAAAATCGTCCAGTACCCGGAAGTCCTGGAATGTCACCACGTCGTCGGCGCCTTTGACTACTTGCTCAAAGTGCTGGTCAAGACACCGGATGACCTGGAACACTTCCTCATGCAGGTATTGAACGAAATCCCGACGGTCGCCTCGTCCCAGACTTTCATGTGCCTGTCGACACTCAAAGAAGAATGGAATGTGTAAAGAGCGTCGTGGCTCGTAGTTCGTAGGGGATGCCCCAAGGGCGCCCCGCAGACATTGACGAACCGCTAACAACTCAAAAAGAGGCTGTCGCATTAAGACAGCCTCTTTTTGAGTATTAAGTTTGCCGTTTGTAGTTTTTAGTGAAGACTTTTAAATTTAAAACCATCCGCTAACAACTAACCAGAACGGGCCGCCCTTTGGGACGGCCCCTACGATAAAAAGGCTTGCCGCTATGCGGCAAACCTTTTTACTATCCTTTTATCTTCCCGTCGAGGCTGATAATGCGTACCTCGAAGGGGATATCTTTGCCGCTCTGTGCGAGGGCTCTTTTGGCAGCCATTTCCAGGCCGCCGCAGCACGGGACTTCCATGCGTACCAGGGTGACGTCGTGGATGTCGTTCTGGCGGAGGATTTCTGTCAATTTTTCGGCGTAGTCGATGTCGTCGAGTTTAGGGCAGCCGATGAGGGTGATGCGGCCCTTGATGAAATCTTCGTGGAAGCGGGCGTAGGCATAAGCCGTACAGTCGGCCGCGATGAGCAGGCTGGCACCATTGAAATAAGGCGTATGGGGCGGTACGAGCTTGAGCTGGACCGGCCACTGGCTCAGGCGGGAGATGGACGGCCCGGCAGGAACGTTGTCAGCCCTTTTCTGCGTTTCGCCGAGGCTGCGGGCCTGGCTGCCGGGACAGCGGCCGGTGTAGGTCCGTCCCTGGGCGGCCATGTGCTGTTTCACGGCTTCTTCATCATAGGCAGCGGCTTCGCGTTCGACAAAGGTGATGGCATCCGTCGGGCAATGGGGCAGGCAGTCGCCCAGGCCATCGCAGTAGTCATCGCGCATGAGGCGGGCCTTGCCGTCGACCATGGCGATAGCCCCTTCGTGACAGGCCGTGGCACAGGCGCCGCAGCCATTGCATTTTTTCGAATCAATCTGTATAATTTTACGTATCATAATTTCCTCCATCGTGGTATATGCATCAAACTGGTTTGGGACCTTTATGATTTAAGTATAGTCGATGGAGCGGAAATAAGCTGTTGTTTTTCCAACTATTATCTTTTTTGGGAGGTCTTTCCATGGAACAATATCTTTCCCTCATTGAAACGTCGCCGCTCTTCCACGGCGTCGCCGAAGCCGATGTCCTGCCGCTCTTGCAGCGCTTGAAGGTACGCAAGAAGAAGTATGAAAAAGGGGAATTCCTCTTTTATTCCGGCGATGCCGTCCCCTATATCGGACTGGTCCTGGAAGGGGCGGTCCACATTATCCAGGAAGATTACTGGGGGAACCGCAATATCCTGTCTCAGATCCCGGCAGGCTTCTTTTTCGGCGAAGCCTTTGCCTGTCTGCCCGACGCGCCGGCAACGGTCGACGTCGTCGCTGCCTCGGATGCGGTCATCATGCAGGTCTATGTCGGCAACATCCTCCATGCCGGTCAGGTCCTGACGCCGGACCAGGCTCGTTTTACAGGCAATCTCCTGGGCCTGATGGCTGAAAAGAACCGCCTCCTTACGGAAAAGATGCGTTACCTGACCCAGCGCTCGACGCGCCAGAAAATCATGCTCTACCTGTCCGACATGGCCCGGCAAAAAGGGAAGGCCACCTTCGTCCTGCCTTTCAACCGCCAGCAGATGGCCGACTTCCTCTCCGTCGACCGCAGCGCCTTATCGGCCGAACTGAGCAAGATGAAAAAGGAAGGCCTCATCGATTACCACAAGGACAAATTCACCTTGCTGCAGGAACATTAAGGAAATCGGCGGGCCGCCAGCTAAGCTGTCCGTTCTGGCAGCTACCCTGCGCCTCCCGCTAATCGGTACCTGGTGGGCCAGAAAGGCTTTCAGGACGGCCCTTACGAACCACGAGCCACGAACCACTGACTACTAAAAAAGAAATTCCCGAGGCGTCACATCTGTAGGGGCTTGCACGTGGCAAGCCCGCTTCAGAATATGAGTGATTTTCCAGCTTGGGGATAATGTTGCCCAATACCCGGCGGGTCGCCCACGTGGCGACCCCTACGAGCCACTAGCCACTGCTAAAAAAGGCGCTGTCTTCATGCGACAGCGCCTTTTTTACTCGCTTTTAATGCAGATGGGGGAGGATGTGGCCCATTTTATTCTTTTTCGTTTCCAAGTAGAATTTGTCGAATTTCTGGGGTTTCATTTCGATGGGGACGCGTTCTACGATTTCGACGCCGAAGCCTTCGAGGCCGTAGACTTTTTCCGGGTTGTTCGTAAGCAGGCGGATTTCTTTAGCGCCCATGTCCTGGAGAATTTGGGCACCGATCCAGTATTCGCGAAGGTCCGGAGCGAAGCCGAGTTTTTCGTTGGCTTCGACTGTATCGTAGCCCTGTTCCTGGAGGACGTAGGCTTTGAGCTTATTGATGAGGCCGATGCCCCGGCCTTCCTGGCGCATGTAGAGGAGGATGCCCCGGCCTTCGGCGTTGATCTGTGTCAGGGCAGCGGCCAGCTGTTCACCGCAGTCGCAGCGGCGGGAGCCGAAGACGTCGCCTGTAAGGCATTCGGAATGGACGCGGCACAAGAGGTTCTTGCCGTCGCCGATTTCGCCTTTGACCAGAGCGACGTGATGTTCGCCCGTCAGGTCGTTGATGTAGCCGTAGATCTTGAAATCGCCGTATTTCGTCGGCATCTTGGCGACGGCTTCGCGGATGACGTGTTTGTCATGGCGGCGGCAGTAGTTCTGGAGATCGTGGATGGTGATGAATTTCAGGCCGTATTCGTCGGCGATTTTCCAGAGGTCCGGCGTGCGCATCATCGTGCCGTCGTCTGCCATGATTTCGCAGCACAGGCCGACCTGTTTGAGCCCGGCCAGGCGCATGAGGTCGACCGTGGCTTCCGTGTGGCCGTTGCGGGTCAGGACACCGCCGCGTTTGGCGACGAGGGGGAAGTTGTGGCCAGGACGGCGGAAGTCTTCGGGACGGGCCGATTCTTCAGCGCATTTGCGGGCCGTCAGGGCGCGTTCGACAGCCGAGATGCCCGTCGTCGTGTCGACGTAGTCGATGGAAACAGTGAAGGCCGTTTCGTGATTATCTGTATTTTCGCTGACCATCTGGGGCAGGCCGAGCTTATGGGCATATTTGATGCTCATGGGCATGCAGATCAGGCCCTTGCCGTGGCTGGCCATGAAGTTCATGTTTTCTGTCGTGCAGTACTGGGCGGCGCAGATGAAGTCGCCTTCGTTTTCGCGGTCCGGGTCATCGGTAACGATGATGACGTGGCCGGCCTGTAATTCTTCCAATGCTTCTTCGATAGTGTTGAATTTGCGTTTTTCTGTAGTCAAAATAAAGACCTCCTTAAAGTCTGTATTGTCCATAGTTGGTGGTACTCAAAAAGCCCTGGCGATGAGGCACAGGGCTTTGACATGCAAGGAAAGGCACGCTGCAGAAACAGCACGCCACATCTTCTTCCATCCAGACTATACTGTCGGTTTTGGAATCGCACCAAATCACGAGCCAATGGCTCCTACGCCGTAGCGTTCGCGGACTATACCGCCGATCGGGAATTTCACCCTGCCCTGAAGATATACGTTTTATTCAGTTCTGTTATGTATTATACACGGTAACTTTCATTTTTGCAAGTTAGTCGACGTCGAAGATTTTCCCCGGGTTGAGGATGTCGTTCGGGTCGAGGGCTTTCTTGATGGCCTTCATCATTTCCAGTTCGCCGGGATCGGTGAATTCTTCCATCAAATGCTTGCGCTTGTAGCCGATGCCGTGTTCGCCGGACAGGCGGCCGCCGTGGGCATAAATGAATTTGTACAGTTCCTGCTGGTTGGCCTTGACCCGCTGGTCCCAGTCTTCGTAGGTGGCATCTTCATTCTTGAGGATGTTCAAGTGAATGTTGCCGTCGCCGGCGTGGCTGGCGATACGTGTGACCAGGTTGTATTTCTTGGCCAGGCGCAGGATTTCGTCGAGGAGGGCCGCTTCCTGGTCGACAGGGACGACGACGTCTTCTTTGCAGACGATGAGGCTTTCGGCGCGGACGGCTTCGGCAAAGGCCTTGCGGGCCTGCCAGATCTTATTGTGGTCAGCGACGAGGACTGACGACGCGCCGTTTTCCGTGCAGACTTCGTCGAGGATGACGGCCTTGTCGTCCAGGTCGTCTTCGCTGGTCCCTTCGACTTCGACGATGACGTAGTTGCCGTTGTCGCTGCCCTGGAGATTTTCATTGAGGTATTTTTCGACGGACTTGATGGTGATGTTGTCCATGAATTCGACGCACGTCGGCGTGATGCCGGCCTTGATGATTTTGGTGACGACGCCCATGGCCTGGCGGCGGTCGTTGAAGATGGCCAGCAGGTCGAGGGCGTACTTCGGCTTGGGCAGGAGCTTCAGCGTCGCCTTGGTGATGATGCCCAGGGTCCCTTCGGAGCCGATGACCAGCTGGTCCAGGGAATAGCCTGTCGACTGTTTCTGCAGGCGCGCGCCGAGGTTGACGATGCGCCCTGTCGGGTTGACGACTTCCACGCTGTAGACCTGGTGGCGCGTCGTCCCGTATTTGACGGCCCGGTTGCCGCCGGCGTTGGTGGCGATGTTGCCGCCGATGAAGCACGAGTCGCCGCTGCACGGGTCGCCGGCGTAGAAGAGGCCTTTCTTTTCGGCCGCTTCCTGCAGGTCCGACGTGCGTACACCTGGTTCGACGACGGCATAGAGACCGTCTTCATTGATTTCCAGTATCTTGTTCATCTTTTCCAGCGACAAGACGATGCCGCCGTATTCCGGGACGGCGCCGCAGGCCAGACCCGTGCCGGCCCCGCGGGGGACGACAGGGAAGTGGCAGGCATTGGCCAGCTTGATGATGGCGCTGACCTGCTGGGCCGTTTCGGCAAAGACGACGGCTTCGGGCATGTGATGGTAAGCCGGGTCGGTCACTTCGTCATGGGAATAAGGCTGCATGGCGTCGGCGTCGGTGACGACGTCTTTCGGGCCGACGATGGCCTTTAATTTTTCCAGGATTTCTGTCGTTATTTTTTCATAGTGCATACGTGTTCCCCCTCGGATAAGATACAAAATGTCGTGCCTCTATTATATATAACTGCCGCCCATTTTAAAAGGAATTTTACAAAAAAACTTTATCTTGCCAGCAAAGCACGGTATACTATAGGGTAAGACTTTTTCAGTCTCTTGTTCTTAGAAAGGGTGATTGGGTGGAAACCAAGCAGTATCGCCAGCCCCGGCGCCGAAAGAAGCGCCGCAAGGTCCCCCGGAAGCGCCGTACAGGGCTGCTCATCCGGCTCCGGCAGATGAGCTGGTACAATCTTATTCTCGTGGCCATCATCGTCGCCGGCTTCTATCTCATCGGCGTCCGCCTCTACAGGCTGTGGGAAATCCATGACGACATGAACCGGACCCTGCAGCAGGAACAGACCTTGCGGGACGAAAATCTTCGCCTTCGCGAACGGCGTGACAAGCTGAATGATCCCGATGAAATCGCCCGGGAAGCGCGCGAACAGTTCGGCCTGGCCAAGCCCGATGAAATTCCCTATAAGCCGTGATTCCCTATATTTTGTATTTTGATGATTGAATTTTTTGGCATTTATGAGTATAATGGCTTTATACGTTTAGCAGTAATGCTGATATTACAAGGAGGAAATCAAAACAGCATGACAATCGAAGTAGGCAGTGTGATGGAAGGTACCGTTACAGGAATCACAAAATTTGGCGCATTCGTAGAGCTTCCGGATAAGAAGGTAGGTCTTGTACATATTTCTGAAGTCGCTAATGAGTATGTCAAAGATGTAAATGATTTTTTGAAAGTTCGAGACAAGGTCAACGTCAAAGTGTTGTCTGTAGACGATAAGGGAAAAATCGCCCTGTCTATCAAACAGACCCAGCCGGCGCCGGAAAAGAAAGAATTCCGTCCGAAACGCGATTTTCGGCAGAAACATGAATTCCGCCAGCATAACGGCTTTGATTCGCGCCGTTCGTCGGGCTCGCTGTCTTTTGAAGACCGGCTCAGCAAATTCCTGAAGGAAAGCGATGAACGCCTGATGGATTTGAAGCGCAATACGGAATCGAAACGCGGCGGCCGCGGTGCGCGCCATGCTGATTGAGTGCGTATTGAATAGCGGAAAGTAAAAAAGAAGGGCGCTGTTGCACAAAGACAGCGCCTTTTTACGTTTACAGGAAGGAGCAGATATGGAGTATCAGAAGTATGCAGTCATCGACATCGGCTCCAACTCCCTGCGACTCATGACGGGCTGGCAGGAAGTCCCGGGCACGTGGATTTTTTCGCCGAAAGAACTGGCGACGACGCGGCTGGGGAAAGATATCGATGAAACACACCATTTGTCACCGGCAGGGATGGAAGCGTCCTTTGCGGCCATGGAAGGCTGGAAAGAACAGCTGACAGGCGTGCCGGTCTGTGCCGTCGCCACCAGTGCCGTCCGCGAAGCTATCGACGGCCAGGCCTTCCTGGCAGAAGTGCGGGCCCGTTTCGGCTGGCACTGCCGGGCCATTTCGGGCCTGGAAGAAGCGTCGCTCAGCTTCACTGGAGCTACGGCCTCGCTCAGCCCCGATGTGACGGCAGCCGTCATCGACATCGGCGGCGGCAGCAGTGAAGTCGCCGTCGGCCGCGGCGGTGACCTGTGCTGGTCCCACAGCTACCCCATGGGGGCGGTACGCTTTACACGGGGCGAAGTTATGAGCCATCAGGCCGTCGCCCATCTGGAAAACCGCTGCTATCAGGAATGGCTGCCCATGCAGGTCCAGCCGGACCTGCTCATCGGCGTCGGCGGGACGCTGACGACGCTGGCGGCCATGGACTTGCAGCTGGCCGTCTACGATGCAGAGAAAGTCGAAGGCCATCGCGTTTCCTATGATGCCCTGTGCGGTCATATCGAACGCCTCCAGGCCATGACGCCGGAAGAACGGCGCCACGTACCGGGCCTGCAGCCCAAGCGCAGCGACATCATCGTCGCCGGCCTGCTCATTGCCAAGTCCTTTCTCCAGCGCTATCACATCCCGGCCATCACCGTCAGCGAACGGGATCTCATGGAAGGCGTCTTTTTCCGCCATTCCTTCCATGATGCGGCCTGGAACTCCCGGGACCGCCAGTCGTGAACCTCGTCGACCGCGTAGACGCTTACGGCAGGCAGCACGGCCTGTGGCAGCCGGGAAGGGCCCTGGTCGTCGCCTGCTCCGGCGGGCCCGATTCGCTGGCCCTGCTGGATATACTGAGTCGCCTGGCCCCGTTATATAGGCTGACATTGACGGCCTGCTACGTCCACCACGGCATCCGCCGGGCGGCCGATGAAGAAGTCAGCCTGGTACGGCGCGAAGCCGTGCGCCGCCATTGCGGTTTTGCCTGGCAGTACGTCGACGTGCCGGCCCTGGCCCGGCGGGAAAAGGCGTCGGAAGAAGCCGTAGGCCGGCGCGAACGCTACCGCATCCTGCGGGAAACGGCCCGGGCCTGCGGGGCCGAACGCATTGCCGTGGCCCATCACGCCGATGATCAGGCCGAAACGGTATTGCTCCATCTCCTGCGTGGCAGCGGCCTCGACGGCCTCTGCGGCATGGCGCCCAGGCGGGGCGACATCATTCGGCCGCTGCTTATGGTGACCAAGGCGGAGCTGGCAGCCTATGCCGCGGCCCGGGACCTTCCGGTCTGTCACGACGAAACCAATGACAGCCGGCGCTACAGCCGCAACCGGATACGCCTGGACCTGCTGCCGCAGCTGCAGGCTTATAACCCGGCCATTACGGCGGACCTGAACCGCCTGGCCGATATCGTCAGGGCCGACGAAGCCTTTCTGGACGACGCTGCCGAAACACTCTATGGGCAGCTCGTCCTTCCCGAAGACGTACCGGCTTTAGACAAGAAGCGCTTGCTGGCCCAGCCGCTGGCTATGCAGCGGCGCCTCATCCGCCGCTTGTGGCAGGAGGCGACGGGCTCTCGTCAGGACCTGCCTTTTCATTATGTTGAAACGATACGGGACCTGGCCGCCAAAGGAGCTGGAAAACAGTTCCAGTGCGGCCGGGCCTGTGCTTATACGACCCGGACAGCCCTCTGCCTGGGTCCTGCCGTTCCCCGCAGGGGACGGCAGGGGTAATTCACTTTTTCACGGAGGAAAACAAGATGCATCAGGATATCAAAGAAATTTTATTTACAGAAGAACAGATTGCTGCCCGCGTCCGCGAACTGGGTGCGCAGATCACTAAAGACTATGCCGGCAAGACCATCCTCATGTGCGGCATCCTCAAAGGGGCCGTCACCTTTTTCACCGACCTGGCCCGCTGCATCGACGGCCCGGTCTACTTCGATTTCATGAGCTGCTCCAGCTACGGTTCGTCGACGACGTCGTCAGGTGTCCTCAAGATCCGCAAGGACCTAGATAACGACGTCAAGGATAAAGATGTCCTCATCGTCGAAGACATCATCGACACGGGCGTTACCTTGAGCCATCTCGTCCCCATGCTCCAGGAACGGGGTGCCCGCTCGGTCAAATTGGCAACCCTCCTCAGCAAGCCGGCCCGCCGCCAGGTCGAAGTCCCTGTCGATTACAACGGCTTTGAAATCCCCGATGCCTTCGTCGTCGGCTATGGCCTCGACTACGACAGCCGCTACCGCAACCTGCCGTACATTGGCATTTTGAAAGAAGAAGTATATTCCAAGTAGTTGTTGCTTTAGAAGAAGTGTGGTAATATAAGACTGTATTGGTTGGAATAAACAAGCATTATCATAAACTAAGTGAAAGGAGCCATATTTTGAGTAAATTTGTGCGGAATGTAAGTTTATACTTACTCATCATCATCGTCGCCGTATCGATCATAGATGCCTTTACCAGCAGTAAGACAGATAAATCGGAAATTTCTTACACGAATTTCATGAGTCAGGTGCAGCAGAAAAAAGTCGATGCCGTCCAGATCACAGCCGACCACGCTATCGTCGGACAGCTGAAAGACGGAACCTCTTTTACTTCTTATGCCCCGACCGATTCGGCACTCTTGCCGGCACTGCGCGATGCTGATGTCAACATCATCGCCAAACCGCCCGAACAGCCTTCGTGGTGGATGAACATGCTGACAGCAGTCCTGCCAATCCTGGTCCTCATTGCCGTCTGGTTCTTCATCATGCAGCAGACCCAAGGCGGCGGCGGCCGGGTCATGAACTTTGGCAAGAGCCATGCCAAGATGCACGGGGAAGGTAAGATCAAGGTTACCTTTAAAGACGTTGCTGGTGAAGACGAAGCGAAGGAGGAACTGGCGGAAATCGTCGAATTCCTGCGCAACCCCAGCAAGTATAATGCCATTGGCGCCAAGATACCCAAAGGGGTGCTCCTCTTCGGCCCTCCGGGGACCGGCAAGACCCTCCTGGCCCGTGCCGTAGCCGGCGAAGCCGGTGTCCCCTTCTTCAGCATCAGCGGTTCCGACTTCGTCGAAATGTTCGTCGGCGTCGGTGCCTCCCGTGTCCGTGATTTGTTCACACAGGCCAAGAAGAATGCGCCCTGCATCGTCTTCATCGACGAAATCGATGCCGTCGGCCGCCAGCGCGGTGCTGGCCTTGGCGGCGGTCATGACGAACGGGAACAGACATTGAACCAGCTCCTGGTCGAAATGGATGGCTTCGGTTCCAACGAAGGCATCATCACCATCGCTGCGACCAACCGTCCGGATATCCTTGACCCGGCGCTTCTCCGTCCGGGCCGTTTCGACCGGCAGATCACCGTCGACCGGCCGGACCTGCGCGGCCGCCGGGCTATCCTCGACGTCCACGCCAAAGGCAAGCCCCTCGGCAAGGATGTCGACCTCGACGTCATCGCCAAGAAGACGCCGGGCTTCACCGGTGCCGACTTGGGCAACCTGCTCAATGAAGCAGCCCTCCTGGCTGCCCGGGCTAATAAGAAAGTCATCAACATGGCTGAACTGGAAGAAGCCAGCGAAAAAGTCTGCTTCGGTCCGGAACGCCGCAGCCATGTCATCAGCGATAAGGAAAAGCGCCTGACGGCAGTCCACGAATCGGGCCACGCCCTCATCGCCTATCTCCTGCCTGATGCCGACCCGGTCCACAAGGTCACCATCATCCCCCGCGGCCGGGCTGGCGGCTATACCATGATGCTGCCGGAAGAAGACCGGTCGTATGAAACGAAGTCGTACTACCTGGCCCAGATCCGCGTCGCCCTCGGTGGCCGGGCTGCTGAAGAAATCGTCTTCAACGAAATCAGCAGCGGCGCTTCCGGTGACCTTCAGAGCGTCACCCGTATCGCCCGCCAGATGATCACCCGCCTGGGTATGAGCCCGAAACTGGGCCCCATGGTCTTTGGCGAACAGCAGGACCAGGTCTTCCTCGGCAAGAGCCTGGGCCACGAACGCAACTACGGCGAAAGCGTAGCCGAACTCATCGACAAGGAAATGCACGACACCGTATCGGAAGCCTATGCCGACGTGCTCCACATGCTGCGGGAACACCTGTATACGCTGAAAAATATGGCCAATGCCCTGATGGAAGTCGAAACGATCAACCATCAGCAAGTCGATAACCTGGTCAAATACGGCACCTTGGAAGGGCCGCAGGACGCTAAAAAAGAAGCTGTTGAAACACCGGCAGAAACGGCAGAAGCCGAAACACCGGACACAGCAGCCGTTTCCGAAGCCGCTCCGACAGCCAAGGAAGAAGCACCTGCACCGGCAGCTCCCAAAGCCGAACAGACAGAAGTACAGATCAGCCCCTGGGGAAACCCTGTCCCCAAAGGCGGCCTGACCACAGGCCTGACCGATAAGGACGAAGAAGAAAAAAAGGCTGACGAAGAAAAATAGAGAGTGAAAAAAAGCTTGTCGCATGTGCGGCAAGCTTTTTTAGCAGCTAGCAGTTAGGGGTTAGCAGTTAGCCTCTAACCCCTAACCCCTAACCCCTAACCTCCCCTTGACAGGGTTATCGTTTATGTTACAATTTCTACATAGAATAGGTGAGTTATGCGCTAGGGAGTAGCGCTTTTTTTTGAATGGATGCTGCCAGGGGCAGCGGCAGAGGTGATTGCTATGAGACAAGACATTCTCGATTTTTTGATACAGCACAAGGACGAATTCGTATCGGGCCAGCAGATTTCTGAGCAGCTCGGGATTTCCCGGACGGCCGTATGGAAGCATATTCGCGTCCTCAAACAGCGGGGCTATGTCATCGAGTCGTATACCAAGAAAGGGTATTGTCTGCGCGAAGCGCCGGAACTGCTGTCGGAACAGGCTATCGAAGAAGGGCTTTCGACGAAAGTCGTGGGACGTCATATCGTCTACCGGGAACGCGTCGATTCGACGAATAATGTCGCCAAGAAGCTGGCCGATGAAGGCGCTCCGGAAGGGACCATCGTCGTCGCCGAAGAACAGACCGGAGGCCGGGGACGCATTAACCGCTCGTTCTTGTCGCCTTTTGCCAAGGGCGTCTGGTTCTCCCTGATCCTGCGGCCTAATATCCCGCCCATGGAAGTCTCCAAGATGACCCTCCTGGCTGCCGTCGCCGTGGCCCGGGCCATCCGCCATCACGGCCTGACGGACTGCGGCATCAAGTGGCCTAACGACATCCTGGTCAAGGGCCGCAAGATGGTGGGCATCCTGACCGAACTCAACGGTTCAGCAGAAAAGGTCAATTACATCATCATGGGCATTGGCGTCAATACGGGCATCACCGCCGAGGACCTGCCTAAGGATTTGCAGTCCATCGTCACCAGTTTTGCCCGCGAAGGCGTCCGCGTCAGCCGGCTGGCCCTGCTGGAAACGCTGCTGAAAGAAATCGAAGGGCTGTACCAGACCGTCTGCCGTGACGGTTTCGCACCGGTCCTGGCCGAATGGCGGGCCCTGTCCTGCATGTTGGGCCAGGACGTAACGGTCACATCCATTGACAAGACCTTTTCCGGCAAAGCCGTCGATATCGATGAGAACGGCAATCTCCTCGTCGCGACGTCAGAAGGCGTGGAAGTCGTCATGGCAGGGGATATTCATGTCCGTCCGGCTTAATTTAGCCGTAAAGACTATTCAAGACAGGCAAACTCTGTTATTATAATAGGCGTATTATCAACTTAAAGTAGGCAGGAGATAAAGTTATGCTATTAGTCATTGATGTAGGGAATACAAATATTGTCCTGGGTATTTTCAAGGGAAAAGAACTCATGGACCACTGGCGCGTATCGACGAACCGCCTCCGGACGACCGATGAATACGGCGTCCTCATTCGCAACCTCTTTTATTTGAACGGCGTCAACTCCGATGAAATCGATGCCATCATCATTTCGTCCGTCGTCCCGCCGGTCATGCCCACGCTGGAACGCATGTGCCAGCGCTATTTCGGCCTGACGCCGCTGGTCATCGGACCGGGTGTCAAGACGGGCATGGACATCAAATACGACAATCCCCGTGAAGTCGGTGCCGACCGCATCGTCAACGCCGTCGCAGCGTATGAAAAATTCGGCGGCCCGGTCATCATCATCGACTTCGGCACGGCGACGACCTTCTGTGCTGTCGACAAGAAAGGGACGTACCTCGGCGGCGCCATCTGCCCGGGCATCGGCATCTCTACGGACGCCCTGGTCCAGCGCACGGCGAAACTGCCGCGTATCGAAGTCGTCCGCACGGATAAGGTCATCTGCCGCAATACCGTCGAAAGTATGCAGGCCGGCGTCTTCTATGGTTTCGTAGGCCAAGTCGACGGCATCGTCGCCCGTATGCGCAAGGAACTGGGCTGTAAGGCTAAAGTCGTTGCTACGGGCGGCCTGGCCGTCATCGTCGCTCCGGCTACAGATGCCATCGACGTCGTCGAACCCATGCTGACCCTGGAAGGGTTGAGAATCATTTATGACCGCAACCGTTAAGCCCTTTGCCATCGGCACGGTCGAGCTCGATGCCCCGGTCATCCTGGCCCCTATGGCCGGCGTCTGTGATGCGCCGTACCGGGTCATCGCCCACCGCTATGGGGCGGCCCTGGTCTGCGCGGAAATGGTCAGTTCCCAGGGTATCCGCTACCGCAACCAGCATACGGAAGAGCTGCTGCACATCGAAGATGGGGAACACCCCCTGTCCATGCAGATTTTCGGCTCGGACCCGGACGTCATGGCCCAGGCAGCGGCCGTCGTCGAAGAAGCCGGTGCCGATATCGTCGATATCAATATGGGCTGTCCCGTCAAGAAAGTCGTCAAGAACGGCGACGGCTCGGCCTTGATGAAGAACCTGCCCCTGGCAGAGAAAGTCATCCGTGCCGTCGTCGGCGCCGTGTCCATCCCGGTCACGGTCAAGATGCGCACCGGCTGGGATGACGCCTCTTTTACGGCGCCGGAGCTGGCCAAACGGGCTGAAGCGGCTGGTGCCGCTGCCGTCACCGTCCACGGACGGACGCGGGAACAGTTCTATAGCGGCAAGGCGGACTGGCAAAAAATCAAAGCCGTCGTCGATGCCGTATCCATCCCGGTCATCGGCAACGGCGACGTCGTCGACGGCCCGTCGGCGGCAGCCCTGATGGAACAGACCGGCTGCGGTGCCGTCATGGTCGGCCGCGGCGCTCAGGGCAATCCCTGGATTTTCCCGCAGATACGCCATTACCTGGCGACGGGCGAAGTCCTGCCGCCGCCGACGGCCATGGAACGTTATGAACAGATGCTGTCCCATTTTGAAGCCCTGCTGGCCTATAAAGGCGAATACATCGGCGTCCGGGAGATGCGCTCCCACGCCTCGTGGTATACCCACGGCCTCTATGGCTCGGCGGCCCTGCGCGAACGCATCAACCGGGCCGGTTCGGCTGACGAATTCCGAGCCATCGTCCGCGACATGATGGACAAGGCGCGCCGGGCAGGGACATAGCTGTTTTATTGACACAAGGGACGGATGTGCATATAATTAAGAGTACGGTATAAATTAAAGATATAATATTGAAACGTGATTATATCGCAGGAGGAGCAGGAATATCATGACCAACGAAACGCTGATTACCCAGGAAGGGTTACAGAAATTAAAAGATGAATTGAATGAACTGAAATCGGTCCGCCGCATTGAAATTTCTCAGCGCATCAAAGAAGCTATCGCCCTCGGTGACTTGAGCGAAAACGCCGAATACGATGCCGCCAAGAATGAACAGGGCATCATCGAAGGCCGTATTGCCGAATTGGAAGCCAAGATCCGCACGGCTAAGATCATCAAGGAAACCGATGATGGCTCGGATAAAGTCCGCCTCGGTTCCAAAGTCATCCTGGAAGATGCCGAAACGGGGGACCGCTTCGATTACACTGTCGTCGGTACGGCAGAAGCCGATCCGTTCAACGGCCGCATTTCCAATGAATCTCCTGTAGGGAAAGCTATCCTCGGCCAGGTCATCGATGCTGCCAATCCGGCTATCGTTACCGTCAAAGCACCGGCAGGTGAAATCAAATACCGCATCTTGCCGCCTGATGCAGAATAAATCCTAGGAGGAATATCATGTCGGACACGAAAGAAAAAGAAACGCCCATTATTGAAGAAGAAAAATTGAATGACCAAATGAAGGTCCGCCGCGAAAAGATGCAGGAATTCATCGACGCCGGCGTCTATCCCTTCGGTCAGAAATACAACTGGGATCATCATGCACAGGAAGTCAAAGATGACGCCGTTGAACTGGAAAAGAATGAAACCGTCGTCAGCGTCGCCGGTCGCCTCATGGCCATCCGCCGCCACGGCAAGACTGCATTCTGCGTCCTCCGCGACTTGAGCGGCGAAATCCAGCTCTATTTCCGCAAAGACGTACTCGGTGAAGAATCGTACAATTTGTTCAAGCTCCTCGATATCGGTGATATCGTCGGCGTCGAAGGGACAGTCTTCGTCACCCATACGGGCGAAACGACGATCCGCGTCGAAAAATGGACTCTCTTGTCCAAATCGCTCCGTCCGCTGCCGGAAAAATTCCATGGCCTGACCGATAAGGAAACGCGGTATCGCCAGCGCTACCTCGACCTCATCGTCAATCCGGAAGTCAAAGACACGTTCATCAAACGGTCGAAGATCATCAAGGGCATCCGCAAATACCTCGATGACCGCCACTTCCTGGAAGTCGAAACACCGATGCTCCATACCATCGCCGGCGGCGCTGCAGCCCGTCCGTTCAAGACACATCACAACGCCCTCGATATGGACATCTACCTGCGTATCGCACCGGAACTCCACCTCAAACGCCTCCTCGTCGGCGGCTTGGAACGGGTCTATGAAATGAACCGCTGCTTCCGCAACGAAGGCATCGATACACGGCATAACCCGGAATTCACGACGGTCGAATTGTACCAGGCTTATGGCGACTTGGAAGACGTCATCAACATTACGGAAGACATGGTCTCCAAACTGGCAGAAATGCTCTATGGCACGATGAAATTGACCTATATCGACAAGGAAATCGACCTCACGCCGCCGTGGGACCGCATGACCATGATCGAAGCCGTCAAGAAATTCAGCGGTGCTGACTTTGAAGGCATTACCGATGTCGAAACGGCCCGCAAGATGGCTGACGAACACGACGTCGAATACGGTCAGTACGATGGCGTCGGCAAGATCATCAACGCTTTCTTTGAAAAATTCGTCGAAGAAAACCTCATCCAGCCGACGATCATCACCGGTCATCCCCTGGAAATCTCGCCGCTCACCAAACAGGACCGGGACAATCCGCTCTTGACCTATCGTTTTGAAGCCTTCATCTATGGCCGCGAACTGGCCAATGGCTTCTCGGAATTGAATGACCCCATTGACCAGCGCAACCGCTTCATCGAACAGATGAAGGAACGGGAACGCGGCGATGACGAAGCGCATCAGATGGACGAAGACTACTGCCGCGCACTGGAATATGGCCTGCCTCCAACAGGCGGCCTGGGCATCGGCATTGACCGACTGGTCATGTTCCTGACCAACAGCCCGTCTATCCGCGACGTTCTCCTCTTCCCGTTGAGCCGCCCGGAACAGCATAAATAAGACAAGGACGGTTCCATGAAGGTTTCTGCCATCATGCACGATTCCTTTGACTTAAAAGTTTTTCGTTCGTCGTTCATCGTTCATCGCGATGGCTTGTTATTTTTGCTCCCTTGCGACAAACGATGAACGGCCTGCGACCAACGTAAAACGGAGCTGTCTTCATTGGACAGCTCCGTTTTCTCAATCCTACGAAGGAGGAACGCTATGAAATGTACAGCCATGGCTGCGCTGGTCTTCGCTGCCTGCCTGGCCTGGGGGACGGCAACGGGGGCGGCACCAGCTGAAAAGCCGGAAAAGGCCCTGACCGGGACTGCCGCTGCAGCCGCAGTGGATGCCGGCGGGAAAGCCGGGACCGTTCCGTCTGCCCAGAAGGACGCCGATAAGGCCATCAAGGCCGTCGCGCCTCAGTCCGATGACAAAACCGGCAAAGCGGATAAATCCGATAAAGACGGCAAAGAGAATAAAGACAGCAAAAAAGAAACGGCCCATGTACCGACGGATGATGACTGCGTCCTCCTCGATTCGCTGGATACGCTGACCATTCCGCCCCTGCAGGCCAGTGATTTCTACATCGGCAGCATCCATCACGGCGACAGCCCGGCCAAGGTCAAGCGCATTTTTGGGCCGCCGGCGAAGTTTTCCCGCAGCACCCACTATACGACCATGCAGTACAACGACAAGGACTTGAAGATGCGCTTTACTTTCCGCAACAAGACGGCTGACAGCCTGCGCTACAGTGCCGATACGCGCAAAGCCGTCCTGCCCGGTGCGGAATCGATGTTCCTGTCGGCTGGGACGAACATCCTAATCGGCCGGGACGTACGCCTGAAATATCCGGCCGAAGTGCTGCTGCGCCAATATGGCCTGCCCGATTCGGTCCTGCGCGATGCCGATGCCAATGTCTATTACTTCACTTATGAAAGTCCGCGGAAAGATGTCATGTACGTCTTTGCCATCGGCAACCGCCGCATCGAACGCGTGGCCCTCATGCCCGTGCGGCCGCCGTACATTACGGGGGACGAACCGGCGGACCGCATGAAACTGGGCGAACGGGACTTTACCCTCATGGGTTTCGGTCTCAACCAGCCTTTCGAGCCGAACAAGTACAACATGTGGACCAACCTGGTCAAGCGCAATAACAGCAACTTCTGGCTCTATGGCGATTACGGCGTCGAAGTGGACCGGCGCAATATCGTGCAGAAAGTCTTCCTCTTGACGAATAACGCCTATACTGGCCGCGGGGCGACCCTGGGTTATCACGTCTCGACGATCCTGGCCTTATATGGCCGGCCGGACCGCGTCGAATGGGGACCGGACAAAGAAAAATCCGTCGACGCCTATTACTATGACAGTCCTTATCAGAAAGGCGTGTCCCTGGTCATCGTCGTGCGTCACAACGAGCCCTATGTCGATGACATCATCCTGACGTCGACGCCGATCAAGAACATCCAGGACCCGATGGAACGGTATGGATTGAAATGATGATACATATTGTTTTGTCATATGTCAAAATAAAATAGCAAAATGCTTTACTTATATGATGAAAGTTAGGTATAATAAAATAAATAATATAAGAAAACGAAGGTGATTTTCATGGTTACAGATGCAGATGTTTTAAAACGGTGGAAGTACATTGCCCAGGACGATGAAAAATTGTTGATTCTCATTGGCGGACCCGGTTCCGGCAAGAGCAGACTGATTCGTGAACTGACATTCCAGGATGGCTGGAAAATCTGTGAAGCCCGGGAACTCTTTGATGACGAATTCCTGGAAATCCCCCGCGCTGACCGCCCGGATAAGGCCATTGCCCTGGTGTCGGCAGCCATTCATCGTCTCAATGCCCGTGTTGTCATGATTGATAATGTTGAATTCCTGTTCGCACCGATCCTGAACCTCGACCCCGTAGCGATGCTGAAGAAGTTGAGCCGCGAATGCCCGATCATCGTCAGCTGGCGCGGCAGCCTGGAAGGCAATACTTTGTATTTTGAACACAATGGCGATCCGAAATATGCTAAATTCGTCATCGATAACCCGAATCACGTCATTTGCCTCGACGAATAAAAATAGGCGTAATTTAAAGATTCGTTATCTTTTCGCAATCGTTTTTTCATAGATACTTGTTAGAATGAGTGCTGTCCCGCAAAGAAAAGCTCTTTGCGCGGCAGCACTTTTTTTTTACCTGCCATTGTGGTATACTTTCTAGTATTGTTGTAAACATTTCATCAGGTATTCAGCGAAAAGGAGTTAAAAACATGAGTGATTATATTATTGCCGTCATCCTGGGTATCGTCGAAGGGGTCACGGAATATTTGCCAGTTTCATCGACAGGCCATATGATTCTCGTCGGCGATATGCTCGGCTTTACCGGTCCCCGGGCCAGCGTCTTTGAAGTCTTCATCCAGCTCGGCGCTATCTTGTCGGTCATCGTCATCTATAAAGAGAAGTTCATCCGCATGCTCCATCAGTACCGCTGCTGGGACCTCTTCCGCCGGGAAAACTGGTTCCGCACCGATACGGGCCTGACCCTGGCCCACGTCGCAGCCGGCATCGTGCCGGTCATGGGCATTGGCTATCTGGCCCACCACGCCATCAAGACCTATCTCTTTTCGGCAGGGACGGTCATCATCGGTCTCATCATCGGTGGTATCTTCATGCTCGTCGCTGAAAAGTCCCATACCAAGACGGTCTGTAACGACGTCGAAAAGATGACTATTGCCCAGGCCTTCCTGACGGGCATGTTCCAGATCCTGGCCTTATGGCCCGGCTTTTCCCGTTCCGGTTCGACCATTGCCGGCGGCCTTTTCCTGGGCCTCAGCCGGAAAGCAGCAGCTGACTTTTCCTTCATCATCGCCGTACCGGTCATGATCGTCGCCTGTTTCTACGACCTCTTGAAGAGCCTGAGCGACCTCAGCGGCAACGACCTGGTCATGATCGTCATCGGCTTCATTACGGCCTTCATCGTCGCCTACATCTCGGTCCTCTGGTTCCTGAAATTCATGAACAAGTCGACGCTGGCATCCTTTGCCTACTACCGTTTCGTCGTAGCCGTCATTTCCTTCGTCTACTTCTTCATCCTGTAGGGCGTTGGCCTGCCATCATGCGAGTATGGTTTGTAGTACGGAGCTTGTAGTTTTCAGAGAAAACCTTTAAATTTAAAGCCATCCCCTAACCACTAGCCACTAGCTGCTAACCCCTAAAAAGGGGGCTGTCGTACGTACGACAGCCCCCTTTTTTTGAATCAGGTAGAGTGATTTTCACAACGGGCGCCCCACGAGGTCGCCCCTACGGATTTCGATGGCGGAATCTCCATGGCGGGCGCCCCACGAGGTCGCCCCTACGGATGCCGATGGCGGGATTCCCACAACGAGCCGCAGCCACGAACCACTAGGCCGGAGGCCGGAGGCCGCAGCCACGAGCCACTAGGCCGGAGGCCGCAGCCACGAGCCACTAGGCCACAGACGCCATCACGATCCGCTGCCGGCGAGCTGGCGGAATTCGTTGGCCAGTTCGTCCAGGAAGGGGATGATCTTGGCGTCGTCGATGTCGGCGTTGAAGGCTTCCATCATGTTGGGGAAGAAGATGTACAGGCCCTGCATATAGACGTAGTAGTAATACTGCAGGTCGTCATGGCTCATGATGGCCGAGGCCAGGGCGTCGTTGACGGCGAAGTTGAGGTCGTAGAAGTCGAGGATTTCATCTTTAAAGCGGCCTAAGTCGAGCTCGCCGCGCTGGTAGTCTTCCATGAGGTGGCTGCCCATTTCTCCCAAGGCATCGGCAATGTCGCCGACGTTGTCCGGAACGGCAAGGCCGGCGTCTTCCATGACGTGCGTCAAGGTGTGGAGCGACGTAATCAGGGATTCACAGAAAAAATTAAAGGTCAGGGCTCCTTCAGAGCCGCGCAGATTCGTAAAGACAGTAGATTCCATAAGGACCTCCTTGAAGTAATTTTTTCTATTATAGCATATTTTGCCGGAAATGAATTGAATCGAGGCCATGAATATAGTAGGATAATACTAAGAGTATTTTATAGGAGGTAATCGTTGTGTCTCAACGCAATCAAAAAATTAAATTGAAGAAGCGGTCCCGCCAATCGGCACGTATCCATCGCGGCTTTGCCATGCCTGTCGGTCCGGGCAGTGAAAACAGCCTGGTCAGTTTCCGCGACTTTGCCGATCTGAAGGCCAAGTATTTCCGCTTTACCGGCCGCATCCAGCGCCGGCCTTTTATTTTCCGGACGCTGATCTTGATGTTCGCCCAGTTCATGTTTTCCATCATCCTCTACAGCAAGATCGTCGAATCTATTTTAATCAATCATATGGAATATGCCATCATCTTCGGTATCATCTTCGTCCTGCTGTCCATTCCGGCTATTTGGTCCCAGATTTCCCTGGGCGTCCGGCGCTGTCACGACATCAATAAGCCCGGCCTCATGTTTGCCGTTCCCTTCATTTGTTACCTGGCCAGCTATGTCCTGCCCGTCCTGGGACAGGATACGGCGGCGACGGCAGCTCAGTCAATCATGGCTGTATCCTATTTAGGCTTGTTCACGGTCAAGGGGACGTCCGGCGATAACGCTTACGGTCCGGAACGGGCACGATAGGGGGCGGCAGCATGACCTTAGCAGAAGGAAAAATCGGACACGACTATATCATCGAAACATTGGATTTGCCGGACCAGACGGAAAAGCGCCTCCAGGCCCTGGGCATGATTGAAGGGACGGAAATCTCCGTGCTCAATAATAAGAACGAAGGGACGGTCATCATCAAGATGCGCAGCACCCGCCTGGCCTTGGGCAAGGGCATTTCGTCGCATATCGGCATAAGGGGGAAAGACCATGACTAGCGAAGTAAAAATAAAGGCTGGCCAGCCGCAGGTCCAGAAGGCACCGGTCAAGGCTGAAAAAAAGGAAATGACCGTCGCTTTCATCGGCAATCCGAACTGCGGCAAGACGACGCTGTTCAACGCCTATACGGGGGCCAACCTCAAGGTCGCCAACTGGCCCGGCGTTACCGTCGAAAAAGTTGAAGGCGCCATCAATGCCCACGGCTATCACATTCATCTCGTCGACCTGCCCGGGACGTACAGCTTGACGTCGTACACCATGGAAGAACAGGTTTCGCGGAATTTTATCCTCAGTGACGATGTCGACGTCATCGTCGATGTCATCGACGCGTCGGCGCTGGAACGCAATCTCTACCTGACCTTGCAGCTCCTGGAACTGGGGAAACCCGTCGTCGTCGCCTTGAACATGATGGACATCGTCGAAAAGCGGGGCATGGAAATCGACTTGCACCGCCTGCCGGAAATGCTCGGCGTGCCGGTCATCCCCGTATCGGCCCTGAAGCGCCGCGGCCTGAGCGTCCTGCTCCATGCGGCCGTGCACCACAAGGACCACGTCCATCCGGACCGGCTCATCCACAACCATTCAGACCATACCCATCATCAGCATAATCATCACAGTGAATTCGCCATGGTCTACAGCGACGCCATGGAAGACCGCATCGACGCCGTGCGCCAGCTCCTGCATGACAAATATCCCGATTTGTACAATCACCGCTGGCATGCGCTGAAGCTCCTCGAAAGGGACCCGGAAATTACGGCCAAGTATCCCGTCGACGACGTCCATCACGTCCTGGACCGCAGTTATGAAACGGATATCATCACCGAAAAATATGCCTTCATCGAAGAAATCATCCATGAAGTCGTCGTCAACCAGGCGTCGAAAGCAGCGGCAACGGATTCCGTCGACCGCTACTTGACCGATAAATGGCTGGGCATCCCCATCTTCCTGGCCATCATGGCCATCGTCTTTTTCCTGACTTTCTTCATCGGCGATATGGTCCAGGATTCCTTCCAGGGCTCCATTGATACTTTATCGGCCCTAGCTGAAGGCGGCCTGACTTCGCTGGGGGCTGACGATATGCTCATTTCCCTGGTCTGTGATGGCATCATCGCCGGCGTCGGCGGCATCCTGACTTTTTTGCCCAACATCTGTATCCTCTTCTTTGCCCTGGCCATCCTGGAAGACAGCGGTTACATGTCCCGCGTGGCCTATGTCATGAACGATATCATGAACCGTTTGGGTTTGTCGGGCCGGGCCTTCATCCCCATGATCCTCGGCTTTGGCTGCAGTGTGCCGGCCATCATGGCGTCGCGTGCTCTGGAGGATAAACGCGACCGCTATCGGACGATGCTGGTTACGCCTTTCATGTCCTGCAGTGCCCGCCTGCCCATTTATATCCTCTTTTCGGGCATGTTCTTCCCGCACAATGCCATGATCGTCGCCTATTCCATGTACCTCATCGGCATCGTCGTCGCCCTGGCAGCCCTGAAGGCGATGAATCTCTTCAGTCATGAGAAAAAGGAAAACGACCTGCTCATCGAGCTGCCGGAATATAAGCGGCCCAGTGCCCATACGGTCTACGTCTATGTCTGGGAAAAGATCAAAGATTACCTGAGCCGTGCCGGTACAGTCATCTTTGCCGCTTCCATCCTCATGTGGTTCATCCTCAACTTCGGCCCTGCCGGCTATGGCGATATGGCCGACAGTTTCGGGGCCATCATCGGCAAGGCCATCGTGCCTTTCTTTGCGCCCATCGGCCTGGGGTACTGGCAGATCTGTCTGGCCCTCATCGCCGGCATTTCGGCCAAGGAAGTCGTCGTATCCAGTTTCGCCGTCCTCTTCGATGGCGTCAACATCAATTCTCCGGCAGCCCTGGCGGCTTTGGCCTCTATGATGAGCCAAGGCGGCTTTACTCAGCTCAATGCCTACTGCATGATGCTCTTCTCGCTGCTCTATATTCCCTGTGCCGCCACGATAGCCACGATCCACGCCGAATCGCACAGCTGGAAGTGGACGGCTTTCTCCGTCTGTTTCCAGATTGCCGTTGCCTGGGTCCTGACCTTCGTCGTCTATCAGATCGGAAGTCGGATTTTTTAATCACTAATAACTAAGGAGTGCAGTATGACAGAACCTATGATAAAAACGGATCATCTCAGCCATACCTATGAAGACGAAGACGGCAAGGTGGTCTATGCTTTGAAGGATATTTCCCTGGAAATCGGCAAGGGCGAGTTCGTCGCCATCATCGGGACCAACGGTTCGGGCAAGTCGACGCTGGCCAAGCATTTCAACGTCCTCCTGACGCCGACGTCCGGCACGTGTGAAGTCTGCGGCATGCGGACCGATGACCCCGACAATATCTGGAAGATACGCCAGCACGTCGGCATGGTCTTCCAGAATCCGGATAACCAGATCGTCGCCGCCGTCGTCGAAGAAGACGTGGCCTTTGGCCCGGAAAACCTCGGCGTCCCGTCGGACGAGATCAAGACCCGCGTCAGCGATGCCCTGCGCCGCGTCAACATGACCATTTATGCCAAGCACGGACCGCACCTCCTGAGCGGCGGCCAGAAACAGCGCGTCGCCATTGCCGGTATCCTGGCCATGCAGTGCGACTGCATCGTCCTCGACGAACCGACGGCCATGCTCGACCCTGTCGGCCGCAAGGAAGTCATGGATACGCTCCACCAGCTTCATGACGAAGGTATTACCGTCATCATCATCACCCATTTCATGGAAGAAGCCGTCCAGGCCGACCGGGTCGTCGTCGTCGACCGGGCCGAACTGAAGATGGACGGGGCGCCGCGTGACGTCTTTACGCACGTCAAAGAGCTGAAGGCCATGGGCCTCGACGTACCGGTAGCGGCGGAACTGGCCGAACGGCTGCGCCAGAAAGGCCTCGACCTGCCGGACTCCATCATTACCGAGGAAGAATTAGGAGATGCATTATGTCAATTAAGTTAAGCAACGTGACCTATACCTACGGCATCGGGACGCCTTTTGAAAAGACGGCCCTCTACGATACAGATGTCGAAATCCATGAAGGGGAATTCGTCGGCATCATCGGTCATACCGGATCGGGCAAGTCGACGCTGGTCCAGATCCTCAACGGCCTCATCAAGCCGACTTCCGGAACGGTGACCGTCGACGGGACGGATATCGGCAAGAAGACGAAAGAAGCCATGGCCGTGCGCCATAAAGTCGGTATGGTCTTCCAGTATCCGGAGTATCAGCTCTTTGAAGAAACCATTGCCAAAGACATCGCCTTCGGGCCGCGCAATTTTGGTCTGAGCGAAGAAGAAATCACGGAACGGGTCAAAGAAGCCATGGATTTCGTCGGCCTCGACTATAAGACCTATGCCGACCGTTCGCCGTTCCGCCTGAGTGGCGGCCAGATGCGCCGCGTCGCCATTGCCGGCGTCATCGCCATCCATCCGTCGTATCTCATCCTGGACGAACCGTCAGCCGGCCTGGATCCTATCGGCCGGCGGGAAATCTTTTCGGAAATCCAGCGCTGGCACCAGGAAAAGGGCATTACCGTCATCTTGGTATCGCACAACATGGACGATATTTCCCGCCTGGCCAGCCGCCTCCTGGTCTTGTCCCACGGCCATATCGTCCTCGACGGCGAACCGCTGGACATCTTTGCGACTCAGCAGCAGGCCCTGCACGATGCCGGCGTGTCCGTGCCGCCTGTGACGGGTGTCCTCCAATATCTCCAGGGCCGGGGCTTTGCCGTCGACGACCGGGTACGGACGGTTGAAGAAGGGGCACAGGCTATTTTTGACTGCCTGAAAGGAGGCAAGGGCCATGCTCACTGATATTACTTTGGGCCAGTATTTTCCTGGCACGTCTTTTTTGCATAAACTCGATCCGCGCATCAAGATCGTCGCTACGATAATCTTCATCGTCGCCATCTTTTTTGCTCATTCCCTGGCATCCTATGCCATCGTCACGGCCTTCGTGGCCTTGAATTTCGCCATTTCCCGCCTGCCAGCGAAGTTCATCGTCAAGTCGCTGAAGCCCTTGTGGGTCATCATCATTTTCACCATGGGCGTCCATATCTTCACGACGCCAGGCGATGTCCTCTGGCAGTACGGCATTTTCCACATCACCAAAGAAGGCCTGTATCAAGGGGCCCTCATGACGGCCCGCCTGGTCTTCCTCATCGTCTTTTCGTCGCTGTTGACGTATACGACGTCGCCTATCGTCCTGACCGACGGCATCGAACACCTGCTCAATCCCTTTAAGCGCATCGGTGTGCCGGCTCACGAACTGGCCATGATGATGACCATTGCCCTGCGCTTCATCCCGACCCTTTTGGAAGAAACGGACCGCATCATGAAGGCCCAGACGGCGCGGGGTGCCAATTTTACCAGCGGCAGCCTCTTGCAGCGCGGCAAGAACATGATCCCCCTGCTGGTACCGCTCTTTGTCAGCGCCTTCCGCCGGGCCGATGACCTGGCGACGGCCATGGAAGCCCGCTGCTACCGCGGCGGTGAAGGGCGGACGCGGATGAATGAATTGTCCTATACCTATCGGGACGGCATCGCCATGGCGGCTGTCCTGATCGTCACGGCCGTCCTGGCCGCTATGCGGTGGTTATGATGAAGAAGAATATCTGCCTCGTCGTCGCCTATGACGGTACGGATTTCCACGGCTTCCAGCGCCAGACCAACGCCGAGTCGATCCAGGGCTGCATCGAACAGGGCTTGTCGGCTATTTTCCAGACGCCTATTACGATTTATGGCGCCGCCCGCACGGATGCCGGTGTCCACGCCCGCGGCCAGGTCGTCAATTTCTATGGTCAGGGATCGATTCCGACGGAAAAGATTCCCTATGCCATGAAAGGCTATCTGCCGCCGGAAATTGCCGTCCTGTCGGCCCGGGAAATGCCCGACCGCTTCAGCGTCCGCCACGATAATGTGGGCAAGCATTACCGCTATTCCATCGACAACAACCGCATGCATGACCCCTTTCTCCTGCGCTATGCCTGGTTCATCCGCAAGCCCCTGGACCGGCAGGCCATGCGGGAAGGGGCGGCCATCCTCTTGGGGACGCATGATTTTTCTGCTTTTGAAGGCCAGAATACGACGCCCATGAATCCTGTGAAGACGATGTATTCCATTACCCTCCATGAGCGGGGCCATGTCCTCGACATCGACGTCGTCGGCGACGGCTTCCTCTACCATATGGTGCGGAACATTGCCGGCGGCCTCGTCGACCTGGGCCTGCACCGCCTGACACCGAAGCGCTTCCGGGAAATCCTCGCCAGCGGCGACCGGACTCAGCTCGGGGCGACGGCACCGGCCCAGGGCCTGTGCCTGGAGACCGTCTTTTATGATGAAGGGGAGCTGAAAGGGCGCATTGCCGAATTAGAAGGAGAATGAGCCTTTTTACAGCGCTGATGGGCATAATATGCTATAATAAAAGAGAATAGTATAGTTCCGTTTTTTTCAGGCGGAGGTGAGGACCATGCTGACCAGCTTACTGAAAACCATTACTAAAGGAAAAGACCTTAGCGAACGGGAAAGCGCTATCGTCATGGAGCAGATCATGGAAGGGACGATTTCAGACGTCCAGTTGGCTGCTTTTTTGGCAGCCTTGACGACGAAAGGCGCTTCAGAGCGGGAAATCACGGCCTTTGCCCGGACCATGCGGAAATACAGTATGCATGTTCCCTGTACGATGGACGTCTTCGACATCGTCGGGACCGGCGGCGGCCGGACCAAGACCTTCAACATCTCGACGACGGCGTCTTTCGTCATCGCCGCCGGTGGCGTCCGCGTCGCCAAGCACGGCAACCGGGCCAAGACGTCGCGCAGTGGTTCTGCCGACGTCCTGGAAGCCTTAGGGGCCAATATCTTTCTCAGCCCCGAAAGCTGCCTGGATATGCTGGGGCAGATCGGCCTCTGTTATTTCTATACGCGTTACTACTATTATATGATGAAACGTATCGATGCCGTCCGCGAACAGTTGGGTATCTATACGGTCTTCGATGTCCTGCGCCCCTTGACCAATCCGGCTCATGCAGTCTATGAGATCCTCGGCGTCAATGCGCCGCACCTGGTCGAACCCATGGCCCACGTCCTGGCCGCCCTCGGCGTCCGCCACGGCATGGTCGTCTATGGTCAGGACGGCAGCGATGAAATCTCGGCATCGGCAGCGACGACGATTTGCGAATTTACGCCAGAATCGTTTTCGACGTATGAAATCAGGCCGGAAGATTTCAACCTGCCCAGGGCTTCGCGGGACGAACTGCGTGGCGGCCTGCCCAAGCACAATGCTGCCATTACCCGCGCCGTCCTCGACGGCCGCAAGGGCGGGGCCCGGACAGCCGTCCTCCTCAATGCCGGCGCCGGTCTCTACGTCGGCGGCAGTGTCCTCAACCTCTATGCCGGCGTCCGCAAGGCAGCCCGCCTCATCGACAGCGGCCTGGCCCGGCAGAAACTCGATGACTTCCTCATCCTGAGCCAGCGCCTGGGACAGGCGGAAAAAGTGAAGCTCATAGCAGACAGGGACCCGGAAGATATGGTATAATAAAGGGTACGAAAAAATTCATTATTACGTGAGGACCGCATTTCTATGAATGATAAATATTTAGGCTGGCTCCTTCATATCGGCGGGGGCATCTTAGTCGTCTTGATGTTTTTATCGATTCAGCTCATGGCATCTGATTTTTATTCGATCATGTGGCATCTGACCGTCAGTGGTGATCTGGATGGGTTAGCCGATTACATTGCCTCTTTTGGCTTCTATGCCATCGGCATCAGCGTGTTCATGATTGCCTTTGTCAATGCCATCGGCCTGCCGTCCATTCCCTTTCTGACCGTCAACGGCATCATCTTCGGCCTCATTCCGGGCATCATCATTTCCTGGATTGGCGAAGTCATCGGCATTGAAATCAGCTTCCGACTGACTCGGACGCTGCTCCGCAAGCAGGCCCAGAAGGTCATTTCCAAGAGCAAGATGCTGGAAAAACTCGATTCCTACAGCTGTATCAAGACAGTCATGATGGGCCGGGCCATCCCGTATGCACCGAATGTCGTCGTCACGGCGTTCAGTGCCTTGAGCCATATTTCTTACCGCGACCACTTCATTGCCAACTTCTTCGGCAAGATGCCGGCCGTCCTGGTCGAAGTCTGGCTGGGCCATGACCTCCTGCGCATCCAGGAACACTGGGGCCGCCTGCTCATACTGGTAGCCGTCGTTTCTTTCATTTATGGCATCATCTGGTGGCGCAAGCGTCACATAAAAAAAACCGATATCATAGGGTGAAGTAAAAAAAGAGGCTGTCGCATGAAGACAGCCTCTTTTTGAGCATTAAGTTTGCAGTTTGTAGTTTTTAGTGAATGTTTTTTTATTTAAAGCCCTCTTCTAAAAACTACAAACTCCGTACTATAAACTTTAAAGCGAACGGGGCCTCGCATGATGGAAAAAATCTTCATGCGACAGCCCTTTTTTTCAGTGGTTAGTGGTTAGCGGATGGGTTTAAGTTTTTACTTTTTTACGAGATTTCCTGTTCTGACGATTTTTTATCGTCCTGGACGATATCAGTCCATAACTTATCGGCTGCCGGCTGCCAGTGCTTGGCATAGGCTTTGCATTTAGCACAGAGGTGTTCAACCGATTCTGGTGACTGCATGTCCGTCGATTTGGCTCCCGTCCGTTTGACCATATCGACGAGGGCTTGGGGATTTTCCAACATCGGGCAGGGGCGGAGATGATTGTGGTTGAACGGCTGTCCTTTTGCATATTCCTTAAATAAGGGCTGCTGGAGACAGGTGATGAGGTCCTGGTCGTTGATGTTGGCACTAGAGTAGTGGATAAAGACGCACGGTTCGACGTCGCCGTTAGGATTGATATGGCAGTAGTTGCGGCCGCCAGCGACACAGCCATCAATGAACTGGCCATCGTTCTGGAAGTCGATAGCAAAAATGGGTTTGCCGCCCTTTACGCTGCGGATTTCACGGATACGCCGTACCATATAAGCACGCTGTTCCGGTGTGGGCAGTAAATCGACAGAGGCATCGTTGCCGACGGGCATATAGTGGAAGTACCAGGTAAACCAGGCTCCCTTGCTGATGAGGAGGTCGAGGAAGGTATCGGATGTGACGGTCTGGATATTCTTACGGGTATAGCAGATGGAAGTACCGAAGACGATACCGTACTGGCGCAGCAGGTCCATGGCGTGCATGACTTTGTCGAAGACGCCTTCGCCGCGGCGGCTGTCGTTGACTTCGCGGAAGCCTTCGACGCTGAGGGAGAAGCTGAGGTTGCCGACCTTGACGACTTCCTGGCAGAAGGCATCGTCGATGAGGGTCCCATTGGTAAAGGCGTGGAATTCGCAGTCCGGATGTTTCCGGCAGAGTTTCAGGATGTCCGCTTTGCGGACCAGCGGTTCGCCGCCAGTGAGGAGGTAGAAATGGCAGCCTACTTCTTTGCCTTGGCTTACGATTTTATCCATGACGTCGTAGGACAGGTTCAGGGTGTGACCATATTCGGCAGCCCAGCAGCCGATGCAGTGCAGGTTGCAGGCGCTGGTCGGGTCGAAGAGGATGGCCCAGGGAATATTGCAGTGATATTTGGCTTTGGCTTCGTCCCGCGTACGCAGACCGTAGAAGCCCGATTCAAAGCCCAGGTCCATGACGGCTGTACGGACTACGTTGGGGTTGAGTGTATCCAGGGCTCGGTTGAGGAATTGGAACCACTTGCCGCCTTCGTCAATGAGCTTGCGGGCATTGGCAAAAGATTCTTCTTCAAATAAGTCACCGAAGAAGGTTTCCATAATCGTGGTCAGTCGTTTCAAAGTCTTCTTACGGGTTTCTGGATTTTTTTCGGCCATGATGCGGTTGACCAGGAGGGCGACCGATTCTTTTTGGGCTTTATACATGAGTTTATTCAAGGGAATCATCTCCTGAGGAGTTTAATGAAGTAATGATTAGCGGATGATGAGGACAGGAAGGCCTGAATGGGAGGATACATAGCGGCCGACGCTGCCCAGGAGGACGCTTTGGATACGGCTCAGGCCGCGGCTGCCCATGACGATGAGATCCGTTTCCGTATCAGCTGCGGTCTGCAAGATGATCGGACCGGGCGAGCCGATTTTATACAGGCATTGCAAGGGGACTTGAGATGACAATTCTTCCTGGCAGCGCAGGAAGGCGTTATGACCCTTGGTCCGCATGTGAGCGGCTAATTCCTGTAATTTATGCGGTTCCAGCGTATTGAGGATGGCCGTATCGCGCAGGCTGTCGCTGACGCTGGCGACGTAGAGGACGGTCAGGGAAGCGCCATCTCCTTTGGCCAGGACTTCGGCTTGTTTCAGGGCCTGTAAAGACGATTCAGACCCGTCTACGGGCACCAGGATATGCCGGTATGGGCCTTTCTTTTCATCGCGGGCCAAGAGGACCGGGCAGGGTGCGTGGGTGATGACGTAAGTGCTGACGCTGCCGAGAAGAAAATTCTTGAGGGCCTGGCCGCCGCCGCGGCCCATGCAGATGAGGTCTGCCGATTGGGATTTCTGTTCTGCCAGGATGGCCGCTTCCGGGGCGCTGAGTTCAAAAATAGACTGGACTGACAGGGAAGCGGGTATCATGGCAGCAAATTTTTTTAACAGTCCTGTGCTATTGGCCTGGGCCGAAGCCGTCATTTCATCCATAGTCAGTTCGCTCGTATTTTCCATTTGCCCGAACTGGTTGATGATATCGGCCATATTGGCGACGCTCAGCAGGGTAATGGCACCGCCAGTGATCCTGGCGATGTCGATGGCGTGTTGCAAGGCTTGTTTAGAATGATCGGATCCGTCGATAGGGACGAGGATATGCTGATATGATTTCATAAAAATACCTCCTTCAAGGGTACTTTTAGGATAGCCTTGAAGGAGGCTGGCGTCAAAGTGGTTTTGCCGTATACGAACTATAGCTCTTGTGTTATAATTAGGTATACGAATTTTTTTTGTTACATAAAGGAGCTTTTATGGAGTTGGAAAGACGTGAATATGAATATATCCGTAAAATTGCTGAGACAGGGAGTTTCATAGCGGCAGCCGAAAAATTATACATCACCCAGCCGTCGTTGAGCCAGTTCATCCGCCGCATCGAGCGCCATGTCGGTGCGGAACTCTTTGACCGTTCCCATCAGCCTGTGACCTTGACCGAAGCCGGGCGTATCTATCTGGACATCGAAGGGCAGATCCAGGACTTGTGCAAGGTCCGGGAACAGCGTATCCAGGATTTGGGGCAGACCGTTGGCGGCACCGTGCGCATCGGCAGTTCCAATTATCGCAGTTCGACCATCCTGGCGCGGGCTATTCCCATCATCAACAAACGCTATCCGCACATCGATATCTGCCTGGAAGAAGGGACGACGCGGGAATTGGAAGATTTCGCCATCCAGGGAAAGACGGATTTTTCTATCGTCGTTAAGCCTACAGGGCATAGGGACTTGGATTATATCGAACTTTTCCGGGAAGAATTGCTCTTGGCTGTCTCGCCGGACTGGGGCCTGGGGCGGGAACCGCTGCATGACGAGGGCCTCCACTCCCGCTATCCTGTCTTTGATTATCACAGCCTCGACGGCCATCCCTTCCTGGTCATGAAAGAAGGCCAGGAACTGCGCCATTCCTTTTTTGCCCTTGTCGAAGCCCTGGATATATCGCCGACAGTGGCCCTGGAAACGACGGACATGGCCACGGCCCAGACCCTGGCCGGCATCGGCGTCGGCGCGGCTATCGTACCGGGTGGCCTGGCTCTGGCCAATATCCCGGCTGTGGAACCGAAGTATTTTTCCCTGCGGGCCTATCTGGACGACTGGGATGTCGTCCTGGCCTATAAACGGGGACGTTACTTGTCCAAGGCCGATAAAGCCGTCATCCGCGTCATCTGCGACGTCACTGATTGAAAAGCGCTGTCGCGTAGCGGCTTCTGCCATCCCCTAACCACTAGCTACTAACCCCTAACCCCTAACCACTAGCCACTAAAAAAGCGCTGTCTTTATAAGACAGCGCTTTTTGCATTCCCAAACGGATTATTTTGCGAAGTAACGAGCCAGGAGACCATCGAATATACGGCCATGACGAGCTTCGTCTTTTGCCATTTCATGAACAGTGTCATGGATAGCGTCGAGGTTGAGCTGTTTAGCGAGGGTTGCGATTTCTTTCTTGCCTGCGCAAGCGCCCTGTTCAGCAGCAGCACGCATTTCGAGGTTGGTCTTGGTGTCGTCCGTAACGACTTCGCCGAGGAGTTCAGCGAATTTAGCAGCGTGTTCAGCTTCTTCGAAAGCGATGCGTTTGTAGGCTTCAGCGACTTCCGGATAGCCCTGGCGGTCAGCGACACGGCTCATAGCGAGGTACATGCCGACTTCGGAGCATTCGCCTGTGAAGTTGAGGTGGAGGCCTTCGAGGATGCGTTCGTCGACGCCTTTAGCGATGCCTACGCGATGTTCGTCAGCGTATTCTTTGACACCAGCGACGAGTTCCGTGAATTTTTCTTTCGGAGCGCCGCACTGAGGACACTTTTCCGGAGCTTCCGTACCTTCATAAACAAAACCGCAGATACCGCATACAAATTTTTTCATCATTCATTCCTCCTGATATTATAATACATTTTGAATAAAATGGATATTAACTGAATACTAACAAATAACTTTTATTTGTTATGGCTACATTATAACAGACTGATGGGGGAAAATCAAGAGTAATTTTGTAAAACTTTTAATTGAAAATAATTATTGATTAAAAAATAAGGCCTTGGAGGGGCGAGGCGGCACCATTTTATTGCAATTTATACATGAGTCTTATATAATGGAGATAGTATTCAGAAAAAGCCAAGACGATACGATTAGCATAGAAAGAGACTGAATTTTGGAGGTTACGCCTATGTGGAAGAAAAAAGTAGCATGCATCCTGGCTGTCATGGCCTTGTGTGGGACCATGGCTGCCGGTGCGGCCGATTATACGATCCTGGAAAAAGCGGATAAAGTCGAAACGACGGTCTACGGGACGACCCAGACCGGTTCCCTGAACGACCGCATCGCGGCGCTGGACAAGCTGCTCAACGGTCAGTCGACGGTATCCGGCAGTCTGCAGGATAAAACCAATGCCCTATATAAAGATGTATATGGGAATTCCGGTTCCGATTTGTCCCTGTTGACGGCAGTCAACCTCATGCAGTGGCAGTATTCCGGCCAGATTACCGATGAACCCCTGCTGGTCCGCATCGAATCGCTGGAACAGAGCATCGACGGCAAGACCATGAGCGGCTCCCTGGAAGGCCGTGTCCTGGCCCTGCGCCGTACGCTCCTGGGCAATAAGAAGTACGTCTCCCAGACCGTGACCATTCCGGCCAATACGCTGGTGACGATGACCAATATCGACGCCCTCAACTCGAAGACCATTCAGGAAGGCGACGTCGTCCGCTTTGCCGTGGCTGATGATATCTGCGTCGGCGACGTCATCGCCATTCCCCGCGGCATGGAAGCGACGGGGACCGTCACCAAGGCCCGGAAGTCCGGCCGCTTTGGCAAGGACGGCAAAATCGAAATCACCTATGACAACGTCCGCGCTGCCGACGGTTCGCCCGTAGCCCTGACGGTCGGCGATAAGACGAAAGAGGAATACAAGCGCATGGCTGGAGCCGTCGGAGCTTCAGCAGCCGGGGCCATCATCCTCGGACCAGTCGGCCTGGTCGGCGGCCTTTTCGTTCATGGCAATGAAATCGATATCCCGGCAGGGACGACGATGTACGCCGAAACCAAGGAAAATGCCGAAGTCGTCGGTTTCAAGGAAAATGGCGTCATGGATGACATGAAGACGGCCAATATGGCTGCCAGCGGCGTACAGGTGCCGACATTTGCGCCTGTCACCAATAGTGATGTTGACAACAGCGGGGCTGGCGATGCCGGTACGTACACCGACACCGATACGGCGCCTCAGAGCAGCAACGGCGATTTGCAGGCCGGACTGAAAGATGGTACGGTTACGCCTGTCGACCTGTACAACAGCAAACACAATGACGACCAGCAGGCCGTCGTAACCATTCAATCCAATACAGCAGGTGACGCGAATGAATAAAACGTGGACAGCGGCGATGATCGCAGCCCTGCTGCCTCTGACCTTTTCGGCCAGTGCAGCTGATACAGCGAAACTTCATACAGATAAGGTCATGGCCGTTCCCGTGACAGAAAAGAAAATCCTGCCCGTCGATTTGGACCAGGCTTCTGCTTCGCAGGACGTCGTCCTGCCGCAGCAGCCTGTCCACATGACGGCTGATACATTCGTCGCCCGCAACTCCGACGGCTATGTCAAGAGCCGGGGCAATGTCGACATCAAGCAGGGCATGGATGAAATCCATGCCAACTATGTCGAAGGCAACATGAAGAGCGGCGTCTACCATACGAAAGGACCCGTAGTCTACGTCAACGAAACCAATGCCCTGACGGGGCAGGACGTGACCTATAACAGCCAGAACGGCAGCATGACCATGGATAAGGTCGAAGGCTTCGTCGGCCCGACGACATACGTCCGCGGGACCGATGCCGAAATGTACGATAATATCGGCTATATCAAGCATGGCCTGATTACGACGCCTCACGCCGTCGCCAAGACGCCGGACTATTATATTACCGGTGATGACATCCGCATCTATCCGGGCGAAAAGTTCACGGCAGAAAATACGGCCCTCTGGTTCAAGCACATCCGCCTGTTCACATATGGCCATTATGAAGGCTGCCTGGACAGTGAACCTACGAAATCTTCTTTATTCACGCTGCTGCCGCGGCCGACCTACAACAGCGATGACGGCATCGGTGTCCGGGGCTATGCCGATGTGCCCCTCAACCAGTCCGGCGACCTGAGCTTCCATGCCAGCTATGCCCTGAATAGCAAGAATGGCTTCAAGCCGGCGGCCCAGCTCCAGAAGAATACTAAAATCGGCACTTTCCGTTTTGGCTACAGCAAAGAAGAAAGTACCGATAACGACGATAATATCTGGGCTACGAAGTGGCCGGAACTGGAATACTTTGCACCGCGCATCCATCTCGGCGATACGGGTATCTATATCGATTCCAGTGCCAACTGGGGCCGCTGGGCTGAAGACGGCGTCAAGACGGGGACGCATAAGGGCTTCCGTACGGAAATCACGCATACGCCCATTCCCTTGTGGCAGCGGGCCAATGTCCGCTTCTTCGCCGGCTATCGTAAGGATTTATATTCTACCAATGATGCCCAGCGCCGCGATCCCTATTCGGGCGTCATCCTCAACCAGGGCATCAACGACCGCCTGTGGACCAGCTTCTGGTATAAGAAACACAATGTCAGCGGCTATACGCCGTACCGCTTCGATACCCTCGATGACCCGCGCCAGCACGGCATGTCCGTCGGCTACGTCCTGACGCCGCGGGATACGGTCATCTTCACTTGGGCTCAGGACCTCGACGATGACCACATCTCGGACCGCAACTACACCTGGGTCCGCGACCTCCACTCGTTCATTGCTACCATCACGTATAAACAAGTCGATAAAGAATGGCAGGTCAAAATAAAGGCCAAGGACTTCGATTTCTAAAAGGGGAGAGGACAGGAAGACTTTTTGCTATCATGCGTAGTCCCTTTCTCTTCCGCGTTTGTAGGGGTCGCCACGTGGGCGACCCGTTAGGATTTTGGAGGATTCTTCTAGCAATCTGATTGGGAATCGTACATATCCCCAGAGCGGGCTCGCCACGTGCGAGCCCCTACAATGTAAAAAAAGAGCTTGTCGTCATGCGACAAGCTCTTTTTTTTACCCTCTTTTTACAGGGCGTATTTGCATTTTTGCGCTATAATGGAATAAAGTGAGAAAACTAGATTTTACATGAAAGGACTGTCGCTTTATGCTTTTGATTTACTGTGTAGAAGATGATGAAAATATTCGTGAACTCGTCGGTTATGCCCTGCGCAGCCAGGACTTCGAGGTGGAAACCTTTGCTGACAGCAAGGAATTCTGGCCGGCTTTGGAGAAGCGGACACCGGCCCTGCTCCTCTTGGATATCATGCTGCCCGGTGAAAGCGGCAATGATATACTTGACAAACTGCGCAAGACTCAGCAGTACAAGACACTGCCCGTCATCATGCTGACGGCCAAGACCAGCGAATACGATATCGTCAGGGGCCTCGATGGCGGCGCCGATGACTACGTCTGCAAGCCCTTCGGCATCGTCGAGCTCATTTCCCGCATCCGCGCCGTCCTGCGCCGTTCGGGCCGGCAGAGTACGGAAACGAACCTCTATACGTATGGCCCCGTTTCCCTGGACCAGGAAAAACATATCGTAACCGTCGACGGCAAGCCCTGCCACTTGACGGTCAAGGAATTTGAACTCCTGCGCTACCTCCTGGTCAATACGGATATCGTCCTCAAGCGGGAACAGATCATGGAAGCCGTTTGGGGCTTCACGTATGAAGGCGAAAGCCGGACCATCGATATGCACATCAAGAGCCTGCGCCAGAAACTGGGCGACGGCGGCAAGATTATCCATACTGTGCGCGGCGTGGGCTATGTCATCGGAGGGAACGTATGAAGCGGAAAGTCTACCTCAGCCTGCTGACCATGGGGCTGGCCTGTATGGCCGTGACCCTGCTCATTTCGACGTGGTTCTTCTGGAAATCCACGCAGCACCAGATACAGCAGGAACTGGTCATGGCCATGGACGTCGTCGAGACGACGATTGAGGAAGGGAAGGATACGTCCCTGTATTTGAAGAAACTCGGCGTCCATGAGACGGATGGCCTGCGCATTACCTGGATCAATACCGATGGCGATGTCCTCTTTGAATCGGACTATGACAAAGGGGTCATGGAAAATCACCTGGCCCGGCCGGAAGTCCAAGCGGCCATCGAGAACGGCAAGGGGACGGCCGTCCGCGATTCCCAGACCGTATCCAAGGCCCTCTATTATTATGCTAAGAAACTGCCTGACGGGACGATTCTGCGGGTCAGTCTGGAACGGGATACTTTTTACGCCCATTTCCTCAGCCTCCTGCCCTGGGCGCTGTTGCTCCTGGGCTTGTCGGCCCTGGCCTGCATCAAGGTGTCGCGCTTGCTGACGGCGAGCCTCCTCAGCCCGCTTCGGCAGACGGCCCGGTTCATCCGCCAGATCAACGACAGCGACGTGAAGATGGTGCAGCCGCCGCGGGTCGACCATGAATTGCAGCCTTTGGTCGATAAGATTTTCTTGCAGAGCCAGACCATTACCGACAATATGCGTAGCCTCGAACAGCAACGCAATATCATGCGCCTCATCATGGAAAATCTCCAGGAAGGCGTCATCCTGACGGACCAGGCCTGCGGCATTGCCGGTCTCAACCTACGGGCCGCCCATTTCCTCGGCGCCGGCCAGACCCAGGAAGTCTTGCAGCGCAATCTGAAGGAACTCCTGCCCGATGTATCCTGGGATACGCTGCAGCACATCGACAGTGCCTGTGACGTGAAACTGACCCGGGCCGACCGACTGTACCTGCTGACCATCCAGCCTGTCTATAAAGATGATGATTTCTATGGCATGCTCTTCATCATCGACGACGTGACCGAACAGGAGCACCGGGAACAGCTGCGCCGGGAATTCACGTCCAACGTATCGCATGAACTGAAGACGCCCCTCACATCGATCAGCGGCTTTGCCGAAGTCTTGTCGACGGGCATTTTCAAGAATAAAGACGATGTCATACATTTCGGCACACTCATCCGCAAGGAAGCCCTGCGCCTCTTGCAGATGATCGAAGAAATCATGCACCTGGCCCGCATCGAAGACGGCAAGCGCCAAATCCATCCCGAACGGCTGCGCCTCAGCGGTTTGATTCAGGATATCGTAGAATTCATGGAACCGGTCCTGCTGGAAAAGAAAGTCACTGTCCACTGTACCATGGACGATACGGAAGTATGGGCGGACCGCGGCCTGTTCCGGGAAATGATCATGAACCTCCTGGACAATGCCGTCAAGTACAACCGGCCTGGCGGCCATGTCTACATCGATGTCCGCCACGACGGCCACAAGGCCTTCTTCGTCATCCCGGAAGATAAACAGCAGCGCGTCTTTGAACGCTTTTACCGGGCCGATTCC
>OGYQ01000165.1_pt1 | contig 88084 bp, 83 predicted proteins | sample 1576641 | NCBI WGS metagenome assembly OGYQ01 (sample SAMEA3541476, study PRJEB24748) | human gut metagenome | biome: human gut; feature: human-associated habitat; material: faeces | place: China | collected 2012 | reverse complement strand
TTTCTAATACTTCGCATATAAAAATGGATACTTATCATGCGCAGTTACAATCTGCCGAATTTGCAAGCAGCATGATGAAGCTTGGCTGTTATCTGTTTATGGCTATTGTAGGACTCATCGGGTTTATGAATATGGCGAATACCATGATCATGAATATTACGACAAAAAAGCAGGAATATGGTGTATTACAGGCTGTGGGTATGACAAATAAACAATTAAATTTATGTCTGCAGTTACAGGGACTGATTTTTACGGTTGGCACCATATGCGTAGCTTTGATCATTGGTCTGCCGCTCGGCTATGCACTTTTTTCCTATGCAAAACATAATGGAATATTTGGAATGAATATCTATCATGTTCCAATCGTACCAATTTTTATTATGATTTTTTTGGTCGGTCTGTTGCAGATTGTACTTTCCTGCGTTTTAAGCAGTAATCTGAAAAAGGAAACGCTGGTAGAAAGAATAAGGTATCAGGGATAGCAAGTAATATTCGCTGTACTAGGTCTTAACGAAGAGGAGAAATAGATAACTTCCATTTTACAGAAGAATTACGCAAAAAAGAAGCGGCGGCTCTGAAAACAAAAACTGGTTAAATTATACACTATCCCAGTGATTTTTAACCAGTGCTTTAATACCATCATGAATATTAGTGTTTGAATCTCCATCCAGAAATGTGACAACCCTGAAGCCAATATCAGCATATTTCTTACGTTCAGCTTCAAATTTTTCCTGTGAAGAAAAATCGGTACGCCAGAGATAATACGTTGGCTTACGCAAGGCTATCACATCCTTTCTTTTAAATTTTCTATAACTATCATATAAAAAGTGGACAGTTTTCGTGTCTGTCCACTTTAAAATAATTTTACCGTTCACGATCTGAATGGGTTAATTGTCCTCGTTTTGCCAGTTCCAGTATTTCTGGTGGAATACAATTCATCAGATTCTGGAGATTTTCATAGTCAGCTCTGAGTCTGGCATCATTCATTTTCTTTCGTATACTGCTGGACGTTGCTTCTTTTACCTGTCTGCTTAAATCCTGTGTCTGCCTCTTTAATGATACATTATCTGACTTTAAGGAACTAATCGTCTTATCATATTTCCGGACCTGTGTCTGAAAGTTCTCCATTGCGGGGAAAAACTTCTGTAAAAGTTCCACTGCTTTATCTGTATTTTTATCGGCATTAAAGAGATTTGTATTTTCCAGTAAATCCGTAATCTGCTTGGCCTGTCTGGTTAGATGTGCTGCTTCTTTGAAAAGTCGTGGTGGAATATGTTCATGCCCGGTCATGCTGGCGGCTTCTCCACGTTCCAGATCTGGATATTTTTCTACCATGTGTTTCCAGAACTCATCCTGCCACCAGGTCAGCTTTTTCTTATTTCCAAGAATCTCTTTTGCACAGAGCCTCCCATCTTGGGTTATCGGGACAAAAGAAAGGTGCATATGTGGAGTTTTCTCGTCCATATGCACCACAGCCGAAAGGATTGTTTTTGAATCTTGATATTTCTCTATAAATTCCAAAGCTGTTTGGAAATACGCTCTGATTTCGCTCTTTTTCTTACCTTTGAAAAATTCTGGTGTGGCAGTAATCAAAGCTTCAACAACACGTACACTGTCTTTGCGTGTCCGGCATCCGTATTCTTCAATCAGTCGATTCGATTCTGCCCGGTACTTTCTGACTGGCTCAATCAAGTGATAATTTAGATTTTTTCGACTGCTATCTATATCCGGATTGCTGGCATATTTTTCTTTTTTCCGTTCATTATGTGCTTCAATATTGCTGATTTCAGGTCCTTTGTATTTTGCAAGCCTTAAAATGCCGTATTGTGCTTTCTGCATTTGTATCTCCTCCTTTCCGAAAAACAGGCTAATTGTCATGCTACTTCCGACAGCCAGCCTGAAAAATATATAATGTGTAATTTGCATTGAATCACTATGTACATACGTACCAGATTGTATTTTGTCTGAACTGCAATCATAGCATCTGAGAAACTTCGATTTTTTAATGCAGTCATAGAATTTTCTTCACACCAGAGACGATAGCTCTCATGCAGTTCCTTGGAACTTGCACTTGCTTCTGGCTGAAAACGAATGTATCCTTCTGATTCTAAAAACTCCAGTACATTGTTATTGTCTCGTTTCACATTTTCACGATTCGCCTTGATGCGGGGACTTTCTGTAAATTTAAAATCCTGACGGACTAACCGTTGTAGTCCTTCAAACGCCCAGAGAAAAATACTTTCGGCTTCATTCTTCATTTTTTCTGCCAGATAGGGATCATCTACACGATCAGTAGGTTTCTCCTTTGTTGTCAGTACTAATTGCCTTCGGTAAAATCCATCACTCCGGTCATACAATGCCTGCAAATCACCATTACTGAATGCAAGCAGTCTGGAAAAAAGCCACCCCTGGTAACTTTGCTTTCCTTTACGTTCCAAGTCCATTTTTCCCTGAGCAGTAACAATGGATTTCACATAACTGGTCTGTTTCAGACTTTCGAATATTTCCCCACGAAGGGGCAGATCATCAGTAATCCGCCCCTCCGGAGTAAAAAATGCATTGTTGGCAAAGAGTATTTTATGCGTATGGAGAAATTCCTCACAAAAGGCAGCTTCATTGATATTGGTTCCGTCAAACCAAACTGGATAGTTACTAAGCTGCTTCTTCATATGTATCCTCCTCATCACGAGGTCCTGAAAGATATTTCAAATCTTCCAGATAGCCTGTTTCTTTCATGGATTTTACAATTTCAAAGACTTCTTCTTCGTCTGCAAAAGTCAGATAATCTGCCAGATATTCAATATAACTCATATTTTCACATGCTTCTTCAAATCGTTCGTCCATAGGTAAATCCGGTCGTTCCGGTGCATACAGTGCTTTCCATTTTTCCAGACGGTGAAGATATTCACATACCATTTTCTGGCATTCCCGTAAATCTTTCTGTCTGTTTTTGTTTTCCATATATTCTGGCTTTTTCAGAGCTGCTATTACTGGTGGCTTGTCTGGTGTAATACCAAAATCTACAGCAATTTTCTTAGCAGCTTCATAGTTACTCAGTCCAAACAGGTCTGCAACAAACTGGACCACATCTCCGGTAGCACCACAGCCAAAACAGTAGTAATAAGTGATATTCAGTTTCATACTTGGGTGATGGTCATTATGAAATGGACAACAGCTCATGTTGTTTCTTCCAATTTTCATGCCATAATATTCGGCAGCCTGTCCGACGGTTACAGTTTCTTTTATTGTTTCAAATAATCTCATTCTATTTTCCTCCTGATTTAAGTTTGAATTTAGAGCTGTGCCGTTTTATCCAGTTCCTTTCCAGACAGGCAACCCTTCTCGGCGCTGTGTCGTCTCTTTGTGAGCGCTCTTTTCGGATCAGAAAATCGTGGCGGTTTATAAAGTTCCGGAACGGTCATTTAGTTTTCAAGGTTCTGTCTGATCGATCATGTTGACAGTTTAGCATGAAAAAATCGCACCCCTGATTTATTCACGTACAATGAAAATCAAGAATACGATTTGATAAAAAATTGCAAATTTGCACAGGCACAGATATAATGGAAGTAGTTTAGGAGGTGACAAAACAATGGGGAAATCTGATTTAATAGAAGATGAAACAAGTCTGGCATACCGATTAAGTAATTTGCGGAAAGACCATGATTTAAGCCAAAAACAGTTAGCCGATCAGCTTCATGTGACTCATTCGCAAATCAGTCGTATTGAGAGCGGTGAAACAAAAAATCCTAATATAAGCATTGTAATAGATGTCGCCAGGTTTTTTCATGTTTCTACTGATTATCTGCTTGGAATCACTCAGATTACTTCACCCAAAAGTTATGATATATCGGAACTTGGACTGTCAGAAGAAGTGGTAATGAGACTGATTACCAGAAGAATAGATGTAGATATTTTGAACCGATTATTGGAGCATGAAAATTTTCCAAAATTATGTATTATGATTCGAAATTATTTTGATGATACCATTGCTGAGGGTATAATGGCACGAAATAAGGTGATTGATTTTGCTGTTGATCAACTGACTGATCTGATGACTGCAAAGCCATCAAAAAGAAAAGAGATTATAAAAGATAAGCAGTTTTTAAGTTCACAGAAAATAGGCGCGAATGAAGCAGACATTGAAAAAATCAAGATTCAATTTATGACAATATTACGTGATGTTAAATCTGGTATGCAGAAAAAAGAACCAACAAAAGCGGTTGCTACAGCCGAAGCCGTACAGATGATCCGGAATGCATTGCCTGATAAGCCGGCTTCCGATATTACAAGTACTGACGTAGCAAATGCAGTAGCTTATTATATGGGGCAAACAACAGATCTGAATGATGAGGGACTTGCAATGGTGCAGAATTTTGCAAAATATATCTGTGACAATAGTGTATCTGAGAAAAATTCAGAGGATGGCTAACGGAAGTATGGATATACCTTTCTTTAAATGTGGCATCGTCTGAATAACAGCATTGTTATGCTAATATTCAGACTTAGTTCTGTTCTTTCAGGCAACTCCTTTACGGAGTACCTTTCAGCACAGAATGCCGGGAATTGGGGATAATCGCAAGGATATAGAATTTCTTCCCGGCAGCCACAATTTCATAAAGGTATAACACACTAGACTTTCCTGAGGGAAAATCGTGTGCCAAGGGGAGTGCCGCCCCTTTGGATACCCTTGCTTGAATACTGAGATTATTTGGCAGGCGTCGCGGCTCCTGCATCTCTTTTAATCCATAGGGTGTGTGGTTGCAACGAAATTTACCACCTCAAATAATCATGTAATTATCATAGTCGAAAATTGGACATCTGTAAACTAGATTTAGGTATTATATGAGCAAAAAAATGATGTATAATATTCATAGATTACAACAATGTTAAGGAGAGAACGAATGAATTTAGAAATATATCAAAAATTGTGTGCTGAATCAAAAATTCTCTGGACACAGCATTGTTTACAGCGAATGCAGGAAAGAGATATCAGTCGTGCCGATGTAAAAAATGGAATTGCAACCGGTGAAATCATAGAAGATTATCCAGATGATTTTTCTAATCCAAGCTGTCTGATTTTTGGATATAATGTAAATGGGCAGATTTTGCATATTGTTGCAGGTTGTGATAATATAAATATATATATCATAACAGCGTACTATCCAGATACAAAGAAATTTGAAGATGATTTAAAGACTCGAAGAAAGAGGTGATGGATATGTGTATGTATTGTAAAAACAGTACAACAGTAAATAGTACAACAACACACGTCGTAAATTATAAAAATTGCATTATTGTAATTAAGAATGTTCCATGCCTTGAATGTGAGCAGTGTGGGGAAAAATATTATACGGACGAAGTTGCTGAACGACTTGAAACGATTGTAAATATGGCAAAGAAACTGATGCAGGAAATTGCTGTTATTGACTATCCACAGGTAGCTTAATAATTTTCTATATTTTTATTGCATTTTTTCTGAAAACACCGTATAGTATCAATCAGTGATCAGATTACAGATACTTGAGAAGCCTGTGATCGAGAGAGGGTGCCGAGGCCCCTCTCTTTTCTTTGCACTATTCAACCCATCCACCCAATTACACAAAATTACAATCGTCTCATAATTTACATTGATATATGCATGCCACCTTTACGTCCGCCAAGAACTTTCTTGCCTTTCAGGTCCTCCCATTTAAAATCAGGCATTTCCTCCCTGGCCACCAGGAAATTTCCAGCTCTCTGGGTGAGCTGTGCAAAGTTCACGGCCGGGTCGGTGGCACCTTCCTGATAGGCATAAATGGATGCCTCAGCCCCCATAAATCCAATATCTGCTTCACCAGAGATTAGTGCTGTCAGAACCTTATCTGCCCCAAATCCAGTCACCAGTGTCAGATCCAGCCCTTCTTCTGCGAAGTAGCCTTCTTCAATGGCCACATACTGCGGCGCATAAAAAATAGAATGCGCAACCTCATTCAGAGTAACCTTTGTAAGCTCCTTCTCTTCACTTTCAGCCGCACTCACCGTAAACGGCAGCGCCGTCACCGCCAGAACCACTGCCGCCGCAGCCGAAATCCATTTTTTATTTCTCATGCAGATGAACTCCTTTTTTGACTTCTGATTTTAGGATATGCAAAAGGCACTCAAAGGGTTCAAAATAGAACAAATATACAGAGAGAAGTGAAAATACTACATTGTTATGTAATCGGCTATCACTTTACCGCTTGAAAGTAACGATTGTTTATGGTGAGTTGCAGCTAACTCATAAATACAGGAGGCACTATGATCAAGGTTACGAATTTATCAGAAAAAGAATTACGGGAAATTGGTCTTCAAACGGTACATCTGGTTCGTGAAGTATATCGCAAAAGGCGGGGACAATCTTGAAGCAATTATGAGAAAGCAAAAGCGGAAGTATGTAGTGGTCCAGCTTCTGGCAATTCCGGAAAAATACCAGCACCAGGGCCATATGCGCCAAAAGATTGTTTTCCATCGCCAGTTTCATCATAGATTTTTCTGACGGCCATCTGTCCATTACACAAACATCTGCCAGAAGCCTGACCAGAAATCTCTTGCACCATCCCTACAGCACCCTTTCGAATCCCGAATGCGCATACCTCCATCAACAAAATGCCAAGTATCAAACCTTCCAACAGTACTTGTGCGATCATACTCTTTCTCCTCCTTCTGCTGGATCATTTTTCGCTTGCTTTGTCCGGTTAGTTTTATCTTACTCTTAGTTTAGCACACTCTTATATAGAGCTGCAACCGGAAGTTAGCGGTACCGAAAACAAAATTTTTGACTTTCCAGTGGATTTATGGTAACGTGGTTAGTAGTATCTAACGAAAAAAATAAACGTGAAGGAGATGACTGCTATGACACCGGAAGAATATAAAAAACTCTCTATCAAAGAATTTACGCAGGCCGCAAAAGTCTATGACAGCGGACATGCTGGTATTTATGAAATGTGCAAGGATGATTACCCACCGATTCTGGCTGAACTGGAAAAAGAAGAGTTTCACGATGTGCTGGACTGCGGATGCGGAACAGGACCGATGATTGAGCTGCTTCATGAAAAATACCCGGATAAACATTATGTAGGGCTTGACCTCACCCCCGAAATGATCCGTGTGGCTCAGGCAAAAAATCTTTCCAATACGGAATTTCTCGTAGGCGACAGCGAAAATCTGCCTTTTGCAGAGGGTTCTTTTGATGCAGTTATTTGCTCCAACAGTTTCCATCACTATCCGAATCCCCAGGATTTTTTCAATAGTGCATATCGCGTTCTGAAAAAAGGCGGCCGCCTGGTTCTGCGTGATTATACCTCATCTGATTTCATTGTCTGGCTGATGAATCATCTGGAAATGCCGCTGGCAAACCTGGTTGGACACGGCGACGTAAAAATACATAAAGCTTCTGAATTCATCTCCATGGCACAGAAGGCTGGTTTCATCGTGCTGACTATGGAGAAGCAGAAAGGCTTTCGGGCGCATCTTGTGGCACGGAAATAAATATTCGTTGGTTCAAAAAAGAGGGCGCTTCGGCGCTCTCCTTGACTTTCCCATTATATTGAAATATATACAAAAAATACTGGCAGGATACTTTCAAACACACCCATGATCAATATGAGAACCGCTATAACAGCCATTCCGCTTCCCATTACTCTGCATAATTTTTTCTCGTTATATTTTGCCTTTTCTTCTTTGGAAGCAGTATTGTATCCGGAAATAAGCCAGCTTCCACGCCCCAGAAGCAAAACTATGGAAAACACTGCAAATACTATAAAAGCAATCCATACAACCCAGTCTGGTCCCGCCGAGATATCTTTTAATTTCATTCGCAGCACCTCCGCAATTCTGATTTTACAGTATTTAAACAGGTTCTAAAGTATTTGGCAAAATTATAGCAGTTTCTATCTGGTTTTACAATACAAATATGGTACTATGAATTCCCTCCCATTTGCATCTCTGAAAACCCTTCTTATTTCCCACCAGTTAAAAAAATTGAAAATTACTTAACAACAATTCAATTGTCTCCTGTCCGCAATCCTGTTATGATTTACTTACAAAAGCTTTTGCTGTAACTGATTTTTATATATGATGATGTCACCGGCTGGTGACAAGTTCGTTTAGAGGAGATAACAGGAATGGACATTGGAAGTGTAATTAAGAAATACAGGAAAGAATCCGGTTTCACCCAGGAGGAGATGGCAAATCGGTTAGGAGTGACCACGCCGGCTGTGAATAAGTGGGAGAACGGCAATTCGAAGCCTGACATTGATTTGTTGGCGCCCATTGCAAGGCTGCTTCATATTTCCCTGGATACGCTGCTGGCTTTTCGGGAAAATCTTACAGATGCTGAGATTGAAGAACTGATCCGGGAAATGGAAAAAATGTTTTCCGAGGAAGGCTATGAGAAGACCTATCAGTGGGCAGTCAACACCATAAACGAGTACCCAAACTGCAATCTGCTCATCTGGCAGATCGCGGTCATGCTGGATTCCAGAAGAATCCTGGGAGAGTGCGAGAATCCGGACAGGTATGATGACCAGATTAATTCCTGGTATGAACTGGCGCTGAATGATGAGAACGAGAGCATCCAGCACCACGCAGCGGATTCCCTGTTTGGATTTTATTTAAGAAAACAGAACTACGAAATGGCAGAAAAATATTTAAACTATTTTTCCGACTATGACCCAATGAAAAAGGTAAACTGGGGCAGACTCTATATGGAGCAGGGAAAAACAGAAGAGGCATATGAAAAGCTGGAGAATGCTGTTTTTTCAGAATACACCACCTTAAATCTGGCTTTTTCCATTATGACAGCAAAGGCTCTTAAGGAAAAGAACGGTGCATACGCAAGATTTCTGGCGGAAAAAATGTGTACTCTGGCTGCTGTATTTGACATGGGAAAATATAACCAATGTGCCCCTTTGCTTAATATTGTAACTGCAGAGAAAAATGTGGAAGATACCTTCCAGGTAGCAAAGCAGCTTCTGGAAAATGTGGACACCATATGCGATTTCCGGGAATCCAGGCTGTACCAGCACATGGAATTCAAAACCGCCGAAAACCCATACACCAGGGAAATGGAAGAAAACCTGCTGACATTATTCCGGGACGGAGAGGACTTCTCCTACATGAAAGGCTATGAACCCTGGGAAAAACTGCTCGGTAAGTCATAATACTTATATGGTGTAAAAAAAGAGATTATCCGGGAAAAGGAACGCTTCGCCGGATAATCTCTATCGCCGAAATAAGCGTAGCCGCAGGAGAAGTTTTTCCATTGTATTTCAGATAAACCTTCTCATTATAATACCAGTCAGACTGAAGAATCTTGGTGATCGCATTATTTAATTCCGCGTACAGTTCCGGGCTTTTCTTGCTCACTCCGAAATAATAAGGAGAATATCCGATTTTCAAAATGGAATTCCAGAGATACTTGGAAATCTCTTTTTCTGCAACTGTTGTGGAAACAATGGCGTCCAGCTTGCCGCTGTTCATATCAGCGTACCGTTTCTCACTGCTTTCAAATAGGTCTACCTAAATACTTCCCTTATTGATTCCCATCCGGCATAATAGGCGATTTGCTGAAGATATTCATAGCCATATCCGGATTTGGGGGCATTTCCTTCTCCTTCCTGATAACCTGGATAAATCAGATAGCCAACGCGAACCTTTTTCAGTCTCTGGCCCGGTGTGTCATCAGCGTCTGCAGCCTGTACCCCTGCGTCAACAAAAGTCTGCAAGGATTTTGGAGTATTTTAGTGACGTGCAAAATTTAGATGTACAGTTTCTGACAACACTGCTATAATGAAACTGATAAAAACAAAAATACCCGGGAACCATAAGACCGGGCAGAAGTAAGCGAAATAACAGAACAGATATCAGGAGGAGCTATGAGTACTATAAAAGAAGAAATCCACGCATTATCAGAAGAAATGCTTACCAATCTTGGAAAGCTGGTTGCAATTGATTCCCAGCTTGCTCCGGCAAAAGAGGGAATGCCATTTGGGGAAGGCCCTGCCAAAGCACTTGAGATGGGACTTCAGATCGCACAGGAGCTTGGCTTTAAGACTGTGAACCTGGACAATTACTGCGGTTATGCAGAGATGGGCGAGGGAGAGGAAATCGTCGGCATCGCAGGACACCTGGATATTGTTCCGGTAGGCGGTGACTGGACTTATGACCCATTTGTGCTGACACGCAAAGGGGACTACGTATACGGCAGAGGAACCACAGATGACAAAGGACCTGTGATCGAAGCCCTCTATGCAATGAAGCTTCTCCGTGATTCCGGTGTGAAGCTGAACAAGCGTGTCCGCCTGATTATGGGCTGCAACGAGGAGACTGGCTCCAAATGCATGAAGCATTATAATGAAGTAGCAGAAGAGCTGTCCTGCGGCTTTACTCCGGATGCCAATTTCCCATGTATCCACGGCGAAAAAGGGCATATGTCCATGATGGCATACTCCAAGAATACAAAGATCATTTCTATGAACGGCGGATTTGTTTCCAATGCAGTGTGCGACAACTGCACCACCGTGATTCCGGCAGAAGCAAGGCTGAAAGAGAAGCTTGAGGCTGCTTTTTCCCAGACAAAGCTTCAGGAATATAAAGTAACAGAAGAGAACGGAACCCTTACCATCTATGCCAAAGGAGTTCCTGCCCATGCAAGCACACCGGCACTTGGAATCAATGCAGCAGGCGTAACCTGCCAGTGCCTGGAAGAGGCTGGATTTGAAGATGACTTCGTGAAATTTTACAACAGCCACATTGGCACAGACTGTGACGGTTCCGGTGTAGGCCTGAAATTCGCAGACGAATACGGCGACCTTACCTTCTGCAACGGCATTGTGAAAACACAGGACGGCGTGATTTCCTGTACTATTGATATCCGTGTTCCGGTTACCTTAAAGGCAGACCAGGTGCGCGAAATGTGCCAGGGCAGACTGGAAGACGAGAACGGACGCATTGAGATCGGAACAATCGGCAATCCTCTGTTTTTCCCAAGAGAGTCTCCGCTTGTCAATGCACTGTACAAAGCATACGTGGATGTAACCGGTGACACCGAAAACAAGCCAATGGTAATCGGCGGCGGAACCTATGCTAAATCCCTGAAGAATATTATCGCATTCGGACCTGAGAAACTGGGTATTGATTACCACATCCATGGTGCTGACGAGTTTATTCTTGTATCCGGCATGGAAGAGGCAGTTCTGGTATATATGGAAGCGATTAAGAATCTTCTTGCCATCTAAAAAATTGGTTGAAAAACAAAATCTTTAATGCTATAATTTTCCAGGACTAATCCAGTTCACAATTAAATAATGGGCAAAGCAGTCGAAAGGCTGTGACGCAATATAGGGCCTGTGAAATGGCAGCCAGTTGCAGATACAAGATGATGCAGGGGAATACTATAGGTTGGTCTATGGTATTCCTCTTTTTGGTTACCAGAGAAACCATGCAGCAATACAGGAGAGAAATATATTTATGTGGGAGAAAGACATCCAGCTTGAAGAACTGAATACCGAAAACTCTGCTTCCTATGAGGAAATCTGTGAGCGATATGTTCTGAGCCATGTACCGAAGAAAGACCAGGAAGGCCTGCTTGGGAAAATGGATTACGAAAAAGTAGCAGAGATTCTTTCCTACAAGCCAGAGTACAGCTTTACCTATGAGAGTATCATCGAGGAAAAAAGCACCTGTGCCAGATGAAATATATGCGTTTGGATGATGAACAGCATGTGCTTATGGGCTTTCGCATGGTGGACGATATTGTTGCAAATGAGAGAGAGCACAGGAAATCTCTGGCAAAGGCTGTGGCAGTGGCAGAACAGTCATACGCTGCCGCGGAGAATGCCAACAATTGCAGAGGCGCATCTTGACGATACCCAGAGAGTTCATGAATGCCTGATCACCACCAAGAAGCAGGAGCTTTTCATTGATATCTGCAATGTGATCCACGAGGACGTAGTGGGGGATTCCCTACGCCTTCAAAATTTCTGTTGGCCTGAAAGAGATTCCCTCCGGGTCTGCTTTTTACTCTGAATATGTTTTTACCTGCGAGGACAATGGATATGGAATGACGCCGGAGTTTGTGCAGCGCCTGTTTGTTCCTTTTGAGAGAGCAGAAGACGAGCGTCTGAAGGGCATTCAGGGAACCGGACTTGGAATGGTGATCACCAAGAATATTCTTCGGATGATGATCCAGCCACTTGTGAGAGCACTTCCCTGATCCTAGACAGCCTGGAAATTCAGAACCGCTATGTAACTACCGGACAGGAGGCCATCGACCTGGTCCGCTCTGCCAATGAGAAGAAGCGGCCTTTTGATATCTGTCTGATCGACTGGAAAATGCCGGATATGGACTGCATGGAGATCATCCGGCAGGCAAAGCGCTATGGCAGCAATGAAGGCGAAGATGATTTCCATGCGGGTAGGATAAGAAGAATAAAGACATTCATTTAGGCAGCCTTTGGGCGCTCAAATACACGGAAAGAAGAGGGGAAATTCATGAAGAAGATCAGGCAGATTCAGTTTCATGCAGGAAGCCAGGAGGAGTTGCTTCCGGATTTTGGGATGGATTTTCCTTATATTGCTTCAAGGGCAGAGCTGGATCAATATCCGGATCATTTTGTGCCCTGGCACTGGCATAAGGCCGTGGAGCTTTTTTATGTGGAAAGCGGGGAAGTGGAGTACAATCTCCCTAGTGGGAAAATCTGTTTTCCAGCAGGCAGCGGCGGACTTTTGAATTCTAATATTCTGCATGCTTCCAGAGGGATTTCATTGATCAATGAGAATGTTGAATTTTGCCATATCTTTGATGCGTCCCTGATTGCCGGCGGGCGCGGCAGCAGGATTGAAGAGAAATATGTACTGCCGCTTATTACAGTGCCGCAGGCGGAAATGATTGCATTATATCCGGGAAATCCGGTTCACCAGGAAATCCTGAAGATGATCCGGAATGCATTTGACATTTCCGAAAAGGAGTTTGGATTTGAAATTCATCTTCGGGCAGTGCTCTCTGAAATCTGGATTCGGATCTTCCAGCAGGCAGTTCCTCTTCTTGCACAGCCTCCCAAACTGCGCAAAAACAACGATAAAATCAAAGACCTGATGATCTATGTTCATCAGCACTATTCGGAAAAGCTGGTCATCTCCCAGCTGGCATCCGCAGTGTTCCTAAGCGAGCGGGAATGCTTCCGCATTTTCCAGGAATGCCTGCACATGACGCCCATGCAGTATATCCAGAACTATCGCCTCCAGATGGCCTGCCAGATGCTGGCGGAAACCCGCGCCTCCGTTACAGAGATCAGCCACGCCTGCGGCCTTGGAAGCAGCAGCTACTTCGGCAAGGTTTTCCGGGAATATATGAACTGCACTCCGGGAGAGTACAGGCAGAAGACGGAGCATAAATAGAGAGGAAATGTTATGTATCTATGGATCATAGCCGCTTTTACGGCTTACTTTATTAAGGGATTGTGCGGATTTGCAAATACGCTGGTGTTTACTTCGATTTTGAGCTTTGGCGCAGCCAATGCCAATATTTCGCCGGTGGAGCTGCTGATCGGGTATCCCACCAATTTTATCCTCACCTGGAAAAACAGGAAAAGCCTGGATTATAAGGTATATCTGCCGCTGGCAGCCCTTGTGCTGGCAGGCTGCATCCCGGGGGCTTTGCTTCTGAAAAATGCAGATGTAAGCAATATCAAGGTGATATTTGGCAATGTGGCAGTGCTCTTTGGGCTGGAAATGCTTTTTCGGGACAAGAAAAGGGTAGAGGGGAATCCGTTGTCCCAATCTTCGCCCAGGTCCAGGCTTACATTTGGAGCAGTTGGTTTGTTAGCTGGTGTTCTTTGCGGGCTATTTGGCGTTGGAGCACTTCTAGCAGTCTATGTGGACCGGGTGACGGACAGCGGAAGCGAGTTCAAGGCCAATATCAGCGCCGTATTTATTGCGGACAATACATTCCGGATTATTTTGTACAGTGCCCTTCATCTGCTTACCTTTGATACCCTAAAAAGTGCGCTTATGCTGATTCCTATTGCCATTCTGGGATTGTTTGCGGGAATGAAAAGCAGTTCCCTGCTGAAGGAAAAGACGGTACGGAGGATGATGGCAGTATTATTGATTCTGTCAGGTGTCTCACTGACACTGCAGAATATGTAGCAGTATGTGCCTGCCTGAAAAATGGCAGGATTTTAATACAAAATGGCAGAAAAAATGTATTGCAAAAATATAAAATGCACTATAATGATACTCGGGAGGATGAAATACAGGGGACGCAGCGATGCTGCATTTTTCATCCTCCTTACCTCTCAGAGTTCTGGATGAGGTTTGCAGATACAGAGTAACGGATTTTCGTATGTAGTGAGTGATGTCGCCGACAGGCGGCATTTTCGTTTCAGGAGGTACTTTATATGGAACCAGATCGTAAAACAGCAGAACAGGCATTAAAAGAAGCTTATCAGTCCAACCCCGGTGTATGGGTGGATCATTCCAGATATGTGGCACTGGCCTGCGAAAATATTGCACGCCGCTGTGCAGATCTGGATTCGGAGAAAGCATATATTCTAGAGCGTGGTTGGGAAAAGGCTGCCCAGATCTGTATTTCCCACGCATTTATGATCCAGGATATCCGCACCTCTATTGGCAAATTCGATGTCAGCGAGGAAGATTACCAGTTCATGGAACAGTTTGTGGATGTGACCATTCGGTACGGCGTTCATCTGGCTACCATAGACAGATGGAAAAAGATACTGGAAATAAAAGAATATTTTCAGGGGAAGATGGGCTGTTCCATTTATGAGGTACTTCCAGGAGTAGTGGAGAATAGCATGAAATGATAATATTGTTATGAATAAATTGTCCCAGGCATCTGCTGTACTTCCTGTAAAGTACATGCAGCCGCCTGGGATTTTTTATCAATGATTATGTTTTGGCGTAAGCCAGAGTATTTTGCTTAATTTTTTGAGCCAGCCGCTTTCAGCAGACTATGTCTGCAAATATACTGAAAAGTAATATAGAAAATAATTCCTTTCGCAACACTGGAAAGGGTTAGGGCCCACCAGATTCCATTCAGACCAAGGGAAGTGCCGGAAAGGATCAGTGCCAGCGGAATACGTATAACGGTAAGGGAAATGCTGATCACGCTGCAAAGCTGTGTCCTTCCAAGTCCGGAAAGTGCGCCAACGGTCATCATCTCGACGCTGAGCAGGATTTCAGAAAATCCGATGATCCGCAGATAATCAATAGAAAGCCGGACCACCTCCTCTTCATGGAAGAACAGCACGGAGATATACCTTGGGAAAAATACAAAGGCAATAGTGATTAGAGCTGTCCAGCACACCAGAAGCCGAAGGGAAATGCTGTATCCCTGTTTGATTCGGTCAACCTTCCTGGCTCCATAATTTTGTCCCATAAAAGCATTTAAAGCAGAACCAAAACCATCTGCTGTATTCCAGGAAAGAGACTCAATCTGTCCGCCAACACGCTGTACTGCGATTGCACCGGCGCCGAAACCGGAGACCATTCTGGTCAGGATCATAGAGATAATGCAGTAAATACTTCCCTGTAATGCAGTTGGGATTCCAATGCGGAATACACCTTTTACGTAAGAAAGTTCCGGCCTGGAAAGAAGCTGAATCTTTCGCAGAACATTGGAATCGCCATGATCGCAGATGATTCCGGTGATCAGAATCAGCAGAACCACGATCTGGGCGGTTACAGTTGCAGCGGCTGCTCCCACCACCTCCAGCCTTGGGAAAGGTCCTACGCCAAGTACCAGAAGAGGATCAAGGATCATGTTCAGAACCAGACCGAAAAAGTTGGCTTTCAGCGGTGTTTTGGAATCGCCCTGGGCTGTGAAAAGTCCGGTCAGCACCTGAGAAAGAAAGGAAAATAAAATCAGTCCGCAGGTGATGCGCATGTAAATTCTGGCGCTGTTGTAGGTTTCGGCATCTGTCAGGGTAAAGAACTTCAGCAGAGGACCTGTAAAGACCATACTGACTACAGTAACGAAAAGAGCGAAAAGTATGGTAAGCTGCAGAGCCGCCTGGGCAAAGCCAGCTGCAGATTTCCGGTCTCCTTTTCCAAGAGACTGGGCCATGTTTACCTGGCCGCCCATTCTCGTCAGGGAGGAAAATCCCTGGGAGAGCCATACGTACATGCCTCCTACGCCTACGCCAGCCACAGCCTTGGAGCCCAGCATCCCGATCCATGCCATGTCCGTAATGTTATATGCAGTGGAAAGGAAGGAAGATGCCATGATCGGCAGTGCCAGTTCTGCAAGAGTCCGTAAAATAGGACCGGATGTAAGATTTAATTGTTTGTTTTTCATGTTTTGTCCTTAGTTTATTTTATAGTGCAGTGTTTGGCGAAAAGTCAGCCAAGGGGAGTGTATGAGATGTCTCCTAAATTTTCCCAGTCAATGCGTTCCTTTTTATAGAAATACTCGCGCTCATGTTCCCCGATTTCCCGCAGCACACGGCAGGGATTGCCTACGGCCACCACATTCTCCGGAATGTCTTTTGTGACAACGCTGCCGGCACCGATGACAGAATTTTTCCCGATGGTAACACCAGGGACAATGACAGTTCCCGCACCTATCCATACATTTTCGCAGATATGGACTGGCTTATTGTACTGCATGGCTTTTTCGCGAAGTCCTGGATCGATGGGGTGGTTCGCTGTGGCAATGGTTACATTAGGCCCGAACATGACTTTGTCATCAATATAAATGTCCCCATCGTCCACCAGTGTGAGATTGAAATTGGCATACACACCGTTTCCGAAATGAACATTTTTTCCACCCCAGTTTGCACGAAATGGAAGCTCAATATAGCAGTTCTCTCCGCACTCGGCAAACATTTCTTTCATATAGCGCTCTTTTTCTGCAAACTGTGAAGGCTTCAGCTGATTAAACTCCCACAGCTTATCCATATACACAAACTGATCTCCCGTGATCTCCGGAAGATTAGGATTATAGATCAGCCCCTGCTCCATACGCTCTTTATGATTCATCTGATTTCCCTCCAAAAAAGAATTGTAAAGTGTTACTATTATAGCATAGAAAATGAAACAATGTGAAAAAATTATGAATTTCCCTATGTTTGCTTGACACTTGCACAATTGAATGTTATATTACGAATAGAACAAGAAAAATGATTTCCCCGGGAGTGATTCCGGGGAATTTGTGTAGGTTGAATTTGAGGAGTCAGAGGTGACCAATATGGGAGCAAAGAGAGATTATTATGAAGTGCTGGGAATTAACCGCAGCGCGGACAAAGATACAATAAAGAAAGCCTATCGTAAGATGGCGAAGAAATATCATCCTGATTCAAACGCAGGAAATGCAGATGCAGAAGAGAAATTCAAGGAAGTTACAGAAGCCTATAACGTGCTCAGTGACCCGGAGAAAAAGAAATTGTATGACCAGTTCGGCCATGCGGCATTTGAAGAAGGCGGCGGAGCAGGATATGGTGCCGGAGACTTTAACCAGTCAGGTTTTAACAGTTCTGGTTTCGGTGGTTTTGGCGGCTTTGGAAAAGGCCAGAGCGGTGCTTACAGAAGCCCGGACGGCAGCTATCAGGAATACCATTTTGAAGGCGGTGACATGGACGACATTCTGAAGAATCTGTTTGGAGGCGGCTTCGGAGGAAGCACATTCGGCCACGGCAGTTCCGCTCATGGCTTCGGCGGACACGGCTTTGGAGGTTCCGGCTTCGGAAGCCAGTTTGGCAGCGGCAGCTACCAGCAGAAAGGCCAGGATCTGAATGCGGAGATTTCCATCAGCTTCGACGAAGCGGCTCTTGGCTGCGACAAGCTGATCAATCTTTCCGACGCTGACGGAAAGGGCAAACAGACCCTGAAGGTTCACATCCCCGCAGGAATCGACAATGGAAAGAGCATCCGCTTAAGAGGCAAAGGTAACCCAGGCTATGGCGGTGCCCCGGCAGGTGACCTGCTTCTGAAGGTACATGTTGGAGAAAGAGCCGGATTTGAACGAAAAGGCGCAGACATTTACACCACTGTAAATATCCCGTTTCTGACAGCCGCTCTTGGCGGAGAAGCCAGAGTTCAGACCTTAAGCGGTCAGGTAATGTGCCGTATCCCGGAAGGTACCCAGTCCGGCAGCAAGATCCGTCTGAGAGGCAAAGGCATTCAGGTTATGGGCAAAGCCGGAGTCTACGGAGATCTGTACGTAACAATCCAGGTTCAGGTACCAAGAAATTTAAGTGAAGAATCCAAGAGGAAACTCCATGAATTTGACGCCAGCACCAGGATGACTGGAGCGAGAAATTCCCGGACAGCCTGAAAATAAAAAGAACATAAAAGAATAGCTTTGAAAAAGCAGTTTGCAAGTATGAGGAAAAGGCAATACAGCAGAATAAATGATGCTGTAAAAAATGCCAAACTTCACTATGCAAGCTGTTTTTTTATACCTTGACAATAATCCGAAATAGGACTATACTGCAAATAATCCGATTTCGGATTATTTTATCAAACCAAAGAAAAACTTCTTCGCAATCAGAAAGGGGAAAACAGATGGAAGAAATGACTTTCGAAGAATTTTCCAGAGAAGTGAACAATATTTACAAAAAAAACTGTGAAGTCTACTATAAGCTGGCATCGCACTTCGGAATGACAGAAACTATGTTCGATATTCTGTATTTTGTTCGGGAAAATGATGGCGGCTATACTCAGGTGCAGCTTTGTGAAAGCCTGCATCTCAGAAAGCAGACAGTAAACAGTGCATTAAAAAAGCTGGAAAAGGATGGCGTAATCTGTTTATCACAGGATTCTGGAAACAAGAAGAGCAAAACCATCCATTTTACTGAGAAAGGAAAAGAACTGGCGCAAAGTACAGTAGACCCGATTTTTGAGCTGGAACAAAGAGCATTTAAAAGACTTACATCCCAGGAAAGAGAAAATGTCCTTTATTACGGATATAGACATATTGACATACTGGAAGATGAAATGAAAAAGCTTCTGGAAAGAAATAAGAAAAAACAATAAGGAGAAATTTTATTTATGCAGATCAGATTATCCGATCATTTTACCTACAGCCGCTTGCTGCGTTTTACGCTGCCCTCTGTGGTTACGATGATCGTTGCCTCCATTTACAGCGTGGTAGATGGATTGTTTGTATCCAATCTTGTGGGAGCTATGGCACTTTCCGCAATTAACATTGCATTCCCGGTCGCCATGATTATCGGAGCTGTTGGATTTATGTTGGGAACGGGAGGCAGTGCACTGGTAGCCAAAACACTTGGAGAAGGGAAAAAGGAGCTGGCAAATCAGTATTTTTCCATGTTGATTTACAGTATTATAGGAATCGGTGCAATACTGACGGTAATTATTCTTATTTTTGTCCGTCCTATTATGCGCCTTGCAGGAGCCAGCGACCTTCTTATGGAAAGCAGTGTGACTTATGGGACTATCCTGATTAGTGGAAGTGTACCATTTATGCTGCAAGTCAGCTTCCAGAATTTCTTTGTGGTAAATGAAAAGCCTGTTCTTGGACTGGTGCTGTCCATTGCATCCGGCGTTACCAATATGGTGCTGGATTATGTATTTATTGCTGTGCTGAAAATGGGAGTAGCTGGTGCCGGGCTGGCAACGGTTATGGGATATGTGGTTGGCGGTGCAATTCCTCTGCTTTATTTTGCAAAGAAGAGAGAACATGGTCTGCAGCTGACCAGAACCAGATTTTATGGAAAACAGCTTCTTCAGGCTGCTTCCAATGGCTCCTCAGAACTTCTCAGCAATATTTCTGCTTCCCTGATCAGTATTTTATATAATATCCAGCTGATGAAAGTAATCGGGGAAATGGGAGTTGCGGCTTATTCTGTTATGATGTATGTAGATTTTGTTTTCCTAGCGGCATTTCTTGGTTTTTCATCAGGAAGTGCTCCAGTGGTCAGCTACCAGTATGGTGCGGGAAATCATAAAGAGTTAAAAAGCGTATTCCGAAAAAGTATCACGATCATTGGCATTACATCCGTGATCATGGTTGTAGTTTCTGAAGCTATCAGTTATCCGTTGTCAGCTGTTTTCGTGGGTTATGACAAAGAACTTCTGAATATGACTGTTCATGGCTTTCGGATTTTCGCACTGGGATATTTGTTAAGCGGAATTAATATTTATGCATCCTCTTTTTTCACTGCGCTGTGTAATGGTCCGCTGTCCGCATTCTTGTCTTTCACAAGAACCCTGATTTTTAGAGGAGGGATGGTATTGCTGCTTCCTGCTGTGCTGGGAATGGATGGAATCTGGGGTGCTATTGTAGTTGCAGAGGGACTGGGCATGGTATGTTCCCTGATCTGTTTTGTGAAAAACAGGAAAAAATATCATTATTAGGAAAAAATGCCATATTTCTTGAAAATTTAATATTGATTCTGTATGATGAAATGTGCCATGATACAAACAAGTATGTCAAACTGCGAAAGCTGCGGCGTCTGCAGCGGACATAGGGAAAGAATCAGGATTATGTTTCAGGATATTATGGAGGGAAAAATGGGAATTCAAAGAGAATGCGGCGTGCTGCTTCCAATCAGCAGCCTGCCGTCAAAATATGGAATTGGATGTTTTTCAAAAAGTGCTTATGAGTTTGTAGACCAGTTAAAGGCAGCAGGACAGGGCTGCTGGCAGATTCTGCCTCTTGGCCCTACCAGCTATGGGGATTCACCTTATCAGTCCTTCTCTACTTTTGCAGGAAATCCTTATTTCATCAGTCTTGAGGATCTGATTGAGGAAGGGGTTCTGACAAAGAAGGAATGCGATGCTGTGGATTTCGGATCCAGAGCAGATGATGTGGATTATGAGAAAATCTACAAGGGACGCTATAAGCTTCTTCGCAAGGCTTATGAGAGAAGCGATATCTCAAAGAATCCGGAGTTTGTCAGATTCCAGCAGGAGCAGGCACACTGGCTTGGTGATTATGCGCTTTTTATGGCAGTGAAGGATCGCTTCGGAGGAATTCCGTGGACCGAATGGGCGGAGGATATCCGTCTTCGCTGGAACAATGCGCTGGATTATTACAGAAGAGAGCTTTATTTCGAAATTGAATTTCAGGAATATATGCAGTTTAAATTCTATGAGCAGTGGGCGAAATTAAAAGCCTATGCAAACAAAAAAGGTATCCGTATTATCGGAGATATTCCCATCTATGTTGCCATGGACAGTGCAGATACCTGGGCGAATCCGGGACTTTTCAAGCTGGATGAGAACAATGAGCCTACACAGGTAGCAGGATGCCCGCCAGATGGATTTTCCGCAACAGGACAGCTCTGGGGCAATCCGCTGTACAGATGGGATGTGCACAGGAATACAGGCTTTGAGTGGTGGATGAAGCGTCTGGCGCACTGCTTTAATATGTATGATGTTGTCCGTATCGATCATTTCCGCGGTTTTGATGAATATTATGCAATTCCGTATGGAGATAAGACTGCGGAGCGCGGCTGGTGGGAAAAAGGACCTGGAATGGATCTGTTCCGCACCGTTTCCCAGAGACTGGGACAAAAAGACATTATTGCAGAGGATCTTGGCTTTATGACAGATTCTGTGAAGCGTCTTGTGGAGGAGAGCGGATATCCCAATATGAAGGTAATCGAGTTCGCTTTTGATGCCCGCGATACCGGAAATGCCAGCGATTATCTGCCGCATAATTATACAAACAACTGTGTGGTTTATACCGGAACTCATGACAATGAAACTCTTCTTGGCTGGTACAGTGATATTACGCCTGAGGAGCGTCATATGGTTCGTGAATATCTGTGGAATTTCCATGATGATGAGAAGGGAATCTGCAGAAACATGATCCGTCTGGTAATGGGAAGTGCGGCGGGAAGATGTATCATTCCAATCCAGGATTATCTGCAGCTGGATAATACGGCCCGGATCAACCAGCCGTCCACACTTGGTATCAACTGGAAATGGCGTCTGACAGAAGGCCAGTTTACAAAGGAACTGCAAAAAGAAATGCTGGCTCTTGTCACCAGATTCGGAAGAAGAAACTGGACTCCGGATCCTGTGGAAGAAGAGGATGAAGAAAAAGAGGAAGCTTAAGTGCTGCTGGACACGGAGTGAATAGTAATGCCTGAACTGCTTTAGGGCATGTTTGAAAAAGCTTTATCAGGAGGGAATTCTATGGAAATCGAGAGAAAATTTCTTGTGAAAAAAGAGAACCTTCCGGAAAATCTGGAGCAGTATCCCTGCAAGGTGATCGAACAGGGATATCTGTGCACAGAACCGGTGGTGCGGATTCGCAAGTCAAATGACAACTATTATCTCACCTATAAGTCAAAGGGACTTCTGGCAAGGGAGGAGTACAATCTGCCCTTGACGAAGGAGGCTTATGAGCACCTGAAGCTGAAGGCGGACGGAATCGTGATCTCCAAGGTGCGCTATGTGATTCCGGAGAAGGATGGACTGTCCATTGAACTGGATGTGTTCAAAGCACCTTATGAGGGCCTTCTTCTGGCTGAGGTAGAGTTCCCCTCCGAAGAAGCCGCCCACGCCTACCAGCCCCCCAGCTGGTTCGGCGAGGATGTGACCTACTCCACCGAGTACCACAACAGTACCCTGAGCAGGAAAAATATAAATTGACAAATATGTTTCGTAAAAAATAGCTGTCGAGACTCGCCAAAGTACAGGACAGCTATTTTTTTATGCCTATATATTGCACCTTAAATTTTTTTATTTTATAATGAGCCTTAACTGATGATTGGCTTACATGAGAGGAGCAGAAAAATATGAAAATTGGATTTATCGGATGTGGAAATATGGGGTCTGCGATGATCGGTGGAATCCTGAAAAAAGGTGTATTTGCGAAAGATGAGATTATTGTTTCAAATCTTACAGAAGAAGGAAGCAAAAGAAGCCGGGAAAAACTTGGGGTTGTCACAACTATGGACAACTGTGAAGTCGTAAAAAATGCAAATATTGTTATATTAGCTGTGAAGCCTCAGTTCTACGAAGAAGTAATCAGCCAGATCAAAGGCTGCCTGACACCGGATCACATGATCGTAGGAATTGCCCCCGGCAAAACTCTTGCATGGCTGGAAGAAAAATGCGAGCAGCCTCTGAAAGTGGTACGCCTGATGCCCAATACCCCGGCACAAGTAGGCGAAGGCATGACAGGCGCCTGCGCCAATGACCGCGTAACCAAAGAGGATCTGGACCAGATTCTTGCCATCACCAACAGCTTCGGACGCACAGAGGTAGTCCCGGAGCGTCTGATGGATGCAGTCGGAGCAGTCAGCGGATGCTCCCCCGCATATGTTTTTATGTTCATTGAAGCAATGGCAGACGCAGCAGTCGCACAGGGAATGCCAAGAAAGCAGGCTTATCAGTTTGCCTCCCAGTCTGTACTTGGAAGTGCCAAGATGGTTCTGGGAACTGGCATGCATCCGGGCGAACTTAAAGACATGGTCTGCTCCCCGGCCGGAACTACCATTGAAGGCGTCCGCACCCTTGAGAAAAACGGCTTCCGCAGCGCCGTATTCGAAGCACTCCAGGCAGCATCTGATAAAGGAAAACAAATGTAACCCTTAAAAAGATTTAATATTCACTTATAGCTGCAGTTTGACTGATATGCAGGTTATGAGCAAGTTAGTATATCGATAAGTTGATTGTTCGGAAAATTAGCTTGTTGATACAATGAATTTATCAATAGGAATCAAAATAAGGAGGACTTTCCCATGAGCAAAAAAGTATACATTTTTCTCGCAGACGGTTTCGAAGACATTGAAGGCCTGACCGTAGTAGACCTTATGCGAAGAGCCGGAATCACCATCACCACAGTTTCCATAAAAAACACAAAGCAGATCACAACTGCCCACAGCATCACCATGCTTACAGACCAGACTTTCGCGGAAACGGACTTCACGGATGCAGACATGCTGGTCCTTCCGGGAGGACAGCCTGGCACCACCAACCTTGGCGCATTTGCACCCCTCACCGACCTTCTGAAAAACTTCTATAATAATGGAGGCAGGATCGCAGCCATCTGTGCAGCACCCACCGTATTTGCCCAGATCGGACTTTTACATGGAAAGAAAGCAACTGCATATCCATCCTGCATGGACGGATTAGGAGATGCAGTACGCCTGGAGGACAACGTAGTCGTGGACGGCAATATCACCACAAGCCGCGGCCTTGGAACTGCCATCGACTTCAGTCTTTCCCTGATTTCCCAGCTTCTTGGCCAGGAAAAAGCAGACCAGATCGCAGAATCTGTAGTATATAAGTAGGAATAACCGCCAAAAACTCTATTTTTTTCAGGAATAACAGGGAAAACCATAAAAAAACACTGGTGTTTTTAATCTGGTTGTGCTATACTTCTACAATGACTGTAATAATAGGGGGAAACCCTGCATTATGATTGAAAAACGGACAATGTCTATCCGCTATGCACATGCGGCTGCATTGGACCTGACATTTTACCTGAATATTAAGGAGGAACACGAAAATGAGTTTACAGGTGGAGAAATTAGAGAAAAACATGGCGAAACTTACCATCGAAGTTTCCGCTGAAGAGTTAGACAAAGCAATGGAGAAAGCTTACCAGAAACAGAAAAGCAGAATCAGCCTTCCAGGATTCCGTAAAGGAAAAGCTCCTAGAAAGATGATCGAGAGCATGTACGGTAAGGGAGTATTCATGGAAGATGCTGTGAATTCTCTTGTACCGCAGGAGTACAGCAAAGCAATTGCTGATTGCGACCTTGAAATCGTTTCCCAGCCAGAGATCAACGTTACACAGATGGAGCCAGGAAAGGCACTCATCTTCACAGCTGATGTTGCTACCAAGCCAGAGGTTACTCTTGGAGACTACAAGGGAGTAGAGGTTCCGAAGACTGAGATCGCTGTAACAGACGAGGAAGTTGACGCAGAAGTTAAGAAAGAGCAGGATAAGAACTCCAGAACAGTTGTTGTTGAGGATCGTGCAGCAGCAAACGGCGATATCACAACAATCGACTTCGAGGGATTTGTTGACGGCGTTGCATTTGACGGCGGCAAAGGATCTGACTACGCTCTTACACTTGGATCCGGCACATTCATTCCTGGATTTGAGGATCAGCTTGTTGGCGCTAACACAGGCGATCATGTAGAAGTTAAGGTTACTTTCCCGGAGGAATATCAGGCAAAAGAGCTTGCTGGCAAAGAAGCAGTATTCCAGTGCGATGTTAAGAAAATCGAGACCAAAGAGGTTCCGGAGCTTGACGATGAGTTCGCTAAGGACGTATCTGAGTTTGATACTCTTGCTGAGTACAAAGAAGACGTTAAGAAGAACCTGACAGAGAAGAAAGAAAAAGAAGCAAGAACTGCAAAAGAGAATGCAGCAGTAGATAAAGCAATCGAGAATGCACAGATGGATATTCCGGATCTTATGATCCAGACCCAGTGCCGTCAGATGATGGATGACTTCGCAAGAAGAATGCAGCAGCAGGGATTATCCATGGATCAGTACTTCCAGTTCACAGGCCAGAGCATGGACAAGATGATGGAAGACATGAAGCCGCAGGCTCTTAAGAGAATCCAGACAAGACTGGTTCTTGAGAAGATCGCTGAGACAGAGAATACACAGCCGTCTGAGGAAGAGATCACAGAAGAGATCCAGAAGATGGCAGACGCTTACAAGATGGAAGCTGACAAGATCAGAGAAGCAATCGGTGAGGACGGAATTGAGCAGCTGAAGAAAGATCTGTCTGTTCAGAAAGCAGTTACACTGATCGCTGACGCAGCTGTTGAGGCTGAGAAAGCAGCAGACGCTGAGTAATCAGATTTGAATGAAGGCACTCCTGACAGGCTCGGGAGTGCTTACCTGATAAGAAAAGAGGGAATATATGAGTTTAGTGCCTTATGTCATTGAGCAGACAAGCAGAGGGGAGAGAAGCTACGACATCTATTCAAGGCTTCTGAAGGACAGAATCATTTTCCTGGGAGAAGAAGTTAATGATGTAACTGCCAGCCTGGTAGTTGCAGAGCTGCTTTTTCTGGAAGCAGAGGATCCTGGAAAGGACATCCAGCTTTATATCAACAGCCCGGGCGGTTCCGTGACAGCTGGTATGGCAATTTATGATACCATGCAGTATATTAAGTGCGATGTTTCCACTATTTGTCTGGGAATGGCTGCCAGCATGGGAGCGTTCCTTCTTGCTGGCGGTACAAAGGGCAAGAGATTTGCACTGCCGAATTCTACGATCATGATCCACCAGCCTTCTGGCGGAGCCCAGGGACAGGCTACCGAGATCCAGATCGTGGCAGACCACATTGCCAAGACAAAGAGAACATTAAATGAGATCCTGGCAGCAAACACCGGACAGCCTCTTGAGGTTGTAGAAAAAGACACAGACCGCGACAATTATATGTCCGCAGAAGAAGCATTGGCTTATGGTCTGATCGATGGTGTTGTAGCCCACAAATAATATTGAAAACAAAAGAAACCCCGACCGGAGTTTTCTTTTGCATGCTACTGTAAGAAAAGACTCCTGAACTGACAGGAGTCTTATCTTGTAAAATGGGAAAATTTTGTAAAATAGGAATATTTTATAAAAAATTTCAAATTTTAATAAATAAAGAAATCTTTTTCTGAATAAAAGGCTTCTTTATGTAGAAAGGAAAAGTTAGAGATTCATGGCTGAGAAGATAAGAGAAGGAAAGGTAAGATGTTCCTTTTGCCAGAAAACCGAGGACCAGGTCCGCAAGCTGATCGCTGGACCGGATGGAGCCTACATCTGCGATGAGTGTGTGGGAATCTGCTCGGAGATCATGGAAGAAGAATTTGGAGGATACGATCAGGAAGATATTCTTGGATCAGAGATCAATCTGATGAAGCCAGAGGAAATCCATGCGATTCTGGACGACTATGTAATCGGACAGGATGAGGCCAAGAAAGCACTTTCTGTTGCTGTATACAATCATTACAAACGTGTCACTGCATCCAAGAACCTGGATGTGGAGCTTCAGAAGAGCAACATTCTGATGCTGGGACCAACTGGTTCCGGTAAGACCCTGCTTGCACAGACACTGGCGAGACTTCTGAATGTGCCATTTGCCATTGCAGATGCCACTACACTGACAGAGGCCGGATATGTAGGCGAGGATGTTGAGAATATCCTTCTGAAAATTATCCAGGCTGCTGACTATGATATTGACCGTGCGCAGTACGGAATTATTTATATCGATGAGATCGATAAGATTACACGTAAGTCTGAGAATGTGTCCATCACCCGTGATGTTTCCGGTGAAGGTGTACAGCAGGCACTTCTGAAAATTCTGGAGGGAACTGTGGCAAGCGTTCCGCCTCAGGGAGGAAGAAAGCATCCCCATCAGGAATTTATTCAGATCGATACCACCAACATTCTGTTTATCTGCGGCGGTGCTTTTGACGGTCTGGAGAAGATCATTGAGGGCAGACAGGATACCAAGGCAATCGGCTTTGGTGCTGAGGTTGCTTCCAAGGAAGAGCAGAACGTGGGCGAGCTGTTTAAGCAGGTAATGCCGGAGGATCTGATCCGTTATGGCCTGATTCCGGAGTTTGTAGGACGTGTTCCGGTTGTGGTAACACTGGACGGACTTGACGAGAATGCGCTTCTTCGCATTCTTCAGGAGCCGAAGAATGCACTGACCAAGCAGTACCACAAGCTGTTTGAGCTTGACGGTGTGGAGCTTGACTTTGAGGATGAGGCACTTCGTGTTATGGCCAGAAAGTCTATGGAGCGTAAAACAGGAGCCAGAGGACTTCGTGCAATTATGGAGAGCACCCTTATGGATCTGATGTACAAGACTCCATCCGATGACACCATTCGTAAATGCATTATTACAAAAGAAGCTGTGGAGGGAACAGGTGAACCTCAGATCGTTCACGGGGAACCTCTGGTGCAGCAGGCAGGTGCTTCCAATACAGGCAGAAGAAACCAGCGTGCACGCAAGAAAGGCACTCCTGAAACAGCGTGAAGAAGGGACCTGACGACAGATGAGTGAGCCGATCAATGTACTTCCTGCCATCGCGCTTCGCGGAACTACCATACTCCCGGGCATGATCATCCATTTCGATGTAAGCCGGGAGCGTTCCAAGAAAGCCATTGAGGCTGCAATGCTCCAGGATCAGAAGATTTTTCTGGTGACACAGAAGGATCCACAGATTGAAGATCCGGGCTTTGTGCAGCTTTTTCAGGTAGGAACCGTGGCATATATCAAACAGGTTGTCAAACTTCCGGACAATCTGCTGCGTGTCCTTGTGGAAGGAACCAGAAGAGCAGAACTTCTGGGACTGGAGCAGGAGACACCCTATCTCAGGGCGGAGATCGTCCTGACTGACGAGGAAGAAGAGGAACTGCCTCAGGCAATGCTCGAGGCTATGTACAGAAGCATCCGGGAGCTTTTCCATACCTACTGCACCAAAGGGGGCAAAATAGGCAAGGAACTGGCTGCCCAGATTCTCAACTGCCAGAAGACAAAGGAGCTGATTGACCAGATCGCAGTAAACCTGCCTCTTTCCTGGCAGAGCAAGCAGAAGTTTCTGGAGGCAGGAAAGCTGTCTGACAGATATGAGCTTCTTGGCGCAATTCTCAGCAATGAGATCAATGTGCTGGACATCAGCCATGACCTTCAGCAGAAGCTGAAGAAGCGGGTGGATAAGAACCAGCGTGAATATATTTTGAGAGAGCAGCTGAAGCTGATCCGTGAGGAGCTTGGGGAGGATAATACTGCTGATGAGGCAGAGGAATTCCGTAGGAAAGCAAGAGAACTGACTGCGTCCCAGGAAGTGAAGGACCGTATTCTCAAGGAAATCGGACGCTTCAAGATCACCAGCACCAATGCAGCGGAGAGCAGTATTCTCCGTGGATATATCGAGACCCTTCTTTCTCTTCCCTGGGACAAATGCTCTGAGGATTCTGAGGATCTGAAAGCTGCATGGAAGATCCTGGAAGAGGGGCACTATGGCCTGAAGGATGTAAAGGAACGAATTATGGAGTTCCTTTCTGTCCGTAAACTGACACACAAGGGCAAATCCCCCATTCTTTGTCTGGTGGGACCTCCTGGAACCGGTAAGACTTCTATTGCCAAGTCCGTTGCCGAAGCTACAGGCAAACGCTATGTGCGTATCTGTCTGGGCGGCGTAAGAGATGAGGCAGAGATCAGAGGTCACCGAAAGACCTATGTAGGAGCGATGCCGGGAAGAGTGACAGTTGCCCTTGAACAGGCAGGGGTAGCCAACCCTCTGATGCTTCTGGACGAGATCGATAAGACCAGCAGCGATTACAAGGGAGACACTTCCTCCGCACTTCTGGAGGTGCTGGATCCGGAGCAGAACAGTCATTTTAATGACCACTATGTAGAACTGCCGCAGAATCTTTCCGAGGTATTGTTTATTGCAACTGCCAATGACATCCAGGGGATTCCAAGACCTCTTCTGGATCGAATGGAGGTTATTGAGATCAGCGGTTATACAGAGAATGAGAAAGAGCACATTGCCAAGGAACATCTGATTCCCAAGCAGATGGAAGCCAATGGAATCCCCAAAGGCAAGCTTTCCATTCAGAGTACAGCCCTTCGCAAGATCATCAATAATTACACCAAGGAAGCTGGAGTGCGTAACCTGGAGCGCCTGATCGGACAGATCTGCCGCAAGACAGCACGTCTGATCATGGAAGAAGGCAAGGAAAAAGTAACAGTCACAGGCAAGAATCTTTCCGATTTCCTGGGACAGGAGAAATACAATTATCTGATGGCGAACAAGAAAGACGAGATCGGTATCGCAAGAGGCCTTGCATGGACACAGGTAGGCGGTGATACCCTTCAGATCGAGGTCAACATTATGCCTGGCAAAGGGGAATTTGTGCTGACCGGACAGCTTGGAGATGTGATGAAGGAATCTGCACAGGCTGGCATCAGCTATATCCGTTCTGTTGCTTCTAAGTATGGAATTGATCAGGAATTTTTCCAGGAAAATGACATTCATGTACATATTCCGGAAGGTGCTGTTCCAAAGGATGGCCCGTCCGCCGGAATTACCATGGCAACCGCCATGCTGTCTGCAATTGTTGGAAAGCCGGTACGCGCTGACCTTGCAATGACCGGAGAAATCACCCTTCGGGGACGTGTTCTTCCAATCGGCGGACTGAAGGAGAAGCTTCTTGCTGCCAAGTACGCCAAGATCAAGGAAGTACTTGTACCCAAGGAAAACAAGCCTGACATTAAAGAACTGGATGAAGAGATCACAGACGGACTGAAGATCATCTTCGTTGAAAATATGAACGAAGTGCTGGAACGAGCACTTGCCTGAAATGAGAGGTAGGAAAAATGGTAATTAAAAATGTTTCACTGGATATCGTTTGCGGTATTACCAGCAAACTGCCGGACACAGGAAGACCTGAAATCGCTTTTGCAGGGAAATCCAATGTGGGAAAATCCTCCCTCATTAACGGTCTGATGAACCGGAAGGCACTGGCAAGGACAAGCTCCCAGCCAGGAAAGACACAGACCATCAATTTTTACAATGTGAATGATTTTATGTACCTTGTGGATCTTCCGGGATATGGATATGCCAAGGTCCCGGAGACAGAGAAAGCGAAATGGGGAAAGATGATCGAGCGTTATCTTCACACTTCCCAGACTCTGAAGGCGGTTTTTCTGCTGATTGATATCCGCCATGAGCCTTCTGCAAATGACAAGCTGATGTATGACTGGATCGTAAACAACGGATACAATCCGATCATTATCGCAACCAAGCTTGACAAGCTGAAAAGAAGCCAGGTACAGAAGAATGTAAAAGCAATCAAAGACGGACTGAAGCTGCGCCCGGGAAGCAGGATCATTCCTTTTTCTGCTGAGACCAAACAGGGAAGAGATGAGATCTGGGCGTTAATGGACGAGTTGACTGGATTCGCTCCGGCAGCTACGGACGAGGCTCAGAACTAATATACGAGGAAAAATATATGGGAATTATCAAGGCGTTCAAGCTGGGATTTGACTATCTCAAGTATGATGAGGACGGCAATGTGGAGGCAACACAGCGTGCCGTCAATGATGTAAACCTGGACATTGAAGCCGGCGATTTTGTGGCCGTTCTGGGGCACAATGGTTCCGGAAAATCCACACTGGCGAAGCAGATGAATGCGCTTCTGATCCCTTCTGAGGGAACCATGTGGGTTGATGATATGGATACAGCCAAGGAACCGGAATTATGGAAAATCCGCCAGAGAGCAGGCATGGTTTTTCAGAATCCGGACAACCAGATCATTGGTACGGTTGTGGAGGAGGATGTAGGATTTGGTCCTGAGAATATGGGCGTTCCTACAGAAAAAATCTGGAAGCGTGTGGATGACAGTCTGAAAAAGACAGGAATGACCGCTTACCGTTATGCATCTCCGAACAAGCTGTCCGGAGGACAGAAGCAAAGAGTTGCCATAGCTGGCGTTGTAGCTATGCGTCCCAGCTGCATTGTGCTGGATGAGCCTACTGCAATGCTGGATCCGAACGGCAGAAGAGAAGTACTGGAAGCTGTTTCTGAGCTGAATCAAAAAGAGAATGTAACCGTTATTCTGATCACCCATTATATGGAAGAGGTCATTCATGCCAACAAGGTTTATGTAATGGACCGTGGAAATGTTGTGATGCAGGGAACTCCAAGGGAAATCTTTTCCCAGGTGGAGACCCTGAAGAAATACCGACTGGATGTACCGCAGGTAACTTTGCTTGCCCACGAGCTTCATAAGGCTGGCGTGGACATTCCGGAAGGAATACTGACAAAAGAGGAATTGGTAGGTGCATTATGTCGATAGAGCTTAAGAACGTAACTTTTACTTACAGTCAGGGCACTGCATATGAGAGCCATGCCTTGAAGGACATTAATCTTGTGATTCCGGATGGTCAGTTCATCGGTGTGATCGGACATACCGGAAGCGGGAAATCAACTCTGATCCAGCATTTTAATGCACTGATCCAGCCAACCAGCGGCCAGGTCCTTTATAATGGAGAAGATGTGTGGGCTGAAAATTATGACCGCAGGGCGCTTCGAAGCGAGGTGGGACTGGTGTTCCAGTACCCGGAGCACCAGTTGTTTGAAAATACGGTGCTGGCAGATGTGTGCTTTGGTCCTATGAACCAGGGACTTTCCAAAGAGCAGGCAGAGGAAGAGGCGAAGAAAGCCCTTGTCCACGTGGGTGTCAAAGAAGAGAATTTTACCAAATCTCCATTTGAACTTTCCGGAGGACAGAAGAAGAGAGTGGCCATTGCAGGCGTTCTGGCCATGAACCCGAAGATTCTGATACTGGATGAGCCTACTGCTGGTCTTGACCCGCAGGGCAGGGATGATATCCTGGATCAGATTGCAGCACTTCACGAAATGAGGGGAATCACCATTATTCTGGTTTCCCACAGCATGGAAGACATTGCCAAATATGTGGAGCGCCTGATCGTCATGAATCATGGGGAAATGGTATTTGACGATACCCCGAAGAATGTATTTTCCCATTATAAGGAACTGGAAGAGATGGGACTTGCGGCGCCGCAGATTACCTATATCATGCATGCTCTTTCTGAGAATGGGCTGGATGTGGATCCTACTGCAACCACAGTGGAGGAAGCAAAGGAGACCATTCTGGCAGCGCTGAAAAAGCAGAAGCCTTCACTTCTTAAGAAGGGAGGCAGCGAAGCATGATCAGAGATATTACCATTGGACAGTATTATCCAGCGGATTCCATGATCCATAAGCTGGACCCAAGAACCAAGCTTGTGGGAACCATCGCTTTTATTGTGTCGGTGTTTTTGTTTCATACGTTCTTAGGATATGCGGTGGCAGGTGTATTTCTTGCTGGAATGATCCTGATGTCAAAGGTTCCGGTAAAATTTATTTTCAAGGGACTGAAGACCATTTTTATGCTGCTTCTGATTACCATATTTTTTAATATGATACTGACGCCTGGTGAGGTTGTGTGGAAGCTGGGATTTCTTAAGGTGACAAAGGAGGGGCTTGTTCTTGCGGGAACTATGGCGATCCGACTGGTTTTTCTGGTAATCGGTTCTTCCATTATGACCCTGACTACCACACCGAATCAGCTGACGGATGGTCTGGAGAGACTGCTCCGTCCTTTGAATAAAATTCATGTGCCTGTTCATGACATTGCCATGATGATGTCCATTGCCCTTCGTTTTATTCCTATTCTTCTGGAGGAGACGGACAAGATCATGAAGGCGCAGATTGCCCGCGGTGCTGATTTCGAGAATGGAAATCTGATTCAGAAGGCGAAGAATATGGTGCCCCTTCTGGTGCCGCTGTTTATTTCCGCGTTCCGCCGGGCCAATGATCTGGCCATGGCTATGGAGGCGAGATGTTACCACGGCGGTGACAATCGTACTCAGATGAAGCCTCTTAGCTATAAGAAGAGAGACCATGCGGCCTATGGAGTTATGGTGGCTTATCTTGCGGTTGCAGTGGGCTTCCGTGTGGCAGGACTGTAAACGATATCTATAAATTTCTGAGAATATATATTCCCTCATCTGTGCGAAAGAAGCAGGTGAGGGATTTTTAACAAGGAGAAAAATATGAAGCGAATTGGACTTGTTGTTGCATACGATGGAACCAATTACTGCGGCTGGCAGACTCAGCCAAATGGAATTACCGTGCAGGGAGTTCTCAATGATACTCTTTCCGAGCTTCTTGGGGAAAAGATTGAGACCATCGGGGCCAGCCGTACGGATGCGGGAGTGCATGCTCTTGGCAATGTGGCTGTTTTTGATACCAATACCCGCATTCCCGGGGAAAAGATTTCGTATGCGCTGAACCAGCGGCTTCCGGAGGATATCCGGATTCAGATGTCTGAGGAGGTGGAACTGGATTTCCATCCGAGATACTGTGACAGTGAGAAAACTTATGAATACCGTATTCTGAACCGGAAATTCCCGGTGCCTACAGAGCGGCTGTATTCTTATTTCTATCATTATAAGCTGGATGTGGACAAAATGCGGGAGGCTACCTCTTATCTGATTGGACGTCATGACTTTGCCAGCTTTTGCGGTTCCGGTGCCCAGGTGAAAACTACCATCCGTACTGTGACTGGCATTGAGGTTTTCCGCGAGGGAGATATGGTTACCATCCGTGTTTCCGGAACTGGTTTCCTCTATAATATGGTGCGTATTATTTCCGGAACCCTGATTGAAATCGGAAACGGCCAGTACCCGCCGGAGCGCATGCAGAAAATCCTGGACGCCAAAGACCGCTCCGCCGCCGGCCCCACCGCCCCCGCCCAGGGACTGACTCTTATGGGAATACAGTTTTTTGATTGATGCGGATGGATTTACTATAGGGTGGATTAGTGAAGTAGCGTCGTTACCCGGACGTGAGTTCACAATGTATATTCATCGCAGGTCGTCGCAACACTCCGCCAAGCTAACTGTCAACTGCGGCTAGGCATCTCAGGAGAGCCTTCGATGCTAAGTCTCCGTAGACAGTGGATCTCGTCTCCGTTAAGACCGCTCCTGAAATGACCTGCTCACGAATATACATTGCAAACTCACTGGTTACTAACAAGTTTAAGTTAAATCAATAGGCGACGGAGCCAAATCCCGAAATTCGTCATTGTCTGTCCCGGCACACCTGGGGGAAAGCGTCCGCCTTGATTAACTAATCCACCCCTTCACATCTCAAAAATGTCAATAGCACATAATTACAATCTAGTACTATCCTACAACAAAAATATCCAGTCCAGCACAAAAATGTGCACATACCAACACAAAAATTGAAAGAGCAATCCAAAATTAGTCCATTTTACACAAACTGCCTGTATGATATTATAATCCCATCAGAAAGCTATACGACATAGCAAATAAAAATGATACGGGAGGTTTTTTCATGAAGAGAAAAGTAGCAATGGCAATGGTAGCAGCAATGGCAGTTAGTTCATTTACAGTTCCGGTATTTGCAGAGGATGCAGCAGCTGAAGGCGGAAAGATCGGTATTTCAATGCCTACACAGTCACTGGAACGTTGGAATCGTGATGGTTCTTATCTGCAGAAGCAGTTTGAGGACGCTGGATATGAAGTTGAGCTTACCTACTCTGACAATGAGACAGATCGTCAGGTAAACGATATCCAGAACCTGATTTCTGATGGAGTTAACCTGTTAGTAGTAGCTGCTATTGATGGTGAGGCTCTTAACACAGTTATGGATGAAGCTGCAGAAGCAGGGATCCCGGTTATTTCCTATGACCGTCTGATCAAATCCGACGCTGTTTCCTATTATGTATCCTTTGATAACTACACAGTTGGTACCCTTCAGGGACAGTACGTTGTAGACACTCTGGATCTTGAAAATGCCGGCGATAAGACATACAATATCGAGTTTACAGCTGGTGATCCTGCTGACAACAATGCAGGCTACTTCTTCAACGGTGCATTTGATGTGTTAAAACCATACATCGATGCAGGAACCTTAAATGTAGTTTCCGGACAGACAGACTTCGATTCTGTTGCAACACCTGCATGGGATACACAGACAGCCCTTGAAAGAATGCAGAACATTCTGGCATCCTACTATGCAGACGGAACACAGCTTGACGTAGCACTTTGCTCCAACGACTCCACAGCACTTGGTGTAACACAGGCAATTGAGTCTGACTATGCTGGAAGCAATACTGTTCTTATTACAGGACAGGATGGTGACGAAGCGAACCTTGCAAACATCGTTGATGGAAAACAGTCCATGACCGTTTACAAAGCAGTTGCTAACGAAGCAGTAGTAACACTTGACCTGGCAAAAGCAATGCTGGCTGGTGATACCGTTGATGAGTCTCTGATCGAGGCTTCCGGCTGGGATTTCGATTGTACTTATGACACAGAGTCCTATGAGACATCTGAAGGCAACAAATGCCCATCCTTCCTTCTGGTTCCAACAGTTGTAACAAAAGACAACCTTCAGGAAGCACTTGTTGATCCTGGATACTACACAATGGACGACGACGGATATCTTCATCCGGCAAACTAAGTGAACTGAGAGAACGTCATACAAATAAAAGTTACTGCTCACAAAAAGAACAGTAATGTTGTAAATGTGGGCGGGGTGAAAAGCCCCGCCTGCTTTATGGGAAAGGGGGCGCCATTTTGGCTGATAATATTTTAGTAATGGAACACATTACGAAGGAATTCCCCGGTGTCAAAGCTTTGGATAACGTTAACCTTGAAGTTCAGCGTGGAGAGATTCATGCGCTGATCGGTGAGAACGGTGCGGGAAAGTCCACATTGATGAACGTATTAAGTGGTCAGTATCCATACGGCAGCTATACTGGAACGGTTACCTATGAAGGTGAAGAATGTAAGTTTAAAAAGCTTAATGACAGCGAGGCAAAAGGTATCGTTATTATTCATCAGGAACTTGCATTAATCCCACTGCTTTCCATCGGTGAAAACATGTTTCTCGGAAACGAGATCAAAAATAAAAGAGGAGCCATCGACTGGGACAGAACCTACAGTGAAGCAGAAAAACACATGGCTCAGGTAGGACTTCACGAATCTGCCCAGACCTTAATTAAAGATATTGGAACCGGCAAACAGCAGCTGGTTGAAATTGCGAAAGCATTTTCCAAAAAAGTAAAACTGCTCATCCTGGATGAGCCTACTTCATCCCTGAATGATGAAGATGCAAAAATGCTTCTGGATCTGCTTATGGAATTCAAGAAGCAGGGACTGACATCCATTATTATCACACACAAACTGAATGAGATCATTTACTGTGCAGACCGTTGTACCATTCTTCGAGACGGAAGTACGATCGAGACACTTACAAAAGGCGTGGATGACTTAAGTGAGGACCGAATCATCAAAGGAATGGTTGGCCGTCCTATGGAAGACCGTTATCCGAAACGCGAGCACAATGTAAGCAAGGACGTGATGCTTGAGGTAAAGAACTGGACTGTTCATCATCCTCTGTATCCGGAAAAAATTGTAGACGACAATATTTCCTTTAAAGTACATAAAGGTGAGGTTGTTGGTTTCTCAGGACTGCAGGGTGCAGGCCGTACAGAGCTGGCAATGTCCATTTTCGGTAAGAGCTATGGCAGTGCAATTACCGGAGAATTGTATATAAAGGGTGAAAAAGTAGATCTTAAGGATCCTCGGGCAGCCATCCAGCATGGTCTTGCATATGTAACTGAGGACCGTAAAACAAACGGACTGATCCTTGATGAGTCCATCCGTTTCAACACCACTCTGGCCCGTCTTTCCAAAGTCTGTGACAGGGGAATCATCAATACCGACCTTGAAGTACAGCTTGCAGAAAAGATGACAGAAGAAATGGGAACCAAGACACCTTCCAACGAGCAGCGTATCGGCAATCTGTCCGGTGGTAACCAGCAGAAAGCCCTTCTTGGAAAGTGGATGTTTACAGAACCGGATATTCTGATTCTGGACGAACCTACCCGAGGAATTGATGTAGGTGCGAAATATGATATTTACTGTCTGATCAATCAGATGGTAGAAGAGGGAAAATCTGTAATCATGATTTCCTCTGAAATGCCTGAAATCCTTGGTATGTGTGACCGAATTTATATTATGAATGAAGGCAAGATGGCTGGAGAACTGGATGCGAAAGAGGCAACCCAGGAAGGCATCATGGCACATATCATGCAGAATCAGAAGAAATAATCAAGGGGGAAAACGATATGAATTCCAAAATAAAGGATTTTTTTAGAAAATATACGATGGTCATTGCGCTTGTGATCGTATTTATCCTGTTCTGTGTTCTTACTGATGGAAGACTTCTTTATGCACAGAACATGTCAAACCTTATGCTCCAGAACGGATACGTACTGGTTCTTGCATGTGGTATGCTGCTTTGTATCTTAACTGGTGGTAACATCGATCTTTCCGTTGGATCTGTTATCTGTTTTGTAGGCGGTGTTGCAGCTGTTCTCATTGGCAGCAAGGGATTTAACCCATTACTTACCATTATCCTCTGTCTGGTAATCGGCCTTCTGGTTGGTGTTTGGCAGGGTTACTGGATTGGTTATAAGAGAATTCCTCCATTTATCACAACACTTGCTGGTATGTTCATTTTCCGTGGATTCGGCCGCCTGGTACTGGACAACAAAACCGTATCCATCCAGAACAAATCTTTCCTGAATGTATTTACTTCTTATATCAACATTCCAGGACTTGATGATGGAAAGAAATATTCCGCTCTGATCGTTGGTGTGATCATTGCATGCTACGTTATTTTCTCCACTATGAAATCCAGAGCAAACAAAGCGAAAAAAGGCTATCGCCAGAACACAGCAGCTTCTGATTACAGCAGAGCAGCCGTAATCGCAGTTGTTATTCTGTGGTACTGCTACAAACTGTACCAGTACAAAGGTATCTCCGTAATGCTTGTATGGGTAGTTGCAATCTGCATGATCTACAACTTCATCACATCCAAGACCGCATTTGGACGTTACTTCTACGCAATCGGCGGCAACGAGAAAGCTACACAGCTTTCCGGTATTGATACAAACAAGGTTTACTTTATTGCATACGCAAATATGGGCTTACTTGCCGGACTTGCAGGTCTTCTCTGCGCAGCACGTGTAGGTTCTGTAAATGGTAGTACAGGTACTTCCTTCGAGATGGATGCAATCGGTTCCTGCTTCATCGGCGGTGCTTCTGCATACGGCGGAAGCGGTACTGTAGGCGGTGTTGTAATCGGTGCTCTTCTCCTTGGTGTTATCAACATGGGTATGTCTATCATGGGTATCGGTGATTCCTGGCAGTACGTAGTAAAAGGTGCCGTACTTCTGATCGCAGTTGTATTTGATGTTATTTCCAACAGAAAATCCAACTAAATCAAAATAAGTGAAAAGCTGCTGTATCAGGCAGTTGTAAATGCAAAGGGCTGTTGCAGAAAATGCAATGGTCCTTTTTGCACATATTAAGTAAATATGTTAAACTTATAGTATCTTAGAAAAGGAAACTGTAAAATTATGAAAAAATCCACACTGACTGTCTTTTTTGTTCTGGCAGGATGCATGCTGTTTCTGTCCGGAATCTGGATTTATTTCCAGAAAACTCTGGATCAGGTAGACCTGGGAGAAGGGGAAGGGGCAGCAGGCTATGAAAAACATTATCTGATGATTTCCGGAGAGGAGAATACCCTGATGTGGGATTCCATCTACGAGAGCGCCAGCGAGGCAGCCAGGGATGCAGATGCATATGTAGAGCTGATCGCGCCCCAAAGAGAGTCCACTTATACAAAAGCGGATTATCTGCGGATCGGAATCGCCTCCAAGGTGGATGGGATCATTCTGGAAGCGGACGGAAGCGCAGAAGAACAGGAACTGATTCAGGAAGCAATGGACCAGAATATTCCGGTTGTAACTGTGCTGACCGATGACTCTTCCAGCGCAAGGATCAGCTTTGTAGGCCTGAACAGCTACCAGCTTGGAAATGCCTACACTGAGCAGATCCTGGGACTTTTGAAAGAGCATGAGACCACTCAGGTGCTTCTTTTGTCCAATTCCCAGTCCAAAACCCAGGAGACTAATCTGGTCTATTATCAGATCAAAAAAGAACTGGAAGAAAAAAAGCAGGGCTATCAGTCTGTGAATATTTCCGAGTACAGCATTGACAACAGCTCTGATTTTGATACAGAAGAATTTGTAAGGGACATTTTTGTAAATGGAAATACGCTTCCGGACGTGCTGGTCTGCATGGATGAGGTTGTGACAGAATGTGTTTACCAGGCACTTATCGATTATAACCAGGTAGGCAACGTGGATGTTGTTGGCTTCTACTATTCGGATGTAATTCTGGATGCCATCAGTAAAGGCATCATTTCTTCTGCAATCGCTCTTGATATGGAGGAAATCGGAAGATACAGCATCAATGCCCTTGAGGAATATTCCTCCCTTGGACACACCAGCAGCTATTACAGCGTAGGTCAGAATGTGATCACCCGGAAAAATGTGGGAACCTACAGAACGGGGGCGAATCAATGAGAGAACAAAAAGAAAGCCTTTCGGTGCAGAATTCCATCCAGACCAGGTTAAGTGCTGCCATGGTACTGGTCATGATCTTTGTAGTATGCATTAATTTTTTTATTTTTGAGCAGATCCACATGGGCGTGGACCGCATTGACGCTGTTTTTTCCAGTAATACAGCGATCAATGACCTGTCTGAGTCCCTGAATAAACTGGAGGGAACCGTTTACGAATATCTGAATACAAAGGGAAGCAAAGCCCTGGAAAATTACTATCGCTATGAGCAGGATTACAGACAGCTTCTGGACGGGCTCAATGACCGCAATGTGGACAGCGAAGTGAAAATGCTGGAGAAAAATATCCGCAAAATGTCTGAGAGCTATCTGGATCAAACAAACGAGACGGTTCAGGCCAAGCGAGGAAGAAATATTGAGAAATATAAATCTTCCTATGAAAAAGAGCTTCAGCTGTATGAATATATTAATTCTTACATTTACAAGCTAAATAATCTGCGCTTTCGAACCAACTCTGCGAATTACCAGATCCTTCTGTCCTCTATGGATGTGCTGTATCGCCTGGCACTGGTAGTTATTTTTATTGTGGCAGCAGTGGGCGTGGTTATTATTTTACTGGTTGTGCGCTCTATGATCCGGCCGCTGACCCAGCTTTCCAATACAGCTCATGAGGTTGCAATGGGAAATCTGGATGTGCCGGTTCTGCCGGTAGTGTGTGAGGATGAGGTCGGCGTTGTAACAAGAAGCTTTAACCAGATGCTGGACAGCATCCGCATTCACATTGCCCAGCAGAGGGAGAGCATGGAGAAGCAGGCCCAGATGAAGGAGCGGGAGCTTCTTATGGAAACTCATCTGAAGGAGGCTCAGCTGAAATACCTTCAGGCCCAGATCAATCCCCATTTTCTTTTTAACTGCCTGAATGCAGGAGCACAGCTTGCCATGCTGGAGGATGCAGAGAGGACTGGCATTTTTCTGGAAAAAATGGCGGATTTTTTCCGGTATAATGTGCGGAAAATGGAAGACGATGCCATGCTTTTTGAGGAAGTGGAAGCAGTTGACAACTATATTTATATTTTAAATGTAAGGTTTGCAGGGGACATCCATTACGAAAAGGATGTGGATGAGGGAATCGGTGATTTCCGGATTCCCAGCATGATCCTGCAGCCGCTGGTGGAAAATGCAGTTCAGCATGGCATTCATGACTGTATGGAAACCGGAAAAATCAAAATGTCCATCCATAAGGCCGGAGAAGATCTGGAAATCACAGTCAGCGACAATGGTGCCGGAATGACACCGGAAATGATTCAGTCTGTAATGGCGGGAAGGGCCCGGAACAATGGGGAGGACCGTTATTCCACAGGAATTGCGGTAGGAAATGTAATCGACAGGCTGGAGCTGTATTATAAGCAAAAAGGGCTTCTTATCATAGAAAGTGACGGCCTTGGAAAGGGAACCAGCGTGCATATTACGCTGCCTGTTGAAAATGAAGGGGAAGAGTAAGCAAGAACGAAGAGGAGCATGAAGATATGTACCGTATTCTGATAGCAGATGACGAGGGACTTATGCTGGAGGCTTTTAAAGGCATAATCCTGGCTGAATTTGGAGAAAAATGCATTGTGGAGACAGCTAAAACAGGAAGAGTGGTGATCGAGAAGGCGGAAACCTTTCACCCGGATATTGTGTTTATGGACATTCACATGCCGGGAATCAACGGAATCCAGGCGATGAGGGAAATACGCAAGTTTAACAATTCTGCCCTGTTTTACGTGATTTCTGCCTATGACAAATTTGATTATGCGAAAGATGCCATTGATCTTGGTGTGGAAAAGTATCTTACCAAGCCTATTTCAAAAGGAAAAATCATTTCCGTTGTGGAAGAAGCCACGGCAAAGGTGGATAAAGTTCGTGATCAGAGAAGCAATCTGTTGAAAATTCAGGAAAAACTGGAAACGGTAATTCCTGTTGTGGAGTCAAGCTATGTAAGTGCTTTGCTTTTCCAGAAGGAGATGCAGGCAGCAGATTATTACCAGCAGCTTCTGGATATTGCATATGCACAGGGGTTTGTTATGGTGGTGCAGTTTGGGCAGAGCTATGAGAACGGCAGGCTGGTGAGCCCGGTTGGGATGAATGTGAAGGCGCAGAGCTTTTACCCGGAATTTCGGGATGTGGTGAAATCCGCGTTTCCCTGTGTGGTAGGAAATATTATGTCTAATCGTATCCCTGTGGTAGTTCCCTGCGAGATTTCCCAGAATCCTTATGAGGACCGTATTGATCTGGTGGAAAAAGCCAGGGAGCTGGTGGCAAGGCTGGAGAACCGTCTGGATGCTAAATTCCGTGTAGGAATCGGAAGAATCTGGGAGATGGCGGAGATGGAGCGTTCTTACCGCGAGGCTCTTCGTGCGCTGAATGGCAGCCTCAGCCGTGTGATACATATTGAGGATCTTTCCCAGAATGGTGTGTATGATGAAGCATTTCCCGGCAACAATGAGAAGCGGATGTATCGTTTCCTGGAGGAGGGAAATGAGGAAGGCATGCTTCAGGAGGTGAATTTCTTCTTTGACTGGATGGTGGAGCATTATTCCCAGGATATGAACAATATTCGTCTGAAGATCCTGGAGTTTATTATCTGGAGCGAGAAGATTGCATTTGAGTGCGGGGCGATCAATTATGGATTCAGTTACCGCAGAGATTATCTGGATACAGCAATGTCTCTTTCCACCTATGAAGAGCTTCATAAGTGGTTTCAGGAGAAAATGGTGAATGTGTGCCGTGCGATCCGTGACCAGAAGGTGGATCAGTCCAATTCAGCAGTGAAGAAGGCCATGGTTTATATTCAGGAAAATTACAGCAAGGATATTTCCCTGGATGATGTTTCCGGGCAGGTGAATATCAGTCCTTATTATTTCAGCAAGATTTTTAAGGATGAGACAGGAGAAAATTTCATTGAGTATCTGACCAGAGTGCGGATTGAGAGAGCAAAAGAGCTTCTGGTGGATGCCAATATAAGCGTGAAGGAAGCTGGAATTCAGAGCGGATACTCGGATCCTAATTATTTCAGCAGGATTTTTAAGAAGCAGATGGATATGACACCAAGCGAATATAAGGCGAGGTATGGAAAATGAAAAAGGGAAGATGGACGTTTCTGATCATGGTTCTGGCGCTGGCTTTTACAGCTGGGTGCGGTACCGCCCAAAGGGAGCCTGAAAAGACGGAAAAAGAGGAAGAGGACAAGCTGCAAATTGGACTGAGTTTTGATTCTTTTGTAATCGAGCGGTGGCTTCGGGACCGGGATATGTTTGTTTCCACAGCGCAGAGCCTTGGGGCAGAGGTGAATGTGCAGGTTGCCGGGGGCGTGGTGGAAGAGCAGATTTCGCAGATTGAGTATTTTATTAAGAAGAATATGGATGTGATCGTGGTGATCCCTATTGACGGAGATGCCCTTTATGATGTGGTGAAGGAAGCCAAGGATAAGGGGATTTATGTGATCTGTTACGACCGTATAGTGGGGAATATCAATGCAGACCTGTATATTACCATTGATAATGAAAAGGTGGGAACTCTTATGGGCGAGGCGCTGATGCAGGCTTGTCCTGACGGGGGAAATATTTTTGCGATTAATGGTTCTCCTACAGATAAAAATGTGGATGAAGTTGTGCGAGGGTTTAACAAAGCTCTGGAGGGAAGCAATCTGAATGTTGTTTATACTGGCTACTGTGATAACTGGCTGGCGGAACTGGCTGGGAATCATGTGAACAAGGGACTGGAAGTAACCAGGGATATTGTGGGTGTAATGTGCGGAAATGATGATCTGGCCAGTCAGGCGGTGAAGGTTTTGTCGGAGAACCGGCTGGCTGGAAAGGTGGCTGTGGTTGCGCAGGATGCGGATCTGGCGGCCTGTCAGAGAATTGTGGAAGGCACCCAGGAGATGACGGTTTACAAACCTATTGAGCAGGAGGCGAATACGGCGGCGGAGTTTGCGGTGGCTCTTGGAAATGGGGAGGATATTACATCTGGTTCCGGGGAGTATAAAGCGGAAGAGACGTTTAATGACGGTACGTATGAGATTCCTTATTATAAGATTGATCCTATTGCGGTGACGGCGGAGAATATGGATGAGGTGATTATTGACGGGGGATTCCATACAAGGGAGGATGTTTATTTGAATATAAGATAGATATGGTTCAAGGCGGACGCATTCGGACACTTGTGATCTTTAAAGCTTTGATGTATTTTAGAGCCTGCCCCCAAAATCATTCCCGCAATCTGCACGCCCCACTTTGCGGTATATTTCACCCGAATTCGGTTGTCGTAGCCCGCTACGACGCCCTCATCCGGGCAAAATCTCCCACAAATTGTGACGCACATCTTGCAGCAAGCCTTTTTCAAACACGCTCTAGGGAAAGGTGCAGAAAAATTCCCTCAAACAGTAAGAATACTGTCTGGGGGAATTTTGGCGCAGCTTAATATTAGAAATAAACGCGGTCGATTTGGATGACGGCGCAGTAGTTGCCATCGTCCATGTTGCGGATTCGCTCTTTCAGGAGATTGGTTATCTCTACGTTGGTAAGTTTACACTCAAAAGGAGCGGCCACATCAAAAATCAGATTGGTGTGGGTGGGGCCTTCTACCATACGGAAATCGTGGATGGAAAGGCGGCGGTCCAGATTGTGGGTAACTTCCTCAATCTGGGTGCGCATGTCGTTGACCTCTTTATTGTCTGTGACGATAGGGTCAATGTGGATGGTTGCGGAGCAGTTCAGTTTGTCCTGGAGTTCGTGCTCGATATTGTCAATCTCGTCATGGATGATCAGCAGGTCTCCATGTTCCGGTACTTCGGCGTGTAGGGAGAGAATCAGTCTTCCAGGGCCGTAGTCGTGGACGATCAGGTCGTGCATGCCATGGACAAGGGGATGGGCGAGAACAATTTCCTCGATTTCTTCTACCAGATTTTTCTCCGGAGCCTGACCGAGGAGCGGATCGATGGTATCCTTCATAGTTGTGATTCCGGTATAGAAAATAAAGATTCCCACCAGAACACCGAACCAGCCATCCAGAATCAGTCCTGTAAGCTGGCTGATAATGGTTGCAAGAAGCACCAGGCTGGTAGCGGCAGTATCGCTTAAACTATCGCCTGCAGTTGCCTGCATGGCAGTGCTGTCGATTTTGTGGCCGATTCCGCGGTTGTAAGTGTACATATAAATTTTCACCAGAATGGAAGCTGCCAGTACCAGGATGATGATCGGGCTGCATTCGATTGGCTCCGGTGTGCGGATCTTGTCAATGGAGGAACGGATCAGCTCAAAGCCCATGATCAGAACTGCAACAGAGACAAGAAGCCCGGAGATGTATTCCATTCGTCCATGTCCGAAGGGGTGCTCGGTGTCCGGTTTCTGTCCGGAGAGCTTAAAGCCTACAAGGGTAATCACAGAAGAGCCGGCGTCTGATAAGTTGTTGAAGGCGTCTGCCGTGATGGCAATGGAACCGCTTAACATGCCTGCCAGCCATTTCCCAAGAAAAAGAAAAATGTTCAGGGCAATTCCTACAGCTCCGCACAGCATGCCGTAAGACTGGCGTACCTGGGGGGAAGCGTAATCTTTGTAATCTTTAATGAAAAAACGGGATAAAAATGTTATCATAAAAAACCTCACCTCAATCATATAAGAAGAAAAAATAAAAGGGTACCCGTATCCGAAAATACATTCTTTCCAATATAACATCTTGTCAGGGAAATTGCTAGTGGAAATTTATAAAATCATACATAATTTGGGTGTGCTAATTTAGTCGGCATTTTCTCAGACGATTGTGGAGAAAAGTGCATGCGGTGGATACAGGAAATATGTTTTGTGGAAAATCTAGTTCAAATCTCTGGCAGAATGTGGAAAACTTTTTGAAAAAAATATGGAAATATGGGGAAAAAGTAGTTGACAGAAGAGAGGGGTTATAATATAATTACTCAATGTGACGTAGTGCGAGATACTTTAGCCAATAGCCCCGGCGACAGTATTTATCAGCGGTTTCGGACATTTCCGCAGTAATTGCACCATCGTTTCCATATTACTAAAATATGCGAGATATCGCATTTATACAAACAATCGTTGATAAATAACAGGAGGTAAAACCATGCAGACTTATATGGCTAATCCAGATAAAATCGAGAGAAAATGGTATGTAGTTGACGCTGAAGGCTGCACCCTTGGCCGTCTGGCTTCTGGCGTAGCAAGCGTTTTAAGAGGAAAGAACAAACCTCAGTTTACACCACACGTTGACACAGGTGATTATGTAATCGTTGTTAACGCTGACAAGATCAAAGTTACAGGTAAGAAAATGGATCAGAAGATCTACTACAATCACTCTGATTATGTAGGTGGAATGAAAGAGACTACATTAAAAGAGATGATGGCTAAGAAACCTGAGAAAGTTGTTGAGCTGGCAGTTAAAGGTATGCTTCCAAAAGGACCATTAGGAAGAGAAATGTACACAAAACTTTTCGTTTATGCCGGACCTGAACACAAACATGCGGCTCAGAAACCGGAAGTTTTAACATTTTAATGAGGAGGTAGAAAACATTGGCTAGCGCAAAATTCTACGGAACAGGAAGAAGAAAAAAATCAGTAGCAAGAGTTTACCTTACCCCAGGTACTGGTAAAATCACTATCAATAAAAGAGACATCGATGAGTATTTCGGATTAGATACTCTTAAAGTTATCGTTCGTCAGCCACTGGCTGCTACCGAAACAGATGGTAAATTCGATATCCTTGTAAATGTACACGGTGGCGGATATACAGGACAGGCTGGTGCTATCAGACATGGTATCTCCAGAGCCCTTCTTGAAGCAGACAAAGAGTACAGACCAGTTCTTAAAGCAGCAGGATTCCTTACTCGTGATCCTCGTATGAAAGAACGTAAGAAACCAGGTCTCAAAGCCGCTCGTCGCGCTCCGCAGTTCAGCAAGCGATAATCGACTGCTCAGACTATATCAAAATGGTTACAACCCCCGGAAAATCAAGGCTTTCCGGGGCTTTTTTTGCCCTAATCCGGCTGCACAGAGTATTGGAAAAGTCAAAACGAACCGTAGGTAGTCCTGCAAGGACAACCACTGTCAAAAACAGCATCCGAAACTGTCTGACTGTGTTTCAGAATGACCCGAAGCTGGAAGGCGCAATCCACTACAATATTCTGACGGAGCTCATTGATATTTCTAAGCATATATGAGGGCATTCTGGTTTATGATTATGAAACCGCCGTGTATCATTTGGAAAATGGGCATGCTACATCTTTTAACAGATTGCAAGGAAAATGATTTGCTGCATCAACTGTACCGACTTATCACTTCCTCAATTCCGGAACCAGATTGCTGTAATACGCTGTCTTACCTGACAACACATCGTCATAGAATCCCTGCTTCCAGTCAGCAATAGATTGGAGCAGGGATTCTTCTTTCTTATTTATAGTAGACAAGTCAATACATACCCCCATATGTAATTCGTGCCATTTTCCGTCGTTTCGTGCCAAACCAATTGAAAAAAAGATGGATTTTTATATAATGATTTTAACAAATGAAGGAAAAAATCAAACAGGAAAGGAGGAGATTCGTGTATTGTATTGCATTGCTGTATTGATTGATAAAGGACAAAAGGGGCAGGACTATGCAGAATATATTTTGAACTACTGCGCCGACAGAAAGATATTTCCCCTGGTTCAGATTTATCAGGATCAGGAAAAGTTTTTTGGAGAAATACAAAAAACAATACCGTCCATTGTGCTTCTGGCACTTCAGGGAGTAGCAGGGCTGAATGCTGCGGAGCACCTCCGTTCCCTGCATCCGAAATGCAAAATGATCTGGTGCAGTGATCTGGATTTTTCCCTTCATGCATTTAAACTGCGTGTGGAATATTTTTTTATGGAACCCGTGGAGGAACAGAAGCTCTGGGAAGGGCTTACGGCATGTTTCGGACGCAGGTGATTATATTTATTTTAGTTCAGGAGGAAGATGATAATGAAAAAAAGGGCTATGATTATTGCGATGATGGCAGCCATGCTTACGGTTGCCTCTGACTGCACGGTGAAGCTTCTCCATGCAGAGGAAACACAAACCAAGGAAGCACAAGCTGAAGACTCTCAAAGCGAAGGTACATCCCAGCTTCCAATAAAAGCACTTTCCCCCAAGGTAGTGGAAGAAAATCCTTATATGGCAAAAAGTGATTCCAACATCCATCATGACTGCTACAATACCGACTCTACAGATGAGGTGCTGCCGGTAGGTATCTATTCCGAGATCAATGTTTCCTACGAGAAGGTAAACGCAAACGCATCCCCGGCCATCTTTTTTGATTCCTACGGTCACGCAGTGGTTCCATTTCTTGGTGGACTTGCTATTCGTGATATCAATGCAGATGAGACACAGACAGTGGGATATTTTTCCCCGAAGCAGCATGACGAAGGCGGCTATGTGATCCAGAGCTCCTACTCCTTCGTAGATGAGAGTAACCGAATCGTGTGTCCAACCAGCAACAATCATGTGCTGATGTTAAAAGCAACCGACGAGGAAGGAAACGTGCTGCCGGAATTTGAGAAGGTGCTGGATATCGACATCAAGGCTGCAGCTGAAGCAGCTCTTGGAAAAACACTGGATCAGAATCTTTTATCAGTAGTATTTGACTATGACGGGAATTTATGGTTTGCCACCGGCGGCTTCCGCATTTATCCGGACAGGGAGCAGCAAGGAGCTGTTGGATACATTTCCCGCAGTGCCATTGATGCGATCTTAAACGGAGAGGAAGTGGATCTGACAGACTCTGTATTTGTATATGAACTGACTCCGGGAGAGGGCGCAGAAAATGGCATTGCATCCTCCAAGGATGGCGCTGTGATCCTGACAAACCTGAACTGCTATCTGTTCCAGGCAGATAACGGTGTGCAGAAGGTATGGAAAACTTCTTATGAGAGCGTAGGTGCCAAGGAAAGCGCAGAAGGTGACGCCACTACAGGTGGTGGTCTTGCCTGGGGCGGCGGCTGTTCCCCTTCTCTTACAAAAGACCTGGTTATGTTTACCGACAATCAGAATCCGGTAAATCTCCTTGCTGTTGATATGAAAACCGGAGAAACAGTTGCCAGCCTTCCGGTTATCGACGAGCTTCCGGAGGACAGTCAGGTATCTGTGGAAAACTCCGCAATTGTATACGACAACGGTGCAGGAACGGTGAGTACCATTGTGTGCAACTGGTTTGGTGCCGGAAGTGCTGCTCTTGGAAAAGAGGACAGCGATTCTTCCATCCAGAGCTATGCCAATATTTATGATGTAAACTGGTTAAGCCAGGGAAATAAAATGATCATGCCAGGTGTAGAACGAGTGGACACCATCAAAACTGATGACGGCTACGAAATGAAGAGTATCTGGTGCAGAAGTGATCTGTCCGATACTTCCATGCTGAAGCTTTCCACTGCCACCGGATATATTTACGGCTATGTTCAGGATCTGGAAACTGGCATGTGGCAGTATATTATGCTGGATTTTGAGACTGGCGAGACCGTATTTTCAATGGATGTTTCCAGCAAGCCTGGTTACAACAACATGGCCATCGGCATGTATGCCGGAAACAGCGGAAATGCCCTTTATTGTCCGACCGGATATCTGGAGCTGTTAAGACTTCAGGACCGTTTTGTTTACTTGCCGGAAATGCCGTACCGCAAAGTGGATCTGGATCAGGCAATGCGAAATGTGCTTGGACAGGAAACCTTTGAAGCGGATGGCGGACAGGGAAATGTTATGGGCTGGCTGAATACCGTAACTGTTGAAAATGTGCATCCGAACACCACAGTGGCGCTGCGAGTGAAAGGTCTGTCCGGCAGCGCAGATGCACTGAAGCTTTACGGTTACGGTGCAGACGGCTCCCTTCAGGAAGTGCCTGCAGACCTGTGGCATATCCAGACAGAGGAGGGAGCGATCCCGGATACCTTATCTGAGGATGTACTGTATGAAATCCACGTTCTGGTACAGGATGGCGGTACATTCGACCTTAGCGAAAATGAGAAGGAAATCAAAGTATCCGTTGTTGCAGCTCAGTAAAAAGGGTGGAACTTTTTCAGAAAGATTCTGGCACTTATTAGTCCATGATGAAATTACCGGTGCAGTGTGAGTTTTATACTCATACTGTACCGGTGTTTTTATTATTTCAGAAACAGATGAAGCAGCTTCTGGGAAATCCGCCCGTAGGGCTGATAACGTATAGGCAGATCCATCCAGGTTTTTTTATCCACAATGCTCTTATAATGGGAAAAGGTTTCAAATCCTTTTTTACCATGATAGCTTCCCATACCGCTTTCTCCGAAGCCTCCAAAGGGCAATTCACTGGTTGCAAGATGAATGACTACATCATTGATACAGCCGCCTCCGAATCCGCATTCAGAGGTGACTTTGTTTATTATAGCCTTATCCTGCGCAAAAATATAAAGTGCAAGAGGATGAGCCAGGGAATTTACTTTATGGATAACCTCATCAATGGAGGTGAAGGTAAGCACAGGAAGCACAGGTCCGAAAATTTCTTCCTGCATTACAGCATCCTCGAAGGTAACCTTATCCATTACAGTAGGTTCGATCTGCAGTGTTTTGGGTCGTACATTTCCACCGCAGATTACCTTTGAGGAATCAATTAATCCCTGAATACGGTCAAAATGCTTTTGGTTGATGATCTTTCCGTAATTTTTGTTATCCAGAGGTGCTTTGCCAAACTGCTTGCGGATCTGTTTTCGGATCTGCTCTAGAAATTTGTCTTTTACTTCACTGTGGCAATAAACATAGTCAGGAGCCACGCAAGTCTGTCCGCAATTAAGATATTTTCCAAATACAATACGTTTGGCGGCGAGCTTTAAGTTTGCAGATTTGTCTATAATACAGGGGCTTTTGCCGCCAAGCTCCAAAGTGACAGGAGTAAGATGCTCACTGGCCTTTCGCATAACCTCTTTTCCCACAGACTGGCTTCCTGTGAAAAAGATATAGTCAAAATGCTCCTGAAGAAGACAGGCATTTTCTGCACGTCCTCCCATAACAACTGCTACATGGTGCTCCGGAAAGCATTCCCGGACGATTTCACAGATAACAGCTCCGGTGGCAGGAGAATAAGCACTTGGCTTAAGGACTGCTGTGTTTCCGGCAGCAAGCGCATCTGCCAAAGGGTCAAAGGTGAGAAGAAACGGATAATTCCATGGACTCATGATCAGTGAAACACCGTAAGGAGACGGCTTCTGGAAGCTTCGTGAGTGAAATTGTGCAAGTGGTGTATGCACAGTTTTTTCTCTGGAAAGGGAACGGATATGCTTCAGCAGATAGGTGATCTCGCTGAGAACAAGACCGGATTCACACATGTAGCTCTCAAAGCTGCTTTTCCCAAGATCTGCCTTTAATGCGGCATCAATCTGCTCCTGATGAGCCTGGATGGAGGCCTGAAGCTTTTTCAATGCTTCAATACGAAAATCAATATTAAGTGTAGCACCTGTATAAAAGAATTCCCGCTGTCTGCGGATAATTTCCCGGATAGCTTCCTGCGTCATGGAATTTTCCTCGCATTATAAAATGTAGTATTGTTTAGAGTCCCTCTCCAGGGACGAGATCCTGTTTGAAAAAAGCGTTTTATGCTTCCGGCTGTTCTTTATCCGGCATCAGCATATAATAAAACTTCTCCAGCTCCCCGGCATCCATCAGTACCGGAACGGGATACAGAGGATTAGCTTCCTTGTCTGCATAATGGGACAATTTCGGAATATCCTCTTCCTGGATTTCCGGAATGAAATCCCCGATGCCAAAGCGGGCTTTCATATCCTTGATGGCCTGGATAAAGCCTGCAGCAGCTTCCTCCACAGGTGTTTCCGTGTCAGCCACACCTGCTGCAACAGCTAAAGCAGCCAGTTTCTTGTGAATGGTTTTTCCGTAGGCTTCCAGCACATAAGGCAGCAGTACTGCATTGGCAAGTCCGTGAGGCACATTGTACTGTCCGCCCAGGGAATGTGCTACTGCATGTACATAGCCCACATAAGATTTGGTAAAAGCACAGCCTGCAAAGTAGGAAGCGCGGAGCATATTCCGGCGGGCTTCCTTATTAGAGCCATCTGTGTATGCGGTATCCAGATTTTCAAAAATCAGCTTTACAGCATCCAGGGCATTTTTCCTGGTGCCTGGCGTGGTGGAATTGCCGATGTATGCCTCCACTGCATGGGTAAGGGCATCCATACCAGTAGTTGCGGTGATAAAAGGCGGAAGGCTTAAGGTAACCTTAGGATCCAGAACTGCATAGCGCGGAATCAACGGAAAATCGTTGATGGCATATTTGTGTCTGGTCTGCGCATCTACAATTACGGCGGCCAGCGTGGTTTCACTTCCGGTTCCTGCTGTAGTTGGAACAGCAATCAGAAGAGGAAGCTTCTTGTGCACCTTCAGAATTCCCTTCATCTTGGCAAGGGACTGACGGGGCTTGGCGACCCTGGCACCAACTGCCTTGGCACAGTCCATACTGGAACCGCCGCCGAAGCCGATAATGGCTTTACAGTTGTTTGCATGGTAAAGCTCAAGCGCTTCTGCCACATTGTCTGTAGTAGGGTTGGCTACTGTTTTGTCATAAAGGATATAAGAAATGCCGCTGTCTGTCAACGCCTTTTCCAGACGGTCGGTAAGCCCAAGCTGATGAATGCCTGCATCTGTGATGATCAGCACATTCTCGCATTTTTTCTTTTTCAGCATATCGGGAACTTCCTTCAGGCTGCCGATGATCTTCGGGTTTCGGTAAGGCAGAAAGGGAAGTGCGAACTTAAATACATTCTGGAAAATTCTGCAGTATATTTTCTTTACTGGATTCATAATAAAATTTCTCGCTTTCTTGTACGGTTTTTATCCTGAATGAAATTATATCATGGTTTCAAATATTGTAAAGATAAAATAATTTTAATATCAAGATAAATTTGCAGACAGATTTCTCTTATCGACTGATGGGGGATTGTGTGTTATGATAATATAAAGATAAAGAATTGCGGGAGCTGCAAAACAGCGGAGCAATTCGTAGATATCAAGTTAGGGGCAAAATACTTTTTGCCCCTAACATCCTATTAAGAACATAAAGAAAGGGGTATTTTCCATGGCAGAGACCTTTGGAAAGAATCCGGAAAAGAACTTGAGCATAGGCATTCTGGCACATGTAGATGCAGGAAAGACTACATTGTCAGAAGCACTTTTATATTTAAGCGGCAAAATCCGCAAGCTGGGAAGAGTAGACCATAAAGACGCATACCTGGACACTTCTCCTTTGGAGCGGGAACGTGGAATTACAATTTTTTCCAAGCAGGCCATCCTTGATCTTGGAGACACCAGAGTCACGCTTCTGGACACTCCGGGCCATGTGGATTTTTCCGCGGAGATGGAGCGGACCCTGCAGGTATTAGATTACGCCATTTTGGTGATCAACGGAGCAGACGGCGTGCAGGGACATACTGTAACGTTGTGGAGACTTCTGGAAAGATACCAGATTCCAACTTTTATTTTTATCAACAAAATGGATCAGGACGGAGCCGACCAGGAGGCTCTTCTGGCAGAACTGAGGAAACGCCTGAGCGAAAACTGTCTGGACTTTGGTCCCATGGATATCAAAACAGAGATTCAAAAAGAAACAGATCCGGGCAGCCGCGCGGAGCAGAACACCAACGAAATTTTCCACACAGAAGCAGAGCACGGGGAAGAATTCTGGGAAAGCCTGGCTATGTGCGATGAGCATCTTCTGGAAAAATATCTGGAAGAGGGCGAGGTGGGCCCGGAAGAAGTCACTAGGCTGATCATTGAGCGCAAGGTTTTCCCCTGCTATTTTGGTTCTGCGCTGAAAATGGGCGGCGTGAAATATCTCATCGGCGGACTTGAGCACTATACAGCCAATCCCCTTTACCCGGAGGCCTTCGGTGCCAAGGTGTACAAGATTGCAAGGGACGAGCAGGGAAACCGCCTTTCCTATATGAAAATCACTGGCGGAACCCTGAAGGTGAAAGACCTTCTTACCACAAGCAAGGGAAATGTGGCAGCAGGGGAAGAAATCTGGGAGGAAAAAGCCGACCAGATCCGCATTTATTCCGGAGCGAAATTTGAACTGGCGAAAGAAGCAAAAGCGGGAACTGTTTGTGCCGTCACAGGTCTTACCCACACATTTCCGGGCCAGGGACTTGGAATCACGGAAAATTCCAACATGCCTGTTCTGGAGCCTGTACTGAACTACCGGATCCTGCTCCCGGAAGGCTGCGATGTGCACCAGATGCTGAAGAAATTAAAGGAACTGGAAGAGGAGGATCCCCAGCTTCATATTGTATGGGATGAGCAGTTAGGAGAAATCCATGCCATGCTCATGGGAGATGTGCAGATCGAGATTCTGAAACGGCTGATCTGGGAAAGGTTCCATGTAGCAGTAGACTTCGGCACCGGAAACATTGTATATAAGGAAACAATTGCTGCGCCTGTGGAGGGCGTGGGACATTTTGAGCCTTTGCGCCACTATGCGGAGGTACATTTGCTTCTGGAGCCAGGTGAGCCGGGAAGCGGCCTGCAGTTTTTCACGGCGTGCAGCGAGGATGTTCTGGACCGCAACTGGCAGCGGCTGATTCTCACCCATCTGGAGGAAAAGGAACACAGAGGCGTGCTTACCGGAGCGCCTATCACGGATATGCAGATTACACTGCTCACCGGGCGCGCCCATCAGAAGCATACAGAGGGCGGTGATTTCCGACAGGCAACCTACCGCGCTATCCGCCAGGGCTTGAAAAAAGCCACAAGCGTTTTGTTAGAGCCATACTATGAATTTCGCCTGGAAATTCCGGTGGACACAGTAGGTCGTGCCATGACGGATATCCAGAAAATGCAGGGAACCCTTCTGCCCCCGGAAACGGAGGACATGACTGCAATTTTGAAGGGAAAAGCACCGGTTTCTGCTATGCGTGATTACCAGAAGGAAGTGGTTTCCTATACAAGAGGCCTGGGAAGGCTGTTCTGCAGCCTGAAAGGCTATGAGCCCTGTAAAAATCAGGAAGAGATTGTGGAACAGATTGGCTATGATTCTGAGCGTGACCTGGACAATCCCACTGGTTCTGTATTTTGTGCCCATGGCGCCGGATTTGTGGTGCCATGGTATCAGGTGGAAGAGTATATGCATCTGGACACAGGGATTTCCGAGGAGTTTGATGATCTAAGCGCAGAGGAAGACTGGCAGAGCACAGAAAGCGGAGAAGAAAATGCAGCATACGGCGGTGCCGGCAGCCAATCGGGAAATCAGGCCCGCGGTGCCAGCCAGACTTCAGGAAAATCCGGCTACCAGCCACCAAAGTCCGCTTATCGCGGCAGCTATGAAGACGATAAGGAACTTCAGGCAATTTTCGAGCGAACCTTCGGTCCTGTAAAAAGAGACAGAATGTCTTCCTATAAAAAAGTAGTAACTGCGCCATCCTCTCCATCCACCAGCTCCTACCGGAAAAAGGACAAAGAAGAATACCTTCTGGTGGACGGCTACAACATTATTTTTGCATGGCCGGAACTGAAGGAACTGGCAGATGCGGATGTCCGTGCGGCGCAGACCAAGCTGATGGACATTCTCAGCAATTATCAGGGATACAAAAAATGCACGCTGATTCTTGTTTTTGACGCATACAAAGTGGAAGGCCACCAGGAAGAGGTTCTGACCTATCACAACATTCATGTGGTTTATACCAAAGAAGCAGAGACCGCAGATCAGTATATTGAGAAAACGGTCCACAAGATCGGCAGACAGCATCAGGTGACAGTAGCTACCTCTGATGGCCTGGAACAGATTATAATTATGGGACAGGGGGCAAACCGAATTTCTGCAAGAGGCCTGAAAGAGGAAATTGAGGAAACAAGGAAGCAGCTTCGCCAGGAGTGGCATCAGCGCCGCCAGTCAAGCCATACGTACCTGTTTGATCATGCAGATGAAGAAACAGCAAAGCTGATGGAGGAAGTCCGTCTTGGAAAGAAAAAACTGTAAGCGGTTTACTGACAATTTGAAAATGATGAGATAAAGGAGATGTATCAAAAATGAGAGAGAAGCTTACCCGCAAGGATGTTGAGAAAATTGAGCAGGAAATTGAGCATCGCAAGCTGGTAATCCGTAAGGAAGCCATTGAAGCGGTAAAGGAAGCACGTGCCCAGGGCGACTTAAGCGAGAATTTCGAGTACTATGCTGCCAAGCGCCATAAGAACCAGAACGAGAGCCGTATCCGCTATCTGGAGAACATGTTAAAAACAGCCACCATCGTATCGGACAAATCCAGCAGTGATGAAGTAGGAATGGATGATATTGTGGAGGTTTATTTCGAGGAGGATGACGAGATTGATAAATACAAGCTGGTTACATCCATCAGGGGAAACTCCATGGAGAACCGGATCAGCATTGATTCCCCCATCGGCATGGCATTAAAAGGCCACAAGGTAGGCGACCGCGTGGAAGTAAAAGTAAATGATAATTACAGCTACTTCCTGGAAATCCGCTCCATTGACAAAACCCACTCTGAGGAGGAAGAGATAAGAGGATTTTAAAAGACCTTTACCGGATAAAATGCTGCATTCAGTTGTTTTCCAGGCTCACCAGCCGCATTTACAGTAATTTTACATTGGAGCCAATGTGATTTAACAAAGATTTGGTAGTAAAAACCAGGGAAATGTAAAGTATTTTACATAGATTTAACATTCCTCTCCCCCGAAATTTTACATAGACCACCTATATTAATCTCATAACCAAGAAACAAACAAACTCTAACAAATGGATAAAAGGAGAGGAAAAAGAATGGATTTTTTTAGCATCCTGACTTTGCTGGGAGGCCTGGCAATGTTCTTGTACGGAATGCAGGTTATGGGAGACGGACTGGAAAAGCTTTCAGGAGGAAAGCTTGAGAAGATTCTTGAGAATCTTTCTTCAAACAGATTAAAGGCAGTTCTGGTTGGCGCTGCCGTGACAGCAGTTATTCAATCGTCATCAGCAACGACAGTTATGGTTGTAGGCTTTGTAAACTCAGGAATCATGCACTTATCCCAGGCCGTTGGCTTCATTATGGGAGCAAATATCGGTACTACGATTACTGCATGGATTCTTAGTCTTGCCGGAATTGAAAGCTCGAATTTCTTTGTGAAATTATTAAATCCAAGCTCATTTTCACCTATTCTGGCACTGATTGGTGTGATTTTCATTGTTTTTCTTCACGATGAAAAAAAGAAGGATATAGGAAACATTATGGTAGGATTTGCAGTGCTTATGTTCGGAATGAACACTATGAGCAGCGCTGTAAAGCCACTTGCCCAGGTTCCGGAATTTACTAATATTCTGCTGAAATTTTCCAACCCGGTTCTGGGAGTGTTGGCAGGTGCGCTTTTGACTGCGGTTATTCAGTCATCCTCCGCTTCCGTAGGAATTCTTCAGGCACTTTGTGTAACCGGTGCCGTTCAGTACGGCACAGCACTGCCGATTATCATGGGACAGAACATTGGAACCTGTATTACAGCTATGCTTTCTTCTGTTGGTGCAACCAAAAATGCAAAGCGTGCAGCTGTGGTTCATCTGTACTTTAACATTGTGGGAACCATTGCATTTATGGGTGTTTTCTATCTTCTTAATACATTTTTACATTTTTCATTTATAAATGATGTGGCAGGACCGGCAGGAATTGCTGTCATTCATAGTGCATTTAACGTAATTGCAACTGTTGTACTTCTTCCGTTTGGTGATATTCTTGTAAAAATGGCATGTGCGACTATTCGTGATACCAAGGAAGAAAAAGCCATCTCAGAAGAAGATCAGGAGTTTATGATCCTGGAATCCCGCTTTTTGAGCAATCCTGGAATTGCCATTGAACAGAGCAAAACAGCAGCAAAAAAAATGGCAGAGCAGTCTCAAAACGCGCTGAAGCTTTCCTTTGGACTTCTGGATAGTTTTCAGGAGGAAAATGCGTTCCGTGTGGAAAAAATCGAGGCAAAGGTTGACCGCTATGAGGATGAGCTTGGAACCTATCTGATTAAATTGAATCAGAAGGAGCTTTCAGTAGAGGATAGTCACAGCCTTTCTATTATGCTTCATTGCATCGGTGACTTTGAACGTATTTCTGATCATGCTTTAAGTATTATGAAATCAGCCAAAGAGATGTGGGAAAAAAATGCAGTTTTTTCTCCACAGGCAGTGAAGGAGCTTCATGTTATGGAAAAAGCGGTGGTTGATATTGTGGATAAGGCGTATACAGTATTTGCCAACCAGGACATTCAGCTGGCAGAGGAAATCGAACCTTTAGAGGAAGTGATCGACGAGCTTAGCCGTGAATTAAAAAGACGCCATGTAAACCGCCTTAGAGCAGGGGAATGTACTATTGAGATGGGATTTATTTTGTCGGATGTAACCACAAGTCTTGAGCGAATTGCAGATCATTGTTCTAATATTGGTGTCTGCGTAACACAGGTAAGGGAAGACCTATATGACACGCACAGCCATCTGGACTCTGTGAAAAATGCTCCGGGAGAGCTTTTTCACCACGAGCTTGAGGCGGCAAGAGTAAACTATATGCTTCCATAAATGTGCGCAGATAATGCGTATGGGAGGAGAGAACTGAAAATGATTTTTTGCGTAGAGGACGACAACAACATTCGTGATCTTCTGGTATACACCCTGGAGACCACAGGCTTTCATGCAAAAGGCCTGGCAGATCCTTTGGAGCTGTGGCAGGCTCTTGCACAAGAGGAGCCGGAACTGATCCTTCTGGATATTATGCTCCCGGGAGAGGATGGCTATTCGATTCTGGATAAGCTGAAGAAATCCTCCGGAACCAGAGATATTCCGGTAATTATGGTAACTGCCAAAGAGGCCGAATTTGATAAGGTGCGTGCCCTGGAAGCAGGCGCAGATGATTATATTACCAAGCCCTTTGGAATGATGGAATTTATTGCCAGGGTGAAGGCTGTGCTTCGGCGCAGCAGCCGTCACGGAGATGATAGAGAGCTGCGCTGCGAGGAACTGAGTATTTTCCCGGGACGTCATCAGGTTTACAGCGACAATCAGCCTGTAGAACTAACCAGAAAAGAATTTGAGCTTCTTCTCTACCTTATGGAAAACAGAGGAATTGTTATGACCCGTGACCAGATTCTGTGTCACATATGGGGATATGATTTTGACGGAGAAACAAGAACTGTGGATGTACATGTTCGAACCCTTCGCCAGAAATTAGGAGATACCGGCAGACTGATTGAAACTGTTCGTGGTGTGGGCTATCGCATGGCGGATAAGGGAGGAAATCAGGGATGAAGCAGAAAATTCTGAATCATACCAGCATAATGATTATTCTTACAGTGCTTTTAACTTTTGTGGCGGCAAGCTTTGTGATGTATGGAAAATTTGATTCAGTTATGAAAAAAGGAGTCAGAGATGAAGCCGAATATGTAAAGGTAGGGCTGGAGGAAGCAGGAACGACCTATCTGAATGAAAAAGTGGGACAAGCTACAGATACCCGTATTACGCTTACGGATAAAGACGGAAATGTTCTTTACGATAGTGAGGCTGATGCTTCTTTGCTTCCTAATCACAGCGATCGTCCGGAATTTATTCAGGCAATGGAGAATGGACAGGGTGAGATCGTCCGTTATTCAGAAACGCTTGCCCGGCAGACCTTTTATTATGCAGTAAAGCTGTCTGATGGCAGAATCCTGCGTCTGGCAAAAACAACAGACAGTGTTTTTCACACTTTGATGACAAGCTTTACGTTGCTTGGGCTTCTTATGATTCTGATCATCCTGGTAGAATATGTGCTTGCACAGCAGCAGACAAAGAGCCTGATCGAGCCTATTAATAATCTAGATCTGGAGAGGCCTCTTGACAATGTGTGTTATGAGGAGCTTCGGCCTCTTCTTGTGAGGGTTGACCAGCAAAATAAGCAGATTGCAAGCCAGCTGGAAGAACTGAAAAAAACAGAAGCTGTGCGCAGGGAATTTTCCGCCAATGTTTCTCATGAACTGAAAACTCCGCTTATGTCTATTTCCGGTTATGCAGAGCTGATGATGAACGGAATGGTCAGACCGGAGAACATTGCTGATTTTTCAGGAAGAATCTATAAGGAGGCCAATCGTCTGGGAAATCTGGTGGCAGATATTATTCAGCTTTCCCGTCTGGATGAACAGCAGGACAGCACAGTTTCCATGGAGAGCGTGGAACTGGATGAGCTTGCCCAGGATGTGGTAAATAATCTTCGCAGTCACGCAGAGAAAAAAGAAATCCTTCTGGATTATCACGGAGAGCCGGCAACTATTCAGGGAGTACGCCATGTGCTTTACGAAATGCTTTACAATATTGCAGATAATGCAGTGCGCTATACCAATCCAGGTGGACACATCCATATTTATGTAGGAAAAAGAGGCGGAAAGCCATTTTACAGGGTAGAGGATGACGGAATAGGAATTCCAAAATCAGAACAAAAACGAATATTTGAACGGTTTTACCGGGTGGATAAAAGCCATTCACGGCAAACCGGAGGAACAGGACTTGGACTGTCCATTGTCAAGCATGGAGCTAATTTACACCATGCGAAGATTACAGTGGATAGTGATCTTGGAAAAGGTACAAAAATGGAGCTGCTATTTTAGGCAGCTCCATTTTGTATGAAATTGAGATTTACAGTTCGCTCATTGCGTCCTCATCTGCCACAATAATGGCATTTGGATGGAACTGAAGAATAGAAGCCGGACACTGTGGAGTAACCGGACCCTTGAGGGCTGCTGCAAGAGCCTTTGCCTTGTTTTTGCCGTTGGCAACCAGAAGAATGCTCTTAGCACGCATAATATTGCCAATTCCCATAGTATAGGCTTTACGCGGAACATCCTCTTCACTTGCAAAGAATCTCTTATTTGCCTGAATGGTTGCATCTGTAAGATCTACACAGTGTGTGCCTGCTTCGAAGTGATCAGCTGGCTCATTAAAACCGATGTGACCGTTGGGTCCGATTCCAAGAAGCTGTAAATCAACTGTGCCGATATTCTCAAGCAGAGTATTGTATGCGCTGCAGCATGCATCTGCATCAGGATTGGTTCCATCGGGAACATATGTATTCTTAATATCAATATTCACTCTGCTGAACAGATTCTTGTTCATGAAATAGCGGTAGCTCTGGTCGTTGGAGCCGTCCAGCCCTACATACTCATCCAGGTTAACGGACTTAACATGTGAAAAATCAAGGATTCCATCCTCATACATTGCTGCCAGCTGGTCATAGGTTCCAACCGGTGAAGAACCGGTAGCAAGACCAAGGATGCAGTCTGGTTTGGATAAGATAGTGCCTGCAATAATTGTAGCCGCAGTACGGCTGAGCTCTTCATAATTTTTTACTTTAATAACCTTCATATCTGATCTCCTTCTCTATCTATATGGCATGCTTATCCGCTTTGATGGGGAAAAGCCGATAGCGCATATCATCAACAGGGTGCAAAAAAATAACGGCATATGGGATGCTGCCATCTGAAAACCCCTGCCCCTGTATTTCTGACACTATCAGTATAACGTATATTTGTAAGAAATGCTATAAATATTTCTGCTCTTTTTTGCCTTTTTGGTGAAAAGTGATTGCATGTTGGAAAATCATTTTCTATAATGAAAATAACAGCATAAAATCTGATTCCATATCAGAGATGATGCGCAATTTATGCACAGGAATTATAAAAATGAAGAAAAAACACACATTAAAAAAAGAACTGACCCTTCTTATGATACTGGCATCTGCGTGCACCCTGCTGTCTGCATGCGTAGCTGTTTTCTATGTTTTCTTTTCTTTCTTTTTCCAGAAGACCCAGGAAGATATTGAGTACGTGCTTCGCAACACCAGCCAGCAGTATCAAGCACATATGCAGTTCATTGAGGACAGTGTGATCACTATACGCCACAATACAGTGCTGAATGAGTTTTTTCAGGAGAAAGACTATGATCCGGATGAAATTGAATCCCAGCTTTCCTATAGCATGGAATTGTTTTCACAGCGGAACATGGTGGACAGGCAGCTGCCCTTTGTGACAAGCATTTATCTGTTTAACAACAGTGATGACTGCATTTATGAACATTATTATGCTACTACCCTGGCTGCTGAGCGGGAGCAGAAAAGCCGGTATGAAAACATGCTGCAGAGTTTGAAAATAACAGAAAGCCAATATATCTGTCTGACCGATGAGGATGAGATAAATATTTTTTTCCGTATCTATGATGACAGCATGAAGGAAAAAGGCTTGGGAATCGTCCAGATTTCCCAGGCAGCTGCAGCGGCTTTATTAAATGCAGTGAATTCCTACAGCGACGGTTCCTGGGCAGTACTTGATAAAACAGATATGCTTCTTGCATCAGATGGTGATAAGGAAAATATTCTGGCACTTCAGAAAACAGAGATTTCCTGGAGCGGAATCAGGGCACTGGGTAATGCGAGGGTAATAGGCTATGCAGATCAGTGCGGCTTCGGGGTGCGAACAGTTATCGCAGTTGGATATGGAAATATTTTTTCCATTTTGAAACCCACTCTCTTGATTTTTTTGGTGGGACTGATCGTGGTAATTGCCATCACCTTTCTGGTATCCTATGCTACTAGCTATCGTTTTACCAAACCGGTAACAAGAATGATTCAGAGTATTCAGGCGTTTGGCAAGCCCAAGCTGGATGTGCGTATGGAGGATTCCTCTATTCAGGAATTTCACGATATGGGGATTGTGTTCAACCAGATGGCAGAGAGAATTGAGTATCTGATCACACAGGTATATGAGAAAGAAATTCTGGCAGTCCGCGCCCAGGTAAAGTATCTTCAGTCTCAGATTAATCCTCATTTTCAGTTCAACATTCTGGCCATGCTCAGCCTGAAGGCAAAAATGGCGGGAAACGAGGAGGTTTACGACGGTCTGAATGCATTTTCCAAGCTGATGCAGGGCAAGATCTTCAGGGAAAAAGAGATTAAGATCAAGGTAAAGGAAGAACTGGAAATTGTGCAGTTTTATTTGTATCTGCAGAAAAGCAGATACCAGGACAAGCTTTCCTATGAAGTGACGTTGGAAAATCCGGACATAGAGAACAATCTGATTCCACGCCTTCTTATCGAGCCTCTGGTGGAAAATGCGGTGTCCCATGGTTTGGAACCAAAACGGGAAAAAGGAATGCTGAAGGTTCATCTTTACGAAAGGGAGATGCTTCATATTTGCGTGGAAGATAACGGAGTGGGTATTGATTTTACCAAAATGGAGGAAAAACAGGAGAAATCAGGAGAAACGAATAAGATAGAACACACTCATACCGGATGGGAAAACACCAGAAGAATGCTTCAGATCCTGTATGGAGATGCTCATGAATTTAAGGTGTGGAGTGAGAAGGGAAAGGGAACCAGAATTGAGATACTGGTTCCTATTGAAAGAGGAGAGAGCTATGTGGAAAGTATTGGCAGCAGATGATGAAAGCTATATCAGGGAAGCCCTGCAGAAGCTGATCAACTGGGAGAAAATGGACTGTAGTCTGGAAAAGGTGGTTAGCGATGGTCAGGAACTTTTGGACGGGATTACCAGAAGCATGCCGGATATTGTGATCACTGATATCCAGATGCCAGGCGTAGACGGGCTTCAGGTATGCAAATATATATATGAAACAAGTCCGGAAACCCAGGTGATCATTCTTACCGCATATTCGGATTTTGAATATGCAAAGGAAGCCATTAAATACAGTGCCTGCGGTTATGTACTGAAAATTTCCATTATTGATGAGCTTCCGGAAGCTGTGAAAAAAGCAATTGGGAACCTATCCAGGCTGAAAAAAGAATTTGAAACAACCGAGGCCAGAAGAACTGAGGAACCGGAATCCCTGCTTTCCCAGGTAGAACAGTATGTGGAAGGAAATTACCGTAATAAGATTACGCTGGATGACATTGCAGATACCATGCATGTGAACCGGAGCTATTTAAGCCGTTTTTACAAGAACAAAACAGGAGTAAATCTGTTTGATGCTATTTTGAATAAACGTATTGAGGCTGCGAAGGATTATTTGCGGAATACCGATATGAAGACCTATGAAATTTCAGAGGCTGTGGGAGTGGAGGATGCAGGATATTTTTCCAAGATGTTCAAAAAGATCACAGGAGTATCTCCAAAAGAATTCAGGAAAAGAGAAAAAAATGAAGAGACGAAGTAGAAACAGCCTGTCTGGCCTTATATTGCTGCTGGCACTGTCTCTTTGCGGATGCGGAGAAAGGGAAAAAGAGCCTGTGACTATTACAGTGATCCATGCCTGGGGCGGAACCGGGGCAGACCATGTTGCAATGCGTGATATTTACGATGGCTTCCAGAAGGAAAATCCAGATATTGAAGTCCAAATGATATCCATGCCGGCACGGGAGGAGATGCTGCGCAAAGTGGAAGATATGATCATGGTGGGAAACATGCCGGATGTGATCACCTTCAGCGGAATGGGACAGAACACAACCTATGATTTTATTGTGAAAAACAATATGGCACTGGATATTATGCCTTATCTGAAAGAAGATAAGGAGTTTGCGGCGAATATTTCCAGAACTAATTTGAATTACTGGACGACAGATAACGGACAGCTGTTCACCGTAGCAGATGTTTTATCCTTGAGTGGTGGATATTGGTATAACGAGGATATTTTAGATGCAGCAGGGGTGAAAAGCCTTCCGAAATCCTGGGATGCATTTCGCGGCATGTGCTACAAAATACTTAAATGGGCCAACGAGCAGAAAAATGAGGTAAAGCCGCTTCAGACCTCGCCGGAGGGATATCTTTATTTTATGGATCAGATGCTGCTGGAGGATGAGGAAAATCATATTTTATGGAAGAACCAGGTTCGGGAGGTGCTCAAGCAGCTTCAGGGAATCTATGCTTATTCTGCTTCAGAAAATGCAGAATACAGCTATCTGGATGAGACCAGACTGTTTAACGAAGGAAAGCTGGCAGTGTATGTAAATGGTGTCTGGGGCGCTTCCATGATTTCCGAAAATATCAATGCCAGATATGCCCTGCTTCCCACCTTTTCCCAGGATGCGGTTTCCTGCGAATCAGCATGCCTTGGCTATGTGCTTGGAAATAGCCAAAATGAGCAGAAGGAGAATGCGTCTGTTGATTTTTTGAAATATATGCTCAGCGAAAAGGTACAAAAAAGAATCCTGGAGGAAACAGAGCAGATTCCAGCAAATGAACACGTGGTGCTGGATGCCTACAAGGAGGCAATGCCCCGTCTGTATCAGGCTGCTTCTTTGGTGCTTGAAGCTGACAGGAAAATTGAAGTTCCGGATAACCTGTGGCCGGCAGACCAGAAGGCTTATTTTACAGGCAATATTTTCCGTGTATTGACAGGTGCAATGACGCCGGAGAACTTTCAGAAGCGTCTTGGAAAAATACAAACTACAGAAAATAACAGTCAGAAATAAATACTGTCAAACAAAAAAATAAGATGGAGATCGGCAGAAGTGGAAAAGAAAAAGCTGAACTTCATCTTATTTTTTGTGCAAAAAGTGTAAAATATTGAGCGATGGTAAATATATTCCTGGTTTTCATTGTGAAAATGTCAATAATTACCTGTAAAATGCAAATTGGATTCATTCAAAAATACCAAAAACAACGATACAATAAGGATAGTAAAAGCAAAGACATATAAAGCTATGAAGGAGGAATTTTCAATGAAGAAAAAAATGGTAAGTGTGTTACTGGCAGCAGCAATGGGGACTACTGCATTGGTTGGATTTGGAAGCACAGCTTATGCTGCTGATGATGTTCTGGAATTTTACCATGGCTATTATCAGGACGAGAGTGAGTGGGCAGCAGCGCAGGTAATGCGTGATATTTATGACGGGTTTGCAGAAGCCCATGCAGACGGACCGGTTACTTTCAAACCAATCGCAGTGGAGAACAGAGATGATATTGTAAGCGCACAGGTTGCCGGCGGTTCCTTTCCGGATATGGTAGATGTTGGAGGCGGTGGAGTTCCACAGGCAGCACTTTCCCAGGATCTTGTATATGACCTGAAACCATACATTGATGAGAACGGTCTTCAGGATGCTGTTGGACTGAACTACACACAGCATGACATTGACGGACATATCTATGCAGTGCATGATCAGATTGAAAGCCGCGGACTGTGGTACAACTCCGACATTTTTGAAAAAGCCGGAATCACAGAGGATGCTTTTGCCAACTGGGATTCCTTTGCAGCAGCTATGGAGAAAATCCGTGCTCTGGATGAGGATGTTTACGGATACATTGCAGGACAGGGTTCCAGCTATATTGTAAATACGGTTATGGCATCTACTGACGAAGGAAAAGCAATGCTGGAATCTGAACTTACAGAAGATACCATCAATTCTGATGAGTTCGCAAATGCATTTAAGACTGCAGCAAAGCTGGATCAGGACAACGGATCTGAGCACACAACGGATGACAACGGAAACCTTATGGCTGAGTTTAATACAAATGGCAAAGCTGGTGTTCTGTTCAATGGCGTATGGAATGCAAGCGGAATTGACGCATCCCTTAGTGATGTGATTGAGCCGGCTCTTTTCCCGGGAAACATCGCAATCGCTTCCGCTGGCGGCGGACTTGCTGTTGCAAACAACATGAGCGAGGAAAAAACAGAGCTTGCACTTGAGTTTATTAAATACATGACAAGCGAAGAGGTTCAGGAGAAAATCTTCACAGGCGTACAGGCGAATCCATGTAATACAACAATCGATTTAAATGCACTGGCCGAAAACAGTGATGATGCAGCAACCAAGAAGCTTGCACTGGCTTGCTCTGAGGTAAACGGAGCTGAAAATGTAGTAATCGATATGAACTACACATGGGGCTCTGACGTTGACAAGGCAATTATCAATGCCCTGATGGAGTGCGCAGTATCTGGAACTGATATTGAGACAAGATTCGCAGCGCTTCAGACAGAACTGATTGCACTGATCGCCTGAATAACAGAAATTCAGAAATATGCTGTGATGAACATAAACTATGAAGGAAAGGGAGGGGAGCAATCCCTTCCCTTTTTGAAAGGTAACTGTAAACGGTTACTCTGGAGGTATTAATTTGGAAAATTTAAAAGCTGTGAACAAAAGAAAGAATAAGCTGGGAATGCGTAGAAAAGGCTTTATCATTGCTTTTCTTGCACCTACTCTTATTGCATTTTGCGTATTTTATCTGTATCCCATTATCACCGTGTTTGTCACTTCTTTTTGCAAATGGGATTACACTAACATTACCAGCCCGGAATTTTTCGGCTGGAGCAATCTTTGGGACAATTATGATTATATTTTTAACAAGTATCCGTTTTTCTGGGAAGCCCTTCGCAATTCCACAACATGGGCAATTTTGGGTGCGGTAGTTCAGATTCCTATAGCAACGCTGATCGCTCTGGCACTGTCCAGAAAAGTAAAAGGCATCAAATTTGTACGAAATGTTTATATTATTCCAAATATGATTTCAACTGCCGCAATGGGCATTGTATTTTTACAGCTGTATAATCCGTCCTATGGAATCATCAATCCAATTATTCGTCTTTTTCATAAGGACTTTACTGATAATATTCTGCTTCTGAAGGGATCTGCTTTTGTGGCAATGACCTGTGCCTACATTTTTTTTACTGGGACCACCACCCTGATGATTCTGGGAAATATTATGGCAGTACCGGAAGAGGTAAGGGAAGCAGCCATGTTGGATGGAGCCAGTGGTCTGAAGCAGGACTGGCATATCACCATTCCTATGATAAAAGGAACCTTAAAAACCGTATCTGTACTTGCTGCCACTTCCGGCTTCCTCCTTTACAACGAGGTTTATTTCCTGACAAAAGGTGCTGCCGGAACCTACAGTATCAGCTACATTATCCGTGAACTGGCAATCACCAGTCCAAGAACCCAGTTTGGTCGTGCAAATGCAGTTGCCATGATTCAGATTTTGGCTGGAATGGTGATCATTCTGGTAATTAATTTTGCATACAGTGTTTCTTTCAAAAAAGAGAAAAAGTAAGAAAAGAGGAAGAATATGAAAAAAATGAAATCTGGAAGGGGCATAAACAGTATGCCGGCAGGAACCAGAATTGTCACTTATATTTGTCTTGTGTGGGCACTTGTCGTGTCACTGGTTCCACTTGGATGGCTGGTACTCTCCAGTTTGAAAAAGGACCCTATGGCGCGGCCAGGATTTCAGCTTCCGGAGACCATCTGCCTGGACGGATATATTTCTACCTTTAGGGATCTGCATGTGCTGAGGTACTTCGGAAACAGTTTATTCGTAGCAGGCGTATCTGTTATGATCAGTGTTGTGATGATCTCCATGTCTGCCTATGTAGTTGCAAGAATGGAATTCAAGGGAAAAGCTTTGGTAAATATTTTATTATATTCTACCATGTTTATTCCTGCTACAGCTCTTACCTATCCGGTTTACAACCTGGTAAATCGCTTGCATCTGTATGATACAAGATCCGCCCTGATTTTAATCTACTCCTGCAGCGGAATTGCAGTCAGCTTTTTTGTAATCAAGAACTATTATGACAACATTCCAAGAGAGCTTGAGGAGGCTGCCAGAATCGACGGATGCGGCTATGTACAGACCTGGGTAAAAGTAATTTTCCCAATTGCACGTCCTGGTATTATGACAGCTGCAGTGCTTGCATTTTTGAACAACTGGAACGAATATTACTGGGCTTCTCTTGTTCTGATCACCAGGGAAAAGCTGACCGTTCCTGCACTTTTGTCCACCTTTACAACTGCCTTTAATACTAATTACAACGGACTTTTTTCTGCTATGGTAATTATCATTTTGCCTCCTGTGCTTCTGTACTGTATTTTCAGCAGATTCTTTATTGAGGCACTGTCCGGCGGAGCAGTAAAGGGATGATTTACCAAACACGCTTGAATACTTAGAAAACAATAGGAGAACAATAATATGAACGAAGAAATAAGACAGCGTACAAAATGGTTTATGGATGCCAGATTCGGCATGTTTATTCACTGGGGACTTTACTCCATTCCTGCTTGCGGCGAGTGGATGATGTCAGAAAAAGAAATGACAACAGAAGAATATCACAAGTATTTTGAACAGTTTGATCCTGTAGACTATGACCCGAAAAAGTGGGTTCGCCTGGCGAAAAAAGCGGGAATGAAATATGCAGTTCTTACTGCAAAGCATCACGATGGCTTCTGCCTGTTTGATTCCAAGCTGACCGATTACAAAGCAACAAATACAAAAGCCGGACGCGATCTGGTAAGAGAATTTGTAGATGCCTGCCATGAGGAAGGGCTGAAGACCGGACTATATTTTTCCATTATTGACTGGCATCATCCGGACTTTCCAAAATATGGGGACAGGCAGCATCCAATGCGGAACAATCTGGCATACAAGGATGAAAAAATTGATTTTGACCGGTATTTGGAATACATGCATGGACAGGTAAAAGAGCTTGTGACCAATTACGGCAAACTGGATCTTCTGTGGTTTGACTTTTCTTATGATGATATGACTGGGGAAAAATGGAAGGCAACTGAGCTGATTAAAATGGTGCGCACCTACCAGCCGGACGTAATTATAGACAACCGCCTGGAAGGGGCAGGAGACAATCACGGCAGCATCACCACAGATGAACCTCTGATCTACAGCGGCGATTTCGCAAGCCCGGAGCAGATCATTCCGCCAAAGGGTGTGTGTGATGAACATGGAAATCCCATTCCATGGGAACTGTGTGCCACTATGAACAACCACTGGGGATATTGCAATTTCGACTATCAGTACAAAACACCTCAGATGCTTGTGCGAAAACTGGTGGAGTGCGTCAGCAAGGGCGGCAACATGATCCTGAACGTGGGTCCGGATGGTCGGGGAAACATTCCGACTAAGAGTGAGGAAATTCTCACGGAGATGGGAAAATGGATGGACAAAAATAAAGAGAGCATTTACGGCTGCGGTATTTCACAGCTGGAAAAACCGGATTGGGGAAGGTATACCCAGAATGGCGATGTAATTTATGCCCATGTTTATGAAACTCCTCTTGGTGCATTGCCTTTATATGGAATCGGGCCGGATAAGCTGGAATCCGTTACCTATCTTGCAGATGGAAGTGAGGTAAACAGAGGAGAGGCTTGGAATACCGTATTGTATCCGGATGTGGCATTTTTATCCTTTGGGGAGAATCCGGTATTTACATATCCACTGCCCGATGAGAAAGACACAGTTTTAAAAATCCGTTTGAGACAGGGGTGAGCAGAATATGAAAAAAGTTACAGCAATTTTGATCGGAGCGGGTCTTAGGGGCGGCTATGTGTATTCCCAGTACGCTTTGGATCATCCGGACGAATTTCAGGTTGTGGCAGTTGCAGAGCCGGATAAAGAACGCAGGGAGATTTTTGCTGCGAAGCATCACATTCCGGAAGAATTATGCTTCAAAAGCTATGAGGAGCTTCTGGCAAAAGAAAAAATGGCGGACTGCGCAATGGTCTGCACCCAGGATAAAATGCATTATGAGCCAGTTGTAATGGCAATGGAAAAAGGCTATCACGTACTTTGTGAAAAGCCCATGTCACCGGACAAAAAAGAAATCATAAAGATGGGGGAGATGGCGAAAAAATACAACCGGATTTTGTCTGTGTGCCACGTACTTCGGTATTCACCCTTCTTTTCCAAATTAAAGGAACTTCTGGAAGAGGGCAGAATCGGAAGGCTGATGACCATTCAGCACATGGAGGAAGTGGGCTACTGGCACCACGCTCACAGCTTTGTCCGCGGAAACTGGCGAAATGCAGAGGAATCCAGCCCTATGATCCTGCAGAAATGCTGCCATGATATGGATATTATGCTGTGGCTGGCGGACAGCAAATGCGAAAGCATCAGCTCCTTCGGGGAATTATCTTATTTCAAAGAGGAAAACAGTCCCGAAGGTGCGCCTGCCTATTGTCTGGATGGCTGCAGCCACAGGGATGAATGTGCCTTTTATGCACCAAGGTTTTATCTGGAGCATCCCAAAGCAGTGGATGACGGGCTTGTGTATGCCGTAACAGATCCGGCAGACCCGGAGCATGTTCTGGAAGCGCTGAAAAAAGGGCCTTACGGCAGATGTGTGTTCCACTGTGATAACACCGTTGTGGATCATCAGAGTGTGGATATCCATTTTGAAAATCAGGTGACCGCTACCTTCCTTATGACCGCATTTACCAACCAGTGTGCAAGACGGATCCGCCTTATGGGAACAAAGGGGGAAATCAAGGGAGATATGGACACGGGCGTGATCGAGATCATTGATTTCGTAAGCCAGAACCATGAAACCATACAGCTGCACACTCCGGCCAAGGGACACAACGGAAGCGACATGAGCATGATGCGTGATTTCGTAAGAATGATCGGAGAAGGCAAAAAAGGAAAGACAGATGCCTCCGTTTCTGTGGAAAGCCATCTGATGGCCCTGGCAGCAGAGGAAGCAAGAGTAAAAGGACAGGTTATCGATTTCGGGGAGTTTTGTAAGTGGAATTAATTGAATTTTTGAATAGAATTCATATGGTACAGCCAGCTGTGGAAATGTTGAAACAGCTGGCTGCTTCCAAAAGAATAAAAGAAGAACAGTATTTGCAGGATAAAATGCTTTATAAAAGAAACAGGCAGCAGTTTTATGAGAAGGTAAAGCAGCATAAGGACTATCGGCTGCGGTTTTTGTATGATTTCTGCCGCATGGGAGTAGAAGCCTATGAGGATTATCAGTCACAGGGAATCGGGGATGAAATATTTGACGCTACCTTTTATGATCTTACCCTATGGTGTGAAAACTGCTTCCGGGAATATGGGGAGTATGGCATCAACGAATACGACTGGTTTTTCCGTCATTTTGACCTGCAGATTTTCCGGCTGGGAAGGCTGGAATTTGAAAAAATGGAATCTCCATGGGAGATCCACGCTGCGGGCTGGGAAATAAGAAAAGGCCACCCGGTGATCAGTGTCCACATTCCGCAGGGGGAAAAGCTGACACCCCAGGCAGCAGCCCATTCCCTGGAAAAAGGAAAAAGCTTCTGGGGAGATGAGCTGCCTTATCTGTGTCATTCCTGGCTTTTATATCCGGGGCTGAAAGAAGTACTTTCACAGACAAGCAATATCCTGCAGTTTCAGAATTATTTTCAGATTGTGGACATTGATTTTGCAGAGAAAGAAGCAGAGTGGCGAATTTTCGGAAAGGTGGAAGAAAATCCGGAAAAATATCCAGAAAACACCACCCTGCAAAAAAGGGCAAAACAGTATCTTCTGTCCGGGAAAAAACTTGGAAACGGGCTGGGAGTTCTGCAGGAACTTTGAGGTTAAAATTGACAAGAATGGGATAGTCTGTTACGATAATCAGAGTAACAAAATTGAAATTTTATTGCGCGAAAGCAGGGAGGTAGCAGTAATATGAAAAAGCCAGCATTAGTAGTAATGGCAGCAGGTATGGGAAGCAGATACGGCGGTCTCAAACAGATCGACCCGGTAGATAAAGAGGGAGATATTATTATCGATTTTTCTATCTATGATGCGCTCCAGGCAGGATTTGAAAAAATTGTATTTATCATAAAGAAAGAAAACGAGGCAGATTTCCGTGCAGCCATCGGCGACCGCATGAGCAAGCATGCAGAGGTAGTCTTTGTATTCCAGGATCTGCACAATCTTCCGGAAGGCTATCAGGTTCCGGAAGGACGTGTGAAACCATGGGGCACAGGTCATGCGATCATGAGCTGTATCGATGTGATCGACGGACCATTTGCAGTTATCAATGCAGACGATTATTATGGACGTCATGCATTTCAGATGGCTTATGATTTCCTTACCAAGAACCAGGATCAGGATGGTGTTTACCAGTATATGATGGTTGGCTACAAGCTGGAGAACACCCTTACCGACAACGGCCATGTGGCACGAGGCGTATGTGTGACAGACGAGGACGGATACCTGAAGGATATCAATGAGCGTACCCACATTGAGAAAAAGGACGGCGGCGCAGCCTACACAGAGGATGACGGTGCTACCTGGACCGCACTTCCTATGGATGCTACCGTATCCATGAACATGTGGGGATTTTCCGCAAGCATTCTGAAGGAGCTGAAGGACAGATTCCCGTTATTCCTTGAGAAGAACATAGAGAAGAACCCGCTGAAGTGCGAGTATTTCCTTCCATTTGTAGTAGATGAGCTTCTTGGTGAGAAGAAAGCCACTGTTAAGGTGCTGAAATCCATGGACAAATGGTATGGCGTTACCTATAAAGAGGACAAGCCGGTTGTAATGGCTGCTGTCCAGAAGATGAAGGATGAAGGCGTTTATCCTCAGAAGCTGTGGGAGGACTGATCCGTGGAAAGAGCAAAAGAGGCAAGCCGTCAGGAACTGCTGGAAGTAATTTCAGGCTTTGATTTTGGCGGAGAACTGGAAGAGGTTGGTATTTTTGGAAACGGTCATATTAACGAGACTTACTGTGCGGTATTTTCCACAGATACCGGAAAGAAAAAATTTATTCTGCAGAAAATGAATCACCAGATTTTCAAGGATCCCGTTGGCCTTATGGAAAATATCAGCGGAGTCACCTCCTGGCTGAAGAAGAAAATCCAGGAGAACGGCGGGGATGTGGAGCGTGAGACTTTGAATATTGTCAATGACCGCGAGGGTTCCCCTTATCTGGTAGATAAAGAAGGAGAATACTGGAGAGCCTACCTGTTTATTGAAGGAGCGACCTGCTTTGACCAGGTGGAAAATGATGAGGATTTCTACCAGAGTGCCCTTGCATTTGGTAATTTCCAGAGACTTCTTTCTGATTATCCGGCAGAAACTCTTCATGAGACCATTCCGGATTTTCACAATACAGTGAAGCGTTTCGGCGATTTCAAAAAGGCTGTGGCAGAGGATGCGTGCGGCCGCGCAGCTGATGTCCAGAAGGAGATTCAGTTTGTCCTGGAAAGAGAGCAGCTGGCACATACCCTTGTGGACCTTCAGAAAGCAGGAAAGCTGCCGCTTCGCGTAACTCACAATGACACCAAGCTGAACAATATTATGATCGATGATGTCACCCACAAGGGAATCTGCGTCATTGACCTTGATACGGTAATGCCGGGACTTTCCCTGAATGATTTCGGAGATTCCATCCGCTTCGGAGCCAGCACGGCAGCAGAGGACGAACAGGACATTTCCAAAGTATCCTGTGACCTTCACCTGTTTGAAGTGTATGTAAAGGGATTCCTGGAAGGCTGCGGCGGTGCACTTACAGATCTGGAAGTGGAAATGCTTCCTATGGGCGCCATTCTTATGACCTTTGAATGTGGAATGCGCTTCCTTGCAGATCACCTTGAGGGAGACCATTATTTCCGTATCCACAGGGAAAATCACAATCTGGATCGTGCCAGAACCCAGTTTAAGCTTGTTTGGGATATGGAACAGAAATTATCTGAGATGAAAGCTATTGTACAAAAATATAAATAGTGGTATCCTAAAACTTGCAGAGAATAAGTTGTCTTTGCGGATACCATAAGGAAACCAAAAGTTGGTTGCATAAGGAGGAAATTATCATGGCAATTTTAGTAACAGGCGGTGCAGGATATATTGGAAGCCACACAGTTGTAGAACTTCAGAACTCCGGTTACGATGTAGTAGTTCTGGACAATCTGTCCAATTCCAGCGAGAAGGCACTTGATAGAGTTTCCAAAATTACAGGCAAGCCAGTGAAATTCTATAAAGCTGATATCCTGGACAGAGAAGCCCTCGACCAGATTTTTGACAAAGAAGACATTGACTCCTGTATTCATTTCGCCGGACTGAAGGCAGTTGGAGAGTCTGTAGTGAAACCATGGGAATATTATGAGAATAATATTGCAGGAACCCTGACTCTTGTAGATGTAATGAGAAAACACGGCGTTAAGAATATTATTTTCTCTTCCTCTGCAACTGTATATGGTGATCCGGCTCAGATCCCGATCACAGAAGAGTGCCCGAAGGGACAGTGCACCAACCCATACGGCTGGACCAAATCCATGCTGGAGCAGGTGCTGACTGACATTCAGAAGGCTGATCCTGAGTGGAATGTAATGCTTCTTCGTTACTTCAATCCAATTGGAGCACACAAGAGCGGAACCATCGGAGAGAACCCAAATGGTATCCCGAACAACCTTATGCCATACATCACACAGGTTGCTGTTGGCAAGCTGAAAGAGCTTGGCGTATTCGGAAACGACTACGACACTCCGGACGGAACTGGTGTGAGAGATTATATCCACGTAGTGGATCTTGCCAAAGGCCATGTAAAAGCCCTCAAGAAGATCGAGGAGAATCCGGGACTTGCAATCTACAACCTTGGTACAGGCAAAGGCTACAGCGTTCTTGACATTGTGAAGAACTTCGAGGCTGCAACAGGCGTGAAGATCCCATACGTGATCAAACCTCGTCGTGCCGGTGATATTGCAACCTGCTACTGCGATGCTTCCAAGGCAGCCAGAGAGCTTGGCTGGACTGCAGAAAATGGCATCCGTGAAATGTGCGAGGATTCCTGGAGATGGCAGAGCAATAACCCGAATGGTTATGATGACTAATATGGTTCGCAATTTGATTTTTGATGTTGGAAATGTTCTGATCGGGTATCGTTGGTTTGAGATGCTCACAGAAGATTTTGGGCTGTCTTCGGAGGAGGCAAACAGAATCGGAAACGAAATGTTTGAGAATGATCTGTGGGGACTTGGTCTGGACGGTGGCCGGATTACTCTGGATGAGGCGATTCTGGAATACGGTAAATTGTATCCGCAGGATATTCGGGTAATGGAATGGTTTCTCAGAAATGGAGAAAGGATGGCTGTGAAGCGTCCTGAAATCTGGGAAAAGGTTATCGGACTAAAGAAAAAAGGCTATAACATCTACATATTGTCCAATTATTCAAAAGAATTATTCGAGATGCATACGAAGGATGCTTCTTTTTTGAAGGTTCTTGACGGTGGAATCGTTTCCTATCAGGTGAAGGAGATCAAACCTGGCAGAAGAATCTACGAGCTGCTTCTGGAGAAATATGATCTGAAAGCAGAGGAGTGCCTGTTCTTCGATGACCGCGCAGACAATGTGGAAGCGGCAAGGAATATGGGAATTGAGGCAATCCAGGTCACATCAAGAGAGATGCTGAACGAAATCCTCGACAAAATGCTATCCGAGTAAATAAAAAGGCTGTCCCTCCGGGGGCAGCTTTTTCTAACAAAAAAATGCCCAGGCTTTTTCTAACCAGCCGTGAGCAAAAAAAAAGGTATAGAAAAATGCCCAGAGCCGGAATCGAACCAGCGACACGAGGATTTTCAGTCCTCTGCTCTACCAACTGAGCTATCTGGGCATTTGCAAGTTCTTTGAACTTACAGACGTTATCATACCACAGAAATGTTTCGCATGCAACAGAATTTTTGCAAAAATCTGTAAAATCTGTCAATTTCAAGAATGCAAAACGTCCAAAAGAGATAGCCATTGTAAAATCCATGCCTTGCTTTTCATATATAGTAATGTTAGAATGGCAGTAACCTGTAGAAGCAGTATTGCTGACTCACAGTGAGCAGCAACAGAGAAATCCCTACAGGCAATCTGATAAAAAGCAGGTGAGAATGTGGAAAAAATAGTGATCATCGGCGCCGGACCGGCTGGAATTTCAGCAGCCTTGTATGCTGCGCGGGCCAACATGGATCCCCTTGTGATCAACAATGGAATCGGCGCTTTGGAAAAAGCGGAGAAAATAGAGAATTACTACGGCATGGATCATCCTGTGTCCGGCAAAGAGCTTTTTGAGATTGGATTAGCCCAGGCGAAGGCTCTTGGCGTGCGGATTCTGGATGCCCAGGTTCTTGGCATTGGCGGATTTGATACCTTCCAGGTAAAGACTACTGCCGGAGATTTCGAGACTATCAGCGTGATCCTTGCCACAGGAAGCAAACGAAAAGCTCCTTCCATTCCTGGAATTAAGGAGTTCGAGGGAAGAGGAGTCAGCTACTGTGCGGTGTGCGACGCATTCTTTTACAGAGGCAAAGACGTTGCCGTGGTTGGAAACAGTGACTTTGCGCTTCATGAGGCAGAAGAACTGGCCCCAATGGCAGGTTCTGTTACCATCTATACCGATGGCAAAGAACCGGAATTTTCCAGAGAGCCGTCTTTTGCAGTGAATACCATGAAGATTCAGTGCGTGGAAGGTGATGACAAGGTATCCGGGCTGCGTGTGATTTCTGGAAAGAAAGAAGAGGCAGAAGTCAGCACACAGGAGTGCAAAGATTCCACGAAGCAGGAAACCTTCGCCCCCGCTGACGGCATTTTCGTGGCTATGGGAACTGCAGGAAGCGCGGAGATGGCAAGGCAGATGGGCGCATCCCTTACCGAGAAAGGAAACATAAAAGTAAACGATAAGATGGAGAGCTCCATCCCCGGTCTTTTCGCGGCAGGCGACTGTACCGGAGGACTTCTCCAGGTGGCGAAAGCCGTCTATGACGGCGCCCAGGCAGGCATCAGCGCCAATCAGTATGTGCGCAGCAAATCAACAGTTACAAAATAATATCAGATAGAAAGGATGAATCAATTATGGCAAAAGTAATCACAACACAGAATTTTGAAGAAGAAGTACTGAAATCTGAGAAACCGTTCCTTCTGGACTTCTGGGCAACCTGGTGCGGACCATGCATGCGTCAGGGCCCAATCGTGGAAGAACTGGGAGAAGAAGGCTATGCAGTAGGCAAGGTTGACGTAGACCAGAACATGGAGCTTGCACAGCAGTTCCGTGTTATGAGCATTCCCACTCTGATCGTATTCAAGAATGGCGAGGAAGCACACCGTCTGGTTGGCCTTACAGAAAAAGAAGACCTGAAAAAGCTGCTTGACGAGTAATCTAAAATGAAGATATTACTTGCAGCATGCAACGCAAAATATATACACTCCAATCTGGCTGTCTTTAATCTGAAAGCCTATGCAAAGGAATATGACAGCCAGGTTGTGCTTCGGGAATACACCATTAACCAGCTAAAAGATGACATCTTGAAAGACATCTACCGCTGTCATCCGGATGTGGTATGTGTCTCCTGCTACATCTGGAACATTACCTTTGTGCGGGAACTGATGCAGGATCTTCGCAAGATCCTGCCGGATGTTCCGTTCTGGGCAGGCGGCCCGGAGGTTTCCTACGATGCAGAAACCTTTCTTGGGAAAAATCCTGCCTTTAATGGCGTTATGGTAGGAGAAGGGGAGGAAACCTTCCTGGAGCTTTTGAAGCATTATGTGGACGGAAGTGTCACCCTGGAAGAAACCAGAGGACTTGTATATCGAAAAGCGGACGGAGCTCTTCAGAACAACGGATGGCGTCAGCTTATGGATCTGAGCAAGGTTCCCTTTGCATATGAGAACCTGGAGGATTTTGAGAACCGCATCATCTATTATGAAAGCAGTAGGGGCTGTCCTTTTTCCTGCAGCTACTGTCTGTCTTCCATCGACAAGAAATTAAGATTCCGAGATATTAACCTGGTCAAAAAGGAACTGCAGTTTTTCCTGGATCACAAGGTGCCTCAGGTAAAATTTGTGGACAGAACCTTTAACTGCAAGCATGACCATGCGATGGCCATCTGGCAGTACATAAAGGATCACGACAATGGAATCACCAACTTCCATTTTGAGATTTCCGCAGACCTGATCAGGGAGAATGAACTGGAGCTGATGAGCACTATGCGCCCGGGACTGATCCAGCTGGAGATTGGAGTACAGTCCACAAATCCGGACACTATCCGTGCCATTCACCGTACCATGGATTTCCCAAGGCTGGCAGAAATCGTAAACCGCATTCATAGTTTTCAGAATATTCACCAGCACCTGGATCTGATCGCAGGTCTTCCCTACGAGGACTATGAAAGCTTTCACAGATCCTTCAACGACGTGTACGCACTGAAGCCCCAGCAGCTTCAGCTTGGATTTTTGAAGGTGCTGAAAGGCTCTCATATGAAAGAGATGGTGGAAGAGTACCAGATCGTGTACAAAGAACAGGAGCCTTATGAGGTACTGGGAACCAAATGGCTGCCTTACGAGGACATTCTGCGCCTGAAAATGGTGGAAAGTATGGTAGAAGTGTACTATAACAGCGGACAGTTTCAGAATACTATTGCCTGTATAGAGCCGCTTTTTGAGGATGCGTTTACCCTGTACGAGAAACTGGGACAGTACTATGAGAAAAAAGGCTATTCTGAAATTTCCCATTCCAGAATGAGACGCTATGAGATTTTGCTGGAGTTTGTCAGGGAAGAGACTGGCGGTTCTAAGGACGCCATTACCTGGGAAAAGGTGGCAGATTCCATGATTTACGATCTGTATCTTCGGGAAAAGCTCAAAAGCCATCCGTCCTTTGAAAAGGACCAGAAGCCTTACGAGAAAGCCATCTGGGAATACAGGCGCAGGGAGGAGATTCCGAAGACTGCCCAGATTGAGGTATTCCGTGACGGCAGAGTATTATTATTTGATTATGAAAACCGGGATCCGCTGCTGAACAATGCCGCAGTGCGTGAGATCCAGCTATAAAGAGAGGTTAGAAATATGGGAATGTTTGATCCGAAAAAAAGAAAGCTTGTGACAGCCATCATTGCAGTGATTCTTGTTCTGGCAATGGTAGTGCCTACGGTCATTTCTCTTCTTCTGTAAGGATGTGGGAAGATGAGACTTGGAAAAGCAGCTATGGAGGCGCTGCAGGCAGAAATCTGCGGGCAGCTTTCGCCGGGAAATGAGCTGGTTGTGGCAGGAGCCGTAGCCCTTAAGGGAACTGCCCTGATTGCAAAAGAAAAGCATGAGATTCTCAGGGAACATTTTTCCCAGGGATTTCTGTATGATTCTGAGAACATGCAGGAGAGTTACGGTGTAGGAGAAAATCCAGAGGAAAGCGCAGCCTGGGAAACAGCTAAGAAAGCTGGGGCCACTGCTTTATATGCTATGGGAGAGGGCGGATTTCTAAGTGCCCTCTGGAAAATGGCGGAAGCTTCCCAGGTGGGATTGGAAATGGATTTTACCAAAGTGCCCATCCGGCAGGAAACCATTGAGATTTGTGAGATTTTTGATGTAAATCCATATAAACTGCAGTCAGAGGGAACTATTTTGATTGGCGTTCCGGCAGGAGAGGCGCTGGTTTTGGAGCTTCGCCGCATGGGCCTTATGGCTGCCGTAATTGGCCAGACCAACAGTGGGAATGACAGAATGCTGTATTATAACGGAAACGGCAGATATCTGGAAAGACCTGCGAAAGATGAGATTTATAAAGTACTGCAGAAACAGGAGATAATAATAGAATAAAATGGGAACCTTAAACATTGTACTTCATGAGCCGGAGATTCCGGCAAATACAGGAAATATCGGACGTACCTGTGTGGCAACAGGAACACGTCTTCATCTGATCGAGCCCCTGGGCTTTTCTCTAAGTGAGAAAGCACTGAAGCGTGCCGGAATGGATTACTGGAAGGATCTGGACGTAACCAGATATGTGGATTACGAGGACTTTCTGGCAAAGAATCCAGGAGCGAAGATTTACTATGCCACTACCAAAGCTCCTCAGACCTACGCGGATGTACAGTATGAGGACGATTGCTTCATCATGTTTGGCAAAGAGAGCGCCGGAATTCCGGAAGAGATTTTAAGAGACAATCAGGAAACCTGTGTCAGAATCCCCATGTTCGGCGAGACCAGGTCCCTGAATTTAAGCAACTCCGTAGCCATCATTCTCTACGAAGCCTTCCGCCAGCATGATTTCGCCCATCTGAAGCTGGAAGGACATTTACGGAAATACGACTGGAAGTAAAGAATAAGCAGTTGTATGGCAGAGAAAATTGGAAATAATAAACAGGGGATGGCAGATTCTGCCATCCCCAAATTTCTCACTTCGCTTTTTCCAGGGTAAAGATAAACTCTGTTCCAACCCCTTCTGTACTGATTACATTAATATTCTGATTATGTGCCCGGATGATTTCCTTTACAATGGAAAGTCCAAGTCCGGTTCCTTTTCTATCCTTTCCACGGGAAGTATCTGTCTTATAAAAACGATCCCACACTTTGGAAAGACTTTCTTTTGGAATTCCCACTCCGTGATCCTTCACAGACACGAACACCTTTCCATTCTTCACAGTTGTCTCAATGTTGATGGAAGAATTGTCATTGCTGAACTTAATAGCATTGTCCAGTAAGTTGTACAGTACCTGCTGGATTTGTTCCATATCCGCTTCCACAAACAGTTCCTTGCCGGACAGCAAAAGCTCCAGATCAATATTTTTCCGGGAGCAGGTTCCCTCGAAGGTATTGGCTGTATTCTTGATCACATCGTTGATATCAAAACGGCGGATGTTCATCATCCGTTTGCGCTGATCCAGATCGTTCAACACCAGAAGACTGCGGGTCAGTTTTTCCAGACGGTCTGCCTCATGGGAAATAATATTCAGGTATTTGTCCTGCATCTCCGGCGGAATGGTACCATCCAGAATCGCTTCCACATAGCCCTTGATGGAAGTAAGGGGAGAGCGGAAATCATGGGAAACATTGGCGATAAAGGTTCGCTGGTACTCCCCGTTCTGGTTGATCTTGTCAGCCATGTAATTCAGGGTATTGGAAAGGTAACCCAGCTCGTCCTCTGACTTTACCGGAATGCGGTAGGTCAGATCTCCGTTTGCATACTCCGAAGCCCCCTTAATGATCTGCTTCATGGGAATGTGCACCCATTTCTGGTAGAACAGAAGCAAAAGTCCGCAAAGTGCGTATACTCCAAAGAAAATCATCTGAAGGATTCCAAGAAGACCACTGCGTTTCTGATAAAGCTGCTGCATGTCATAATGATAGGTCACATATCCCAGGATTTTCTCAGAATCCTTTATGGGAGCTACCACGTTTAACTGCGGGCTGTCGAAATAACCGTAAAAATTGCTGATTCGGTATTCCGCTGATTCCCAAAGCTCAGAATCCAGCTCAAATGGGGAGATATTATCATTGATAGCTGCTTTATCTGTATCTGCAAAGTCCGTTTCAGTGGACTTTGCATCAGAAACTGCCATTTGGGAAGCAATATTGGAGGAATGAACCAGCACATGAGCATTCTCATCAAAAAGCAGCACGCCTGCTTCTTCCCCAGAAGCCAGAATATCCACCAGTTTCTGAAGGCCTTCTTTGTCCGCTTCTGTGATCTGCGTCTTTGCAATCTCATCCGAAGCAAAGCGGGTGGCACCGTCATATAAGCGGTGTCCTACCTCACCTTCCAGATAGGATTCCACAAAATGTGATCCTCCTGCTGTGGCAAAAAGAAAACCAATGATTCCGATGAGAATATAACAGGCGATCAGTTTGCTGTGCACTGTTTTTCTCATTCGCTTTTCACCTCGAATTTATATCCGATTCCCCAGACTGTGGAGATGGACCAGCTTGGATGATCTTTGATCTTTTCACGGAGACGCTTGATGTGCACGTCTACGGTTCTGGTATCTCCAATATATTCATAGCCCCAGATATGGTCCAGAAGCTGCTCTCTTGTAAATACCTGATTGGGTGAGGCTGCCAGGAAATAAAGAAGCTCCAGTTCCTTAGGCGGCATGTCCACCTGTTTTCCCATGTAGGTAACAGAGTAGTTGGTAAGGTTCACGGTAAGATCTGGGTAGGATGCACATTTTTCGTCGCTGACAACGGCTGTCGGCTTTGGCTGGAAGCGGCGGAGCACGGCGCGGACGCGGGCTACCAGTTCCTTGGAGTCAAAAGGCTTGATAATGTAATCATCAGCTCCAAGCTCCAGGCCAAGCACCTTGTCAAAGGTTTCTCCTTTTGCGGAGAGCATGATAATGGGCACATCAGAGGTGTGGCGGATTTCCCGGCATACCTGATAGCCGTCAATGCCCGGAAGCATCAGATCCAGAAGGATCAGGTTCGGGCGGAAGGTCTGGAATTCCTTCAGTGCAAGCTCGCCGTCATTTACGATTTTGGTTTCAAAGCATTCCTTGGTAAGATACAGAGAAATCAGCTCTGCAATGTTATTGTCATCATCTACGATGAGGATTTTCTGTTTAGCAACCATAACTTCTCCTTTTATTTCTTAAACTCTACAATAGTAACGCCTGCGTCTCCTTCGCCGAACTCAGCCAGGTGGAAATCAGCCACATGCTTCTGGCGGCGGAGATAATTGTGTACGCCTTTTCTGAGGGCTCCGGTTCCTTTTCCGTGTACGATGCGGACGCTTTTTAAGTGTGCAAGGTAAGCGTCATCCAGATATTTGTCCAACTCTGCCACGGCCTCGTCCACAGTTTTTCCAAGAAGATTGATTTCTGTGGAGACACTGGTGGATTTGGACATGCGGATCTTGCCTGCGCCTGTGCGGGAAAGTCCGGGAGTATTGATCACCGGCTCGTCTACCAGCTCCAGGTCGGAAATATGTACCTTGGAGCGGATGATTCCCATCTGTACAAAAAGGAAGCCTTTGGAATCCGGATGGCTGCTGACGGTTCCCTTCAGATTCATGCTCAGTACGTGAACCGTATCTCCAAGGGAAAGATCCTTGGGCTTGAGCTCTTTCTTTGGTTTCTTTACTGCAGTGTTCATGGACATGCCTTTTTCGGCTTTGTTCATGCGGGCGCGCAGGTTCTGGCGCTCTTTCTCTATGGCAGCGGTGTCCACATGATCCTTCTGGAATTTGTGGAACATCTTCATAGTCTGGTCTGCGTATTCCTTGGTGTCTGCAAGAATCTTGCGGGCCTCCTCGTTGGCCTCCCGGAGAATACGCTCCTTGCGCTCATCCAGCTTCTCCTGCTTGGACTCCAGCTCCTGCTTTAGGGCTGCAATCTCTGTCTTGTAGCGCTCCACCTCCTGACGTTCGTTTTCAATGATCACACGGCTGTTTTCCAGGGAAGCAAGTACATCCTCAAAGGATTCGTCCTTTTTGCTGATGCGCTTTCTGGCACGGTCGATGATGAAATCAGGAAGACCAAGCTTGGAGGAAATTGCAAATGCGTTGCTCTTTCCAGGAACTCCGATGAGCAGACGGTAAGTGGGACGCAAGGTCTCTACATCAAATTCACAGCAGGCATTTTCCACGCCTTTGGTGGAAAGGGCGTAAACCTTCAGCTCGCTGTAGTGGGTGGTTGCCATGGCCCGGATTCCCTGCTCATGAAGGAAGGAGAGAATGGAAATGGCAAGTGCGGCCCCCTCTGTGGGATCCGTACCGGAACCAAGCTCGTCGAAAAGTACCAGAGAGTCCTGATCTGCTTTCTCGAGGAAAGACACCACATTGGTCATGTGGGAGGAGAAGGTACTTAAGGACTGCTCAATGCTCTGTTCATCCCCGATGTCCGCGTAAACTTCACGGAAAACAGAAAGTTCGGAGCGGTCAAGGGCCGGAATGTGAAGGCCAGCCTGTCCCATCAGTGTGAGAAGTCCCACGGTTTTCAGGGAAACGGTTTTACCGCCGGTGTTCGGTCCGGTTACCACAAGCAGATCGAAATCCTCGCCCAGACGAATGTCAATGGGAACTGCCTGTTTCTTCGGAATCAGAGGGTGGCGTGCCTGTTTCAGGCGGATTCTTTTTTCTGTATTAAAAATAGGTTCAGTGGCATTCATATCCATGGCAAGTCCGGCTCTGGCAAAAATAAAGTCCAGCTGGATCATGATCTCCAGGTCTGCACGGATGGCATCCACGTTCTGTGCGGTTTGCTCACTTAAGGCGGCAAGGACTGCTTCGATTTCTTTCTGTTCTTCCAGCTCCAGTTCGCGGATGTCGTTGTTCAGCTTGACGATGGCAAGAGGCTCAATAAATAAGGTGGAGCCTGTGGAGGACTGGTCGTGGATCATGCCGGGAACCTGTCCTTTGTATTCTGCCTTGACTGGAATACAGTAGCGGCCGTTTCGCATGGTGATCACAGAATCCTGCAGGTAATTGCGGGCGCTGCCGTTTACCAGGGAGGCAAGCTGTGTGTGAATGCGGTCGTTGGCAATTTTCATGCTGCGGCGCACATGCATCAGTCCGCTGCTGGCGTCATCGCTGATCTCATCCTGGGAAAGGATGCAGCGGCGGATCTCAGAGGAGAGAGGAGTCAGCGGCTCCAGGCTCTCGAACATGCCGTCAAGGGAATCCTCTCTGGCATCTCCGCGCTCGTTGCGGGAATATGCTTTGACACGGTTGGTATTTTCAAGAAGTCCGGCAATGGCAAGCAGCTCGGAAATTCCCAGAGAGCTTCCGATCTCCAGGCGCTTCAGGGAGCCCCGCACATCCTTCACGCTTCCAAAGGAAATGTTTCCCTTCTGGAAAAGGCGGGTGAGGGCATCTCTTGTCTGGGTCTGCATATGACGGATCTCATAAACATCTTCAGATGGGAGAAGGTGTTTGCACAGGTCTTTTCCCATAGGGGAAGAAGCCTTCTCGGCCAGCTGGTCGATGATCTTGTAATATTCAAGTGATTTTAAAGCTTTTTGATTCATAATTTCTCCTGTAAATATGTTACTGGGCACAGAGTGAACAGTAACGCAAATATACTGCTCTTTACGCTGTTCACAGAGGCGGCATCAGAAATGTGCTCTCTGCGGGCAGCTTTGCTGCAACACCTATTGTACATGATTTATCCCCGCTTGAAAAGGAAAAAGTGGGAAGAAATTCATAAAATGTTCATAAATATTTGGTATGCTATAAAAGATTCGGATTCTTTATTGTGAGCGCCTGTGCGCAGAGCATGATTTAGAGGTATATGTGTTTAGAAAGGTTAGGAAAGAGATTATATGCGTTTTTTGAACGAGTTACATGAGGGTGACCGGATCAGCGGCATTTACCTGTGCAAGCAGAAGCAGCCGGCTGTGACCAAGAACGGAAAGCCCTATGAAAATATTATTCTTCAGGATAAAACCGGAGTGATGGACGGCAAGATCTGGGATCCCAATTCCCTTGGAATCGACGATTTTGATGCACTGGATTATATTGAGGTCATGGGAGATGTGACTAGCTTTGCAGGTGCCATGCAGCTGAATATCAAGCGCGTGCGCAAGGCAGGCGAGGGCGAATACAATCCGGCAGATTACCTTCCGGTAAGTGAGAACAGCACGGATGATATGTACGCACAGCTGACGGCTATGATCGGTACCGTGAAGAATGGGTATCTGAATACCCTTCTGAAGAAGCTGTTTGTGGAGGATCAGGAATTTTTGAAATCCTTTGAGGAGCATTCTGCAGCCAAGACTGTGCACCACGGTTTTATGGGCGGTCTGATGGAGCATACCTTAAGCGTTGCCAGACTTTGTGATTATATGGCAGGTGCTTATCCGGTGATCAAGCGTGATTTGCTGATCACAGCCGCTCTTCTGCATGATGTGGGCAAGACAAGGGAGCTTTCTTCTTTTCCGATGAATGACTACACAGATGAAGGACAGCTTCTTGGACATATTATTATCGGAGCACAGATGATCCATGATCTGGCTAAGGAGATCCCGGATTTTCCGCAAGATCTTGAGAACCAGCTGGTACACTGCATTCTGGCCCATCACGGCGAACTGGAATACGGTTCCCCGAAGAAGCCTGCTATGGTAGAGGCGGTTGCCTTAAACCTTGCAGATAATACAGACGCCCGCATGGAGACCCTTACCGAGATTTTTGCGGCAGACAAGAGCAAGAAGGAATGGCTTGGATATAACAGATTGTTTGAATCTAACTTAAGAAAGACAGGAGAATGGTAATCTTTATGGAGTATCGTAAGAATGATATTGTTACGTTAAAGATTGAAGATTGCGGAATTGACGGTGAAGGTATCGGAAAGGCTGATGGCTTCACCGTTTTTGTCAAGGATGCGGTAATCGGAGACACAGTTCGCGCAAAGATCATGAAAGCGAAGAAAAATTACGGATATGGCAGGCTGGAGGAGATCCTTACACCCTCACCAAACCGTGTGGAGCCAGAATGTGCTTTTGCAAGACAGTGCGGAGGCTGTCAGCTGCAGGCTCTTTCTTATGAGAAGCAGCTGGAATTCAAGGCTGGCAAGGTAAAGGGACACCTGGAACGGATCGGCGGCTTTACGGATATTCCCATGGAAGAGATCCTTGGAATGGAGCAGCCTTTCCACTATCGAAATAAAGCCCAGTTTCCTGTGGGAAAATCAAAGGACGGCAGAATTATTACCGGATTTTATGCAGGAAGGACTCACAGCATTATTGAGAACCGGGACTGCGCTCTTGGAGTTTCCCAGAATAAAGAGGTGCTGGACCGTGTGATCTCCCACATGGAAAAGTACCATATTCAGCCCTATGACGAGAACACAGGCAAAGGGCTGGTGCGCCATGTGCTGATCCGCTACGGCTTTTTCACAGATGAGATGATGGTCTGTCTGATCATCAACGGGGAGGAGCTTCCGGGGGAGGACGCTCTTGTGAAATCCCTTCGGGAAATTCCGGAGACTGTAAGTGTGATGGTGAATGTGAATAAGAAGCGAAATAACGTGATCCTTGGGGAAACAGTGCGGCTGCTTTGGGGCAAGCCTTACATTACAGATAAGATTGGGGAGATTTCCTATCAGATTTCGCCGCTGTCCTTTTTCCAGGTAAATCCTTACCAGACGGGACGGCTTTATGGAAAGGCACTGGAATACGCAGACCTTACCAGTAATGAAACCGTATGGGATCTTTACTGCGGAATCGGAACCATTTCCCTGTTCCTGGCACAGAAGGCGAAGATGGTAAGAGGCGTGGAGATTATTCCTGCAGCTATTGAGAATGCCAAAGAAAACGCCAAGCTGAACGGCTTTACCAATACAGAATTCTTTGTAGGAAAAGCCGAAGAGGTTTTGCCGGAGCAGTACGCTCGCACAGGCGAGCGCGCCGATGTGATCGTAGTGGATCCGCCCCGCAAAGGTTGTGACGAGACCCTCCTTGCCACCATCATCGAAATGCAGCCCGACCGAGTGGTCTACGTAAGCTGCGACAGCGCCACCCTGGCCCGCGACCTGAAGTACCTCTGCGCCCACGGCTACCAGTTAAAGAAAGTCTGCCCCGTAGACATGTTCCCGAACACGGTGTCGGTAGAGACGGTTGTCTTGCTTTCCAAGGGTAAGGTCGACTCGAAAAAGATTCGGGTTGAGTTCTCTTTGGAAGATATGGATATGTC